>Ga0315332_10001697_pt1 | contig 11906 bp, 9 predicted proteins | sample M110034915metaG_FD_203455 | JGI IMG/M metagenome (GOLD analysis project Ga0315332, IMG submission 203455) | Ammonia-oxidizing marine archaeal communities from Monterey Bay, California, United States - M1 100m 34915 | ecosystem: Environmental > Aquatic > Marine > Intertidal zone | place: USA...
TTGGCGTGTCGTTATTTATGTTTATTAATTACATCAGTCAATGTAATTGTTTTGCAATCTCCTTTTGAAAACTCATTTAGTTCATAAGTTCTTATTGAATCATTTGTGATTTTTAAGTCAATAAAAACTGGATTAATATCATAGTGATACCAATCACTACTTATCATTTGTGTCCAGTCATAATTGTATACTGGGTAGAAAGAAATAATAATATCATCTTTATTTTTTTTAAAATATCGCATCTCAAAATTTTCCGACCAAATCCTATCTATTTCTAAATCTTTACTGTCATTAATTATTCTTACAAAAGCTTTGTCCAACAATGAGTTATGAAGTGTACCATAGAGGTCAATTAAAGGAAATGTCAATACAATGATCAAAATTGGAATAATTATCTTTTTCCAGCTAGTCTGATTTTTATATATAAAAAATGTGCAAAGGAGAAGAGTTAAAACTGCGAAAAGTAGAAATCCTAAAATCGTAAAAAAGGCAAACAATTCGATGTCAGCATGCGAGGCATACCAAGTTCTTTTATAATACCAATAGAAAAAAGTTGCACTACCAATTAATAATGGTAGAATCGCAAGGATGTATATTAATTTTAAAAGTCTTGTCATTTTCAATGCACGCCAACGGTGCGTCTAAACTAAGTTATTCAATTTAGTTTAGACTGTGTTGGCACACGTTCTATTTAGTTTTTAATAAATTTTCCAGTTGATTTTAAGTTTTGGGTAGGGCAGAAGAGAGTGTAATGGTAAATACCATTTTTAAAATCTCTTAAATTAATTTCAATTTCTTCATCAATTATAAAATCCGATCCATAAACTTTTCTGCCTAAATTATCATAAATAATTAATGCAAATTGTAATCTATTAGGGTTGTTGTATTGAATTTTAATAAGATTGTTTGATGGGTTTGGAGAAATTATACTTTTAAAAGTAGAAATCATTTTGTCATTAATTCCAAAGAATGATTCACATGTGCCAACTGATGAATATGGGTATAAAATTGTATCATTATAGCTCATGCAATATAATTCTAGCATATAATTAGATATATTACATTCAGTTGTCGATAATAACCCTTGTGTATTTCCAATTCCTTCAATCCAAGACCCACAAAAATTAATTCCTTCAAAATATATTTGCTTTCTGTAATTACCATTTATTAGAATGGAATCAGTATAATCTACAACTAATTGATATAGGCTTGTAATAGGAGAAGGGAAAGTATTATATGGGTCCTCCCATTCCATATAAACATTGTTTATCGTATCCCCCGCATTAATATTAAAATCATATAATAAATATTCTGTTGGATATGGGAAAGGAATATAGTATACTATTCCTTGGGCACTTCTTATTCCACCTCTTTTCCAATTAGGATCATTGTAATGATGCATTATTTTATAAGAATTGGAGTTTATAATTGTATCTAAAGAACTAATTATCCATGAATCGTACCAATCTGGCTGCATCCCTCCAAAAGGAGGGTTACCTGAAGATTTCATGTTTATCCAACTAGCATTTGAATCTGGGAAGGGATAGTTGATTTGTAAGTATATTTTATTAGAAGACAAAACAATTATGAAGAGTAGAGCGATTTTATTCATTTCTATTTATTTAATGTTAAAGGTAATTTCATAATTATATAGATTAATTAAAAAATAGGAATTGGTAGATTTTAATTAGAATTAGGTTATTCATATCTATATAAAAACCCAATAGATAGATTGAAGTTGCTTAGAATGTGTGCCAACGAATGAATAAACGTATTACGTTTATTTCTTTTCTGTTAAGTTATGATTTAAATTTATAAATAAAACGCATAAGTCTTTTCAAATCAGATCTAAAAGAGTTCGAGAACTGTAACTTTGGCTCCACCATTAAAACAACCTACCAAGCAAGTTGTGAATGAGCCAAAAACTTTAGCTCTTGCTGTAGCGCTCTTTTATTCACTCGCTCAATTATTAATTTCCAACAGTTGGGCAGGTTTGTTGTGTAGTTTGAAAATGTAAAGTCCAGCTGATAGGTTGGGTAGTTTTATGCTTCTATTTTTGGGATTAATGATTCCTGATAAAACCATTTTTCCAGATATTGAATATATATTATACTGAGTTTCTTCCGTTAAATCTATTTCAACGTTAATGAAATCTTTAGCTGGATTTGGATAAATTAAGATTTCCTTATTATCTTCAAGTTCGGAAATTTCAACAGATGGGGAACAGGGTGTGATGCTATTGTTGAAATTCATGTTTAATGCATGATCGTATAAAGCATCACAAATGTAAAGTCCATCACCTTCTCCATTGGTTAAAACACAAATTCCTACATCATTAGATGGGTCAATTAATAAATTAGTATTCACCCCGCTTTCTCCACCGCTGTGGCTCCATAGCATTGCTTCTCCACCGCTATAATAGAGCTTAGTACGATACCAGTTAAGTCCTTGAGTTGTATCTAGTGTAGGGATTTGAAATGTTAACATGTCATTTACAGTATTAGGACTTAAAATCGAATTACTGCCTAGGGAACCCCCATTAAGAAACGCAATCATAAAGTTGCCCAAATCAAGAATGGTACTTCTTAATTGACCATTTGGATAGTCTGCAAAACCGTAATGATTATGAGGTGTGTAGTTTCCGTTTTGATAAGAATATGGTATAGCAACCTGATCTGGATTGAAATCAGAAAAATGCCATGCTGTATTTTCCATGCAAAGTTCACTAAATAGATTGTTGTCGCAATAATCATCAAACGGAATTCCAGTACTAGCTTCAACAATATATCCATTAAGTGCAGAAGCCATATTGGAGTATTGATATGAAGATCCTGGAGCTGAATTTATAAAATTCCCTGTAGCACTGTAATTAGAACCTGATGTTGGAAAGTAGCTTTCCATACAATTGGCTAAGGAGATGGTCGGGTCGGGATAGCCATAAAAGGAACTCATTACTCCCCAATTGTCTTTTATTGAAGAAGTGTGTGTCATTAATTGACGAATAGTTATTGAATCATTAGAGAAATTTGGAATTTCAACTGTCCAAGGAAGGTAGTTGTTGATGTCAGTGTCTAGATCGATAGTTCCGGCTTCGTATAGCTGCATTGCTGCAGTTCCAGTAAATAATTTGGAAACAGAAGCTAGTAGAAATACTGTTGTATCTTCCACTTGTAACGAATTAGCAATATCAGCATATCCGTAGGATTCTACCCATACAATTTCGTTATTTTTTACAATTATTGTGGATACTCCAGGGAAATGTCGAACACTCATTTCACTTTGAATTGCAGCATCAAGCGATGAGCTTGGGTTTGGGTTTTGTGTAAAACAGTTTATTTGGATACAATGGAATAAAAAAAACAAAAGTATAAACTTTTGACTCATAAGAATAGGTGTCGAATTGGTATTGTTTTTTACAAGATTCATTTTAGAACTTTTTTGGTATCTTTTTTTAATCATGTAAACATACAAACAATCAACAAAGCTTACTTTAGGTTTTTGCAAGTTTCTTAAAAACCATAATTCAAGCATTGCAATTAGCAGCCGGCACTTTTTATTTGAAAAAGAATTATTTTGAATTTAATTTCTACCAATAAAATGGTCCCATTGATCCTATTGAGAGACTAAAGGTTAACAGAATAATGAGTCCTACTACAATGGGAGTGATTAAAAGTAATAATGTGATTAGATATGCTAATTTAATGTTTCTTTTTATCGTTTTATTTTGATTTTTTATTTTTTCACCATTCTTTTTTATCTTCTTAATTGCTTTAATAATGAAAAGTAAACTTGTTACTAGCAGAAGAAAACTAGCACTAGCTAGTATCCAACACATAATCTCTGTCACATCCCACAAGATAAATCTCAATTTCCCAGGTTTGGTTAAGGACCTCATCTCGTTATTTAATATTGCAAATAGAACTGAAGAAAGAGTGCCGGTAAGTCCTAATACACTAAACTTTTTAGCTTTTTTAGAAGTTTCTAGAATTTCATCTTTTTCAGATAAGGTTGAATCTTTGAATTTTAAAATGCTATCAAGTCTTATTAATTTTTGATGTAGCCATTTTTCTTTTAAAATCACCTTAGGCTTTATGCTAGCAACTTCTACATATAATTTTTCCTGATTGTCACTTATTGTTTCAATAGACTTCTTTTCTTGATAAGCATCCCTTTTATTGTTAGTTTCTTTAGATAAGTCGTAATTGTGTTGGTTTTTAATTAACGGTTTTACATATATTTTTTTATATCCTTTGTTAAACTTAGAAGTCAACTGAGTTTGTTTACAAGAGCTAAAAATGGATAAAAGACTAAATAGAAATATAATTTTTCTCATATCACAAATATATTTAAAATGTAATCTTGATAAAAATTATATTTAACATTAAACGTAAGTTTTAAATTTATTTTTTTTATTATAAGTAATTGTTTTTTAGGTGTTTGTGTGTTTAAAAAAGTACTTTAAATACTGGTTTTTACTTGTGTTTAATTGCTTTTAATTGCTTTTAAATTGCTTTTAAATTGTTATATTCGCCATTATTATAACCCTATAATTCAAACTATAATTTAATTAAGCTTAATGATTTCTAAAAATAAAATTGCAGGACTTTTTATTCTTACACTAATGTTAAATTCTTGTGTAACTGTTTTTTTACCTAATAAACAAAAAGTAACTATACTAACTAATTCTGATGATGCAAAAATTTATTTAGACAACGAAAAATTTGGTGAAGGTAAAACAGCAACTAAAAAAATTAAAAAAGGTAAAGTGTATGATGTTGCTATTAATTATGGTGATGATTATATGCAATACAATGATGTTTTGTACCCTAATTTGAAAAAATCTGCTGGCTATTATGTACTTCAAGGAGTTAATGTTCCTTTTTGTTTTGTCTTATATGGTTTCTATGCAGTATGGTTAGATAGCCAAATTGCAAAATCTCATCCATTCCCAAAGGAAGTTAAATTTGAGTCTCCACTAAAAAAAGTTCTCAAGAGATCGGAAGATTCCAAATATGTTAACCTTACAAATATTAGTCTTGATATTAACAATGTAGATAAAGATTTTGTTTCTCACTTTGCTACAATTGAAAAACGGGATAAAGGTGATTTAGAAGCTACTAAATTAAGAGCTGAAAAGATGACTAAAGACAAACAACTAAAAGCAGAAATTCGAGAAAAGAAAAAAAAGAAAAAGGGGAAAAAAGCTGAACTTTTAGTTGAAGAACAAAAAGATTTTAAATTTCATGATGTTGTCTTTACTGATGAATTGTTGCAAATGCTTTATAAAGGAGGATATATGGACACCATAAATGATGTTTTTTCTGATAATAATAATTCATTATTCATTCAGGGTAAAATGGATGGCGTAGATATGTTTAGTATTAATCCTATCAATGCTCATTCTTGGACAACATATGGTAAAATTACTCAAACAAGAACAAGTTTGATTTGGTACATAAAAAACTCTTATGGTGAGGTGTTAGATTCAGTAGTTGATTTGGCATTTTCAGAAAAATTTAAATATGATTACGAAAATGGTTCAGTAAAAAAGACTGTTGGGAATTCTATTGCTCTTTCATTTTACAACCTTATAGAAGGAGATTTGTTTAAAAAATATGCTAAGATTGAAACTGATTTCAACCCAAATCTTAAAGTTACTACTCTCAAAAATCCAACAGCAATAGTTCGGGAAAAAGTCGATGCTGCTGAAGCAACCGTAATTATAAAAACCAGTAAAGGACACGGAAGTGGTTTTTTAATTACTAATGATGGGTATATTGTAACCAACTATCATGTAATAGCTTCTAAAAACCCCTCTAAAACTCATGATATAACAATAATTGATTCAGATGGCAATGAAATGGATTGTAGTGTTGTAAAAGTCAATAAGTTTCAGGATATAGCTTTGCTAAAAGTAGATAAGCAATTTAAAAAGGCTTTTGTTTGTAGCAATCAAAAGACATTTAGAAAAATGGAGGACGTGTTTACAATTGGCGCACCTAAATCTATTTCTTTAGGACAATCAATTTCAAGTGGAATAATATCTAATGAACGAAAAATAAATAATAACAATTTAATTCAGCTTAATATGTCTATAAATGCAGGTAATAGTGGTGGTCCTGTATTTGATTCTAAAGGTAATTTACATGGGATAGTTGTTTCTAAGCTAGTCGGAAGAAATACAGAAGGGGTTGGCTTTGCTGTTCCAAGTTATTTATTACAAGAATATTTGAATATTAAATTTTAGTTAATCTTTTTTAGCTAAATATTGAAGTAGTAATTTAACTAATACTTAGTTAGTTTTATAAGCTTTTAATGGTTGTTGAAATAGCTTTTCTATTCCATATTGCTTGTTATAACGAAGAATTTTAAATTGTTGTGTTTACATTTTATTCATTTAATAGTAATAATAGATAATGTGCTGCCGACCAACTAAAGTTTTCTGATTCTAAGCCTTCTCCAGAAATAGGTTGATAATTTTCTCTAATTGAAGTTCCTTTTCCTAATACGCCTTTAGCATTTTGTATTAATTTGTGTGTTGCTTTATATGCGTCTTGATGATATCCATAATTGTGTAATCCTTTTACTCCAAAATAGGCTTGATCTAACCAGTTTGGACCTCTCCAATACCCTCCATTTGGATTGAAACTTGGATGACTAGCGCTTAAAGTTTGAAATGGTACTTTTGTGTTAAAGAAGCTAGGATTAATCATATTGGTTTTTACAGCGTGTGCTTGTTTATTTGTTGCAACTTTTGCCCACAAAGGAATCCAACCTTCACAACCCATTACCGCTATAAAATTTTCTCCATCAATGGATGTATCATAAAACCATCCTGTTTTTTCATCGTAAAATTGATTTTGAATTTTTATTTTTAAGTCTTCTGCTTGAGTTTTAAAAGTATCTATATCCTTAACTTTTTTGAGAACTTTAGCCATTTCAATTAAATATATTTTTTCTGAATATAGATAAGCATTTAAATCAACACTTTCCTGATTCAATGAAAACACTGCTTGAGCACTTTTTAGCAACTGACTCTTGTCGAAACGAACAGCATTATCCATTCCGCTTTCCCATTTTGCAGCGATTAATGTGCCGTCTGTAGATCCATACTCACAAATACCATCATTGTCATAATCTCTAAACTTATACCACCATTTGTGCTGGTTAACAATTTTTGGATAAATTTCTTTAATGAAATCGATGTTTCCATCTTTTTCGTAAACTTTCCAAACGGCCCATGCAGAAAGAGGGGGTTTTGTATTTCTATAGTTGTGTCGTTCTATTGTAGTGTCTCTGTAAATACAATCAACAATAAATCCATTGTCTAACTGAAAATCGTACATAGCCCTTATTTGATCTTTGGCTAATTCTGTGTTGTAGTTTGCAACCGCAACAGCATGTTTCCAACTGTCCCAAGCCCAAAAACCTAAAAACCATTTGTAATGGTAGCTAGGGAAAATGCCAGCATGCTTTAATTCTCCTACTGGAATTCGAGTGTTGTTTTGTAAGGTGAGTACTGTTTTTGCAACTAAATTTTTGTAAGCTTTATCTTTCCAATGTGTATCTAATTTATCGTTTAAGCTGGAAAGTTCAGCTTCTTTTTCTTTTATTCTTTTTTTGAGGTTTTTTAAAGGATTTTTAGCTGCTAATTCCAATTCTTGTTGCTCTTTGTAGTTGTCATATTCAGGGAAAATAAATGTTTGAGCTATAACTAATGTTTTTGTTTCTTTAGACTTGATTTCAATTTTATTTAGTGTTATTGAGTATGAGGAATCTGTTGTTTTTATCTCATTTATTCCATCTCCAAAAGTTTTAATAATTCCTTTTGCTTTACTTCTATCGGTTGATAGAATGATGGTGTTTTCTTCTTTTGTTATTTGTAACCCTGTTGAAAAAAGTAATCCTTTCCATTTGGCTTCAATAGAAGTTTGTTCTTTAGAAATATTGGTTATTTGAATGCTAATTATTGCAGAATGAGGAGAGTTGAAAAAAAGATTCTGTTCAATTTTAAGTTGCTGACTTTCTAGTATTTGATTTAAATGGCTGTTGAAACTTGTTTGTAATAAAGAGAAAGTGTTCAAGTCAATTTTTTCTTTTGTTACTCTATTATTTAATTCTAATTCACTTAAAATTTTACTGCTCCATTCTCCATGTCCTTGTGTCATTAAAAAAGGACCAGAAAAGCCAATTTTTTTATTTTCTTCACTAGAAAACCCATAAGCAAACCAAGCTCCTTGGTCCGAAAAGGCAAGTGATGACCTGTCCTCTAATGAAGATGGAGTTCCATTGTAATTTAAAATATTTGATGGAAGAAAAACTGGAGTCGTATCTTTCTTATTTTGCACATTATTACAACTAAAAATAAGTAAGGGAAGACATAAAAAGATTAATGCATATTTCTTTTTCTGGTTTTTCATTTTTTCGCTACTTTTTTATTGATAACCCAATTGGCTTTATAATTTTTCTGTATGTAAAAAGATGCGTTTTATCTTTCTCTTTAATGCAGCTTACACATTGTCGAACATGATTATAGTTAAGTGATGATTGTCATTCCCATTTAGTTTCTCTCCACTCTTTTTGTTCTTCTTTAGAAAGAAATGTCCATGCTACAATACGGCTAGATTTATTTCCTGTTGCCATTGGAATCCTTCTTGTTTGTTTTGCTTCAATATTTTCTAATGATTTATAAATTCCTTTAAGGTTAGATTGTTTTGACACTAAAGTTGAAAACCAATAACAGTTTTTCGAGAACTTTTTACTTTCTTTTATCATATTCTGAATAAATTGATATTCACCACCCTCACAAATAATTTCATTACTGATTCCAGCAAAATTTAATTCAGGATGTTTTTCTTTCTTACCCGAAAGATTTTTTATTTTTCTTCTACTACCTTTCTGTGCATCTTCGATAGATGCGTGAAAAGGTGGATTACAGATAATTAATTCAATTTCATCTTCTTTACTTATAATACCTTGAAAAACGTTTTTTGAATTTTTTTGCAATCTACATTCAATCTTATCATTTATCGCTGAATTAGAATCGATAATGTTTTGCGCTGAAGCAATCGATTTTGGATCAATATCAGATCCTATAAACTTCCATTTGTATTCTGTGACTCCTATAATTGGGTAAATGCAACTAGCCCCTAGACCAACATCAAGACAAGTGATTTTATTCCCAATGGGGATTCTACCAAAATTATTTTCACTTAATAAATCAGCAATATGATGAATGTAATCTGCTCTGCCAGGTATTGCTGGGCATAAATTTTCATCTGGAAATTCCCAGTTCTTTATTCCATAATAATAATTTAGTAAAGCTTTATTTAAAATTTTAACAGCTAGAGGATTTGAGAAATCCACTGATTCGCCCCCCCATTTGTTAGGAATTATATAATTTTTTAAATCAGGATTAGAATTTGTTAAAGCACTTATATCATATTTTTCTCGGTTTTTGTTTCGAGAATGTAATCTTAATTTATCATGTTTATTTTTTTCTGAAGACATGATTTACTATGGTTTCATAGTTGTTTTTAGAATTTAAATTTTAGATCTAGTTATAGGTCATAACCTTATGTCTAAAGGTAGTTTAAATTAGCTTTAGCTATTTTATGCCAAATATTATTCAAAGTATCTTTTTCAAATAGATAATTTTATAAATATAGGTCAAGTAAATTTAAGATTGTTAGAACTTAAATGGAGTCTTTATTCTAGCTTAATCTCTAAACCACTTTTTATCTGCATAAAATGTTCCAAAAGGCACAAATGAGGCAATAAATGCTTTAATGGTAATTAATAATTTCCATTTATATTGGAAATGTACTAACAAAAGAAAAAGTACATATAAAACAAACAATATTCCGTGTGCCATCCCAACAGATTTCACTAATGAAGGGTCATTGTATAGATATTTCATTGGCATTGCTATTCCAAGCAATAAAAGAAATGAAATTCCTTCAAAAAATGCAAAAATACGTAGTAGCAAAAGAGTGTTTTTCATTGGTTTTTTAAATTGTTTATACGTTTGTTAATTCGGCAACTCTTTATATGAGCTCCGTTAACATAACCAGTACTCATTAGAAATTCTTTTGTTATTTCTCCACCTGTAAATTTAAAGTTAACTTTAAAAAGCTTTACCCAGCTTTCTAAATCAAGACTTTGTTGCTCATTTAACCAGCTTTTAAATGACCCGTGTTTTTTTTGAATTTCAATTATTTTATTGGCATTGAAAATAACAGCATTAATTTTTAATTTATTTCTAATGATTCCAGAATTTGCTAATAAGCGTTCTATGTCTTTTTCTTTGTAGTTAGCAATTTTTTTGATGTTGAAATTTGAGAAAGCAACCCTGAAATTATCTTGTTTTTTTAATATTGTTGTCCAAGATAAACCCGCTTGATTTATTTCTAAAATAAGTCTACCAAAAAGTTCATCGTCAGAATTTACCTGAAATCCATATTTCGTATCATGATAAACTCGGTGAAGGTCGTCTTCATTAAGTGTGCTTACATATTCACAATAAGAATCTGGTTTTTCCATTTATGATAAACAATTTTAGTGAGCTGGTTAATTTCTTTTTTTATTTTTTAAATATTGGGAGTCTAACCAGTAAATAATTTTTAATGAAATGGTGTTTATGGGTCCATTTTTTAGGGTGTTGTTAAGAGTTTGCCAATAATCATCATTCACTTTGGTGTCAGATGTGAAAATTGAATTTTTCCACACTAAGTTTAGCTCACTTCCAGGAAAAAACACCCATCTAAATAGCATGTCAATGGTAAATGCATTGTAATTAATGTTGTAAGCAGAATTTCCATTGTTATCTAGCCCGGTGTAATTGGTTAAAGGATTTAATCTTCCATTTTCAAGAAGCTCGTAAAAGCTGTTGTACTTTATTTTGGCATTGTAATGACGTAGATTAAACGTCATACCTATTCGATTTGTTATGGTGTAATCTATGCCTAAAGATTGAGTAGTGGTAAGTCTATCTCGATTGCCAAATAAAATACCATCAAAACTGTTTGCGGGATTGGTAAAGTCAACCGCATAACCTTCGCTGTTGTATTGAAGTTGCTGATTCCAACCGTGAATAATATTTAACTGATTACTAATTCTGAATCTAAATTCTAAATCGTAATTCCATTCCCACCAATTGTCCCTTTCAACGGCAACATAACCTATACCTGCATCTACCGCAATTCTTTTTTGGTAATTAGATGAAAACCAGGTCCTCATTGTAGTCCAAACTGGACGGATAAAGCTTTCTCCCCATTCTCTTGGCTCAAAGTAATCGTTACTTTCATTTATAGTTCCGCTAAAACGAATTCCTGCAGCATTAAAAGATTTTGAAATTAATGTGCCATTTGCCTCCCAATATGTGCCTCCATGTAGATTAGGAGCGAAAAGTCGCTCGTTTGAAATAGATACTTCGCTAAAAATTTTATTGATTTTTTTGTTTTTGGGGTTAAAGTCTCTAAATCCAATATAAATTTCAGTTACCCTGCTGTTGTTTGCCCTAAGAAATCCAAGGTCGTTTGGGTTGTAAGTGTCTGACTCTTCGTAATACTCAGCTCCAAATGTGAATTGTCCTCTTTGTTTTCCTGCTTCAAGCCCCCAGCTGTGACCTAATTCTGAAGAAGAATTTTCGATAATGTTAGAAATAACTCCTTCAGTTTCTAAGAAATAATCGTTGTCTTTTGTATTTAACTTCATGCTTAATCCTGAAACATTTGCATCATAAAATGTTCCTGAACGAAGTACGTTAGTATTGGTGAAAGTTAAAAAACCATTATTTTTTAAGTTTTGGTCTAACACTAATACATTGTAGTTTGTTAATGGGCTAATTATTATGTCTCTAGTTGTATTATTAAGAATATTTTCTGCTTTGGAATTTTGTTGAACTG
>Ga0315332_10001700_pt1 | contig 11904 bp, 7 predicted proteins | sample M110034915metaG_FD_203455 | JGI IMG/M metagenome (GOLD analysis project Ga0315332, IMG submission 203455) | Ammonia-oxidizing marine archaeal communities from Monterey Bay, California, United States - M1 100m 34915 | ecosystem: Environmental > Aquatic > Marine > Intertidal zone | place: USA...
ATACAAAGAAATGTATCAAGGTAAACTGTCGTATTCTTTAAATTGATTGTTAAATCAGCTTAAACTAAATAATATTCGATAAAATCAGTTTTAATCTTTACGCTTGCGTATATTAGTGTGCAAGTATCTTTCTAATCATTAGTTGAATAGTTAAAAAATGAAAGCGAACATGATAAGAAGCTCATTAACTTTTCCATCCATTCTACTCTTTGTTGCTATGCTCTGTTCCTGCGCGAGCGATGATCACGATGAAATAGTTGAAGAAGAGGATTACAATAAACCAATAGCAAACCTTGCTTTAGACGAGGTGGAGTTGGTAATGATTCCAACACCGGTTCAAACTCCAACCATATTGGTTCATTCTAAATGCAACTATAATCCAAGCCATATTGAGTTTGCTGACCTTGTAAATAAGTCTACGACAAGCGGTCAAAAAGCGATTAGTTTAGGAATTAGTATTGTGGATTTTACCTACGCAGGTGTTAATAAAGACCATATTTTGGCCAAAGAGAAATTAGCAAATTGCATAGGTTTAATGGATGACTTAGGAATAGACATTCCTAAGGATGAGAAATTTTTAGCCAGAATAGAGGATAATATGGAAAACAACGATTCACTCTCGTTTTATGTCCTTTCTGCTTTTGAAAGAAGCACACAGTATTTTAAAAACACAGACAAGGAGGAGCTAGGGATATCCATTTTAGTGGGTACCGCTTTAGAAAGTTCTCTTCTTTTAACACAAGATTTGAATCCTGAGCTGAATAGTTTGTATTTTAATTTCTTTAGCCAGCAAAAACAGTACGCCATGGGTTTAGAGGTTATTATGAGAAGATTTAAAGGGCTTGAATCGATGAAAAGAAATATAGAAATTGCTGAAAAGTTAAGAGGAGCCTTTGAAAAGTATGAAGAATGGGCAACTTCGGCGGATAGTGCGTTAAGGTTCGAAGAAAGCAAGGACAACTTAATTGCTGAAATTATTGAAGTAAAAGAAAATTGTTACCATTAAAGTAGAAAAATATGAAGCATTTTTTGATTTTGTTTTTGCTCCTGATAATAGGAGAATCTGTTTTTGCATCAAGGACAAGAATTACATCACAATCAAGTGGTAATTGGCGAGATATTAGCACATGGGATTTAGGTCGGACGCCGCAGAACGGAGACATAGTCGTAATTGATGCACTTCATTCGGTTACGGTCATAACCAACAATGGTACTTGCAATGGCGCACCTGATACACATTTGTATGTTAGTGGTACTTTAACTTTTTCAAATGGATCAAAATTAAGATTGGGTTGCGCTTCATCTGTGACGATTGAAGTGGGAGGATTACTTGCAGGAGGCTCCGGAGGAGGCTCAAGTAAGAAATTATATATATGTGAAAATGAGCAATGGAACTCTGGAGATCCAGATGTGCCTGGATTTTATGTTTTTGGAAAGCCTTTACCTATAGAATTAATGGACTTTAGTGCGGAAGTAAGCGATAGTTATATTTTATTAGATTGGTTAACGGCTGCAGAGGAAAACAACGATTATTTCGAAATTTTAAGAAGTAAGAATGGATTGAGCTATGAAGTAATCGGTCAAGTTGCAGGTGCGGGAACTACTAATAACACCATGATTTACGAGTTCGAAGATTATAGTCCGCTTGAGGGACTTTCATACTATAGGCTAAGACAGACAGATTATGATGGCAAGTCCGAATCATTTAGTCCCATTGCTGTGGAATTTACCGTAGAAGCTGATGGCTCATGTGTTTTAACTGTTTATCCTAATCCGTGCCCTGGAAGCTGTAAAGCGAAGCTAAATGAGTGTCCTAAGGGCAGCCCTCAGGTCAGGTTAATGATGACGGATGCAACGGGCCATTTGGTTAATGAAGTTTACGATTCCAGAAATTTTGATGGCTCATTTGATATACATATTGACAAAACCAATAATTTAAAACCAGGTGTTTATGTTATATCAGCGATAATAGGAGAAGAAAATATTTCTGAAAAGATCATTATGAAATAATCAATTGAATCTGCAAGATTTTTTTATCGTTAACAAAAACTATCTGACGCCTGCAAACTTTTTTTGTCAGCTAATCTGATATTCTTGTCAATCAATACCGCTCAGTTGTAATTTTTTTAAGCTAAACAAGGTGCTGCCAACGTACATTTGGTAAATAATTTTGCACCATGAAACAAAATCATTCAATCCCGAAAGGATCGTTGATAACACATATGTATCGCTCATTTAATATTGAATTCTTCAGAAGAGCTTATATTTTTTTAGTACTATCTTTTATTTATCCGTCTTTAATTGATGGAGCTACAATTACGTCTTTGTCTAGTGGTGATTGGAGAGATGCGACTACCTGGGACCTAGGTAGAATTCCAGAAAATGGAGATATCATAATAATTGATGCATCACACACGATTACTATCCTTACCAATAATGGTTCGTGCAATGGTGTTCCCGAAACGCACTTATATATTAGTGGGACCTTAACATTTTTAAATGGCTCAAAATTAAGGCTAGGTTGTGGGTCATCGGTGACGATTGAAGTTGGGGGGTTGCTTGCTGGAGGCTCGGGAGGAGGTTCAGGTAAGAAATTATATATATGCGAAAACGAACAATGGAATTCTGGCGACCCTGATGTTCCTGGATATTATGTTTTTGGTAAACCTCTACCAATAGATCTCATGAACTTTGATGCTGAGGTTCGTGATAAATTAGTCTTATTAGATTGGGTTACAGCTGCGGAGGAAAATAATGATTATTTCGAAATATTAAGAAGTAAAAATGGACTGAGCTATGAAGTGATTGGTCAGGTTTTTGGTGCAGGAACAACCAACAATACGATGTTCTATGCGTTTGAAGATCACAGTCCATTTGAAGGTTTGTCTTACTATAAGCTTAGTCAAACAGATTACGACGGTAAGTCCGAATCGTTTGGCCCTATTGCTGTACAAAATTCCAGTGAGCCCGTTGGTTCTTGTGTTTTGAGTGTTTATCCTAATCCGTGTATCGGGAATTGTAAAGTTAAATTAAGTAATTGCCCTCAACGAGAAGGACAAGTTAATCTATTGGTTACGGACGCTTCAGGTCTTTTGATCAATGAAGTCGTTGACGTGAGGAAATTCGACGGCTCTTTTGATATACAGATTGATAAATCGAACGATTTAAAACCTGGAATTTATTTAATTTCAGTTATGGACGGTGAAAATTATTATTCAGAAAAACTGATTGTACAATAGTTATTTTAAGTATCTAAAGTCCTGGTCTTTTTTCAAGCTTAGTAATGTTTCATAGATTAATGAAATAACGTGCTCAACATCATTTTTATGAACCGTTTCTACGGTTGTGTGCATGTACCTTAAAGGTAATGATATCAGGCAACTTGCAACTCCTTCATTAGAATAAGCGAATGCGTCTGTGTCTGTTCCTGTAGCTCGAGATGCTGCCAACCTTTGAAATGGAATTCTATTTTTTTCAGCGGTTTGAATTACTTGCTTTAATAAATTATTTTGAACTGCTGGTCCGTAGCTCAGTACAGGCCCACTACCCATTTTAAGGTCACCTTGGGCTATTTTGTTTACCATAGGGGTTTGTGTATCATGGCAAACATCAGTCACAATTGCAACATTAGGCTTGATTCGTTCTGCTACCATTTGAGCTCCACGCAGTCCTACTTCCTCCTGAACAGCGTTGACGATATAAAGTCCAAACGGTAAAACAACATCGTTTTCTTTCAATAATCGGGCTACTTCTGCTATCATAAACCCGCCTATTCTATTATCTAAGGCACGACCAACATATTTGTTTTTATTGAGAATCATGAATTCATCTTCATAAGTAACAACGCATCCGACATGAATTCCTAACTTTTCAACTTCCAGCTTTGATGAACAGCCACAATCTAGAAATATATTTTTGAGCGTTGGACTTTCTTCTTTTGGCCTCCTGGTGTGAATTGCTGGCCATCCAAAAACGGCTTTAACTAGTCCTTTTTCTGTGTGTATATTGACTCTTTTAGACGGAGCAATTTGATGGTCAGAACCTCCATTTTTCCTAAGATAGATGAATCCGTCTTTCGTAATATAATGAACGAAATAGGAAATTTCATCTGCATGGGCCTCTATAACAACTTTGTAGTTTTTTTTAGGATTTATTACACCAACAACCGAACCGTAGGTGTCTACAAAATATTCATCTAGGTAAGGGGAGATATACGATAACCATAATTTTTGGCCTTCTGTTTCAAATCCTGTGGGAGATGGGTTATTTAAATAGGTTCTTAGAAAGCTTTCTGAATTTTTTGTAATTATTTTCTTTTTGGCCATAAAACTAAAATATTAAAAGGGTATAAATTTTGTACATTCGTTCCTGCACCAAATTAAGTAAAATGCGAGCAATAATCTCAATTTTTTTTCTGGCGATATTTTGTGGTACTTCTTTAGCTCAAGAAGATGACCTACAAGCTAAAAAAGACTCTTTAATTCAGAATGATAGTTTGTTTCAAATTGCGGAGGCGGAAAGACATTACAATCTTGGTGTTTCTTTCATGCAACAGAATAATAATTCTGGTGCAATTGCTGAATTCAATCAGGCCTTATCGATTATGCCTAATTTTGCTGTAGCCAAGTTCAATAGGGGCATGGCTTACTTTTCGATGAATCAAAATGATAAAGCTAAGGGCGACTTTATCCAGGTTTTGGAAATGGATTCGACTTACCACCAAGCTCATTTTCAAATCGGACTAGTCCAAATGAAAAATAATCAAATGGAACAGGCGTTTGCCTCTTATTCGGAGGCAATAGCCTTGAATAAAAAGCAAGCAAAATATTTTTATTATCGAGGGATGCTCAGGTTTCAGCAAAATGAATTTAAAGAAGCTATTATCGATTATGATCGTGCTATAATGCTGAAAAGAGACTATGCTTATGCCTATAACGATAGAGGCAGTGCGAAGCGGAAATTAAATAATTTGGAAGGAGCTGTTGCAGATTATGTTTTGGCTGTAAAAAGTAATCCAGGTCTTGCTTTTGCATACAATAATTTAGGTTCTGCCAAAAGGCAACAAAAGGATTATGATGGCGCTATTAGTGAGTACAATCAAGCAATTCGATTGAAAAAGGAATATTATGTTGCCTTTAATAACAGAGGAATGGCTAAGTACGCTAATAAAGATTATGAAGGTGCAGTATCTGATTTTACGGAGGCAATAAAGATTAAAGAAGATTATGCATTTGCGTTAAACAATAGAGCATCAGCAAAAATCAGACTGGAAAAGTATAAATCTGCTATTATAGATTGTGATGCAGCTATTAAACTTGATCCATCTTATGGTTATGCTTTTTATAACAGGGGTATTGCTAATGAAATGACGCGTGATTTAGATGCAGCTTGTTCAGATTGGGAAAAGGCCGCAAGCATGGGAATTGAAATTGCTGGAGAATATAAAAGAATAACATGCAATCAATAATGGATAGGACAATGAAGAAGATAATTTTGACTTTTCTTATGGCGTGTTTTGTGAATATTAGTTTGTCGCAAAAGAATGGGGATGTGCCGTTTGAAAAAGAATTTTTCAAAGAAAATAAAGCAGAATTTAAAGAAGCTAAAAAATGGCTTCAAGAGGGATTGGCTCTGGTGGATGTTCCAGATGGATTTTATCCAAATTATAAGGCTGCGATACCATTACTTAAAAAGGCATATGACTTTAATCCCAAGAGTGCGGATTTGTGCTTTAAATTAGGCATCTGCGAAATTAACAGTTCTTATAAATTTGATGCGCTTCATTTTTTTCAAGAGGCATATCATCTTAAGCCAAATGTGGATCGGATGATACATTATTATATTGGTTTTTCGAAGCAGCTGCATTATGCATTTGATGAGGCACTCTATGAGTATAAACTCTATCGGAATGCCTTAAACCCTGCTACAGATGCATCAAAAGTATCGGAGGTAACGAAGCGCATTATGGAATGTGAAAGTGGTATTCAGTTGTTAGAAGAACCCGTTCGAGTTTGGATTGATAATCTTGGGTCAGAAATTAACGGAAAATATCCAGAATATGCTGGCGTCATATCAGCTGACGAATCACTTATTATTTATACCTCAAGAAGAGAAGGTAGTACCGGGGAAGAGGTGGTTAACGGTTCTTATATGGAGGACATTTACATCTCTAATAAAGTTGGAGGTAAATGGATGCAGTCTGTAGGGATTTCGGACCGAATAAATACGAAGAATCATGATGCAACTGTCGGGCTCTCCAACGATGGACAAATGCTTTTCACCTATTACGATAGCGGTAAAAATCGAGGAGATTTATTTTATTCTACAAAAGAAATTGATGGCTGGTCTAAATTGGAAGATCTGGGTAAAAACATCAACAATAAAGATACTTGGGAGACAGGTGCTTCAATCAGTTTTGATAAAAAGACATTGTATTTTGTTTCTGATCGAGAAGGAGGAAAAGGAAAAAGAGATATTTGGAAAAGTAATTGGGATGAAGAAAAATCGAGGTGGGGTGAGGCCACCAATTTAAGTGCAACAATTAATACAGCCTATGATGAAGTGGGAATATTTGTACATCCCGATGGTAAAACATTTTATTTTTCATCTGGTGGTCATAATTCAATGGGCGGTTTTGATATATTTAAAACGACATTGAATGATGATGGTACTTTTGAAACCCCAGAAAATATTGGTTTCCCTGTTAATACACCCGATGACGATGTACATTTTGTAATGGCTGGAAATGGCCGACACGGATACTATTCATCTTTTAAAGCAGATGGATATGGTGAAAAAGACATCTATTTAATTACTTTTTTGGGTGAGGAGAAAATTCCATTAATGAATGCCGAAGATAATTTATTGGCAATGGTCGCTAAACCTGTTACAGAAAAGGTTGTAATGCCAAAGGTTGAAGTGCAGCAATCAAACCTTGCTATTCTGAAAGGAGTAATCAGAGATGAAAAAACACAGAAGCCATTAATGTCCAGTCTGGAGTTAGTTGATAATTCCTTGGGTGTTATCATTCAAACCTTTAAATCTGATCCAGTATCTGGTAGGTACTTAGTTTCTCTCCCCTCGGGGAAAAATTATGGAATAGCAGTTAAATCAAATGGTTATCTTTTTCATTCTGAGAATTTTGATTTACCAAAAGCTTCAGGATATCGAGAATACGAAAAGAATGTTGACCTAAAGAAAATTGAAGTCGGTAAGGCAATTGTTTTACGAAATATTTTCTTTGATCTAGATAAGTATACTTTGCGAACAGAATCAAAAACGGAGTTGGAACGATTGAATAAACTATTGATAGAAAATCCGACATTAAAAATAGAGTTGTCGGGACATACCGATACACGTGGCTCTTCGTCTCATAACAAAACACTTTCTGAAAATAGAGCGAAGGCGGTTGTTGAATACCTTAAAAAGAAAGGTATTTCTGGATCAAGATTAATTTCTGCTGGATATGGGGAGGAAAAAACCATAGTTTCTGATGCTGATATAGCCAAAATGATTTCAAAGGAGGATAAGGAAGAAGGACATCAACAGAACCGACGTACGGAGTTTAAAATACTGAGCAAATAAGTTATTCTTTCGCAATCCGAATAATTTGCGGGGTTCCGGAAACTTTTGTTTTTAAAATGTAAATCCCAGCACTGTACCTGCTTAGATTAATTATTGGATTGTCCGACTCTGTAATCATTCTTCCCGAGTAATCATAGATTTCATACACTGTTCCAATTGGTAAGCCTTGCACATTAAAAACCCCAGTTCCTGGATTTGGATATACGCTGATGTTGGGTTTTTCTTTTTCGAAAGTATTTGTAGCGGGTTGATAATTGGTTATGTTAATGTTGTCGACATAAAGCCAATTTCCTTTTCTGCCTATATTCCTGAAAATAATTTTCACACTGCTATCACCAATTACACTACTGATATCAATTGTTACTTTTGTCCAGTACGTAGGCTCGGGAGAGAAGGGTCCTGTAAATAGCCCACTTACGGTTGCTAAATTTGTACCCCCTTCTTGCCATTCATGGTTTACCAATCCACCGCAATTAGACGTAGTATAAATGGCTAAGCTGTCTTTCTTGTACCCGCTATTTCTACCATAGGCATAGTCAAATTGCAACCAAACTTCGGATTCATTTGAAGCATCAAAGGCCGCTGAAAAAAATTCATCAATTGCCAAGAAGTTTTGACTGTAATTGTCTATTGCAATACATGAATCACTTAGTCCGTAGGCACCAAAAGGTGCAAGTTCCCATCCTTGCAATAGGTCTGGATTGTTGATGACCCACTCAGAATCAATACCAGATTCAAAGTCTTCGTATAAATCTAATGCATTCACTGTAGGATAATCAACTGTAATGTGATGTACTTTATCAATGGTGTCACTTCCTGTGGCATTATTTACTATTAGCTGCACATCGTAAGATCCAAGTGTAGGGTACGTTACAGTTGGATTTTGATCTGTACTTGTTACTGGAATACCTCCTGGAAAACTCCACGACCACAAAGGCCCATGATTGGTGCAATTGTCAAAAAATTGTACAATTTGACCGGGACAAACGTCATTAAAATCCGATTTAAAATCGGCCACTGGCGGCCCTAACGGCCCCTTTAGAGGAGATTCCCAGATACCTCTGCCGTACGTTCCAGCTCGAATAGTACTGGTTGCATAATGAATGTTAAGCTCGTTAACGATTACATTGGGAAGGCCATTATCAAAAGTTTGCCAATAAACCAAATTACTGTCCTTGTAGTAAACGCCGTTATCCGTCCCTATATATATTCCTGCGTAAGAACCTGCTTCATATACGATACAATTAACGGGTATATTTGGTAGGTTGACTGTGATGTTGTCCCAAGAGGCACCCGCATTATTTGTTACATAAACTTTCTTTCCGTTGGTATAACCAGAAAGTGTTAAAAAAACCACATTTGGATTAGTTGGACTAATTGAAAATGAAGAAATCCACTGGCCAGAAGGAAGATTTGAATTGCAATTAACCCATGTTGCTCCAGCATCATCTGTTCGCCAAATGTCACTGTAGCTTGAATAATACACAACATTTGGGTCTGCTGAAGAAATCTCAATGTACTGTATTTTAGTGCCTGATGGAGATACTTTTTCCCAGTCAAGGCCACCGTCCGTGGTTTTCCAAACTGCTGAATATCCTGCATATAATATATCTGTATTTACAGGATTAATGACATATGGTGTAACCCATCCACCGTTATCAATTATGCTGTCAGATATGCCAAAAAAGTTAATTCCTCCGTCTGTCGTTTTATTCATCGAACCATTTTGATAGCAGGTGTACCATATGTTTTGGTCAGAAGGATCAATGATTGCTTCCATTCCGTCACCACCTCTAATGTGTTCCCAACCACTAGCTTTTCTCATGAAGGTGCCATTGTCTTGTAGTCCACCAATGATAAGATCTGCATTTTGCTCTGTTAAGCCGATTTTGTAGAATTGAGAGACCTCCAGGCCCTCAGACAAGTCCGACCATGTTGTTCCGCTATTATAAGATTGAAAGATACCACCGTCACTACCACAGTAAAGCTTAGACCCAATGTAATCCAGACAGTGAATATCTGCATGCGTATAACCCACTGAAGATGGATGAACCCAATGAGAAATTATGGTGAAGAAATCGCCACCATCATTCGATCGCCAAACATTAACTCCACCTACAACAATACGTTCTTTGTTGGAATGACTGCACGCAATAGCAAGATCGTACCAACCCTGTCCGCCAGAGCTTGTGCCATCTTCTGAGTAACCCAAAAGATTAGTTGTGTCGTATCTGAGATTATAAGTAACCCCACCGTCTATGGAGCGATATACACCTAATAGGCCGTTATCTGCAACACTTGAAGCAAGGGCGTAAACATAGTTCGAATCTGCTTCCGTTACTGCTATTGCGATTCTACCAACAACAGCAGTCGTTGGTAGTCCCGAACTCGCTGTGAAAGAATTTCCACCATCATTAGAATAAAATGAGGAAATACCACTTGCATAAATTGTATTTGGGTTCGCTGGGTTCAGTTCAATATCTCTAATGGCATAGTTGTTTTTTCGTATCCAATTATCACCACCGTCAGTCGTTTTATAAAATCCGTTATTTGTTGCTGCCCATAAAATTTGGTCATTTGTGGGATGGATTAATAATTTATATACTTTTTTAGCTGAGGTTACCAAGTAGTTCAAGTCTGTTGTAGACCAGGTCAATCCACCATCTAATGATTTAACTACGCCAATACTATACGTATCACTTCCATCTCCATCGCCTGTTGCCGCATAGATAAGGTTTGAATTGGAATTACTGATTACAATTGACGAAATCCCCATACATATAAAATCATCTGATAACGGCGTCCAGGTAGAGCCTGAATTTAAAGAACGCCATATGCCTCCAGACGGAGAGCCGATGTAAATGGTGTTGGAGTTATTAGGATCCTCAGTGATACAATTTACACGTCCATTCCCAGGATTCCATCCAGTAGGATTTGTCCAGTTGTTGGGCCCAAGAGATACCCAGTTGCTTGATTTTTGTTCAATGGATTGAAATTTTGACTCAAAATTCAATCGCGCCATGTAATTAGCAACAGGCGACGGGCGATTTCCTGTAGGATACACACGTGGCTCCATAAAATACTCCCATCTTTTAAATGGTTTATAGCCTAAACCCCTCTCGATTTTTCTATTTCCCCAATGGTCCTCGAAAGATTGTTGGACTGTGTAAAAGTTAACGTCTGGATCTTGCATTTGCTCTACCCAATTTTGTCCATTAATGTTATTGGTAAAAATAAAAAGCGTGACAATTGCGATAATCTTCATTCAGCGTATGATTTCGAACAAATTTAGCATCTAGCTCACTAACATCCAATTAGGAATCGAATCAATATTGGGATGCTATGTAACGAACAGATGGCCATTGGTTATAAATAAAAACAACTCATGGCCCGAATCATTTTTTTATTCTTGATCTTTCCGTCTGCTCTGTTTAGTTATGCAGTTACTGACGTTTATGTCCCCAATTGTAAAGTGGTAAAGGGAAGCTTTCTTTTTGCCGCTGAAACTGAAGTTACAAACGGGCAATACCTTCTCTTTTTGAACGACCAGTACAGGAAACATGGTGCCGAATGCTATTCGTCTTTACTTCCGGATACCTCGGCATGGTTGTCACCGGGCACTTATTGTGAGCCGTATCTTCAGTACTATTTCAGACATCCTGCGTACAGATTATATCCGATGGTAAATGTGTCAAAAAGGCAAGCTGAAGCGTTTTGTGAATGGATGGAGGTTCAATTGAACGAACAGTTCGAAAAAATGACAGATCAGCCAATCGTTTCTGTAGATGTTCGATTACCTACAGATCAAGAATGGCAAGAAGCGGCTCGTGGTGGCAATCGATACGCGATTTTCCCGTGGCCGGGATCAGGAATGCGAAATACAACTCAAAAACACAAAGGTAGATTTATGGCTAATTTTTCGAGAGGCCAGGGAGACTATATGGGTGTTACAGGCGATCTGAATGATGGAGCGGACATTACCGCACCGGTTCGTTCGTATTGGCCGAATCAGTTTGGTCTTTATAACCTGTCCGGAAATGTGGCTGAAATGCTGCAGGAGGAGGGCAGAACAAGAGGTGGTAGTTGGGCTAGCCGAGCACCCTATCTTGAAATTTCAGGCGTTGATCCTTTTGCAGGGTTTTCAAAACCATCTCCGGAAATAGGGTTTCGGTATTTTGTGGAGGTGATACATAGGCGGGATTGCAAACCCATTCGGAAACAGAAGATTACAGCAAGACGAATCGAAAAAATGCTGGTGCCGGTAATTCAAGATACATTGATGGCCTGGAAATTTGAAATTTCAAACGAATGGTATGATGA
>Ga0315332_10001702_pt1 | contig 11894 bp, 6 predicted proteins | sample M110034915metaG_FD_203455 | JGI IMG/M metagenome (GOLD analysis project Ga0315332, IMG submission 203455) | Ammonia-oxidizing marine archaeal communities from Monterey Bay, California, United States - M1 100m 34915 | ecosystem: Environmental > Aquatic > Marine > Intertidal zone | place: USA...
TTAACCCTGACAGTGGTGCGACTCAGTGGAGAACATTCCTTGGAGATGAACCGGAGCCTGGAGTAGCTTCGCATTCCCTTGTAATGGTTGCCGTGGATGGAGGCGAAGCCTACATGGTGACTGGATCTGGACTAGTATTTTCATTGGATGCAATTTCGGGATCGTTGAACTGGGTGGTTCGTTATCCTAGAACAGCGAAGAATAATGCAGCAAGGATGCAGCAGCTACAAAGGTTCGGAGGATTTGCAAGAGGAATGAACACTTATAATGAGTTTGATGGCTGGAGCGTAGATACAATTATTCCAGCATCTAATGCGTTAATTGTGGCTCCAAGCGATTTCAACCAGTTGATGGCATTTGATAGGCGCACCGGCAAACTTTTATGGGAGTCAGCACGTTCGCCCGGAAATGCTGGGCAAGAGGGGGGCTATATTTTAGGAGTGTTAGATGATAGGCTTTATGTTGCCGGGACTGATGTCTTAAGGTGTTATAAAGTAAGGGGAGGAAAGATGTTGTGGGAAAAAGTATTTCCGAGAGGCTATGGGCGAGGGGCGCTCACTACTGATGGTATATATGTTCCTTCAGGTTTCGATAAGGTTATAAAGTTTCGATTAAGTGATGGGGAACAAGAAAATGCAGCAGGTATCGTTCTTACGGATAATCAACCTGTTGGGAATTTGTTTTCAAACGGGAAGAGGCTTTATTCCCTTGGCTTGCGTCAAGTGTGTTCTTTAGGTGAGGCGAACGCTGAATTGGAGTCTAGTGTGGAAAAGGAATTAGATGAAAGCAAAGAGAACTAATTATTTTTAGACTTAAAGAAAACAACTGCAAATTTTTTACTAACACCATAATGATAAGAAAAACAGAGTTGCACAGTAAATTGAGAGGGCGTCGTGCATTTCTAAAAACTGCAGCAGCTTCGGCTGTGATGCCATTGAGTCATGTGTCTGCGGCGAAAGAGAAGACTGCCGATGAACTCATTAATGAATCTGCTAGAAAAGCGATTGATAAAGGCCTTAGCTTTCTTTCAGGTAGACAAATTCAAAGGGGAGCAGATAAGGGTGCTTTTGGAGCATCTGGATATGCAGGCAGTGTAGGTATTTGTGGTCTCGGAGGCCTTGCTTTCATGAGCGAGGGTAGCACTCCGGGCGTTGGCCGTTTTGGGAAACAGGTAGACCTGTGTACAGAATTTTTAATGAGGCATACTGGGCCAACCGGTTACATAGCAAGAGGCTCGGGTGCGATTGGGAATATGTATGCTCACGGGTTTGCAATGCTTTGTATGTCTCAGGCTTATGGTATGTCACGTAAAAGGGAACTTGGTCAGAAGCTTAGGTCTGCAATTAAGTGTACTCTTGCAGCTCAAAATGACCAGGGTGGGTGGAGGTACCGACCGGTAAAAAGTGATGCTGACCTTTCGGTTACTGTGTGCCAAATAATGGCTCTACGAGCAGCGAGGGATTCCGGCATTAATGTTCCGGATAGCGCTCGGGAAAAGTGCATTGATTATGTTAAAAAGAGTCAAACAGCAGATGGTAGCTTTAGGTATACGATGCGCGGTGGACATACAACTTTTGCCCTTACTGCAGCGGGATGCGTCTCTCTTTTTAGTGCTGGAATTTATGATGGTCAACAGATCGAAAAGGGATTGAAGTATCTCAAGAGGCGTAAAGATAATGTGGAAAGGCACTATTTTTACTATGGACACTATTATGCTGTCCAAGCGATGTGGCATGCTGGGGGTGAGTGGTGGAATGATTGGTACCCTGGCATTAGAGATAAATTAATAACATCCCAAGGTGCTAACGGTGCTTGGGGTAATTCTTCTTATGGGCAAGAATTTGCAACAGCAATGGCATGTATTATCCTTCAGATGCCCAACGACATGTTGCCTATCTTTGCTCGCTAATAATTATTTTTAAGGAACAATAAGTTGGAAATATTTTTACAGTGGATTGGGTTTGATCGAGACAGTATTCCTGAGGGGGCTGAAGTGTCTTTTCATTTTGCTAACTTACCAGAGTCTTGGGGTGTCTTTGTTTTTTCGGCAGTTGTGTTATTGATTGGATGGTTTGTTTTTAAGCTTTACCGCAAAGAGAATGATGCTTGCCCACCCTTGGCCAAGAGGGTCTTGGCTTTAATTAGAATGACCGTCTGCCTTTTTCTTTTAGTTGTTTTTTTGGAGCCTTCTTTGAGTTATACAAAATCTAGATCCTTGCGACCTGTTATTTCCTTATTGCGTGATTCTTCAGAGTCGATGAATATAAAGGATAGATATGTGGATGGGGTGTCAGCAAAGGCGGCGGCTTCAGTAATGGGGGTTACGATCGAAGGGATCAGGTCGGGTAAGCCGTCAAGGGTTGATATTGTAAATAAAATACTAAACGAGGGTGATTCAGAGTTAATTAATCAACTAAGTGAAAAAGGAAGGCTGCAGGTGCTTGACTTCTCCGACAGAGTCACTGAAGTCGATGTGCAGGAAAACAAGAGCCAGAGTGAAAATGAAAGTGATGAATCCGCGATTGAACTTAATAAAGAGCGAATAGTTTTCCCTCATCTTGAGGCCAATGGACCAGGCACTGACCTTTCAGGAGCGATCCGTGAAGCGTTAACTGAAAAATTGACTTCTGCTGTTTTAGTTTTCACTGACGGTCAACATAATGCTTCTAGTCGAGTTGATGAAGTGGTTCTTTTTTCAAAGAAACGCAATGTCCCTGTTTTTTTTATTGGTTTGGGCGATTCAGACAGACCCCAGAACATAAGCGTTACAAATCTTTATGCAGATCCTCAAGTATGGAATAACGACCCATTTCAAATACAGGCAGTTCTGAGAGCTGAGGGGGTCGGAGAAGAGTCTATCAGGGTCGATCTTGTTGAATTGATTGAATCGGATGATGGGGAAGTTATAGACAAGCTAATAGAATCCAAAGATATCGAATTAGCGTCTGAGGATGATCAGGTCAAGATAGATTTTTTACACACTCCGAAGAGTCCTGGAGCTAAGCGGTTCACAGTCCGATCAACTGTTCTTGATGATGAATCTAACAAGGACGACAATCAGCCTCCTTCGCCAGTGAGAGTGCAGGTTCTTGATGATAATGCAAGAGTGCTAATGATTTCTGGAGGACCTAGTTGGGAGTATAGAGCATTAGCGCGCCTACTTAATCGAGAAAAAATGATTAATCTTTCTTGTTGGCTTCAGAGTTTAGATGATGGGCGACTTCAGCAGGGTAATACCCCAATTGATCGGATGCCGTCGACTCGGGAGGAACTCTTTAAATATGATGTCATTGTAATGCTAGACCCAGATCCGAGGGAGTTTGATGTTGATCTTATTGCCCTTTACAAGAAATTTGTTCGCGAACATTCCGGAGGATTGCTTTACATGCCAGGGCCTGTTTTTGGTGGTAGATTTTTAACTGGCGCGCAAACGTCAGAAATTTCAGATCTTTTACCTGTTAAATTAGGAGATGTTGGAAGCATGGAGGTCGACGGGCTGCTTTCTTCTAATGATCGTGAATGGCCTTTGGCTATTGTTGCAGCAAATACAGATCAACCGATAATGCGATTTTATAATGATCCTCAACAGACGTTGACACAGTGGAAGAAGCTTCCGGGAACTTATTGGAGTTTTCCTGCGCTAGAACCAAAGCCCGCGACTCGTGTTTTGATTGAACATTCTGACCCCACTCTTCGAAGGAAAGAGGTGGCTCGTCCTTTGTTGGTTACAGGTCAGTATGGGTCAGGTAGAACAACGTATCTAGGATTTGACGGCACTTGGCGATGGCGCACGAAAGGATTGGATGCTGAATTTTTTAAAAGATTTTGGATTCAAACGACTCGTTATTTGGTTGAGGGCCGTTCATTAGCTGGTAAGCGTAGGGGAATGATAGAGACCGAGAGGTTTCGATATCAGATAGGAGATCGAATTAAAATTAATGCTCGTCTCAAAGAGCAGAATTTTGAATGGTTAATTGCCGAAGAGGTCAAAGGGCAGCTAGTCTTACCTGGCGAAGAGCCTTCAGAAATTTCGTTTGCTCCTTTAAATGGTCAACCTGGAGTTTATGAGGCGACAATAGTAGCAGCTAAGGAGGGTTCATACAGTGTTTTTGTAGAGCTTCCCGAAGATGGAAGCGGCAAAGTGAAAATTGATTCAAGTTTCACAGTTACTCTGCCACTTAAAGAAATAAAAGATACTTGGTTGGACCGGAATAAATTAATGGATTTAGCTAAGTTGTCTGGAACTGCTTATTTGAATCCAGATAATTTACAAGGTCTCCCATCAATGATACCTGATATGACTAGGAAGCTTGCCTTTGAGAGCCCTCCTTTTCCATTATGGGATAACCGTATTTTGTTTATTATTCTTGTGGCTCTTTTAACCTTGGAATGGTCATTACGGAAAAAGTATAAATTGCTATAGGAAGGAGAAAATTATATAAATGGCGCTCAAAAACTCTAGCTCTGTTCCTAAGCAGATTCGTGTAGCGATTGGCAAAATGCGCCGCGCTGTTCAGAGGCACTTTTTGATAGATGGGCTAAAGAACTTTTTGTTGACTCTGTTAGTTTTGATCATTGTTGATTTTGCGTTGGACAGAACTTTTCGAATGGATGGGCCTCAGCGTTTAATTATGCTGATTCTTTCTGTTTCCATTATTGGATATGTGTTTTACAGAAAGTTATTGTGTCCGCTTCTTTCCAGATTAAGTGATGATGCTTTGATGATTGAATTAGAAGAGGCTGAAGGTGGTATGGATGAGGTGCTGATCAGTGCGTTAGAGCTGTCAAGAATGGACATGAGATGCAATGAGAACGTTTCCATTAAAATGGTTGAGAATACCATTAATGAAGGAGCTGAAGCTGCTTCAAATGTAAGGATTGAATCGGCATTTAGGCGTAAAAAAATGCGAGCGAACATATTAGTTCTGATGTTGATTCTTTTGTGTTTTGCGGTTGGAGGTTTTTCAGCATCCAGAGATCAGGTTTTGGATATTTGGTTTAAACGTAATATCTTACTTTCAGATATTCCTTGGCCCAGTAATTATGTTTTGGAGTTGTCAGGATACAAGGATGGTAAGATTCGTGTTCCTCGTGGCGAAGATTGGTCTCTTAAAGTATCAGTAAAAGAAGGTTACAAGGAGTTGCCTGGCAGTGTTGTTCTTGAATACAGGTACGAAAAAGGGAAGAGAAAGAGCTCTGAATCAATGATCGCAAATTCATCCGGCGATGAGTTTAGATCAAATGTACTTGATGTTTCAGAGCCGCTAAAATTGAGGGTTCGCAGTAAGGAGTACGGAACTGAGTGGATTCCTATGGAATTGGTTGATAGGCCTAAAATTGAAAGTTTCTCAATTTTAGCTAATTATCCAAGATATACAGGATTGGGGGAAGAGGTTCTTTCAAGCGACGAGGGTCCATATAGCTTGTTGAATGGAACAAGTATTACAATAAAAGGCACAGTGAATAAGTTTCTTCGCAAAGCATCAATTACAGTGGGAGGAGTTGAGCATCCCTTAGAAGTTGAAGAAGGAAAATTTGAAGGGGCCCTTCCGAAGGAGCAGGTGATTAGTGGTGTGTATGAGGTTGACGTTGAGGATTTAGAAGAAATGGAGTTTTCGGGAGATGGAGAGGTTATAGGATTGGGGTTAAGGGAGAAGGCAACATTCAAGATCAGAATACAGAATGATCGAAAACCAAAAGTTGTGGCTTCTGTTGAGGGAGTCAGTGGCTTGATTGTTCCTGGTGCGATGATTCCTTATGTTGGCTCGATTAATGATGATTATGCAGTTAAGGAAGTTAAAATTAGATATTCGTGGAAGCAAGATCAGGGCGAAAGGGAAGAGGTTGAAGGTGCCATTGTTCCTGATGAAGTGATTAATCTTTTAGGAAAGAAACAGATCTTATTAGACGGACGTCTTGACCTCAGTGGGTTTGATATTCCATTAAACTCAAGATTCAGTATGTTGTTTGCGGCTAAGGATAACAATGAAGTTTCCGGCCCAAACGTTGGAGAATCGACCAAAATTCTTCTAAGAGTAGTTGGAGAGGCGGAATTGCGGACTGACCTGTTAAGAAGAGAAAAGGAGCAGCGGCAAATTTTATTAGAGTTAGTGAAAAAACAAGATATTCTGCTAACAGACACTGGAGCCTTGGCGGCTGAGTTGTTGGACGTAGATGTTTTAGGGAGGTCTGAAAAAGAAAGGTTGGCAGGGCTGCAGAAGCGACAGAAATTATTAAGTGTAAATGTAAGTAATATAGTTAAAAGACTCGACGGTATGGTTAGCGAAATAGCGAATAACCGTCTCGAAGAAGATGACGGTATTTTGAAACAAAGGTTGCGGCAAAAGGTGATTGTGCCTCTTGCTGCCTTAGTTGAGGAAGTTATTCCTGTTGCGGCATTGGAGCTTGATTCTTCTCGTAGAATATTGGAAAAAGATTCTAGGAATGAATCCATGAGAATTGCGAGCCAGTTTCAAGTCAGGACGCTGGAAGTTATGAAGGAAGTTTTGGTGCATATGGTAAGGAATGAGGGTTATCAACAAGCTGTAAATTTGTTATATGAGATACAGCGAGAGCAAGAACGGATGAATAAAATGACGGCCAAGGCAAAAGAAGAATCTCTTGGCAAAGTAGTCCGAGAGAAGGAAGAGCAAAACAATCTTAACAAAGAAGGCAAAGAGAGTGTTGAAGATGCAAAAGAAAATGGTACGAAGAAAGGTGATAATTAAACCAAAAGGGCTAAAATAGAATTAAATGAAAGAGCTAACCTTATTTTGTTGTGTGACTTTATTACTCGCTTCCGGTGTGCATATAATTCAGGGGCAGGAATCTCCTCAGATTGATGCATCCTCGAGTGTTCAGGAAACAGAGAAAATTAAGAAGAGTCCGTTAGGCGTAAGGCAACAAAGAATAAAGAGGATGATAGTTGAGTTGGAGATGCAATTTTCTGAACTTGCTAGAACTTTGCAGAAAGAGAATCCTGAGCAGGCAGAGAAATTAGTGGATGCATTTAAATCATCGAAAGAAATGTTGCTTGAGAAACGGATGGATGAGATTACGGATCTTCTGGATTTATCTAAATTAGACAGTGCAGGGGAAGAGCAGAAGAAGACGATTGAGGACGTTAAGAGTTTAATAGAATTCTTATTAAAAGAAAACGATGAGGCGGACCGAATAAAAGAGGAAATAAAAAAGCTTCAGGAATGGAAGGAAGCCATTGACGGTTTAATTAAGGATGAAAATAAACTTAAGGACGAAAGTGAAATTCATACAGATAAGGACAAGGCAATTGAGGATTTAAATAAGCAAATCGGTCAGCTTAAAGAATTAATTGAGCGGCAAGATGAACTAAAATCTGAGACTGAAAAAGAATCGATTAAAGGTATAGACGGTCTTGATAAAATTGCAGAGAAACAACAAGAGCTTCGTGGGTTGACTGAGAGTCTACGTAATGATCTTAAAGGGGATAAAGAGGATGCGGATGAGGCCAAAGAATCAAAAGGTGATAAACAGAATTTGGATCAAGACAACTCTCCAGGAGCTGAACCTTTACGCGATGCGGAAGAGGATCAAAAATGGGCTGAGAAGAAACTTGAGGAAGGCAAAGGAAAATTGGCGACTGAGGCAGAGAAGGAGGCTCTTGATAATTTAAATAAAGCATTGGAGCAACTTGAAAAAGAGAAAGATCGTATTGAAGGGCTTAGTACTGATGATTTAGAGAAATTAGCAAAGGATCAGGGGGCGACTTCTAATGATGCTGGTAAGTTGTCAGAGAAAATGAAGAGTTCAGCTGGCTCTGAGGGTGACCCAAGTGAGCAGCAGGATCCTTCAAAGGAGGGGCAAAAGCGTGCACAGGAAGCAGTGGAGAGCGCTCAATCTAAAATGGGAAAGGCATCAGAAAGTTTGGCTCAGGGAAGTCCTGGAGGTGCATCAGAAAGTCAAGAGCAGGCCTTAGAAGATCTTGAAAAGGCTAAAGAAGAGGTAGAGAAACAACTAGAAGAGCTGAAAGAGGATCAGAAAATGGAGGCGCTTGTTCAGCTAGAGCAGATGTTTAAGGAGATGCTTGAAAGACAAGAAGAGGCGACGGCTAAGGTTCTTGTTATGGATGAAAAAAGAAATAACCAAGATGGCAAGTTGAGGAGAGCCGATAGAATAGAATTGCGATCAGTTGAGTTACTAGAAAGAGAACTTTCAGAAAAATCTAAAGAGGCTGAGGGGCTTCTTGTTGATGATGGGGCGAGTGTTGTTGTGCGTAATGTCGTTGAAGGCATGAAGAATGATCTTATTGCTTTGGCTGACCGGGTGGATGCTAATGAGACAGGGCCTTTTGTTCAACGTTCTCAGAAGGAGGTTGAAATGACATTAAAGGAATTGATTGATGCTGTGAAGATAGCTCAACAAATGCAGGAACAACAACAACAACAACAACAGCAGGAACAACAACAACAACAGCAGGAACAACAACAACAACAGTTATTGCCACCGAGTGCGGAATTGAAGCTTTTACGGCTCACTCAGTTAAGAATTAATCGAAGGACAATTGATTTTGATGGTGAAATAAAAGGTTCTGATGAATTGAATGATGTTTTAAAGAGGCAGGTGAGCGATGCGACTCTGCTACAGAAAAAAATTACTGAGTCTGCAAGAGAACTTGCTGCTAGGGGGCAGCCGCCAGTCGAGGCAGAAATCGATTGAACCGTATATGAATTAAAAGATCATAATAATGATGAGATTTTCTATTATATATCAACTATGTGTTACGCTATCACTGACTGCAGGACTCTTTGCATCGCAAAAGGAATCTACCGTAAAAGTTTTAAACTTGTTTAGTGAGTACCATTCTTCAAATAAAGAGTTTTCTGTAGAAATGCAAAATCAGATTGCTGATTTTAGAGATCGAGAAAAAATTGAATCTGGAGCTCTCACTTCATTTTTGAGAGAACTATATCCTGACTTTGCTGAAGCTTTAAGAGTGGCTGGAGATGATCCAGAAAAAGGCATTGAGTCATTAGAATTAATTTCGAAGAATAAGGATCCTTTCCTTGCAGCTGAGGGTTCATATTATCTTTCTAGAGTGCTTGTTTCTGAGGGGCTTTATGAAAAAGCCTTGCCCCATTTAAGTAATGTTAGGAATGAGTGGAGCGAGCATTCTCTTCGTGTAGGAGAGTCTTTATATTATGAGGGGGTTTGCTATTCAAATATGCTGCAGAGAACTGCAGCTTCTGATTCTCTTAACGAGTTCATTGAGAGTTACCCCGATTCATCACCCCGCCTTATAGGAGCAGCTAAGGATTTAATAGCATCGCTAGAACGAGTTCATCGGGGAAGCATTGATGACGTTGCGGGGCACATGGAATTCTCTCGACGTAAATTAGATCTAACTGAGGTGGGTGAAGGGACCCAGATTGCTCAAAGTAAGATAGTAGAAATGCTTGATTCATTGATTGAAATGGCAGAAGAACAGGAAAAGCCTCCTCCTCCTAATCCTAATAGTTCGGAGAGTCAGGCACAGGGTCAGGGGGGCAATCCATCGAGCAAACCGGGCAATGGACAAAATAATAGCAAACAAGGCAACCCTAATGCACAGAAAGCTCCGCGAGTAGTTCGGCGAGTCAGGGGCGCTGCGGAAAGTGCTTGGGATGACTTGCGTAAACGGGACCGGGGGACTGATGCTCTTGGTGCTCTAAAATCAAAGTATCCGGCACGATATAGACTTTTGGTCGATCAATATTATCGATCGGTTCAGGGTGGGGCTAAGGATAAAAGTGAATAAATTAGGAATGCCCTATGTTTCTATAAAGAGTCCAGTTTTTGTTTGGATAATGATTGCTTTTGTCTTAGTAGCGAATTCTTACGCTGCGGAAAAGCCTCGCGTAATTACGCTCGAAGGGGAAATTGTTGAAGGAGAAATTGAGTCGATTGATGAAAATGGAATAGTGAATATAAAAGATCAAGAATTTCCTCTGGATGGTTTGAGGAGCATAATACCTGGGGACCGTTCTGAAGTTGCAGATTTTTCTGAAGGCAGAGTTATTCTTATTTGTGGTAGTGAGTTTTCAGCTTCTGCTATTAGATTGTTAGAAGAAGAGGTTGTTTTTGAGTCTCCCGGAATTGGTAGAGTTGAGTTGCCGATCGATGCTGTTAGAGCTTTCCGTTTTGGTAAACTGAGGAGGGGATCTCGTTTTCAGAAAGGTCTTCTGGAATGGGAGGCAGCTAAGGATGTTGATAGTATTTTTATCAGTGGTGGGGCCGAATTGCAGGAAGTTGATGGATTAATTGAAGAAATTGATGGTAATTTTCTTATCTTTGATCGTGATCAAACATTACAGACGGTGCCGCTTTCTCGAGCATATGGAGCGGTCCTTGCTTCGCCTTTGTTGAAAGAAGATGAAAGGCCATCTTGTGTATTGTCTTTGGTTGGAGGAACTCGAGTTAAAGCTGATATAGTAAAGTATGATGGTAAAATGGTTGAGATTACTATTGTTGAAGATGTTAAAATAAATGTTTCCTGGGATTTAATTAAGCGGGTAGGATTGAAGTCTGCTAGATTAGAGTACTTGTCTGATCTCGATGTTATAAAAGAGGAAGTTCGTCCAGTTATTACCTTTCGGAGGCCCTGGCAAAGGGACCTCACTGTGACAGGGTTGCCGATAAAAATTAAAGACCAAATTTACGACAGAGGTTTGGGGTTTTCATCAGGCACTTATGTTACTTTCCCAAATGAAGGCCCTTACGATTTGTTTATTGCTGAAATTGGTATTGATGATGATGCTTTGGGTAGAGGTGATTGTGAGTTTGTGGTTCGTGCTGGGAGTGAGGAGTTATTCAGGAAAAGGATTCGTGGTGGTGAGTCTGCGCAACTCATCAAAGTTGATATTACTGGGCACGAGCAAGTAACATTAGAGGTTGATCCTGGAGAAGACTTAGATATTGCAGATCATGCTGATTGGGCTGACGCTTGCTTTCTGCAAACATCTAAGTGATCTTATAGGCATGCCTTTTGTGGCTTTCGTATTAAAATAATATGCGTAACGAATTAGATTCTATTTATCAACGACTCACCAGGACAGTGATTGGGTCAGAGGAACCTGCTTTTTTGATGATAGTTGGACTGTTGTCTGATGGGCATATGTTAATTCAAGGTGCTCCCGGTATAGGAAAGACTACTCTTGCGGAAGCTTTAGCCAAATCTATTGATGGGAGTTTTAGTAGAGTGCAATTCACTCCTGATTTATTGTCCTCAGATTTGTTAGGGTATTCTATTTACCATCAAGGAAAAGAGGTTTTTGAATTTGTTCCAGGTCCAGTGTTTAGCAATGTTTTGTTAGCGGATGAAATTAATCGGACTAGTCCTCGTATACAGAGCGCATTGCTAGAATGTATGAACGAGAGGCAGGTTTCTATTGATGGTATTACGCGACCCTTGTCACCGCCTTTTATGGTGATTGCTACTCAGAACAGCATTCATTCTACAGGGACTTTTGCTCTGCCGGAGCCACAACTTGACCGATTCTTAATCTCAGTAAACATGACTCTTCCGGACCGTCAGACTCAGTCTAAGATATTAATGTTTCATGCCAAAAAGAATGAATCTAATGAGAGGGATGAAGAACTAATGGATGTTGATGAGCTTGTGCGGCTTCAGTCTGAAGTTAAAGCTATCCCTGTCAGTGAAGAAATATGCCAATACATTACAGATCTGTGCGAGTCTGCGAGACGACAGCGGGGAATGCTTCATAGTATTAGCGCTAGGGCTGCGATTGCATTAATGAGAGCTTCTCAGGCAGTTGCTTTTCTAGAAGGGAATCCGGCCGTATTTCCTGAGGATGTTAAGCGTATAGTGGGGCCGGTATTTTCTCACCGTCTTGCTTTGGGAGATGGCTTTGATGGAGGGG
>Ga0315332_10001710_pt1 | contig 11858 bp, 12 predicted proteins | sample M110034915metaG_FD_203455 | JGI IMG/M metagenome (GOLD analysis project Ga0315332, IMG submission 203455) | Ammonia-oxidizing marine archaeal communities from Monterey Bay, California, United States - M1 100m 34915 | ecosystem: Environmental > Aquatic > Marine > Intertidal zone | place: USA...
GATTCTGCAGATGTACCCTCCATTGCCCACCATCCTTCAGATACCCTGATTGCTACCTATCAATACTTTCAAGGCGGATCTGGTTCATCTACCTTTGACAAAATAGGTGTACGTTTTTCGAGTGATGAAGGCACCAACTGGAGCACTCATCAGAACATTAGCATCAGTGGTTTACCTGGAGGCAGTCAGCGCCCCTTTGACCCCACCATTACGATAAGTGCGGACCTTCACTACAGGCTCTATTTTTCATATTGTCCGAATAGCTCAATGCTGGATTCTACCTGCGACACCTACTCCGCAATCTCCTATGACGGCATCAGCTATGCGCTTGAAAGCGGAATACGCATGGGAGCGCAATCGACTCCAGTAATTGATCCTACTGTTGCTTATTTTGGCCAATTATATCATTACTCCTCACCTATTGGCGCACCTCAGGAGGGTGCCAGACATGCTATAGCTATAGACGGGCTGAATTTCACAATTACAGATACCCTTGGTACCGGAGAAGGCAACATAAGATGGGTAGGAAGTTTTCTCAATGACGGCGCAGAGCTTCGTTTTTATGGCTACTCCACTGCCCCTGGAAATTCCGCTACACTCTGGTGGAATTCGACCTCGGATGGAGTGAACTGGACAGGTTATAACACCACCAATGTGGAGGGTAAGGACCCGGGTATTGTAAAGCTTCCCAACGGAAACTACCTCTTACTTGCTCCGCAGTTTGCTCCTAGCACATCAATTAATGAGCTATCAGAAACAGCTGCATTTGTACTGTATCCAAATCCGGCAGAAAGCTATGTCATTGTCAGGAATCCAATGAACGAATTTATAGACGAGGTACAGTTTCTCGATATGCACGGCAGAATCCGAATGCATCAAATTGTAAATTCATCGGAAGATATTGAGCTGCAAATCGCTGCGCTGGAAAAAGGCATGTATTTTGTTCGGCTGCAGGCCGATAAAAAATGTGAGGCCAAACGTTTATTTATAAAATAATAGGCTACAGGAAAATGTGTATCTTCCTTAATAATTGAATATGAATAGAAGAATAACATATGGATTAATGCTGGGCCTGTGCTGCTTTGGACTTTTGCTTACAGGGTGTAAAACTTCAGGCACTGCGAACGATGCACTGTACGAACCTTCCGAGCTAGATCAATTTGTTGAGGATTTTGAGCAATACAAAGCGAACAAAGACAGTACATTTAATCTTCAGAACCACGAAATCAATCAGATGGTGAACTTTATTAATCTGAATTATGTAGTTGACAAAGATGAGTCTATGGACATTGAACTGGTGGAATTCGACACTCCATTTGATTATAGCCATAAAGGTACATTTACAAAAATGGAAGAAGGAGGCGATACCACACTGTACGATTATGAGGATGGATGGAATACATGCACCCTGTATCTATGGAAAAATCGAAAAGACATGGATGGAAAACCACTAAAAGATTACATCTATAAGATTGAAATACGTGGCAGTAGAACAAAAAACTGTGGATTTCAACCCGACTATTCGGAAACGGCAGATGGAGAATACGTTGGAGATTACATAGTTAGTACCGAATTCCACGAAACGTGGTTGCTCGATCAGTATAAAGCTGTTGTATTTCACTATGAATATTTTTACGATGAATGCTGTATTCCCTCATGTACAGCAGATTTTGGAGGAGAAGCAGTTTATTATTACAAATCTAACCCAATTCTTTCGGCACGTACCGATGATGAAGGAGGCTTTGATCTGCGGAACGAAAATAGAACACACAATACACACGATCACAATCTACCTGAAGAAGAATATGAAGAAACATTATCTGGTAAATTACGCTATTTACTCGAAAGTGAAGCATATGAATACCATATGCAGATACAGGAAGCCAGCCCTGAAATCAAATCGTATCTAAAAACGCCAGCACGAATCATTGAGCTTTGGGAGAATTGATACTGTTACGCTTTCAAAATAATATTATAAAACAGCCCCCCTTAAGCTCATTAAGACACGTTTCTACTATAAACAATATGTATTCTATGAAATCCATAAAAAGAAATCCATTTGTATATTTGTTAGCCTTTATACTTGTGCTACTGATGTCTAGCTGCAACAAAAGCTCCAGTGAAATGGAACTCCATATAAATGCACAAGCCTGTGAAAATGCACAAAAAGCAAAATTCAAAGACCTCACTGGTCTTGATGGATGCGGAATGGTAATTCAGCTTCAAAACGGAAGCTACCTGGAACCTACCAATCTCTGCGATATAGACATTGAAATCAAAGACGGACAGAAAATATGGGTCAGCTACCATATCGCACCAAATTTGTCAAGTATCTGTATGGTGGGAGACATCGTGGTAATCGACTGCATAGCCCCAAGATAAACCATTTGAAAAACAATTTTTGTTAAGAATCATCAGGGCTTTTATTTAAACCTTATCTTTAGAGAAAATTAAATAAGAATATTATGGAGCCTATTTGGATCATCTTAATTGTTGTAGCTGTAATTGTCATATGGGTTATTACAATATACAACACACTCGTTAAACTTAAAAATAACCGCGAAAATGCTTTCGCTGATATTGACGTACAATTGAAGCAGCGTCACGACCTTGTTCCACAGCTTATCGGAGCAGTAAAAGGATATATGGAGCATGAAAGAGGCACGCTAGAATCCGTTACAAATGCACGTAATAAAGCCATGGGAGCGAGTAATATCAACGATAAAATATCTGCGGAAAAAGAACTTTCGGCTGCGCTTAGTGGATTTAGCATTCAGGTAGAAGCCTACCCCGACCTAAAGGCGAGCAATAATTTCATGCAGCTTCAAACTGAGCTTTCAGATATTGAAAACAAATTGGCTGCTGTAAGAAGATTCTTTAACTCGGCAACTAAAGAGTTAAACATTGCTGTTCAAAAATTCCCGAATGTATTATTTGCCTCTATGTTTGGCTTCAAGCAAGAACAAATGTTTGACCTTGGAGAAGGTAGGGCTGCTGCAGAAAAAGCACCAGAAGTAAAATTCTAATTAAGCATGAAGTACGTCGGTCTTCAGGAGCAGATTACCTCCAACAATAGAAAATCTATATTCTTACTATTGGGATTCCCCGGTATATTACTAGGGGCTGTATACGCCGTATTGATGTTCGCTTCATATGACGATTATGGAGGAGGGGTTGACACTGACATGACCAACGACATGTTTCTACAAACAATTCCGTTTGTTTTAGCAGGAACAGGGATATGGTTCCTGATTGCTTATTGGGGGCATTCGGCAATGATTGATTACGCCTCCGGAGCAAAATCCATTGAACGCAAGGAAAACATGAGGGTTTACAACCTTACTGAAAACCTGTGTATGTCAATCGGCATGAAAATGCCCAAGCTTAAAATCATCGAGTCAGAGGCATTAAACGCCTATGCCAGTGGATTAAACGAAAAGAACTACAGTGTAACACTCACAAGAGGAATAATGGACAAGCTCGACGACGATGAGCTAGAAGGTGTTATTGCGCATGAGTTGATGCACATAAGAAACAATGATGTAAAATTATTAGTCATCAGCATCATATTCGTAGGTATCTTTTCATTAATCATACAAATTGCTTTTAGAAGCTTGCTTTATGGAAGCATGACCCGTTCAAGAAGAAAGGATAAAGGAAGTGGTGGGTTAATGCTAGTAATTCTAGTGGTGTCCATACTCGCTTACCTAATATCATTGTTATTTAAATTTGCCCTAAGTCGAAAAAGAGAGTTCATGGCAGATGCAGGTGCAGCTGAAATGACGCGAAACCCATTGGCCCTAGCCAACGCCCTAAGAAAGATATCAGGAAATTCTAAGATAGACTCCATCAAAAGTGACGATGTCAAAGAAATGTTTATAGACAATAGCCCAGATGATACTTCAGCAAATTTTCTTGGTGGACTTGGGGGCCTTTTCTCAACACACCCTCCTATCAAAGACCGTATACAGGTGTTAGAGCAATTTTAATTACGCACAAAGTCATACACCTTATACCTAAGTAACCTGAGCTGTAATCCAAATTCATTAGGGATATCAAAGGTACTTCTAGAATTTTCAAACTGATAACGATAATACGCCTCAAGCTTTACTGTCCAGGCCTTACTCCTTTTGGAATGTCCTGTTCGTACATGAAAAATTCCCAATCCTCCTTTTACAGAGGTAAATAAATTCTCATTCATGCTATGGTCTTTACTAAACCTATAAAATAGCTCTGGCCCACAAAAAATTTCAAGCACCTCTCCCCTACACGATCTGCCCTTCTTACGTTCATTAATCACCACGAGAGGCGCTCGAAAAATCATTGCTGTTGTTAGAAAATGTTCTCTTTTAGCATCATTTAATTGAAAAGAACGATCAATTTCCTTTTGCACCATTTGCCTATATCCTAATTCTGGCAATAGGTATCTTCCAAATTGTCTTGTAATTCCAGTTTGGAACGAATAGTTACCGTTTTTGTCAAAATCTGCTGTGTTAAGCTGACCATATACTCCTATATTTTTGTGTGTACGCATGTACACTTGCGATTCGGCATAAGGAAATGTAAAAATTGCAATGCTTAATAAAATGAGCTTTTTCATATCGTTTACTTTGATTTTTGACTATAAGAATTATCGTTATTGGCTTGATCTATTCTAATGTCTTATTTACATAATAGTAATTAATCATTTTGGGTACATAACGATATCCATTTCACATTAAAACAATATATTAGTGCGAAAATTAATTCTATGTCAAAACTATTAACAGTTCTTCTGATTTTATTGATTTCACTCACATCGTTGAGTCAAAAAACAGAACGAATTGCTTTTTATAACGTGGAAAATTTATTTGACACCATAGATGGTCCAAATAACGATTCGGAATTCTTGCCTTCAGGAAAAAAGCTTTGGAACAGTGATAAATATTTTGAAAAAATAAATCACATCAATAAAGTATTGTGTGAGTTAAATAGCCCAATGCTTGTTGGGTTTTGTGAGGTAGAAAATGTCGGCGTTTTAAATGAAATCATCGGCAAAGGAAAAGCACTTAACGGGTATAAAACTGTTCATTATGATAGTGATGATGCACGCGGTATTGATGCTGGGATGATTTACAATGCCAAAAAATTAAGAGTTATAGATCAAGGATACATCAGATACATTCTCCCAGGGCAGACAAAAGCCAGCTCTAGAGATATTGTATGGGCTAAATTTTCTTATAAAAAGGAGCTCTTTTATGTCATGGTGAATCATTGGCCAAGTAGACGCGGAGGAACAGAAAAAAGTGAACCTAAAAGATTAAAAGCAGCTCAGAGCGCTCGAAATTTCATTGACTCTCTTCTTGCGTTAGATGCAAGTACCAAAATCGTATTAATGGGCGACCTCAATGACTACCCAAGTAATAAATCTGTAAAGCTTATCACGGAGAAACTTGAGCCCAAAATCACCTCAGTATCAAATAAATTTAATGGAACACACAACTACAGAGGAGAATGGAACATTCTAGACCACATCTGCATTTCCGATGGATGGAACAAGGGACGTTTAAAAAGTGAGAAAGCTGATGGACACATCTTAACTCTAGAATACATGCTTTCTACCTACAAAGGAAATATCGTACCCTTTAGAACATACGGAGGTTCAAAATATCTAGGCGGCTATTCTGACCATTTGCCCGTATACATTAATTTAAAATTTAAATAAAAAAAGGGACCTAAAGATTCAATGATACCAGCACATTAATATTGCGATACTCATTGATTTTGGGATCAAATATTTCTAAAACTCTATACTTTACAAGAACGTTTTTACCCGATAAGGACTCGAAATTATTAGCAATATCAATTTCAGAAGCTACATAGGTCAACCAATAATATTTAGACGATCTACCCTCATCATTCTTTATGGTGAAGTAAACAAAACCTTTTTTATTGATTCCAGAAACTTTTCCTTCAAACACAAAAACTTCCGATTCATCAGTTTCGTCGCTCATGGCCTCAAAAACCTCGGGACAAAAGCGTACCATTTTTACCCCGATTAATTTACCTAGCTTTTCTCCATCTTTATCAATGTTATTAAAATCAATATCATAGTCTCGCATCAATTCCTTACTAAATGGTTCTGCACCTTGAAGAATACATAAACCCAATGCCATTTGCATTTTACCTTTATCCTCGATTTCTTTTGTTTCGCTAACACAAGAACATGAGTTCTTGGCTATCTTATCTAAATAATTCTGAGAAATACCCGTTGTGGATACGCCCAACATAAGTAATAGGAATAGAGTTTTCATAATAGTATGTATTAATATAGCTAAACCTTAAGGTTCCATCCAAACTCATCTGCCACTCGGCCCGATTTAAGATCAGCTAAAAATGTTTTGATTCTGTTGGATAAGGTTCTGCTTTCAACTGAAGGCAGGTGATATTTCTCACCCTCATGTCCAATCATTGCAATTGGAGCTATTGTTGCTGCTGTTCCAGCACCAAATGCATCCTGAAGGGTTCCGTTTTTGGCTGCTTCTATCACCTCCTTAACGGTAATCATTCTTTCCTCAACCTCTATGCCCCATTTTTTTGCTACTTCAATTACAGAACGCTTCGTGATTCCACGAAGAATGCTATCATGATTCTCATCAGGTGTAATCAATATATCATTAATTTGGAACATAATGTTCATTGTACCGGATTCCTCTATGAAGGTATTGGTACTGGCATCAGTCCATACTAGTTGATGAAAACCTTCTTTTTTTCCAAGCATTGCTGGATATAATGATGCGGCATAATTACCCGCTGCTTTTGCTCTTCCGACACCGCCATAGGCTGCACGCGTGTAGTGTGTTTCAATCTTTACATTCAACGGGTCAGAATAATACTGACCTACAGGGGAAGTAATAATCATAAATTTGTATGTTTCAGATGGCCTTATCCCTACCAATTCATCCGTTGCAAACATAAACGGCCTTATGTACAAAGAATGCCCTCTTCTTTTGGTAACCCATTCTGAATCGAGCTTCACCAATTGTCTTATGGCTTCAACAAATAACTCTTCATTCACTGGAGGCATACACATACGTTCTGCCGATTCAGTAAACCGTTTTGCATTCATGTCTGGTCGAAAAACCAGAATATCGTCATTGCTTGTTCGATGGGCTTTCATTCCTTCAAAAATAGATTGACCATAATGAATAGCAGACATGGCAGGATGCATAGAAATATTCTCAAAAGGCAAGATTTCTCCTTGAGCCCATTTTCCATCCTTATATTCCATCATAAACATATGGTCAGAAAAATCCTTTCCAAAATGTAGATGGTCCCAATCAAAATAACTTAACTTTGAGTGAGTGGTCTTTGTTATGGGAAATGTAAATGTTTCAGTAGACATTAATTTGAGTTTTTAAGGCGTGCAAAGATAGTGTTTACATATGGATTTTCAAGGGAAAAACAGTACAAATTTTGTGCCTCAAGACCAATCCTTTAATTATCAATGGATACAACAAAGAATATATTAAAAAAATATTGGGGATTTGAGTCATTCAGGCCTATACAAGAAGATATCATTAAAGATATGCTGGAAGGACGAGATGTATTCGCTCTGTTGCCTACAGGTGGTGGGAAATCGCTTTGTTATCAGCTACCTGGGGTAATCAAAGAGGGCATTACAATTGTCATATCCCCACTTATCTCACTAATGCAAGATCAGGTAAACCAATTAAACGAAAAAGGAATTAAGGCAACCTGCCTTTATAGTGGCATGAGCTATCGTGAAATTGACAACACATTGGATAATGTGCGCTTTGGAGATTATAAGTTTTTATATGTATCACCTGAGCGTATTCAAACTAGAATTTTTACTGAAAGATACAAGCTCATGAATATTGCCTTAATCGTAGTTGATGAAGCCCATTGTATTTCGCAATGGGGTCATGACTTCAGACCTGCATATAAGCAAATAAGTGAATTAAGAAGGATCAAGCCTAACATTCCTATAGCCGCGTTTACTGCAACTGCAACTGAAAGAACAAAAAAAGACATTATTAAGCAGCTTGAATTAAAAAAACATGTACTCCATGAAGCTCCATTCATTAGGGAAAACATTGCTTATCGCATATTTAAATCCGAAGCAAAAAAGAGCAGAATAATTGAGTTTTGCACCTCTCTTAAAAACAGTACGGGTATTGTCTATTGTCAAACCAGGAAATCCGTAAAGGAACTTACGCAGATACTAAGCACAGAAAAAATATCATGTACTTCCTACCATGGAGGAATGACTAAAGAAGAAAGAGGACAATCAATGAATTCGTGGATGAATGAAGCTTCAAAAATAATGGTCGCAACGAATGCCTTTGGTATGGGAATTGATAAAGCCAATGTTCGATTTGTCATTCACTATGAAATTAGTGAATCAATTGAAGCCTATTTTCAGGAAGCTGGTCGCGCAGGAAGAGATCAGAAAAAAGCAATTGCCCTTGCCTTTTATAACCAGAAAGACCTCAATCATCTAAAACAAATTTCTGCAATAAAATACCCTTTAGTATCTAGCGTTAAAAAAGTCTATTCGGCCATGTGTACTCTTTTACGAATTGCCTACGGCTCTGGAAAAGATGAAGTATACGAGCTTAACTTAAAGTCTCTTTCCAAACGTTGCGAGCTTGACCCATTAACTGTTTATAATTCATTGCGTTTACTCGAATTGAATGAAATGCTTTCTATCTCTGATGGATTTTTCCACCCATCAAGAGTGAAAATTATAGTTGAAATCAACACGCTGCATCATTTAGAAATTGAGCACCAGACTCTTAAGGAAATCACTCAATATTTAGTTAGAAAACATCCTGGTATTTTTGAGCAATACAAAAAAATTGATTTAAATGCGATTTCAGGGATTCTAAAAAAAGAAAAAACGAGCATCCAAAAGAAACTCCTACAACTTCAAAAGCTAGGTATTATAGATTATATTCCGGCGTCATCTCTTCCTAACATTACATTTTTAAAAGAAAGACCTCCTCATGATGATTTTTTGATGCATCCTGATATATACGGGAAAAGGAAGAAGAATCATTTAGAACAGGTTATGGCGGTTATTAAATTAATCAAGGGTAATGAGTGTAATGCAATAACTATTTTGGATTATTTTGGACAGGACACTGGAAATTGTGGTCATTGCAATCATTGTATTCAAAAAAAACAAGCTATAAAAAATATTGATAAAAATTTATTGACACATTGCACGAATGAAACAACTGTTGCATGGCTCATGAATTTGACTGGTCTCTCTGAAAACAGGATTAATACCTTCATTAACAAGAGTCAAAATGAAGAGCTTATTCGCATAAATGGGAGACGAATTCAAAAAAAAGATTAAATTCATAGTCACAATAAAGTCTAAAGTATTAGCATGAATCTATCCCTACTTGCGTTAGCGATTGCTCCTGGCATTGCTATATCGATGTTTATCTATTTTAAGGACAAACATGAAAAAGAACCATTAAAGCTACTTATTATTAGCTTTATTCTTGGTGTATTAAGTGTTATTCCTACCACTATTTTATCTCTTGTTGGACTTTACGTATTTGGCTTAGATCCAGAAAGCAATTCTATGCTATATTCATTAATATCATGTGTTGTAGGCATTGGATTAGTAGAGGAGTACAGCAAATTCATTTTTGTAAGGTACTACACCTACCGCAAAGATGACTTTAATGAACCCTTTGATGGAATCGTATATTGCGTTATGGTTTCTATGGGTTTTGCTACCATTGAGAATATATTATATGCTTATCAATATGGTGAGTTCACAGCATGGGCTAGAATGTTTACCGCTGTTCCTATGCATGCTATTTTTGCCATAATTATGGGGTACTACATGGGGATTCAGAAATATTATGGAAAGAAAAATTATGCCCTTATAGGTCTATTATATGCCGCAACACTTCATGGCGTATATGATTTTGTACTCATGAGTCCTGACATCCCAGAAGGCATTCAAGTACTTGGATTTATTGGGTGTATTATTTTCGGAATACGCGTAGCTCGAAAATCAATCAAATTACATCAGGACAATTCACCATTCAAAAATAGCTGATTGACTTTTATTCCATTTCGCATTGGATCATTGTTCCATCTTCAGCATAGCAACGATATCCTGAAGGTTGGCCATTAAGATATTCTATTTCAATTTTAAGCTGACCATTTGGATACCACTCTTGACTTGTTCCTACGGCAAAACCTTTGTCGTAGGTAACCTCTACACTCTTCATTCCATCTTCATAAAAAGATTTGGATAGCCCCTCCTCTACACCATCTATGAGCTTTACCGTATATTCAATATTTCCATTTTCATAATAAAAGCTCAGCACTCCATTTGCTAATCCATTTTTGAAGATTATTTCTTTTTTAAGCTGACCAGATTCATACCACATTTTAGACATGTTTTCTGGCTTACCATCTATATAAATCGTTTCTGCCAATTTGCTTCCCGACTCATACCAGCTTTTACTTTTTCCATTCAAAACTCCTTTTTTGAATGATTCTTCCAATCGGATCTGACCATTTTTGAACCACTGTTTAGAGACACCATCAGTCAATCCGCTATCCAAAATCAGTACAGCACTGAGCTCTCCTGTTTCGTAGCATACTTTGATCTTACCTGTGTATCCTTCAGGAATATCATCAATATAATTAACACCAAGAGCATCAATCTTATCACATTCGGGAGCCTTCTTTTGAGTGAAACCATAAGAAGATAGAAAAAGAATAAAGAATAATAAATAAGCTGTTTTCATATTGAAGATTTGAATTTTAGACGAATATGGATTAAATAGAGTTGCACTTGACTTAAAAAAGTCTGAATATTATTTTCCTTGAAAATAATAGTACTTGGCATTTATAAATCCATGTAAATATCATCAAATATTATTACATTGACTTATAAACCAATAATTTATAAATGAACTTCCCTCTAAAAAAACTTCTACCTAGCATCATGCTTTTATGTACTATTTCTTGTTCGACAGAGACAGATAAAGAAAGCTCTAAAGTCAATACCAACAATGAACCCTCCGAAAAGAATATTGATTCTGAAATTAGTGATACATTAAAACAATTTGAAATCGCAAGTAATGGACTTGAATATAAGGTCATTCAAGAGTATGAAAATAAATATGCCAATGGAAAGTTGACAAGTGTTATCGATGGGAATGTGTATAAAATAGATGCTAAAAAAAGTAGCGTATATCTTGAATCAAGATTATGTACAAAAGATCACTCTCTTGGATTCTTTAAAGAAAAATATCCATTATTCTTAAGTTCCGAGATGAATAATGTATATAGTCCAGACACATTGCTTTTGATGAATACAAGTATAAATTCTGAAATATTTGAAAGCATTGATGCTAAAAGGTATTTCAATGACACAACATTCGTAAATTCAGGTGACCTTTTATTAATTTTGTCAAATACATTTCATTCACATAATGCCTATTTCATTCATGTATGGGAAATTAGTAAAGGCAATGGGATATTTATTAACCAGCGTAAAACGTATAAGTTTAATGCGCAGCATTTACTAATGGATGAATCATTTATGAATCACTCATTCAATTCAAACTCAAAATCTCAACTCTTTTTAGAAAAATTATTCTAATTCTTGTTATGAAAACATATGAGTGCCATAAGCAGCTCCAATAAAAAAGGCAGCTAAGCCCAGGACTCCTCCTAAAATAGCAAACTTGTTTCTTTTTATGGCCGGAAATAAAGAAACCAAAAAAGCAAGTGCGCCGAGTAGAAGCGTGTATTCACCATATTCGATTTTTCGGTGTCGTTGTTCGTCCAATGCTCTGTAAACAGATACATCATCA
>Ga0315332_10001711_pt1 | contig 11857 bp, 6 predicted proteins | sample M110034915metaG_FD_203455 | JGI IMG/M metagenome (GOLD analysis project Ga0315332, IMG submission 203455) | Ammonia-oxidizing marine archaeal communities from Monterey Bay, California, United States - M1 100m 34915 | ecosystem: Environmental > Aquatic > Marine > Intertidal zone | place: USA...
TGTCCGTCTGTTGGGTTCTTGGGCTTGGTGCTCGTCGCCGCGTGCACCCCAACGGCGTCCGTCCCCTCTGATGACTCCGAGACCTCCTCGGTGGTGGAACCCGAAGAGACGGTCACGACCGAAGAGACGGTGCTCCAGGTCGAGGGGGTCGCCTCCCTGCTCGGAGTCGGGGACTACGGAGCCCTCTATTGGCCCACGAACTTTCGAAATGGGGTGGGCGGCTATGAGACCGTGCGCCATGTGCAGACCGGCTTCTATGGCGTGGTGCTGGATGTGGAAGACGGCAACCTGGACGCCTTTGGAGAGCTGACGGGCGAGGTGCCTCCCGAGGTCGCCTTGGCCCAGGACAGCGCGGTGGTTGCGAGCCTGCCGACGGCGTCCGTGCGCTATTCTGTGGTGTCGGACGGCCCCGAGCGGCTGGCGACAGGCTTTGAAGGCACCGGCGGGGATGGGGCCAATCCCTCCCAAGTGATCGACATGGGCCGGTTCCTGCAGCGGGTGGAGATCCCAGAGGTCAGCTATGCCGGAGATGGACGGCTCTCTGGAAGCGTTCAGCTGGCGGCCATGACCCGCCACTTTGTGCTCACCCAGCGGGTCTCCAGCAGCCAACAGGGTCCCCTGACCCTTCGCCTCGAGATCGCGGGGGATGCGGTCTCTCAGTTCGACCAGACCGAGTGGCTGGATGGCACCCGGGCGGTCTCCATTCGGGATGGCGACGGCCAGGGGTGGTCTTTTGTGATTCCCGACTCGGAGGGAGGGACCGTCACGCTCACCCGAGATCCGAGCGGAGGGCTGTTGTTCGAAGCGGCCTATGACGCGGTGGGGGCCGACGAACGGGTCGCATTGTCCGTGATCGCCATCCCCGCGGGGGCTGCCACCGACGCTCAGCTCCCGCTCTGGGTCCATCCCGAGGAGACCGTGTCGGTCCAGTATGCGCAGCTCGCGCGCGACGGGAGTGGGGGAGAGGTGCTGACCGACGCGACCTGGGATGCAGAGCGCGGACTCTTTCTGGTGCCGCTGCACGATCTGTCAGAGGTGGGTGCGCCGGCTTGGGCCGACTGGACGGATCCCACCCAGCACACCTGGTACAACCGCCATCGGATACGCGTCGAGAACCTGACTCCGGACCCCGTGTCGGTACCCCTCGCCTTCGAGGGTGGCAATAACGCGGCCTTTTATATTGTCGGTGGAAGCCCGCTGTTTCGGGATGTGAACCTCGAGCCTACGGGCGCCCCGATTCAGATCTCCAAGAACTGGCACGAGTCCCCGTTTTGGTATCACCTCTACAGCGCGCTTCAGGTGCCGGCGGGCCTCTACGAGGTGGAGCTGACCTTTGCCCACTCGAAGTGGGGGGAGGCCTATGCGGCGGCCCATGCCCATCTTTGCCTGATCGGGTGGGGCCATCACCAGCAGTGGGACGAGTCCTCTCTCGGGGCCTTTGGAGAGTCGGTCACCTACGACCCCGACCTGACGCTGGGGCGCGCCATGGTCGACGATGTGCGGCCCTTCTTGGTGGACGCCGACGGAGAGTGGACCTGGACCGGCAATGTGGGGGGGGCGGACTTCCTGACCTATGTCGACTCCGGAGGCGTGGACCAGCGGCTCGGACGCCTTCGGACCCACTACGCCTATACCGGTCCCAACCTGACGAATGTGGCCTATGTGGGGGCGTCCGCAGATGGCAAGATCGAGGCCCAGATCGCGACGCAGATGGGTCGCACGGACGACCTCATACGGGTCTACTATCACCTGGAGTACCGCTTTCTCGAAGACGTGAGCTATGACCGCCTCGCGCTCTTTCAGATGGCGGCCGACGGGTATGGGGACAATGGCTTCACGCGGTACGCCTACGGCGATGCGTCGGGCGTGCTCTTCGATGAGGAGGTCCCCGATCACCGCACCACCGGCTATGCCTCGGAGGCGGACCGCGGCATCCCGCTCTCCGGACCTGCCCCCTGGGGCTTGCTGTACAGCAGTGACCGGGACGACGGACCCCTCCCCGAACACTTGGCCAACATCGCCGTCGTCGTCCGGGCCTATGACGCTCAGATCGGCGGAGTGCAGACCAGCACCCCACATCTCAATCTGGTGCGCACCTACGATGGGGGCGAGTCCCAGATGGCCTTCGAACTGGGGGTGCCCTACGATCCAGCATCTCCGGTCGTGCCCGCCGGCAGTGTCATCACGGCCACCGTCGAGTATCTGGTGCCGCCGTCGGACAAGAGCGCCTATTACGGAGAGGCGGACTACCTCATGGCGCTGCCCGCGGAGAGCTATCAGAGCCCGGACATGGCGCTCGCGCTGGCCAGTGGAAACCAGCTGGAGGTCAGTGTCTCGGAGGGGGACCTCTTGCGGACCTATCCCGTCGAGCTTCAGGCCACTGCGGCGACCACCGCTGTGGCGTTCACGCTGACCGGGGGCCTGGGCTACACGCCGATCACCGTCCACGGTCTGGCCCGACCCGACGGGTGGCGACTCGAGCGCCTGGACGATGGCGATTGGGAGCGCGTCGATCAGGGTGTCGAGGGCAATGACTATTGGCAGGCCTACGACGACCCGGCGTCGGAGTCCTTTGATCTGGTGTTCAATCTTCACAACCGGGACACTCAGTCGTACCGGTTGGTCCGGGATGGGGTGACCGACTGAGGGCGTGTGCCGAGCGTCGAAGAATACCCAGGCAGAGAGGGACCGTGCTGTGAACGACACCATCGAATTGCTCCTTCGCCATCGCTCGATCCGCGCCTTTACCGATGCAGAGGTGCCCGAGGCGCACATCCATCTGGCGGTCCAGGCCGGTCAGGCCGCGTCCACCAGCTCTGCGGTCCAGGCCTACAGTCTCGTTCAGGTGACGCGCCCCGAGGAACGCCGCGCCTTGGTGCCCCTGACTGGGGGCCAAGAAAAGGTGGCGACGGCACCGGCCTTTTTTGTCGTGTGCGGAGACGCGCGACGCCATCGCTTGATCTGCGCGAGGGCTGGGGCGCCCTATGACGCGAGGCTCGAGGGGTTCTTGCTCGCCGTGGTGGACGCGACCTTATTTGCCCAGAACCTGGTGATTGCCTTCGAGTCCATGGGCTACGGGGCCTGCTATGTCGGCGGTCTTCGCAACCAGCTCGCCGAGGTGGACGCCATTCTCGAGTTTCCAGCGGGGGTCTATCCCCTGTATGGGCTCTGTGTCGGCATTCCGGCAGAAGCGCCGATCCCCCGGCCTCGCCTGCCCGTCTCCGCGGTCTTCTCCACGGACAGGGTGCCCGAGGAGGTCGACGTGTTGGCCGATGTGGACCGGTATGACGAAGGATATCGCGCGTATATGCGCGAGCGGTTGGGCAAGGATCGGGCGTGGTCTCCGTCCATGGCGCGAAAATTCTCGGAGCCTCGGCGTGTGGAGGTCGCGGCCTTCTTTCGAGAAAAGGGTGCGGATCTGACATGAGAGACTGGGTGTGGCGAGGTGCGAGATGAGCAACCGAGTGCGTTGGATAGGCGTGGCCCTTGGGGGGCTGTGCGTCCTCGTCCTGATGGGGGCACTGTGGATGTTGTCCCGCACAGGGGGGACGTCTGCGTCGGATGTGGAGAGCCACGTACGAACCCCGACCGCTCGGCGGCACATTACCCGGCCGCAGGTCGAGAAGATCTCCGCGCCCGCAGGGCTCGAGGCTGTGGAGACGCCGCCACAGGAGGCCTCCGAAGATGCGGTCCTCGCAGCGGTCGAAGCGGCCTGGCCGGGCAAGCGGCTGGTGCGGTGTCGGTCGGGCAGCCTCCAGGAGGGGTGGCTTCGGGCACGGCCGACCCACGACGGTCCGGGCGGATCGGTCGCCTCTGCGTCTGTGGCGGCGGGGGAACTCCTCGCGGTGGTGGAGGGCACCGAGGGCGAAGCCCTGATCTACGAGCACCTGAGCGCTGCAGCGCGCATGACCTGGCGACTCCCCGAGGGTGTGGACAGCGGCGTGTGCCAGATCCACCCGTTGGTCACCCACGTCCTTCGAGGCACGGTGACCGACGTAGACGGGTCCCCTGCGGCAGAAGTCGAGGTGCGCGGCTGTCGGCATGGTGACCTCTCGGTGACGGACGCGGCCGGTGCGTTCCAGACCGACGCGGTGGAGGGCACCACGTGCTTTCCCATGGCCTTTCTGGACAGGGAGGGCGTCTTCGCGCGCAGCAATGCGCCTCAGGTCGACGTGGGCCGGACGCCGCCTCCAGAGGTGTTCCTGGAGCTCGAGCCGGGCTGGACGGCCGAAGAGCAGCTCATGCTGATGAACCAGATGAGCGAGATGCTGGAGCGGACGGCGATACGCATGACCGCGTCCAACCCGGCGTCTGAAGCGGCGCAACGGGCCTCGACCCCCGAAATAGCCGGGGTGCTCTGGGCGTGGGGGCAGGCCCAAGACGACGCGCACGCGCTGATCTGGGATGACCTGGAGCGACTCACGAGAGAGGAGGACCCCTACGTTGCCTTTCGAGACCTGTGGATGAACCAATACTGAGAGGGGCGGAGGAGGTGAGCGTGGAGAAAACGCGAGGGGCGTGTATCCTGAGGGCCGGGGGGTCTCTGCGCGTGAACGCCACGGGTCGCGTCTGCATCGGGGTCGCCTTGGCCGTCGGCCTGGGCTGCCAGGCGGATCCAACACCGGCCGGAGGGGGTGTGGAGGATCCGGTGTCTTCCTCGACTCCACCGTCCACGACCTCCACCGTTCCGCTCAGTACCGCGACCCTGGTGCCCGACGACGCGGTGTTGCTCAATCCAGAGCGAGGCTTCTACCAGTATGTCGATCTGGTGACGACTCAAGACCTCAGTGGGGTCCGGGACGAGGGATCGACGTTGGTGTTTTCCTACGTCCGCCTCGATGACTACCGGCAGGCCGACCTTCCCCAGGCGCTGCTGGACGATGTGGAGCGTGGACTGGCAGCCGCTCGGCTCTCGGGGGTCAAGGTCATCGTCCGCTTCGCCTACAACTTCGGGCCCTGGCCGGACTCCGAGCCCGACGCGTCCAAGGCCTGGGTACTCACCCACATCTCGCAGCTGGCGCCACTCCTGCAGGCGAATGCAGATGTCATCGCCGTGGTGCAGGCGGGCTTCATCGGGGCGTGGGGCGAGTGGCACTCGTCGACCGAGGGGCTGCTCGACGATCCAGACACCCGCTATGAGATCCTCGAGTCCTTGCTGGAGGCTGTGCCGACCGATCGCGCCGTGCAGCTGCGCTATCCGTTCTACAAAGAAGAGCGCTATGGGGGGCCGATCGACGCGTCGACCGCTCACGACGGCAGCCTCGCCTCCCGAATCGGTCATCACAACGACTGCTTCCTGGCGAGCGAGACCGACCTGGGCACCTATCCACCCGGAGAGCGGGAGACCTGGCAGACGTGGTTGAGTCAGGAGAATCTGTACGTGCCCATGGGGGGCGAGACCTGTGCCGTCTACCCCGCGCTGACCGACTGCACTCCTGCTCTCCAGGACTTCGAGCGGCTTCGGTTCACGTATATCAACCACGACTATCATCCGGATGTGGTCAGCGGCTGGACGGAGGGCGGCTGCTATGAGGACATCGACCGGAAGCTCGGGTACCGCCTGGTGGCGACCGAGGTTCGGTGGGCCGAGGAACTTCAGGGCGGGGAGGTGCTGCCTGTGACCGTGTCGCTGACCAACACGGGCTGGGCGGCCCCCATCAATCCCCGCTCGGTGGCCCTGGTGCTCGAGGGCCCCTCCCGCTTGACCCACCCGCTCGCCGTCGATCCGCGAGACTGGCTCCCCGGAGAGGAACAGGTTCTCGAGGCACACATCGCGATCCCGGTCGACCTGCCTCCGGGGACCTATGAGCTGGGACTCGCTCTGCCCGATGCCGATCCCGCGTTGTCGGAGGACCCCCGCTATGCGATTCGTCTCGCCAATGTGGAGACCTGGCGGGAGGGCTGGAACGCCCTCGCGTCGGTGGAGGTTCGCGCCGGGACACCGTGAGGGTCGAGGGCGGGGTCCTCACCGGGTCAGCGAATCTCCATTCCGGGCTCTGCGCCAGCATCCGGAGAGATCAGGAAGAGGCCCGGGCCGTCTCCGCTCGCCGCGAGAATCATGCCCTCGCTCACCCCAAATCGCATCTTTCGCGGCGCGAGGTTTGCCACGCAGACCACCATCTTTCCGACCAGGTCCTCGGGGGCGTAGGTGCTCTTGATGCCTGCGAAGACGGTTCGGCTTCCCTCCGGACCCAGGTCCAGGGTGAGCTGGATGAGCCGGTCCGCCCCCTCGACGGATGCGGCCTCGGTGACCCGAGCGGCGCGCAGCTTCACCTTCAGGAAGTCGTCGATTCCAATGGGGTCGTCCGAACCGTCAGATTCTGGTTTCTTCTTCTTCTTTTTCTTCTTCTGGGCGGCCTTGGGTGCCGGTTCCCCGATCTTGCTGGCCTCGACCATGGCGGCGACGCGCTTCTTGTCGACCCGGAGCATCAGGGCTTGGAAGGTGTTGATCTGAGTGCCCAGGAGCGGCTGGTCGAGGTCGGTCCAGCTCAGCGAGGTCTGCAGAAAGGCCATCGAGTCGGCGGCCACGCCGGGGACGACAGCGGCCAGGTAGGTGATGAGGAGCCGGTAGTGGTTGAGGGCCTGCGAACAGACGGCTCGACCCTTCTCGAAGGTCTCGGGCTGTCGGACCAGCGCCCAGGGGGCCTTTGTGTCGATGTACTTGTTCGTCTTGTCGGCCAGGCTGGTGATGAGCCGCACCGCCCGCGCGAACTCTCGCGCATCGAAGAGGCGAGCGACCTCCTCTCTCGCGTCCAGGAGCTCCGCGTAGAGGGCGGGGTCTTCCAGGGCCGTGGAGAGCGTGCTGTCGTACTGCTTATTGAGGATGCTTCCACATCGGCTGGCGATGTTGACGACCTTTCCGACGAGGTCTGAATTCACCCGATTGACGAAGTCCGTCAGGGCCAGATCGAGGTCATCCACACCGGGGCCGAGCTTGGACGCGTAGTAGTAGCGAAGGTACTCGGGATTGAGGTGCTCGAGGTAGGTGGATGCCCGGATGAAGGTGCCGCGGGACTTGGACATCTTGCGGCCGTCCACAGTCAGAAATCCGTGGCAGAAGACCGCAGTCGGCTTGCGAAAGCCCGCTCCGTGCAGCATCGCTGGCCAGAACAGGTTGTGGAAGTAGCTGATGTCCTTGCCGATGAAGTGGTAGAGCTCGACCGTGCTGTCCACCGACCAGGTCGCGTCGAAGTCCTCGCCGTGCAGGTTGCAGTAGTGGAGATGTGCAGCCTGGTAGCCGATGGGAGCGTCCAGCCACACATAGAAGTACTTGCCGGGGGCGTCGGGTATCTCGAATCCCCAGTACGGCGCATCGCGAGAGATGTCCCAGTCCTGAAGTCCCGCCTCGAACCACTCGTCGAGCTTGTTTCGCACCTCGGGTTGGAGCGCGTCGGTGGCGGTCCACTCGCGCAGCATCGGCTCGAAGGTCCCCAGGGTGAAGAAGAGGTGCTCGCTGTCGCGGCGAACCGGTGGCGTGCCCGAGATGACACTGACGGCGTCGAGCAGATCGGTGGGCGCATAGGTCGCACTGCAGATCTCGCACGCGTCCCCATACTGGTCTTCAGCGCCGCACTTCGGGCAGGTTCCCTTGATGAAGCGATCGGGCAGGAACAGGCCCGCCTCTTCGTCATAGGCCTGCTCGATGGTGCGTCGGGTGATGTGTCCGCCGTCGCGGAGCCGCTCATAGATCCGGTTGGCGCAGTGTTGGTTCTCTTCTGAGTGGGTGGTGTGAAAGGCATCGAAGTGGATCAGGAACTTGGCGAAGTCCGCTTCGTGGCTCTCCCGCATGTCGGCAATCAGCTTCTCGGGCGTGATGCCTTCGCTTCGGGCGCGGAGCATGATGGGGGTGCCGTGGGCATCATCCGCACACAGATAGAGGCAGCGGTTTCCGACCAGGCGCTGAAATCGCGCCCAGATGTCGGTCTGTAGGTATTCGACCAGGTGCCCAATGTGAATGTGGCCATTGGCATAGGGAAGGGCGCTGGTGCAGAGGATCTGGCGCGGCGACGTCATCGGTCTCCAGGGGCTCGATGCCTCCTAGCGCATTGGACTGTCCGTGGCCGATCTCTTCTTCGCCGCCTCGGCGCGAAGACGTGCGATCTGCCGCCGGATCTCGCTGCTGGCGGTGCCGCCGAGTGAGGTGCGTCGCTCGGCTGCCTCGCGGGGGTCGAGCCAGTCCAAGACATCGGCCTCGAGCTCGGGATGAAACTGGGCCAGGTCATCGGCGGTCAACAAGGTGAAGTTTCCACCCCGGTCTTCGCACCACTTGACCACGCTTCCGGACACGTGGTGGGCATCTCGAAAGGGCACGCCCTTGGCCGCGAGGTAGTCCGCGATCTCGGTAGCGAGTAGAAAATCGCCCTCGAGATCGCGCTCGTAGCGCTCTTTGTACACCCCGAGCGTCGCGTACATGCCGGCGGTGATGCGGGCGCAGGCCGTGGTCGTGTCGATGGCATCGAAGAGGGCTTCTCGGTCTTCTTGAAGGTCTCGGTTGTAGGCCATGGGGAGGGACTTCACCATGGTCAGCAGCGCGTTCAGGTCCCCGACGACCCGCCCGGCCTTGCCCCGCACCAGCTCAGCGGCATCGGGGTTTCGCTTCTGGGGCATGATGGACGAGCCCGTTGCGTACCCATCGCCGATTCGAATGAGTCGAAACTCCGACGTCGACCACAGGACGAGCTCCTCGCACATGCGGGACAGCTGGATCATGGCAATGGCACAGACCGAGGCCGCTTCGCACATGTGGTCTCGGGTCGCGACGGCGTCCATGGCATTCTCGACCGGGCCTGAAAAGCCAAGGAGAGTGGCGGATAAGTTGCGGTCGATGGGGTGGGGCGTGCCGGCCATGGCCCCCGCACCCAGGGGGCACCGGTCCAGTCGGGCCAGGCAGTCTGCCACCCGCTCGGCATCGCGCCGGCAGGCCCAGGCATGGGCGAGGAGGTAGTGCCCGAGAAAGACCGGCTGGCCCCGCTGAAGATGGGTAAACCCGGGCATGAGCACCTCGGCGTTCTTCTCGGCACAGTCGACCAGGGAGGTCACCAGCTCGGTCAGGGCGGACTGAAGCTCGGTGAGGTGGGTGCGCATCCACAGTCTCACGTCGGTCGCCACCTGGTCGTTTCTGGAGCGGGCGGTGTGGAGCTTGGCCCCCACATCTCCGACAATCTCAGTGAGGCGGGCCTCGACGGCCATGTGGATGTCTTCGTGGGCGGCGGTCGGAACGAAGTCGCCGCTGGCGAGCTCTTCCGCCACTTGGTCCAAGCCGCGATGGAGGGTCTCTCGCTCGGTCGCTGTGAGCATGCCGATGCTCTCGAGCATTGCGGAGTGGGCTTTGGATCCCTGGATGTCCTCGCGCCACATCCGCATGTCGATGCCGATGCACTCGCTGAAGCGGACCATGTCCTCGGCGGGTCCGCTGCTGAATCGTCCGTCCCAGAGTGCCATCGTTCCTCCCTGCGGCCGCCGTCCGGGTCCGATGGATCGGTCCTCAGCGCGTCGGGAGCATCCCATGGCGGCCGTCCGGGCGAAGGTATCTTCGTGGCGTGGAGACGCCAGGGAATCCTTCGGGTCCAGATGGCCTCCACCGGATCTCGCGGGTGGGCTCTAGGTCGCCCTTGTGTGGGCGGCTGACTTTGGCAGGCTCTCGGGCGGCGACATAGTAGAGGTGGATGCGTCCGCGCCGCTGGAATCCCGTCGTTCTTCTCCTCGCACTCACGCAGTGCGGTGGGCCGAGATCGACCCCTGTGCCAACGGGTCCCTCGGTCTTGGTGATCACCCTCGATACCACCCGTGCCGATCGCTTGGGTCCCTATGGGTATGCGCTTGCGGACACGCCGACCTACGATCGGTTGGCGGATGAGGGCACCGTTTTCGAGCGTGCCTACAGCGCGTGCCCACTGACCATTCCGAGCCACGCGACGATCTTTACCGGTCGGTCGCCTCCCTCCCACGGCGTGCGCGATGACGGTGACTTCGTCTTGGGCCCGGCCGAGGTGACACTGGCGGAGCGCTTTCGAGACGCCGGCTACCAAACGGCAGCCTTTACGTCGGCCTTCACCACCCAGGCGAGATGGGGGTTTTCCCAGGGTTTCGAGGTCTATCACGACTCCCGAGACGGCGGCTCATCTCGGGGGAGTCGAGGCGCTCAACGACCCGCGGATGCGGTTGTCGACGATGCCTTGCAGACGCTCTCCACCTTGCCGGGGGGACCGGTGTTCAGCTGGGTGCATCTATACGACGCGCATTGGCCCTACGATCCCCCTGAACGGTACCTCTCAAAGCACACCGGTCGACCCTATGATGGCGAGATCGCATTCGTCGATGCCGAGGTCGGTCGCCTGCTGAGCGGGTGGGAGGCTGCGTATCCCGACTCGATCATCGTGGTCACTGCGGACCACGGCGAGGCGCTCGGCGAAGGGGGCGAACAGACCCATGGCATTCTCCTGCACGACGGAACCCTGCATGTGCCGCTGATCCTCAAGGGACCCGGCGTGGCCGTAGGGGCTCGGGTGGCCGCTGCGGTGGGCCACACGGACCTCGCGCCGACGCTACTTCAGCTGGCCGGTCTCTCCCTGCACGAGGGTCTGCAGGGACGAGACCTGAGAGAGGGGGGCTCGGATCTGGTGTACTCCGAGGCCCTGACCGGACAGCTCGGTCTCGCCCTGGCGCCGATGGTGGGCTGGACCGATGAGGGGGGGCGCTACACCCAAGGTGCCTGGGACGCGTTTTACCCGGTGGATGCGACGGACTCGATACCGTGGACGCCGGGCGAGGGATTCGAACGGGGCAGCCCCAATCTGGAACCGCTGGCGAAGCGTCTCGGGCAGCTACGCGCCGCACTGGACGAGGGCTCGGCACCCCTTGCGAGTCTGGATGCCGAGTCCCTGGAGATCCTCTCTGCCCTCGGGTATGTCGGGGGCGATCCGTGGTCAGGTGTGGGAGGTGTGGATCCGCGAGATGTGATGGAGGTGATTCCGTTGATGTCGCAGACCCGTCGCCTGATTGGCCTGGGCATGTATCGGCGGGCGGAGGGCCTCCTCGGGCGTCTCCGGCATCGCGTGCCAGGCGGCTTCGGGGTGGAGCTTCTCGCGGCCCAGCTCGCCCAGCAGCGGGGCGATACGGAGGGGGCTGTCGCGGCCTACACCGACCTCTACATGCGCTCTCCAACGAGCACAATGGCCCTCCAGCTCGCGAGCGTGTATGCGACGGTCGGGGACTGGAAGACAGCGGAGGACTGGTATCGAGAGGCGCTCGACCTCCATCCTGGCAGTCCAGAGGCCAGAGCCGGCTTGGTGCGGGCGCTGTACGCCCAGGACAGAGGCGGCCTCGCCGAGGAGGTCGCCCATCGGTTTCTCATTTTCTCCGAGGAACATGCCGAACTTCAGCTGATGCGGGCTGAGGTGGCGCTTCGGAGTGGCATTCCCCGGAACGGCCTTGTCGATGCGAGGACGGCACGCGATGCGATGCCTCACTCCCCGTGGGCACACGCTGTGACCGGACAGATTCTCTGGGAGCTCGGAGAGTCCGGCGAGGCCATCGAACACCTTCAGGAAGCACTTCGCATCCATCCCTACGATGCCACCGTTCGAAAGGTGTTGAGCGCATGCCTCCTGGATGTAGGACGCAGCGCCGAGAGTGTGCGGATCTTGGCGCCCCTGGCGCGCTTGATGCCCGAAGACGAGGACATTCAGACCCGCTACGAGGCGGCTCGCGAGGCGCTCTCTCTCGAGCGACGGGGGGAGAGCCACCCGAAGACATCAGACCTCAGCCGAGGAGGCTGACGCCAGAGGGTCAGGGGAAGTGGGGTCCGAGGTCGGGCCGGCCGGGATCGGTCCAGGGCTCGGTAAAGCCGAAGATCGAC
>Ga0315332_10001716_pt1 | contig 11842 bp, 13 predicted proteins | sample M110034915metaG_FD_203455 | JGI IMG/M metagenome (GOLD analysis project Ga0315332, IMG submission 203455) | Ammonia-oxidizing marine archaeal communities from Monterey Bay, California, United States - M1 100m 34915 | ecosystem: Environmental > Aquatic > Marine > Intertidal zone | place: USA...
TTTTAATACAACATTACCAGTATACCCATCACAAACAATGACGTCTGCAACTCCAGTAAAAATATCACGTCCCTCGACATTGCCAATAAAATTAATTTCATCCGAAGATTTTAACAATTCATGGGCAGCAATAGTAAGAAGGTTCCCTTTAGATTCTTCTTCACCTATATTCAGTAAAGCTACTTTTGGTTTTTTCTTACCATAAACGTGTTGGGCATAAATCGACCCCAATACAGCAAATTGAGAAAGGACGTCTGCTTTACAGTCTGCATTTGAACCAACGTCTAAAAGAACTGTTTTTCCTCCCGTTATCGTCGGGAGAGTAGATGTAATACAGGGCCTTATAACCCCTGGTATGGTCGTAGATTTGTAAATGGAACCCACGAGCATTGCCCCGGTATTTCCCGTTCCTGAAAAAACATCTATTTTACGTGTTGCAAGCCAATTAAGACCGACAGAAATGGAGCTTTTCGGCTTCCTCAAAATCGCACGGGTTGGGTTGTCTTTAAAGGTTATCTGTTCAGGTGCATGAATAACTTGAACGCGCTCTTTATCAACATCAATAAATGATGGGTGGGACAGAACCTCTTCTTTATTACCAAATAAATAGAAGGTGCAGGATGGCAATTCTTCCATTGCTAATTTTAACCCCTCCAAGTTTACTTTTGGGGCAAAATCTCCTCCAGAAACATCAAGACCAATTCTCATTAGAGAATAAATCTTAAGCTTCTACTTCCTTTTCAGCAATGACTTTACCTTTATAGTAAAGCTTCCCTTCATGCCAATGAGCATGGTGAAAAAGGTGAGGTTGTCCAGTTGTTGGACACGTGGCAACATTGCTAGCTGTCGCTTTTACATGAGTCCTTCTTTTGTCTCTTCTCGTTTTTGAGATTTTTCTTTTAGGATGTGCCATAATTATATATTATTAATTCAATTTATTTAACTTTTCCCATCTTGGGTCAATGTCTTCTTTTTTGTCTTTTGATTGATACTTCTTTATTAACTCTACCATTTCTTTATTACACTCCCCTTTTTTATGCTTTGGGCTTGAGGGCAATGCAACAGAAATAAGTTCATAAATTTGCTGAGCTACATTAATTTTATATTCATCAGGGGATAGAACAAAAAGGTTTTCATCTTCTTCTACCTCTGTACCGAACTTATAATAATTTATCATTGTATCACTTAAGTCTATGTTCGCGAGCTCATTGCACCTTGAACAAATCACCTTTACGTTACCATGAACAATAAAGTTCGAAATCATGATGGTTTCTTTTTTATCTAATTCCACCTCAGCAATCAATTTCCCGTCTTCTATTAATGAAAAAGGGAAGTCATCAAAGAACGTTTTACCCACCTCAAATTCGAAATGATGTTTGCCTTGTTTTAAACCAACGAAAGGTATGTCAAAGCTTTTATTCATTACCTAATTTTAAAAAGGGTGGGCAAAGTTATTAATTTTTTTTCAAACCCTTGTGTTTTGACGCTTCTTTATGTTTTTCCTTGAGGGGCTTCACCTCTAAACTGTTGCGTAAACTTTCTTTGTGGGACATTCTAGATTTATACACGTCTATAGCTAAATAAATAGCGTTTCTCATGGAGGTTTCTGAGGCAACCCCCTTACCTGCAATATCAAATGCTGTTCCGTGATCGGGAGAAGTTCGAACGATAGGCAAGCCAGAGGTATAGTTTACCCCTTCGTCAAAAGAAAGAGCCTTAAAAACAGTTAGGCCTTGGTCGTGATACATAGATAATATTCCGTCAAAATCCTTTCTTGCTTCAGAGCCGAAAAAACCATCAGAAGGAAAGGGGCCAAATGCCAAGACTCCGTTTTCGTTGAGCTCCTTAATCGCGGGAAGAATTATTTCTTTTTCTTCATTTCCCATTTTTCCGTCCTCTCCAGAATGAGGATTAAGCGACAGTATCGCAATCTTTGGTTTTCTAATTCCAAAGTCTTTCCTTAGACTTTGGTCAAAAGTTGTAGCCTTATTTATTATTTTTTCTTTGCTTATGTTTTGAGAAACATCCTTTAGAGCAACGTGCGCGGTTACGAGTGCAATTCTCATTATTGAGGAATTCAACAGCATTAATGCTTCAACACCGTTAGAAAGAGAAGAGAAGTATTCTGTATGACCCGGGAAATCAAAACCCGCGTTTTGACAAACGCTTTTTGATATTGGGGCGGTAACAATAACATCTATTTCGCCCGTCGAAATATCTTTTGCGGCTTTTTCAAGTGCTAAAACCGCTATCTTTCCTGCGCTTATCGACTCCTTACCCTCTTGAACATCAACAGGATCAGAGCTCACATTAATAACGTTTAGTTTGTTTTTTTTTGCTGAAGACGCGTCTTTAATGCTGATCATGCTAACATCGTCTAAGCCTGTCTTTTTTTTATAATGGTCTAAGACCTTGTCTGAACCATAAATAATAGGTGTTATTGATGTCAATATTCTTCTATCGTGTAAGGACTTTAGAATTATTTCGGGACCGATTCCATTTATATCTCCAATGGTGATTCCCACATTTATGTTTTTTATTTCCGTCATGAAACAGGTTTCTATGTTTTATTGTTTTTTGTTTAAACTCCTTTGTTGTTTCTTTATTCTGTAAAATTAGACGTTTAAACGGAATTATCTATGTCGGGCTCTCGCTCTAAATAGTTTTTTATTAAAGTTGGTATTGGATAGGTTTTTAGTTCCCCTATTTTTACTGGCTCAAGGTGGTTATGTCTTTTTGTTTTTATCGTTGGGCATAGTACAAAAAGGGCTTTTATGTTTTGATGACTTAGTTTATGCTCTAAAAACATTGTTTTTTTTCTATTTTGAAAGTCTTTAACGTGTTCGGTAAAAAGTTCCTGATCAGTATATTCTTCAAGCTGAAAATCATATAAGTTTTGCCAAATATCTTTTGCCTTTCTCTTTTTAAGAAACAATACTTTTTCTTCCTCATTATAAAACACTGTATAAAGAAAAAACCTAGACCGCACAGTTCCTTTTTTAATTTTTACTGGCCGTGTCGAGATTGTGTTATTTTTAAACGCGGCACATTCCAACATCATTGGGCAGCCATCGCACCTTGGAGCCTTCGGAGTACAAACCAAAGCTCCAAATTCCATAATTGCCTGATTGTGTGTCGCTGGGTCTGTTTTGTTTAAAACATCTTGCGCAAGCTCCTGAAAATCTTTAGCTCCTTTTGAAGAATTTATCGGTGTTGAAATGTCATAAATTCGGCTTAACACTCTGAAAACATTACCATCCACAACAGCTTTGGCCTCGTTGTAAGCAAAAGAGGCGATCGCAGCAGCCGTGTATGGACCAACACCTTTTAGTTTTAAAAGGCCCGTATAATTAGACGGGAAAACTCCCTGATGGTTATTCACGATGTCTTTTGATGCAGCGTGAAGGTTTCTTGCTCTAGAATAATAACCTAGACCTTGCCATAAGGAAAGAACTTTCTGTTCCGTTGATTCTGACAAGTCTTTTACGCTAGGAAACTCATTAATAAACTTTACATAATAGGCTTTTCCCTGACTAACTCTTGTTTGCTGTAAAATAATTTCACTCAACCATATTCTATATGGATCCGTTGTTTCTCTCCACGGAAGGTCCCTTTTATTTACTAAATACCATGCTACGAGAGTTTCTTGGAAATGAACCATTTATAATTAAATTTGTTTTTTTTTTAGAACAGGCGAATTTAATAAATGTAAAGTATATTTTTGTAGCCTAATAATAGTAACATAAAACAAAAAAATTATGACAAAAGCAGAAATAGTTGCAGGCATTTCTGAAGAAACAGGGCTCGAGAGATCTGAAGCCCTTAGAGCGGTTGAAGCATTTATGCATTCTATTAAGCGATCTTTATCTGACGGACAAAATGTATATCTTCGAGGATTTGGAAGTTTCGTTGTTAAACGAAGAGCTCAAAAAACCGGTAGAAATATTTCTAAAAAGACAACCGTGATTATTCCAGCTCACAATATTCCTTCTTTTAAACCAGCAAAAGTCTTTGTTGAAGAGGTGAAAAACAATGTAGCTGCTGACTAAAAACGGAATATTAAAATATATTTCATAGCTTTGCACTCCTTTCGGGGTGCATTTTTTTTGAAAAAGAAATAAAAACATTAAAATATATATTATGCCAAGCGGTAAAAAAAGAAAAAGACATAAAATGGCGACTCACAAAAGAAAGAAACGCCTAAGAAAAAATCGTCACAAAAAGAAAAAGTAGTTTAATTCGTTGAAATAAAGGCCGGCTAAGGATTTAGACGGTTCATTTTTTGTATCATTTAAACTCATTTTTTTGTGAAATTAGAAATCGTTGTTGATTCACGATCAAATGATAACTGGATTGCCTTATTAAAAGATGGTAAGCTTATAGAGCTGCACGAAGATAAAGGCGGAACAGATTTTTCGGTCGGGGATATTTATTTAGGAAAAGTAAGGCGTGTTGTTCCTAGTCTGAACGCCGCTTTCGTTGATGTGGGCTATGAAAAAGATGCTTTTTTGCATTATTTAGATCTCGGTCCGCAGTACAATTCATTCGCTCGTTTTTGTAAGAACACCTTGAGGGGTAAGCAAAATGTGCCTGATTTGCGCTACTTTAAACTTGAAAAAGACATTGAAAAAGAGGGAAAAATTGCCGAGGTGCTTTCTTCTTCCCAATCTATTCTTGTTCAAGTGGCAAAAGAGCCCATATCTGCCAAGGGGCCTCGATTGTGCTCTGAAGTTACCATCGCAGGGAGGTATTTAGTTTTAGTTCCTTTTTCTGAGAAGGTTTCTATCTCTCAAAAAATAAAAGAAAAAGAAGAGCGAACGCGTTTAAAAAATATAATGCAAAAAATTGCTCCAAAGAATTTTGGAGTAATCATTCGTACTGTTGCAGAAAATAAATCGTCCGAAGATCTTGAAAACGATATTAATCAGCTTCTTGAAAAGTGGGGGGAGATGTACGGAAACATAAAAGGATCTCGCGGGCCCAAAAAATTACTTGGAGAAATTAATAGAACCTCTTCTATGTTAAGAGATTTATTAAACGGTGATTTTGCACACATTCACGTAAATAATGATGTGATGTATGATGAAATTAAAGAATATGTTTCGTCAATTGCTCCTGGAAAAGAAAAAATAGTAAAGCACTACAGTGGAAAGCTTGACGTTTTTGAACGTTTTGGCATCAGTAAACAAATCAAAACATTATTTGGAAAGAAGGTTCCATTGAACAGCGGGGGCTACCTTATCATTGAACACACCGAGGCGATGCACGTCATAGATGTGAACAGTGGTAATAGAAAGGGCGCAGACGGTCAAGAATCTAACGCTTTGGCCACAAATATTGAGGCGGCAGAAGAAATTGCACGCGTATTACAATTAAGAGACATGGGTGGTATTATTTGTGTCGACTTTATTGATATGCACGATAAGAAGAATAATAAACTTTTGCTTGAGAAGCTTAAAGAGTTCATGAAGCCTGACCGTGCAAAACATAACATTGCACCGCCTTCAAGATTTGGTGTTGTTGAAATTACACGTCAACGTGTTAGACCAGAAACAGACATTAAAACAGGAGAGGCTTGCCCTACTTGTAAGGGAACAGGGGAAATACAAGCAAGCATTTTGTTTGCCGAGGAAATTGAGTCGAATTTAGAATATTTAATGTCTAAAAATAAGCCTGGCCCCATAACGCTTCTTGTTCATCCTTATTTAGAGGCTTATTTTACAAAAGGCTTCATGTCTAAACAGCTTAAGTGGTTTTTTAAATATAAAAAGTGGGTGCCTATTCGTGGATTGTCTTCTTACAAACTTTTAGAATATTCTTTTCGAAATAAAAAGAATAAAAAAATAAAAGTATAATCAAGTGGGCCTTTTAGAGTTTAGTGAGGTAAAATCTAAGCTTGAAAGATATTGCGCCTATCAAGAGCGGTCTGTTTACGAGGCTGAAAAGAAAATCAGAACATTTACAAACCAAGAATCGAAGATTGAGCTCCTTGTTTCAGAGCTGACCAAAGATGGGTTTTTAAATCAATCTCGTTTTGTTGAATCATTTGTTCAAGGCAAGCTAAACCTTAAGAGGTGGGGTAAGCACAAGATCAGGATGGCCCTTATACAACATAAAATACCAAAAGTGCTTATTGATCAAGAACTAAATAATATTCCCAAACAAAAATACACTCAAAATCTACAAGTTTTGGCTGAAAAAAAAGCGCGTTCTTTAAAGGTTGAACTTTCGGAATTTGAAAAAAAAGCGAAAGTATTACGCTTTCTGTCTTCTAAAGGTTACTCAAGTAATGATTGGGACGAAATTGATTTTTCGTCTTTATTTGCCTCCTAAAATTTGAGATGCCCCTGAAATCCATACAGAAGGGCCTCCTTTAACGTATCCCGTCTTTCCTAATTGACTTAAATTCACTTGCCCGGAAGAATTTTTATCCGCTTTCACAAACCAGATTGTTGGGTATCCCCTAACTTGAAACTGCTGTTGTAACTGTGAATTTTGTGCTTTCAGTTCTTTGGACTGTGCTTTTTTTCTTGGATAGTCTAATTCTACTAAAACTACATTTTCATTTGCCCATTTAGTAAATTCTGGCTTAAAGAAGACTTCTTTTTGAAGTCTTATACACCATCCGCACCAATCACTTCCTGTAAAAAAAAGCATTAACGGTTTGTTTTCTTTTTGAGAGATTGCAACCGCCTCGTTAAGGTCTTCGTGCCAGACGAGTTTTTCCTGTGAAAACGAGATGCTTGTAAAAGCGATAAGTATTAGGCTTAGAGTTAAGTTTTTCATTTTGCTTTTTTTTTCGAAATTAATCATTTTATGTCTTTCAATCAAACATCGTGCTAAACTGAATGAAATATCCTTTTTCAGTTAAATTGTGTTTTATTCTTATTAAAAAAACATTGTACTTTCGTTTCAAATATTTTTAAATGAAGTTTTCTTTAGCCTACCTGTTTCTGTTTTTTTCTTTTTTAGCCTATTGTCAAGTTCCAACTCAAACCGTTCGGGGCAGTGTTTTTGATAGCGAATCTCAGTTTCCATTGACCGGAGTAAAAGTTGAAATTATTCTTGAAGGAGAAGAGGTCTCCACTTTTAGAGTAGCCACAGATTTTAATGGTGAATTCTTGTTTGAAAAGGTTCCGGTTGGAAAGCACACCCTAATTGGGTCGTTTGCTATGTATATGAAACAAGACAAAACCATAGAAATTTCTTCTGGTAAAGAGCTTGTGGTAAATTTACCATTAATTGAGCTTATTTCTGAACAGGAGGAAGTAGTCGTTCGTGCCAGAAAACAAGGTATGGTTATTAACGAGCTTGCTTTAATTTCTGCACAACAATTTAGTGTCGAGGAAACAAATCGCTATCCAGGATCGAGAATGGACCCCGCGCGTATGGCTTCAAACTTTGCTGGTGTTCAGGGGTCTGACGACTCTAGGAACGACATTGTCATCAGGGGAAACAGTCCTCTTGGTGTTGTTTGGAGGGTTGAAGGTGTTGATATACCCAACCCTTCACATTTTGCGATTTCAGGGAGTTCTGGAGGCCCTGTTTCCATATTAAACAACAAGCTTTTATCAAATTCTGACTTTTTTATGAGTGCTTTTCCAGCAGAATATGGGAATAGTACTTCTGGTGTTTTTGATTTAAAGCTCCGAAATGGAAATAACAATCGACATGAATTTACTGGTCAATTTGGATTTTTAGGCACTGAGTTTGTCGCAGAAGGCCCACTATCTAAAAAGGGGAAGTCAAGCTATTTAATAATGGGTCGTTATTCCACCTTGTCTCTTTTTCAAAAGGTTGGTATTCAAATAGGAACGGATGCTGTGCCACAGTATGGAGATGCTTCATTTAAGTTTAACTTTCCTCTCAAAAAAGGAGGGCAGCTCTCCTGGTTTGGAATAGGGGGTAAAAGTAATATTGACATAAAAATATCTGAACAAACGGATTACTCTTCTGAGTTTTACGGAGAAGGGGATAGGGATCAGTACTTTGGAACCTCTATGTTTGTAAGTGGTTTAAATTATAAAAAACCCGTCAACGAAAAAACCTTTGTCTCTGCGACAGTTGCTGTATCATTTGATGAACAACACTCTCGCCACAATTATCTTCAACGCTCACTGGGTATTAATGGCAACGACACGACCATTGCTGTCGACACGATATACCCAATGATGGGGTATGAATTTGAAACAATTAAAACGTCTGGATACTTTTCTCTAAACCACAAAATAAACAAGAAACACTTGATTAAATTCGGCTTGAACGCAGATGTCTTTATTTTTCATCAGCTCGACTCTGTTCTTTCTGATTTAGATGTACCAAATCAGTTTGTTAACCGGTGGGACAATAACAGTATGGCTATTATGATTCAGCCCTTTGTCCAATGGAAGTATCGCGCCACCGATAATTTAGACATGACCTTAGGGCTGCATAGCCAATATTTCTCTTACGGAAACGCTTTTAGCGCTGCCGAACCAAGGGCGGGGATAAAATACCGACTGAAAAACAATCAAGCTGTTTTTGCCGGAGCAGGCATGCATAGCCAATCTCAACCATTATATACATATACCTATCACCTTACCGCAAATAATGGCGATAAAATATACCACAATCAAGACATGGGCTTTATGAGAAGCGTCCATTCAGGAATGGGATATGAAAAGTTTTTTGGCCAAGGCTTTAGTATTAAAACAGAATTGTATTACCAATACTTATACCAGGTTCCCGTTTCAATTCGGGAGTCCTCTTTTTCGATGATTAATATGGGCAGCGGTTTTGCTCGAATATTTCCAGACTCTCTTCAAAACACAGGAACGGGTTACAATTATGGTGTGGAGCTAACGGTTCAAAAATATTTCGACAAAAGTTTTTTCTTTCTTTTTTCCGGGACACTATATGACTCTAAATACAGAGGAAGTGATGAGATTCTTCGGAGCACATCATATAATGGAAACTACGTTTTTAATGTTCTTGCTGGAAAAGAATTTAAATTGGGGACAAAAAACACGATCGGAATCGGCTTAAAGCTTACACGTGCTGGAGGAAAACGATATGGACTTGTGGATATTGAACAAACAGAGGCGTTTAAAGAAATTATTTTTCAAGATGCTCAGTTTAATGATCTTTCTTTTGATGATTACTTTCGAATAGACTTAAAGCTGAGTTGGAGAATGAATGCTGAAAAATCCTCTCACGAAATCGGAATAGACCTTGTAAACGTCTTAAATACAACGAACGTTTTGAGCCTTGCTTATGCCCCGAGTTTAGACCCCGCTGTTTATAATAGCCCGGGATATCAACCGACAGCGCAAAAAAACCAGCTCGGCCGTTTGCCTATTTTTTATTACAAAATTGACTTTCGACCCAAGAGAAGGTAAAAACCCAGCTAGTCATTGAAAACAGTTGTAGAGGTAATCGTATTAGAGCTTAAAAACTATTCTGAGAGTAGTCTTTGGGTTTGTTTCTTTTCCAAAGAAAATGGGGTTCAAAACGGAATAATTAAAGGAGGTAAAAAAAAGCGAACCAAACCCTCTATTCTTGGGTTTTATAATTTCACAATATATCGACACTCTGAAAGTGGACTTCAAACTGTTGTAAACCTAGAAAGAACAATTCCTTTAGACGAGGTTTATGGCTCTCCTCAAAAGGTTTTAATCGCTTTTTTCATGTCAGACAGCTACAAGTCGATCTTGGTGAATTGCGGCACAGACCCTACGTTTTTTGATTTGATAAAAAATCAAGTTTTAACCTTAAAACAAGCGAATAAACCAGGGTCTTTTCCAGTTTTTTTTCTTGCGGATCTTATTTCTTTTTTAGGGTATCCCCCACTAAACCCATTAAGTCAAGCAGAAAGTTTTGACCCTTTAAATGGTGTTTTTAATCCTAAATCTCCCTCATTACAAACCATTCACGAAAAAGATGTGGTTAATGAAATTTACATTGTTTTTAATGAGCCCGGCAGGGGTTTATCAAGTCCTAAAAAAGTGTTTGACGCTTTGATTCATTATGCAATACAGCATGTTCCAGGGTTTAACCGCAATAAATCCATTGAAGTAATTAGAGATGTTTTATATGGTTGACTTTCTTTTCTTTTTAAAGAAATGTTTAAGTATTGTTTGACACTCCTCTTTTTTAATGCCGTTTGTAACGAGCGTTGATGGATGGTAAAGCGATGGGGAAAAGATACCCGCGCCTCTTTTTTCATCCCGTGCACCAAATACGACTTTATCAATTTGCGACCAGTACAGGGCTCCAGCACACATCTTGCATGGTTCTAGCGTAACATACATTGTACACCCCTTTAAATATTTCGCTCCTAAAAATTGTGCCGCAGCTGTAATGGCTTGTATTTCCGCGTGGGCAGTAACGTCTGTTAATTGTTCGGTTAGGTTGTGTGCCCGCGCAATAACCTGTTTATTACTAACGATAACAGCTCCAACAGGGACCTCGTTTTTTTCAAAAGCCTTATTTGCCTCTTGAAGAGCCTGTTGCATAAAGTATTCGTCATTATATGGATCAATCATTATCACAAGGATAATTATTTTGAAATAAACCACATGTGCATATGGAGAACTTTATTTTAATTATTTCTTCATATGTATGATATCTTATTATTTTCGTTTTATGAACATGTTAGATTTATTTATAGGCGTTTTCTTTGGTGTGGGAGCGTATTACGGTTGGAAACAAGGATTAATAATGTCCATCTTCCAGCTTGTTGCTGTCGTTATCGGTTTTTACGTGGCTTTTCATTTTTCAAATCAGATTGCTTTGCTTTTTGTTTCTTCAAATGATGGGGTTGTTGTTCCTCTTCTTGCTTTTGTTTTGGTTCTTATTGGAGTTTATTTTTTGGTTAAAATGTCGGGACGGCTATTCGAACGTTCGATTCGGTTTGCATGGCCCTCTGTATTAAATAACATCTTTGGGGCAATAATAGGCGCTTTAAAATGGGGTTTTTTTGCCGGGACACTGTTTTTAATCATCAGTCCATTAGACGCTTCAAACCACTTTATTTCAAAGAAAAGCAAAGAAGAGTCCCTGTTTTATAATTTTACTGTTGGCTACACGCAAACGTTTATGCCCGGGGTTAAAAACACCCTTGTTCTTGGCTATGATGCGATCATTGATTGATAATTCACACCCTAAAAATGAGTAAATCACTGTTTTTTTGTTTCTTCTTTCTTGCATTCACTTTAAGCGCTCAAAACAAAAAATTTGATTTTGGAAAAAAGAAAAAAAACCGAGTGGTACGCTCAGGAACTTTTTTTGGTGCTCAAACAGGGCGTTTTTGGGTTGGAGAAATAGGAATAGAAAGGCAAAGTAAACAGCTCAAAATAAAAAAACCAAATACACAGGCTTTGTTTTTTGCTTTAAACTATGACATAGACAACGCTGTTATCGGTTCTGATGTTGGTTATTGGTTTAAAACGAGCAACCTCGGTTTTTCTTATGGTCTTAAAGGAGTTATAAAGTCTGACTTTTCTTCGTTTAAATATGGTTTTGCCCCTACTATAGGATATAAAGTTCTCCAGCTTCATGTGACTACAGGTTATCAATTTCTTTTACCTAATAGAAGAAGTAATGCTTTTGACTTGAACTACCTTTTTCTTTCTGTTAAGTTTCTTTTAGTGAATGATCTCGACATTAAAAAAAAGCGTAAAAAGAATTAATTCCCCTTTGTAACCATTGCTATTCGGACCTTTCCCATTTGGTTTCATAAAAAATCATTAATCCCTCTCATCTACGTATAAGCACTTAAAGCGACTGATACGAACACGTATTTGTTCTTTCGTAGGCTTGTGTATTTTTCTTTCTGGTGTTGTGTTTTTCTTTCTAGTACATA
>Ga0315332_10001717_pt1 | contig 11841 bp, 8 predicted proteins | sample M110034915metaG_FD_203455 | JGI IMG/M metagenome (GOLD analysis project Ga0315332, IMG submission 203455) | Ammonia-oxidizing marine archaeal communities from Monterey Bay, California, United States - M1 100m 34915 | ecosystem: Environmental > Aquatic > Marine > Intertidal zone | place: USA...
CCACGACCCCCTGGAGCGCAGTCCCATCTCGCTCGATGCCGCCCCGGTCGAGGTCGACGGCGACGCAGCGCACGCCCTCGGCTTCGAGCCGCGCCGTGGTGGGCTCCCAGCACCAGGGGCCATGAACGGCTCCAGGGGCGAGAACGATCGCGTCGGTGGTTTTTTGCATTGGGAGGTCTCCTCGGTTGGGGCTCATACGTTTCGGTAGACGCCCCCGTTCACGGACAGGATCTGCCCGGTCACCCAGCTTGCCTCCTCCGAGGCGAGGTATACGACCGCAGGGCCGACGTCCTTGGGTTCGCCGTAGCGGCCCAGCGGGATGCCCTTCGGCGGGCCCGGATCCCAGTCGCCCGGGATCATGCCGAGCGAGACCGCGTTGACGGTCACCTGCTGGCGGCCGACCTCGCAGGCCAGCGAGCGTTGGAAGCCGAGCGCTCCGGCTTTTCCGCCGCTGTAGATCGACATGCCCATATTGATGCCCTGGCGGCCGGCGTCGGACGAGATCGTGATGATCCGACCCCAGCGGCGCTCGCACATGCCGGGGAGAACGGCGTGGATGCCGTTCAGGACCGCGTAGAAGTTGATGTCCACATAAGGCGCCCACTCGGCCGGGTCCATGTCGACGAATTTCGTGGGGACGGCGGGGTGGGCACCGCTATTTCCGGCATTGGAGACCAGGATGTCGACGGGGCCGTACTCGGTCTCGATCGCCGCGGCCATCTTTCCGACCGCTTCGCGATCGGTCGCGTCTGCCGAGGCGGCGACCGCGCGCCCTCCCCCGCTTCGGATCTCGCGAGCGACTTCCTCCGCGCGGTCCGCGACGATGTCGTTGATCGCGACGGCCGCGCCCTGGGCGGCGAGCGACTCGGCGATGGCTCGCCCCACGTGTTGGCCTGCTCCAGTCACGAGAGCCACCTTACCGTTCAAGTCAAACATCTTCGTTCCTCCTTCGATCAGCGTTTGATCAATCGCGCAGGTCGCGTACGTGAGGCCAGACCTGCTCCTCGAAGAGTCGTAGCCCCGCCCAGGAGAGCGCGGGGTCGAGCCCACCGAGCAGGGGTGTGAGAATGAACGTGCGATCCCGGCCCAGCCCCTGGATCATCTCGACGGCCTCCTCGGGGCGCAGGCAGAGGTAGCTGCCGCTCGACCGCAGGTCGTCTGGGTCGACGCCACCGGCGAAAGGCCCGGCGGCCTTGCCGTAGGCCTCAACGGTCCATTTCGCGTAGGACTCGACGACGTGTTTGGCGTGCGGTGCGATCTTGGCCCAGTCGCCGTCGGGGTCGTTCGTCACGTGCGTGTAGATCGGGCCGAGCGCCTTGAAATGCTCACCCGGGTCGGGCTTGCCGAGCTCGAGGCAGGCCGCCCGATAGTGGCGCCAATTCTCTCCGCCGGGGGGGTAGAAGCCGTCGGCGATCTTCGCTGCGCGGCGAGCGACGGCGCGATGGGTGCCGCCGAGTAGGAGTCGGGGCGGCGGGTCCGGGATCGGCCGCACGGTGACGCTGCGCCCCTCGTAGTCGAAGGTCTCTCCGCTCCAAGCGCGGCGGAGCACCTCGAAGGTATTCATGTAGAGCGCTTTCCGGTCCTCGCGTCGCTTGCCGAACATCTGAAATTCGTAGGGGACGTAGCCCGCGCCGATCACGACCTCGAGTCGTCCGCCGCAGATGTATTGCAGGACCGAGAGGTCCTCGGCGAGCTTCACGGGCTCGTAGAGCGGAGCGAGCAGCACGTTGGGTCGAATCGTGATCCGCTTCGTGCGCGCACCGATCGCCGCGGCCATCGGGATGGGCGAGGGCAGGTAGCCGTCGTCCGAGGCGTGATGTTCACCGAGGCCAATGACATCGAAGCCGACGTCGTCGGCCCAGGCACATTGGTCCAGGGTGGCGGCGTAGATCTCTTGCGCCGGGGTGGCGAAGCTCGGGGCGCGCATGTCGTAGCTGATCACGAATTCCATGGGTCGGGTTCCTCATCTGGGGCATAGATCGGAGCGCGACGTTAGCCCTTTCAGGTCGAGAGAGGTCCCGGGGCCATCAGCGGGGAGGAGGTGCCGATGGCATACTCGGACAGGCACGATCCACCCGCGAGAGGAGCCCCCATGGACATGAGCCGAGACCCCGACGAATACCTTGCCTCGGGCGAAGCCTGGGCCGACTACTGCGAAGGCATCAAGGAGGGAGGGCAGGACCTCTTCCGCGAGCTCGCGCCGAAGGGGCCGCTCGACCTCGCCGAGGGCCATCGCTATCTGGCTCGGATGGTCCGTTTCGGGCTGGAACACATCATGGAGGCGGGCGACCCCCGGCTTCCGGTCTTCTTCCCAAGCCTCTGTGAGGTCCAGAAGAGCGGCTGGGATAATCCGGATAACCATCACAGCAACGCCTACATCAACGGCAATTACGATTACCGGGTCTGGGGTCGGAAGGGCGACAACCACTACATGAGCTTCGCCGTCTACGGCGGATCGCTCGGCCGCGAGGGCGGGAGGCGTACGGTCGCCTACGTCAAGATCGACGACCTCGAGGTCGATGCCGACGGTCGCTTCGAGGTGGTCCTCAGCCAGAAAGAGCGGCCGGGGAACTGGATCCCCCTCGAAGCGGACGCGACCACGCTGATGGTCCGAGAGACCTTCTCGCGCAAGCTCGAGCAGGACCGCTCCTCGCTCAACATCGAGTGCCTCTCGGAGGATGCGCCGCCCAAGCTAACGGCGGATTTCGTCGTGAACGCCTTTCGCCGCTCGATTCGTTTCATGCGAGGCAGCGCCAAGAATTTCTTCGACATCGTGGATGAGTGGGTCCCCGAGCCGAACGTCTTCCAGGAGGGAGATCGGGAGCGGGCAGCCTCGACCCTCGGGATCCCCGATCAGCTCTACAACAGCGGGTGGTGGGAGGTCGGAGAGGAGGAGGCGCTGGTGCTGGACATGCAGCCGCCGGAGTGCCGCTACTGGAGTCTCTCGCTCTGTGACTATTGGGGAGCGTCTTTCGATTACCGCTACTGGAATATCCATGTGAATAATCACACGGCCTGTATTCGGCCGGATGGGGGTGTGCGGGTCGTCATCGCCCACCGGAATCCAGGCCTCGCCGACACCAACTGGCTCGACACGGCGGGACATGACCGTGGTGTCTGGACCCTGCGCTGGATGGAGAGCGTGGCGGATCATCGACCGACGGTGCGTCGCGTTCCCTTCGCCGAGCTACGGGAGATCTGAATCGCGCCGCGCGCGGACTAGACCTCGCTCGCGACGCCGAAATATTCCTGGAAGGGCCGGAAGGCCGCTCGGGCCGTGGCGATCGCGTCGGCGTTTCCCATGTCGTATTGGTGCTTGCCGAATTTGTCTTTCGGCTTGTTTGAAACGTAGTCGAGCATCGCCCGCTTCGAGCCCTCGGAGAGCGGGAAGCCCAGCTCCCCGTAGAGCTTCTCGAGAGCCGCGTCGGGGTCGGCAAAGAAGGCGGGGTAATCGATCGGAAAAATCTGGTCCCTCGGGATCGTGCCGTCCTCCATCCACTGGATCATGTCCTGCAGCGTCTGATAGGACTCCTTGCCGTCGACCGACTTGCCAAAGCCCTTGCCGAGCGAAGTGTCGTCGCTGCGCATGTAGAAGAGCACCCCGGAGACGTCGACCACGGAGGCGGCGGACTTCACGGGGTCGCGCAGCATCAAGGCGAGCTTCGCGTCTGGATAGGCGTCGAAGAGCGCGGGGAGTATGGGGAGATGGGTCGGTCCCTTGAGGAGCCAATGGTGGGGGCGGCCCGTCGACTGGAGTAGTTGCAGGATCCGTTTGTGCCATGCAAAGGCCGCTACGTGGTCGTTCTGAGCGACGTAGCGCGTGTAGTTCGGGACGTAGAAGGAGGCCGAGAAGGCATAAGAGACGAAGGTCGAGTAGGTCCACTCGATGCACTCGACCGGCAACTCGGCGCCGACCTTATGCATCGTCGCCCACTCCGGGGTGATGCGATCCTGTAACCCCACCAGATCCTGGGCCTGCGCGATGCGTGGATCGGGAACGGGGTCGCCCGGCGCCGGCGGGGGCACGGAGAATTTGGCCTCCCACATTCTGACCGTCCGCGCGTCGGGATCGGCCCCGAGGATTTCCTGCATGATGGTCGTGCCGGATCGGGGTAGGCCGACGATGAAGACCGGCGCCTCGATTTTTTCCTCCTCCACCTCAGGATGCCGTTTGCAGTAGTCGATCACGCGCAGTCGGCCTTCGAGGTGGACCAGGAGGTCCGAGCGCGTCATCACCCGACCGAAAAAGTTCAGTCGCGCGGTCTCCTCGAGGTCGGAGAGCAGGATCCGGAAGGGCTCGCGCCAATCGTCGTCGCCGAAATCCGAGAGCCCGGTGTTCTCGGTGGCGCAGCGCAGCAGGGAGTCCTCGTCGAGCGGGACGACGCTCCTGGCATCGACACGACGGCCGACCTCCAAAAACTCCTGGGCCCAGTCGGGGCGCGGCTGGGGTTGATAGGTCGGGGTGTTGCCGTTGGTCGGGGCCATGGCGGGGGATCTCCTGATTCACTCGTGGGAGTGCTCCGCCCAAAACTATAGGCGACGGCGATCGGGGATAGGGCGCGCCTCGAGGGGGCGGGGCCCTGTGATAGAGTCGCTCGGTATGGGCGACGCGGACGATAAGCAGGGCAGTGAAGAGCGGTCGGTGCTGGGGCCCATCGCGACGAACGTCCTCTACGAGGACGATCGGGTCCGGGTGTGGGACCAGCGAATCGATCCGGGCGCCTCGACGGGCCCTCACCACCACGTGCTTCCCTACGCGCTCGTCACCATCGATGGCGCGAGCCTCGATGTCCTCCCGGTGCCCGGCCACCCCACGATTCACGGTGAGGAGCGGCTCAGCGTCGACCTCGAGGACCGCAGCGCCGCGATCCTGCCCGAGGGATCCGTGGAGGAGGCGGTCAACACCGGCGACCGTCCCTATCGTGCGATCCTGGTGGAGTTCAAAGAGCCCAGCTGAAACCCGGCATCTTTCGAGGAGCCCGATCCATGAGCCATCCCCATCTCCTCGCGCCCGGGCGCATCGGAAGCCTCGAGCTCCGCAACCGGATCCTGATGTGTCCGATGGGCGATAACCAGGCGACCGGTGGCGGTTATGTCACGGATCAGCAGATCGACTATTTCGAAGCGCGCGCCCGGGGTGGCGCGGCCCTGCTGCTGGTGGGTTCGGTCGGCGTGACCGCGCCGGAGGGCCTCTCGAGCCCGCGCCAGAGCGCCATCGGAGGTGTGGATTTCGTCGAGGGTTGGCGGCGTCTCGCGGACCGGGTGCACGCCCACGGCGCGAAGGTCGCGCTCCAGCTCGTGCATAACGGCAAGGGCGCCGTTGAAGACATCATCGCTGCTCGCCCGCTGCTCGTCCCCTCCTTGCCCGAGAAGCCTCCCGCGGCCGATCCGCTGATGGGGATGCTGACGCCCCACGAGGTCGAGAATATGGGCACGCCGGCGCAGGTCAAAGGTGCCGAGATCATCTTTCACGAGATGACCCGAGCCGATATCGCGCGGATGGTCGAGGCCTATGCCGCCGCCGTCGAGCGTGCTCGGGACGCTGGCGTGGACGCTTGCGAGCTGCATGCGGGTCACGGCTATCTGATCGACAACTTTCTGTCGCCGACTACGAATCACCGGAGCGACGAGTACGGGGGCTCGGTCGAGAACCGGGCGCGTTTTCTGGTCGAAATACTCGAGGCGATCCGGGCGCGCGTGGGGCGGGACTATCCGGTCTGGTGTCGCATCAACGGTGAGGAGGTACTGATCGAGGGCGAGACGCTCGCGGATGCCTGTCGTGTGGCCGAACTCGCGGAGGCCGCGGGGGCCGACGCCTTCCACGTGAGTCTCTATGCGAATCCCGCCCTGGGGATCGGTTATACGGAAGCCCACGCGACCCATGTGCCCGGTCGCTTCCTGCCCCTCGCCGCCGAGGTCAAGAAGCGGGTCGGTGTGCCCGTGATCACGGTGGGTCGACTTTCGCCCGATGCGGCCGAGCAGGCGCTCGCCGAGGGCAAGGCCGATTTTGTCGCGATGGGCCGCAAGCTGCTCGCCGACCCGGACCTGCCGAACAAGCTGGCCGCGGGGACGCCCGAGGCGGTGCGGCCCTGCATGTACCACTATCGATGCATCAGCCAGATCTTCGTGCGCGCCAACGTGCGCTGCGCCGTGAACGCGACGACGGGCTTCGAATCGACCCGTAAGCTGATGCCCGCGGCACGGGCCAAGCGCCTGCTCGTCGTGGGGGGCGGGCCCGCTGGGCTCGAGTCGGCTCGGCTGGCCTCGTTGCGGGGGCATGGGGTTACGCTTGTCGAGGCCGCGGATCGGCTTGGGGGGCGCTTCGCGCTCGCCGCACAAACGGCCGAACCGAACGCGGAGCTGCTGGCCTGGTTGGTGGGAGAGGCCGGCCGGCGGGATATCGAGGTTCGGCTCGGGGAGCGTTTGGACCCCGCGGCGCTGGACGTCGAAGACTACGACGAAGTGATCGTCGCGACGGGTGGGGCCTGGACCCTTCCCGAGATCCCGGGTGCGGACCGCCCGGAGGTCGAGACCGTCGACGCCCTGGCGGATTGGCTCGGCGCGACGGTGCCGGAGAGCGAGGTGGGGCGCTGTTTCGTCGTGTCCGGCGGCGATCGGACGGGGCTCGCCCTGGCGGGCGTGGCCCGGGCGCGCGGGGCCGAGGTCCTCGTCCTGGAGCCGACACCGGTTTTTGCCGCGGCCAACGGTCTCGTGGGACGCTGGCGCTATGTCCAGGAGGCACGCGACGCCGGCGTGATCCTCGAGGGCGGCGCCCGCCTCCAGGCGGTGGACGACGCGGGGGTGCATTGGCGAGACGGCGCGGGTGAGGCGCGCCTGACGCAGGCTGATCGCGTCTTGATCAGCGACGGGGCGCGACCGGACGTGGGGCTACGCGACGCGCTCCAGGCGCGCGGCGTGCGGGCCCACGCGGTCGGAGATTGTCTCGATGTCCGGTACGTCGAGGGCGCGATGGAGGGGGCGGCGGAGCTGCTGCTCTCTCTCTGAGCTGACGGAGGCTATTCGATCGGGACTCGAGGCCGGCCCGCGTCATCGAATTGATGTAGGTACTCGGCGATTCCGTAGCCGGTCTCGCCCTCATGGGTCCAGCGGGTGAGGCCTTCGTTCACGAGCGTATGACCGGGCCGAGCACCGCCGGGGAAGACCCGGAGGACCTCGCCGAGCAGAACGTGCTCTCGGCCGCGTTTGTCGAGGGCCGTCACGTGGACCGTTTTCTGGGTCACGCCATCGGAGCGGGTCTGCGTCCGTACGCGCCACTCGGAGAGGCTGGTGTGTTCGCCGTCCTTCCAGACCCAGCCCCGGTGGAGGTCGCCCGCGTCGGTTCCGATGCGGATGCCGCCGAAATGCACCTCGTCCGAAATGTTGATCGAGAACCAGCGCCACATATTGGGCCCACCCCAGCGCCGCGGTCCCCAGGACTTGTCCCGGTTTCCCCGTACGATGGGACCGAGGGCGTGCCGCGCTCCGCCCGCTTCGACCCAGCCGGACCAGCGCCCGGCCTGTTCCAGGTGTCCCTTGCCCGTCGCCGACCCGGTCGCGGCGCTCGCGCCCTGGCCGCGTTCCCCCTGGCCGTCGAAGCCGATCAGCGGGGTGAGCGCCTCGAAATCGAGCTCGAGGGATACGTCCGCCTCGCCTCGCTCCCCCGTTGCGAGGCTGAAGACGCTCGCCTGACAGTCTGCCTCGAGCCGCCAGTGCCGTCCGGCATCGAGGCACGCATAGCGGACCCCGCCGACCTCGAGGGGAGGCTCACACATCTCGTGCTGGTCGCGCTTCGCGCGCACGAACGCGATCCGGTTCTCCGGCAGCCAGACCGCGAGCATGACGTCCATGCTGCCTTCGTTCGGCCGGATGCCGATGCGCGTGTACAGACCGACGTCCTGCGCGGGGTCATAGCCGTTGAAATAATAGGATTCGCTCCAGGCGGAGTCGCCCTCGACGGGATGCATCTGGTCGTGACGGGGATCGAGGATCGGCATGGACTGCTCCTGACGGCTCGCATCGAGTCCTAAGGGAAGCCAGCGCGGGCCCGCTGCGCAAGGGAGGGCGCGCGACCGCAGGTCTCAGTCGGGGACCGTGCGCGCGCCGCGGATTGCGAAGCCGAGGAGTAAGCAGGCGGCGATCCCTCCAACGAGCGCCAAGGGGGAGTCGCCGACGAGCAGTGATCCCGTGGCGCCGATCGCCGCATAGATCCCGAGGGTTGCGGCGCCGACGTCGAGCCAGGGGCGGAGGCCGAGTCGTCGCGGGGGGAGGCCGAGCCCGGCTGCGACGGGATCCCAGGCGCCGGCGGGTCGCACGCGAGCGTAGAAGCGCTCGAGGACCGGGCTTGATTCGGGCGGTGTGAGCAGCGTGACGACGAGGGCGACTGGGATGGAGATCGCGACGACGGCGACGAGGGAGAAGGGAAAGGCGAGCTCCGTCCAGCGTTCGATGAGGTTCGCGCCCACGAGAGAACTCGTCATCACGGCGATCTCGCTCCAGGCGTTGATTCGCCACCAGAGCCAGCGGAGCAGGAGGATGAGTCCGGTGCCCGCGCTGATCGTGGCGAGGAGCTTCCAGGCGCCGGCGACCGAATCCATCCCGAGGGTCGCCCCCGCTCCGATCGCGGCCAGCAAGACGACGCTCGCGCGAGCGACCCGAACGCGCTGTGCCGCGTCGGCGTCGGGGGCCACGAAGCGCGCATAGACATCGTGGGTGAGGTAGGACGCGCCCCAGTTCAGCTGGGTATCGATCGTCGACATGAAGGCCGCGAGCATCGCGGCCAGGAGCAGGCCGAGCAGCCCGTCGGGCAGCACGTCGAGCATGATGCGGACGTAGCCCTCCTCGGGGTCGGCGAGGCCCGGATAGCGAATGACCGCGACCAGTCCGACGAGGATCCAGGGCCAGGGTCTCAGGGCGAAGTGGGCGATCGCGTACCAGAGCGATGCGAGCCGGGCGTCGCGTTCGCTGCGCGTCGCCAAGATGCGCTGTGCGGTATAGCCGTTGCCCTCGGTGTTGCCGCTCGACCAGCTCTTGATCCCGACGTAGGCGAGGAAGGCCCAGAAGGCTTCACCGTCCGAGGGTCGGGGGACGATCTGCAAGAGCGATCGTTCCTCGCCCAGGCGATCGATGAGCACGGAGAGCCCGCCGATCTCGGACAGGGCGAGAACGGCGAGGAGGATGGAGCCGACCAGGGCGAGTCCGAACTGTAGAAAGTCGGTCAAGACGACGCCGAGCAGCCCCGCCATCAGGGTGTAGCCCACGGTCAGTACGAAGAGTCCCGCCAGGACGAGCAGGCTCTGGTCCTCGCCGAGGCCAAGGGCGAGCGAGAGGATCTTTACCATGGCCAGGTTGACCCAGCCGATCACGATCGCGTTGCGGAGCACGCCGAAATAGAGCGCGCGAAACAGGCGTAGGGCGGCGGCGGGGCGCCCCCCATAGCGGAGCTCGGTGAGTTCGTTGTCGGTCAAGACGCCGCTGCGCTTCCAGAGATGACTGACGAGGAAGGCGCCGATCACGACCGGGAGCACGTCTGCCCACCAGAACCAGTTGCCGGCAATCCCGTCGACGGCGACCAGCCCGGCGATCGCGAGCGGAGTGTCGGCGGCGAAGGTCGTCGCAACGATCGACGTACCGGCCAGCCACCAGGGCAGTGCACGGTCCGCGGCGAAGAAGGCCTCGGGGCTTCGGCCTGCGCCGCGGGCGTGCCATGCTCCCCAGCCCAGTACGACCGCGAGGTAGGCGAGCAGGATCGCGAGGTCGAGGGCGCTCAGCGGAGCGGCTCCACTCCCGAGGGCGGCGGGGTTGGGCGAGTCCGGCCCGTTGAGGCAAGCAGCCGCTCGAGCCGGGTCTGTATCGAAGAGAAGGTCGCGTAGCTGAGCGGAATGACGAAGAGCGTGCCGATCATCGCAAAGAGCAGCCCGAAGGCGATCGCCGAGGCGAAGGGGCCGTAGCTCTTCGATGAGCCCTGGAGCCCGAGCGCCATGGGCAGCAGAGCGACGACCGTGGTCAACGTCGTCAAGACGACAGGGCGCAGGCGCTGCGCTCCCGCCTGGGCGACGGCGTCGAGCATGGCCACGCCTGCCCTGCGCGCACGGTTGATGAAGTCGACGAGTACCAGCGCATCGTTCACGACGACCCCGGCGAGTCCCACTGCCGCATAGAGGAGGTTGAAGCTGACGCTGTAATTCATGACGGCGACGCCGAAGACGATGCCGGCGAAGCCGAGGGGCACGGCGGTCAATACGATGAAGGGCTGTGCGTAGCTGCGGAAGAGGGTCGCCAGCAGCATGTAGATCAGCAGCAGGGCGACGGGGAAGGCGGCGACCGTGCTCGCGACCGATTCGTTCGACTCCTGGTACTCGCCCCCGTAGACGAGGTCGACCTGGGGGAAACGCTCGCGCACGCCGGCGAAGCGTGCCTCCAGGTCGCGATTGACGGAGAGGCTCGTCGCGAGGTCGTCGTCGACGTCGGCGAAGACGGTCACCGCCCGCTTGCCGTCGACGCGTCGGTAGGAGAGGTAGCCTCTCGTGACTTCGAGCCGCGCTACGTCGGAGAGCCGTACGAGCCGGCCGTCGGTGCCGCGAACCTCGACCTCGAGTAGGTCGAGGATCCGGTCACGTTGGCCGGGTTCGAGCAGGACGCGAATATCGTCGTCTTCGACCGCGGAGGGGGAACGAAAGCTCGAGGTCACCAGCCCCGCGTTGGCGGCCCGCAGCGCCCGCGCGAGGTCTTCGAAAGCGAGCCCGTACTCGCCGGCGCGCTCGTCGTCGATCTCCAGGCGGATTTCTCGGGGGCCTTCCTTCAAGTTGTCGTCGATGGCCGAGACGCCGGGGATCGTGGCCAGATAGACCTTGAGCTCCTCGGCGATGCGCTTGTTGACCGCGAAATCCTCGCCCTGGATACGGACCTCGACGGGGCGACCGACCGGAGGGCCATAACGTTCGGACTCGACCCGGAGCGCGACGATCTCGTCCGGGCGGCTCTCGGCGAACTCGGCCATCGCGACGCGCACGCGTTCGAGTACGTCCTGGGGTCGGAGCTGGTTGGCCTCGTTCTGGGGGATTGCGACGGAGATCAGCGCCAGGTTTGGAGCGAGGATGCGGTCATAGTTCAGATCGACGGCGAGACCGACGATCGTGTTGAAGTCGTCGATGTCTTGCTCGGGCATGTCGAGCAGGATCTGTTCGATCTCCTGGGTCAGAGAGGAGGTCTGTTGGAGGCTGAAGTCGGGGGGAGATTCCAGGCTGATGTTGAAATTCGAGAACTCGCCCGGGAAGAGCTCGAATTTGAGTCGGGTGCTCGCTGCCGCGCTCAGCATCAGGAACGCGACGAAGAGCATGGCGAATGCAAATCGATGGGTGATCACGGGCCTCAGCACGCGCAGGTAGCCCACTCGCAGGCGCTCGAAGCCGGAGTCCATCGAGCGACGGAGGCCAGCGAAGAAATCCGTCGTTCGGTTCCACCACGAAGGGGAACGGGTGGGATGGGTCTGGCCCGTCGCCGTGCCGTGTCGAGAACCGAAATGCAGATAGTGGGCGGGCAGGATCAGCAGACACTCGAAGAGCGAGGCGATCAGACACACCACCACGCATTTCGGCATGACCGAGACGAATTTGCCGGCCGTCCCTCCGACCAGGAGCAGCGGGGCGAAGGCGGCGACGGTCGTCAGCACCGCGGCCGTCACGGGCCACAGCACCTCGTTGGCGCCGTCGATCACGGCGCGCTTCAGCTCCGATCCTTCCTCGATCTTCCGGTAGATGTTCTCGAGCACGATGATCGCGTCGTCGACCAACATGCCGGAGACCAGCAGCATGCCGATCAAGGTGCTCGAGTTGATGCTGATGT
>Ga0315332_10001721_pt1 | contig 11834 bp, 7 predicted proteins | sample M110034915metaG_FD_203455 | JGI IMG/M metagenome (GOLD analysis project Ga0315332, IMG submission 203455) | Ammonia-oxidizing marine archaeal communities from Monterey Bay, California, United States - M1 100m 34915 | ecosystem: Environmental > Aquatic > Marine > Intertidal zone | place: USA...
CATTGCTGACAGTTGGTCGCAACTGAAAGTAGCCAATAAGCAAAGTGGTTGCCAGGCAAAGAACCTGCTGAAGACGACGGTCTGCCGCTGATACGCAGGTGGTGCGTCTCAACTTAGAATATTCTCAGAATATCGTGTCTGGAATCGGTCGCAGGCGTACTTGGTATCAGGAGATCCACAGATGGACGAAACACCCCTGATTCAACAGTACTTGCAGCTTCGCAGCGAATTCATGGGGTATCTGTACGCCATGACACGCGACGCAGAACTGTCGGAAGAGGTCTATCAGAACGCTGCGGTCGTCGTGATGGAGCAATCGCAGAAGGCGGAGACGATTCGGAACTTCCGTGCGTGGGCGAAAGAGGTCGTTCGGCGTCAGGCTCTGCATGCGATTCGCGCGAGGGCCGTTTCTGCAAAACACGCTCGGGCGACCTCGCCGGAACTCCTGGAGGCCGTGTCCGACGCGTTTCTGCAGGACGATTCTGAAGACACCGTCGTCCGTGACGAGGCCAGAGCGCTCAAGCGATGCCTGGACGATCTGCCGGAAGACAAACGCGAGCTGGTCGCGATGCGATACGAAAGCAATTCCTCATTCGACGAAATCTCCGAGCACACGGATTCGACTCCGGCGGCTGTTCAACGGGCTCTCAGTCGGGTCAGGAAAATGCTGCACGGATGCGTTCAGCGGCGGATGCAATTGGCGGAGGGAGCGTCATGAGCGACAAAGCGAACGATCATGATGTCATCGAGGAGCTCGTTGTCGGTCACTTCGATGGCACTCTGACTGAGGCCCAGGAGAAAGAGCTGGCAGATGCTCTGGGCACGTCGGCTGAGGCGAAGCAACTGTTTCTGTCTTACATGCGGATGGAGGGACGGCTGCATTCGTTGGGACGCGACGGCTTTCTGCGTGAGCCGGCTGCTGAGTGTCACCAATCCACTCGGCAGCCCGCCGACACTTTGCCAGCCGCTGAGCGTGTCCCGCAGCGTTCGCGTTCGTGGCGTTCCCGAGTCTGGACGGCATCAACGTCGCTGGTTGTGTGTTGTGCGGTGGTGCTCACCTGGGCGCTGTGGCCGTCGTCCGTCAGTGCGGGCAGTGTGCTGGAGAAAGCGCAACAGGCGGCCGCGGAAATGGTCGACCGTACGTATCGGCTGGTCATGTCTCATCCAAATGCGGAAGGCGGTCCGGCAACGCGCGAGCTGACGATTACCGTTCGAGGTGGAGGCCGCTTTGTTGTCCAGCCGGAACACGGTGCGTATGTGATGGGAAGTGATGGCACTGTCTACTGGATGGCTCGACGTAATGGGTCCGTCTGCGTCACAGGCGACTTCCGGACACTTGCTCCTGAGCTGCAGCAGAGGATTCCGAACAGGCGTCTGCTGGACGGCGTTCTGGCTTCTCCCGATGAACCGCTGCTGCTGGACATATCCGGCCTGCTTCTGCTGATTGAACGCAGGTACGACATCGAACTCGTCGATTCGGGTAATCCTGCAGAGCGTCACGTCCAGGCGACTCGGCGATTCGGTGTCCGCGGCGGCCCGTCGGTGATCAATTTCCATGCAGACGCGGCGAGTGGTGTGGTCCTCAAAGCTGAACTGAATTTCGCGGACTCCAGGCAACGGACCTGGACTTTGATAGAAACGCCCACTCTGTCTGGCCAGTGGTATCACCACTCCCAGCACGCTCCCGACAGACCGATTGAGCGAGTGGGGGCTCCGGAGTGAATTTGACCGGAATGGAAGTCGTTGCAGCTCGCTCAGTCACAAAACTCAGAAAAACCTGTCTGACTTCCCCTGATCGCGTACCTGGTAGCTGCGGACGACGATCAGTGATGGTTTAAGGTGAGCCGCAGGCGGCGTTTGAGACCAGGCCACCGTCGCATTCGGTCTGCCGCTAAACGAATCCACGAGAACACGGAACGGGAATCCATGAAGAAAGTAGTTGCACTGACGGCCGTGTGCTCCCTTGTCGCCCTGGCCATCGCGGCATCGTATGCGGATTCGAATGATTCAGTCGCGAAGCGAATCCTGGAGATCTACCCGAAAGCCGACACGAACGGCGACGGCGTCCTGTCCAGCTCGGAGCAGGCGGCACTGAACAGGCTGGTTCTCCGGCGGTTTCCTCAGGCCGACGCGGACAAAGACGGAGTCCTGTCCCGATCGGAACAGACAGAGTTACTCAGAAAAGCCGCTGTGGCGAAGAAGAAGGGAACGCTGGATGACCTTTTTAAGCCAGTGTCGCGTGCACCGGTGCCGGTCACCGCCTCGGCTGCGGAGTCTGACCTTCGCCAGGGGCCTCGACCGATCAAGCCCGGCGAACACGGCGTCGGTCGACAGATTCCGGATGTGTCCTTCACGGACATCACGGGAAAGCAACATACGCTGAACGATTTCGCCACCCGAAAGGCCGTTGTTTTCGCCATGACCGGGACCGGTTGTCCTCTGTGTCTGAAGTATTCTCCGTCACTGGCCGCAATCGAAAAGCAGTATCACGACCGGGGCGTCGCCTTCATCTTCATCAACCCGAACGAATCCGAATCCGGCAAGCGACTTCAGGATGCCATCGAAACGCACGGCTTCCAGGGACCTTATGTCAGCGACGGCAGCAAAACTCTCTCAGCCGTACTGGCGGCCGAAACGACAACGGAAGTCTTTGTGCTCGACCGGGCGCGAACGCTGGTTTATCGCGGAGCTGTCGACGATCAGTATGGGTTCGCCTATGCCCTGGATGCGCCACGCGTCAGCTATCTGACCGACGCTCTCGATGCTGTGCTCGCAGGGCAATCACCCCAGACGCAGGCCACCTGCTCGCCTGGCTGTGAGTTGTTCTACGACGAAGCAACCACGCCGCAAGCGGCATCGAACATCACTTACCACAATCGCGTTTCCCGCATCATGCAGGCCAACTGCATCGAGTGTCATCGTGCTGGCGGCATCGGGCCGATGCCTTTGGAATCCTACGAGGAAGTCAAAGACTACGCCGGGATGCTTCGCAACGTCGTCGCACGCGGCGTGATGCCGCCCTGGTTCGCTGCGCCGCAGCCTGCAGGCGACGAAGAAGAAACCCAGTCGCTCCACTGGTCGAACGATCGCTCTATGTCGCCTCAGGAAAAGAACGATCTGTTCGCGTGGATCAAAGCGGGAGCCCCTGAAGGCGACTCGGCTGACGCTCCGCTGCCGAGAACGTTTCCCGGAGGATGGCTGATCGGAAAGCCTGATGCCGTGTTTGAGTTCCCTCGCCCGGTGCCCGTCAAAGCCACAGGGATCATGCCGTACAAGCACATCACGGTGGAAACCCACCTGGCTGAAGATAAGTGGGTGCAGGCCATTGAAGTTCGACCCGGAAAGCTTGACGTCGTCCACCACGTGATCGTCTCTGTGCGAGCTGACGAAGGTGAAATTGACGAGCGAGACGGATACTGGGGTGCTTACGTTCCGGGGAACAGCACGCTTGTGTATCCGGATGGCTATGCCCGACGGTTGCCGAAGGGCGCGAAGCTGCGTTTTCAAATGCACTACACACCGAACGGCACGGCGACTGAAGACAGCACGCGCATTGGCCTGATCTTTTCGAAGGAGCCGCCCCGACACGAAGTGAAAGTCGTCGGTATTGCCAACTCAAGGATCAGCATTCCGCCACACGCCGGCAACCATCCAGAGGTCGCGGTGTTGCGGCTTCCGTACGACGTTGAGGTTCTGTCCTTCCTGCCTCACATGCATCTGCGAGGCAAAGCGGCCCGCTACGAAGCGTTGTCCGCCAGCGGCCAGCAGATGTTGCTGGACGTCCCGCGTTACGACTTCAACTGGCAACTGCTGTACCGGCTTGCCGAACCGCTCACGCTGCATCGGGGCGACACGATCCGCTTCACAGGCTGGTTCGACAACAGCAGCAACAACCCGGCGAACCCCGATCCCAGCAGGACCGTCCGCTGGGGACAGCAGACCGAAGACGAAATGCACCTCGGCTACGTCGAGTACGTCGTTCCCGGTGCGACACCGGGCGAACCCATCGCCGCTCTGAGGTCTGGACGATCAGCGGGCCGCCGCGGCGGGGCTTCTTCCAAACGAAGCAGCGGCTCCGACCTGGAAATCGCCGGACAACGCATCAAGGCCGCCATGCTGGTGAAGGCGCTGCGCGACCTCGACAAGAACATAGACGGGCAACTGGACAAGTCGGAAGTCCCAACGAAACATCAGAGAATATTTGAAGCACTCGACGCCAACAGCGACGACGTCATCACGACAGAAGAAATCCGGGCAGCGATTCGCTAAACACCGAACGATGAAAGCAAAATCATGAACTGCACCATACAAAACCTGGCAGGCTTCACAGTCGTGTTGCTGATCGTAACGTCATGCGTGAATGCAAACGACGAAGTGAAAACGGCGCTTCTCAAGCACTTCCCACAGGCCGACACGGACAAAGATGGTGCTATCTCGGACGCGGAAGAAACAGCAGTCCGGCAACAGATTCTGAAGCGGTTCTCGCAAGCCGACCGAGACGGAGACGGGACTCTTTCTGACACAGAAATGAAAGCCGTACTTCGACAAGCCGCTAAGCGACGTAAAGGGAACACTCCGAATTCAGGCAACTCGCGGACCAGCAAGTCATCGAAGAAGCCCGACCCCCAATCGCAACTTGTGGCTCTGGGCCTGAAGAGCGAACTAAACATTGAATACAAAAAGAACACCGCTCAGCAGAGGAACAAGCTCGACTTCATCTATCCGAAGAAAAAGTGGCACGAAAGAGCACCTCTATTCATTTACATCCACGGTGGAGGCAATACGGGCGGGACGAAGGGGGCGATTTACAGCAAGGGCAACCTGATCATCAAAGAACTCACCGATGCAGGGATTGCCGTCGCGACGATTGACTATCGAGTGTTTGGTCAGGGTGAAGAGCTTGGTTTCCACCAGTTGTTTCAGGACTGCAAAGACGCGTTGCGATTCCTGGCGAAGAACTCAGACCGCTTTGGCATCGACCCGCACAAAATGGTCACGTGGGGAACGTCGGCTGGTGGCTCGAAAGCGTTGATCTGTGCCCTTACCTCGCACGACTTTCTCGCCGGTGAAGTCACTGGCCCGGGAACTGAACACACCGTCCTGGGCGCGATCTCGTTTTTTGGCGCGACCACTTACCTTGTCCCGGAACTTTGGAAAAAGCGACTCGAACGATTTCCGTCAAGAAGCCAATCTAAAGGTGAGATGATGTTCAAACCAACTGACGGTATGAGCACAGAAGAAATACGGAATCTGGTCAGCGCCGACCAGTATTTGAAATCAACCAGTCCACCCATCCTGTTGGTGCATGGTGACACTGATCCCACGGTACCGATTGAACTTTCCAAACACCTCGATCAACAGGCAAAGGCGAAAAACGCTGACGTAAAACTTGTCGAAGTCAAAAACGCCGGCCACGGATTCAGTCCAGTAAGAGGCAGCAAGGCTGCACCATCGATGACCTGGGATGAGACTCAGAAACTCGTAATTAGTCAGACTCTTGAGTGGGTGAATCAGAAATAACAAAACGTAGCTCGTCTCCCCGAGGCGACAGTACCTGACCAGCCTCTTTGAATCCGTCAGTCTCGACTCTGAGAGTCGAATTACTCACTTTGCGACGTCCCCGCGACTTTAGCAATCAAAACAAAAACGAGCAAAAACATGAACCGCACCATATTCAATCTGGCCAGCTTCACAGTCGTGTTGCTGATCGTAGCGTCATTCGCCAAAGCGGATGACGAAGTCAAAACGCAAATCCTCAAACTCTTCCCACAAGCCGACACCGACAAAGACGGCGCCATCTCCGATGCAGAAGAAGCGGCGGCCCGACGGCAGGTTGTGCAGCGATTCCCGCAGGCCGACAAGGACGGAGACGGCGTTCTTTCCGATGCGGAGACAAAAGCTGTACTACGGCAAGCGGCCAGACGAGCCGGGAAGAACAATCCGAAGCGAGGTAACTCGCGAACTGCCACCGAGAAGAAGAAGCCGACTCACGCCAACGTCAAATATGGCGAACACGAGCGACAGGTTTTCGACATCTGGCTGGCCGATTCGTCGAAACCGACGCCACTGGCGATCTACATTCATGGCGGAGGCTTCAAGTCCGGCAGCAAAGAGAAACTGAAGGCGGATAACCTATCCGGGTTGCTGAATTCCGGGATCTCAGTCGCCGCTATCAACTACCGGCTTCTTACGACTCACCCCTTACCCACGGCCCATCACGATGCTCGACGAGCGTTACAGTTTATGCGGTCGAAAGCCGGCGAGTGGAACATTGACAAAAACAGAGTCGCCGCGTTTGGCGGTTCAGCCGGAGCACAGATTTGTATGTGGCTGGCGTTCACCGATGACATGGCGAAGCCCGACAGCGCCGACCCGATCGAAAGAGAATCAACGCGACTGACCTGCGTCGCAACCGCGGGCGGGCAGACAAACAACAGCCCCGAATTCTGGCGAGAGACGATTGGTCATCTGCTTCCTGAAGGCGCGAGCGGATCGCTCCTGGTCCCAGCTAACGGCGAGCAGGATCCCGAGAAACTCCGCATCGCGATGTGGGGTGCGAAGACTTTTGAGGAAGCAAACGAAATTGCCGCTCGCCATGCGGCCATGAACATCGTTTCGGCCGACGACCCACCACTCTTCATGAGCTACGGATCGTCACCCGGTTCCAAACCGCCGACCGATCCAACGCGACTTCGCGGCTGGCTGATTCATCACGTGAACCTCGGCATCGCACTGAAGAAGAAAACGGACGCGATCAAACACGAATCTCACCTGAAGTATTCCGGTTCGAACTGCAAATACGATTCGCTCGTCGATTTCTTCGTGGATAAGTTGCTCGAAAACTAATCAGGGTACCGCGTGCAACCCGATTCGAGCCGGTGTAGGGTGGGCATCCCCCACCAATCTGAGTCGTCAAGAAAACGCGTCGCCAATCCAAGGTCGCTGGTGGGCAATGCCCACCCTGCCTTCACTTTCGAATGAATCTGCATTTTATGTTCACAAATAGTCGACTCAGCATTTGGATCGTCCTTGCTATTTTTTACGCCCATTTGGAAACAGCCCGTGCCGAGACGGTTTCGCTTGCCCCACACACGTTCACAATTCCAGTGGGATACGAACTGAAATGCGTTGCCGCGCCGCCACTGGTACAGCGGCCCATTCATATGTGCTTCGACAATCAGGGCGTCCTGTACGTTACCGACAGTTCGGGCAACACGAAGAAGGCGCCCGCTCAACTCAAGGATCCGCAACACCGAGTGTTGCGGTTGGTCGATCGCGACGGAGACGGAATCTTTGATGAGTCGACGGTGTTTGCCGAGAACTTGCCGTTCCCAGAGGGCATTCTCGTTCATGATGGTGCTGTCTTCGTCGGAGCACCGCCCCACATTTGGACACTGCGCGACACGAACGGCGACCATGTGGCGGATGAGAGAACCGAATGGTTTGATGGCGGTTCAATCGAAGGCTGCGGCAACGATATGCATGGTCCTTATCTCGGTCCGGACGGTTTCTTTTATTGGTGCAAAGGTGCATTTGCTCCACAGAAACATGAGCTGAGCAACGGCAAAACGCTGAAGTCGAGCGCAGCCCATATCTATCGCGCTCGGCCCGACGGCAGCCAGCTGGAAATGGTCATCACAGGCGGAATGAACAATCCGGTTGGTTTGGCATTCGGCGAAACCGGCGAGCGATTTCTGAGTGGTACATTTTTTGACCTCTCCCAACCCGGACGACGTGATGGAATTTTGCATGCCGTGTACGGAGGAACGTACGGTCGGAAAAATCCGCGCGTGCTCACTCCGCATCCCAACACTGGAGGTTTCCTGCCGATACTGGCGCAGCTGGGCCCGGCCGCGCCTTCAGGCATGGTGATGCCGCGACATGGGGCGTCGGGCTTGAAGGGAGATCTGATCCTCACGGAATTCAACACGCGCCGTGTGTCGAGGCACCAACTCACCAAATCCGGATCGTCCAACTCCGCAGAAACCAGTAGCTTCATCGAAAGCGATCAATCCGATTTTCATCCGACGGATGTGATCGAAGATGCGGACGGTAGCCTGTTGGTTGCCGATACGGGCAGTTGGTACATGATCTGTTGTCCGACTTCAAAGATCGCCAAACCTGATATCCTGGGTGCCATCTATCGGATTCACAAGAAAGGGGCGCATCCCATTGCGGACCCCCGCGGCCTCAAGCTGGATTGGGATCAGCCTCAAGCCAAGTGGCTTTCTGATGCGCGGCCCGTAGTAGCGAAACGAGCCATCGACGCACTGGCCACGGAAAACAATATCGACGCACTGCGCATTGCCAGCGCTCGTGTCCCGATGGTCTGGACACTGCATCGTACGCCAGGTCCGCAAGCGCGTGATGCGGTTCGAAAGCTGTTAAGTGCTGAAGACTCCGACGTCCGCGTGACGGCGATCCACAGTGTGGCACTGTGGCGTGATCGAGACTCGCTGAAACCACTCATCGAATTGCTTTCCCACAATGATCCGCAACTGCGGCGTCTCGCTGCGATGGCACTCGGCAGACTTGGGGACAGCGATGCGATCAAACCTCTGTTGCGGAGTTCTTCGACCGAGATGGACCCATTCCTGAGTCACGCCATCGTTTATGCACTTTATGAAATTGGCGACGTCCAAAGCCTGCCCGAAGGCCATCCGCTGGCCAAACAAGTACACCTGATGCGGAAGGCCGACCAACGAAACGGCCGGGCAGATGCCTATCCAGAGATTCTGCCCGCGAGATGGAAAAAGCCGAATCAAGAACAGCTCGCCCAGCAGGAAAGGCGTCTCGATGCGCTTGCCGCGTTTCTGCCGAACGGCGACGCGGCACGCGGAGCAAAATTGTTCAACAATCGAGAGAGGTCGAAGTGCATCACCTGTCATCTTAAGGGGGAGAAAGGCGTTCGATTGGGCCCCGATCTGACGTGGATTGGCGCGATTCGAAACGAGCGGGACCTGCTGGAAGCAATTGTTTATCCCAGTGCATCCATTGCGAGATACCACGAGGTCGTAAGTGTCGCGACGAAGAGTGGAAAGGTGGTATCCGGACTGCTGATGAAGGAAACTGTCGACAGCATGTTTCTCTCGTCGGCAGAAGGAGTCGTCAAGCCAGTCGCGTTTCAAGACATCGAAAGCGCTCGATATTCGAACGTGTCTTTGATGCCCGAAGGCATGGACAAACTGTTGAATCCGGAAGAGATTGCGGATCTTGTGGCTTATCTGAAGGACTCGAAACCACCAGCAGGAAGCTTGTGAGTCGACCAGGAAACACTTTGCAGCGGGCGACCGTCGACTCGTCCCTCATTTCGTAGCTAAGCCCAGGCATGAGCCGTAAACACGAACGAATGAAGAAGACGTAGAGAAGGAGAATGAAATCAGATATCGCTGTTTTCCATTGTACTCGCTGTTGCAGCTTTGCCTGGCTGCCGTTGTGACAGATTGCGGAGCCGCCGAACTTGTCGTACCTGAATCCGGACGGCTTGCGTTCCACAGTTACACCGCATACGACCTGGATGATGCTGGCAAGAGGCATTTGGACGGACGAATTCACATCTGCGATTTCCCTGCAGACTCACCGCGAAGGCTTCCAGAGATTGAACGCCATGTGCGTCACGCGATGAACCCCATTTTCTCTGCTGATGGAGCGATGATGACGTTCATGGCTCTGCCGCTCGGCCCGGAATACAAAGCTGACTGGGTGACCGGACTTGACGTGTTCGTTTACGACTTTCGAACGGACACTCTGACGAATGTTTCGAAACGAGTAGAACTGGTTCGCACGATTGATGAAGACCCGATTTTTTCTGCTAACGGTGATGCGATCATTTTCAAACGTGACCGAGCGGACCTTTGGCAGATCAACTTGACTTCATATCGCGCCGCTGCAATCACGACAGACGGGAAGCATCGCGAAGAGTCAGGGCCAAGGATCTCACCTGACGGTCAATGGCTCGCTTATTGGCACAGTGGAGGCAAAACCGCCGACGTCTACCGTATGCCGTTCCATGGTGGGCAGGCCGAATTATTGGCTGGCACACGCGGCATTCAGGAAATGTTCCCCGTCTATTTGGGCGAGCATATTCTGGCATATACGAGATGGACGAACGAAGAGTGTCACGACGACGAAGTGTTTGTGCTGAACCTTATAACGGGAAAGCATCAAAGCGCTGCCTTCAACAGCACGAATGGAGCGAATGATTCCGATCCCTTCCCGATTGCGGGTCTCGTTGGGTTTTCGAGCGACCGACGGGAGAATGGAAAGGGCGGCTGGGACCTGTACCTGGGCGACCCAAATAAGCCGGCCCCTGTCTTCCTGCGTAAACTCAGCACGACGCGTCACGATCTCGGCGGCACTTATACGCCGCACATTGTAAATCACCCAGCGGCGAGTTTTCGTGAAAGCCAGTCGAAGAAGGCCGCCTCCACAGGAAACTGAGTTAGATCCAGGCGGGAGCCGTGAGATTTCACCACCCAACTCATCATTTATTGAAGGGGAACGAAGTGAAGGAAAGAAACAGTTCAGAACGCACAGTTCAGCGCCGCGAAGTGATCAAAGGGGCGGCCGCTGCCGGACTAATTGCTGCCACAGGAACGCACGCTCTTGTGAACGCCGCTGAGAAAAAAGCGGCCCAAAGCGATTTGATCAAGCGTGAGAACGCCAAACCAGGAACGCGCGACTGGCTGCTGACCAGGACCCGCCAGCTCCCGGGTAAGATCAACAAGATTCTCAACAACGGGCGATGCCCATGGATTGAGGGCTACTGTTCCGCCAACAGTGTTCGGGCTGGTGAGAAGCTGCGGATCATGGTCAGCACGAATCCGGTTTCGGATTTCAAAATGGAGATCTTTCGCACCGGCTACTACAACGGTGATGGAGCCCGGCTTGTCAAAACATTTGATTCGCTCAAAGGCGTCACACAACCGGATCCTCCTGTCGGCGAAAACTACGTGCGCGAATGCCAATGGGAGCCCTCGGTAGAATTCGAGATCCCCGGCGACTGGTTGAGCGGTGTCTACCTCGGGAAACTAACCGCTAAGAAAAGCGGAGTCCAAAGCTACGTCATCTTCGTTGTCCGGGACGATCGCCGCTGCGATCTGCTGTTTCAAACCAGCGACCTGACCTGGTCCGCTTACAATCGCTGGCCCGCCGACTACTCGATCTACACGCCACATAAAGGGTTCTCCTCCACCACGGCCGTGCCCAGCGGGACTGTCAGCTTCGATCGGCCTTACGGCTTGTTCACGCATCCCGTCAACAAGATCAAGAAGTCAGGCGGCAGCGGCGAATACCTGCCCTGGGAATTTCCTCTTTCCTTCTGGATGGAGCAACAAGGTTACGATGTTTCCTACATCTCCAACATCGACACCCACGCAGATCCGGCCGGCTTGCTGCGCACGAAGGGTTTCATTTCGGTCGGACACGATGAGTACTGGACGTTGGACATGTACGACAACGTCAGGAAGGCCCGCGACGAAGGCGTGAACCTGGCCTTCTTTGGCGGCAACTCTGTTCTGTGTGTTGTGCCGCTGTTGCCCTCAGATAGTGGCACTCCAAACCGAGCCACGCGGCGTGAAGGGTGGTTCATTCCGGTGTCGGGCGAAATTCCAGAAGCCAAGAAACGAAGGTTGACCAACGAAGAGGGCTTTGAACCGAACATGGGGCCGGATGGCGCCCAGTTGATGGGAGGACGACTGGACAACGAACAACCCAGCGGGCGAGGCATGGGCGTGGGCGATTGGACCTGTGCGATGCCGGAGCATTGGCTCTTTCAGGGGACGGGAATGAAGAAGGGAGACTCGGTCGAAGGTCTCCTGGGTTGGGAATGGCAT
>Ga0315332_10001724_pt1 | contig 11829 bp, 7 predicted proteins | sample M110034915metaG_FD_203455 | JGI IMG/M metagenome (GOLD analysis project Ga0315332, IMG submission 203455) | Ammonia-oxidizing marine archaeal communities from Monterey Bay, California, United States - M1 100m 34915 | ecosystem: Environmental > Aquatic > Marine > Intertidal zone | place: USA...
GTTCAGTTCGTCTGCAAAGCGGGTGAGCTCTCGGCCCAGCGTATCCAGGCCGCGCTGCTGGGTCTGTCGAGTGAACTCGGCCAGCTCACCGGGAGAAATCGATCCAAAGTGGCGCTCGACGATGTCGTCGAGCCCCGCACTGAGGGCGTCGAAGCCGCCGCCGAGCAGTCGGCCCGAGAGGGAAGCGGCGAGGGCGCACAGGAAGCCCCAAGCGGCCGCTCGTAGGGCCAGTCCGAGCTCGGCCGCCAATCGAGCGGGCTGGACTTCGAGCGCCGCCGCGGTCGTCGTGAGACTCGGGATCAAACCGTAAAGCGCTGCGAATGCCCCCAGGCCGACGAAGAGTCCGGGTAGCAGCGGCAACAGGCTCCGTCGCGGACCGAGGGGTAAGAGCGGTCGATCGTCCAGGATATCGAGGAGTCGAATGGGTGCGCGCCCTCGGGCATCTTCGAGTTGGGCCGTCGACCAGCGACGCTCGAATTCCGTGAACGCCTCGGCGATCGGAGACGCCTTCAGGGCTTGGCTGAGAATGGCCTGAGGGTCCTTCGCGTCAGGATCGCGATCGGTCTTGGCCCTCAGCTTCCGCTGGAGCAAGGAGAGGCGGGCGAGCCGGATCGCGAGGGGGAGATGGACGGTCAGGGCGAAGAAGAGGAAAACCGCCACGACGAGGCCGATCGCACTTTGGGTCGTCGGTTCAGAAGACCAGAGGATCGAGGCAATCGAGTCCGGATCGGCCATGGCTCCAGTTCCCCGTCTTCGTCGACCGCCGCACGGTAGCACTCGCCGCGGCCTGTGGTGGTCTGGGAGGGTCTCGCGGCGGGAGAAGCTGGTGGGTGGCTTTGGTGGTGTGGGTGGCGTCGGCGATGTTGAAGGTGTTGAACGCGAAGGTGTTGGAGGTGTTGAACGTGTTGAAGGTGTTGGCGGCGCCTGCTCAGCGTGCCTCGCCGTCCTCGATCAGGTCCTCGAGGGGCGGGCAGGTACAGACGAGGTTCCGGTCGCCGAAGGCGTTATCGATCCGAGAGACCGGTGGCCAGAATTTGTGCGTGCGGCTCCAGGGGGCGGGATAGGCGGCTTGCGAGCGTGTATAGGAGAAGGGCCATTCGTCGCCGGCGACGACCTCGGCGGGGTGCGGCGCGTGTTTTAGCGGTGAATCCTCGGCGACGACCTCTCCGCGCTCGATCGCGCGGATCTCCTCGCGGATGAGGGCCAGCGCGTCGCAGAGGCGATCGAGCTCTTCCTTGGATTCGCTCTCCGTGGGCTCGATCATCAACGTTCCCGCGACCGGGAAGGACATGGTCGGTGCGTGGAACCCGTAGTCGATCAGCCGCTTGGCGACGTCCTCGACCGTGACGCCCGCCGAACGTTCGAAGGGTCGGCAGTCGATGATGAATTCGTGAGCGACCCGGCCGCCGGGTCCCGTATAGAGAACGTCGAAATGATCCGACAGGCGACGCGCCATGTAGTTCGCATTGAGAATCGCGACCTGCGTCGCGCGGGTCAGCCCCTCCGCGCCCATCAGAGCGATATAGGCCCAGGAGATTGGCAGGATGGAGGGGCTGCCGAAGGGAGCAGCCGAGACCGCGCCTTCCCCGAACACGGGGTGTCCGGGGAGATGGTCACGCAGGTGGTCGGCCGCGCAGATCGGACCCATTCCCGGGCCGCCGCCACCGTGGGGGATCGAGAAGGTCTTGTGCAGATTGAGATGGCACACGTCGGCGCCGATCTCGGCAGGGGAGGTGAGACCCACCTGGGCGTTCATGTTGGCGCCGTCCATGTAGACCTGGCCGCCGCCCTCGTGGATGACGCTGCAGATTTCGCGGACGGATTCTTCGAAGACGCCGTGGGTCGACGGATAGGTGATCATCAGCGCGCCGAGCCGGTCCGAGTGTTCGGAGACCCGCTCGCGCAGGTCTCCGACGTCGATGTTGCCCCGCTCGTCGCATTTGACGGCGACGCATCGGAAGCCGGCGATCACGGCGCTCGAAGCGTTCGTGCCGTGGGCGGAGACGGGGATCAGGCACACGTCCCGCTCTTTTTCGCCGCGGGCGTGGTGGTAGCGTCGAATCGCCAGGAGCCCCGCATACTCGCCCTGGGAGCCCGCGTTGGGTTGCAGGGAGACGGCGGGTAGCCCCGTGATCTGTCCGAGCCAGGTCTCGAGCTGCTCGAAGAGCATGGCGTATCCCGCGGCCTGATCGGCAGGGGCATAGGGGTGGAGGTCGCCGAACTCGGGCCAGGTGACGGGGATCATCTCGACCGTGGCGTTCAGCTTCATCGTGCAGGAGCCGAGCGGGATCATCGAGGTCGTGAGCGACAGGTCCTTCGCCTCGAGGCGATGGATGTAGCGGAGCATCTCCGTTTCGGAGTGGTAGCGATGGAAGACCTCATGCGTCAGGTACTCCGAGGTCCGCGCGAGTGAGGTCGGGAGCGGGTCGGTTTCGGGGGTCGCTTCGATCTCGTCGAAGCCGAAATCCAGGTCTGCTTCGCCCGCGAAGCAGGCGAGGATATCGAGCACGTCGTCGGGGGTCGTGGTCTCGTCCAGGGAGATGCCGAGGGTTCCATCGGGCGCCTGCCCCTCGGGCGTCGCGCGATAATGGGACCGTAGGTTGAGCGCTCGCTCCCAGCCCGCAGAGAGGACCTCCTGCGCCGAACTTCCGACAGGGCGCACGCGGAGCGTGTCGAAAAAGTCGAATTCCTCGACCTCTTGTCCGATGCGCTGGAGGCCGCGTTTGAGCGAAGCGGTCAGGGTGCGGACGCGGACGGCCGTTCGACGCAGGCCCTCCGGCCCGTGGTAGACGGCGTACATGCTGGCCAGGATGGCGAGGAGCACCTGGGCGGTGCAGATATTGCTCGTCGCCTTCTCGCGGCGGATATGCTGCTCCCGGGTCTGAATGGCGAGGCGATAGGCGAGCCGTCCCTCGCGATCGCGCGAGATCCCGACGAGGCGACCGGGGAGGCGTCGCGCGTGCTTGGCGACGGTCGCGAAGTAGGCGGCGTGCGGCCCGCCGAAGCCCATCGGGACCCCGAGGCGCTGGGTCGTCCCGAACGCGACGTCCGCGCCGAGCTCGCCGGGCGGCGTCAGCAGCGTGAGCGCCAGCATGTCCGCCGCGACACAGGCGAGCGCGCCCGCCGAGTGGGCTCGTTCGATCACCGCGCGCAGGCCGCGCACCCGACCGTCACTGGCCGGGTACTGCATCAGCACGCCACAGACTCCGAGCGCTTCGAAATCAGCGGTTTCCGGGTCTCCCACGTGGAGTTGCATGCCGAGGCCCTCTGCGCGCGTGCGCAGCACGCCGAGCGTCTGGGGGTGAGCATCCTCGGCGGCGAAGAAGGCGTCCTTCCGCTTCCCCTTGGCGACGGCGCGACAGAGCCCGAGCGCTTCGGCTGCCGCGGTGGCCTCGTCGAGCAGGGACGCGTTCGCGAGCGGCAACCCCGTGAGGTCCGAGACCATCGTCTGGAAGTTGAGCAGCGCTTCGAGCCGTCCCTGCGAGATCTCCGCCTGATACGGCGTGTACTGTGTGTACCAGCCCGGATTTTCGAGCACGTTCCGCGCGATGACGCCGGGGACCAGCACACCGTGATAGCCCTGGCCGAGATAGCTGCGGTGCACCCGGTTTTCGCTGGCGATTTCTTGCAGCGCGCCGAGGAGTTCCTGCTCCCCGAGCGGCATCTCAGGCAGGCCCTCGAGGGCGAGCGTCTGCTTCGAACGGATCGATGCGGGAATCGTCGCGTCCGCGAGGTCCTCGAGACGGTCGACGCCCACGGTGTGCAGCATCTTGGGTAGATCGCTCGAGCGCGGACCGAGGTGCCGACGGGCGAAGGTGTCCGAGGGTCGGGTGAGGCGGGCGTTCGTGCCCGGCTGCGAAGAGTTAGACATGGGAGGCAGACCTGACTCGGTTCGCGGGCTTTCGCGCGCGATTTCGGCGGGCAAGGGAGCGCGTCGGGGGGAGATGCGCTCGGAGTATCACGGGGCCCAAGCGTGCGAAGAAATAGCACACGGGTGAATCGCTCCGTATGGATTGCCGGGGACGCGTCTAGAGGCCGAGGAGCTGCCTTACGCCGACGATCTCTTCCGAGCTGCCCAGGACGAGTAGGCGGTCGCCGGGCTCGAGGGCGAACTCTGGAGGCGGGTTCGTGTGCCTTTGACCGCCGCGTTCGACGACGAGGACGCTGCCGCCCGATCGCGCTCGCAGATCCAGCCCCTCGAGGCTCGGCCGGTCCTGGACGTGTGGCGGAACTTCGACCCACTCGGTGCCTGCTTGATCGAGCAGCTCGACGAGCCAGGGGTCCAGTGGCAGGGTCGCCGGTGCGCGGATCGCCTCGTAGCCTTCCTCCCGGAGCGCGTCCGTGAAGCGCCCGATGGCCCCCATCGGGACGTGAAAATGCTCCAGCGCCCGGGCCACGAGCTCGATCGAGCCTTCGAATTCTTCGGCGACGACCGCGTTGGCGCCGGCATTCGATAGCGGGTCGACCTCTCTCACGTATCGGGTCCGCGCGAGAATCGGCGTGTCGGGTGCCAGGGCCCGGATCCGAGAGACGATCCTCCGGGTGGCGAGGGGGTCGGAGATGGCGACCGCGATGAGCTGGGCCTCTTCGACTCTGAGCGAGCGCAACAGCTGGGGGCGGGTGGCGTCGCCGTAGATGACCGGCTCGCCCGCCTTCTGTGCGTCCAGAGCGGAGCTGGGGTTGGTGTCGACCGCGACGAAGTCGACGCCCAGGGCGCGCAGCAGGCGGATCAGCGTCCGACCCGCAGGCCCGTAGCCGATGACGAGGACCCGGTGGGCGGGGGTCTCCCCCTCGGAAAGGACGTCGTTTGGCATTTCGGCGCCCGGATGACCGAGTGCCTCCGTGATTCCGCTCGCGATCGCCGGGGCGTAGCGGATGAGGAAGGGAGACAGCACGAGGGTCACGATGGAGGCGATCACCACCCGCTGTTGGAGGACCGGCTCGATCACGCCGGCCTGCCCCGCCACGCCGAGCAGGACGAAGGCGAACTCACCCATCTGAGCGAGGGAGAGTCCGGCCTCGAGGCTCACGCGAAGCGAGCGCCGCAGCAGGACCATGCCGGCGAAGAGCACGATGGCCGTCTTGCCGAGCATGATGGCGGCGACGTCGAGCAAGAGCTGTCCTGGGGCCGCCGCGACCTGTGCCGGGCTGAAAAACATGCCGATCGCCGTGAAGAAGATCCCCAACAGCACGCCGCGCAGCGGCACGACCTCGCTGAAGAGGTGGTGCGCATAGGGTGAGCCGCTCGCCGCCACACCGGCCAGGAATGCGCCGACGGCGAGGGTGAGCCCGAGCGATTCGGCCGTGAGGGCCGAGCCGAGGACGATCAGCAGGGCGAAGAGGCTGAAGAGCTCGCCGCCGCGATTGCGAGCGACGCGGTCGAGCAGACGAGGGACCAGGAACCAGACGCCGAAGCCCACGAGCAGGAGCGCCCCCGCCATGCGTGCAAGGGCCAGCAAGAGGCTGCCTGTTTCGGCGGAGGATCCCGCGAGCAGCGGGACGATCAGGAGGAAGGGCACGATCGCGAGATCCTGCATCAGCAACATGCCCACGGAGAGCCGCCCGCTCGGCGAGTCGATCTGGCCCTCGTCCGCTAGCAGGCGCAGCACGATGGCCGTACTCGACATCGAGACGCCCGCGCCCAGGACCAACGAGGCGGGGACCCCGAGTCCGAGACCATAGGCTGCGACGGCAAACACGCAGAGGGTCGCTCCGACCTGAAATCCGCCGCCGAGGAGGGCTTCCCTCCAGAGCGTTTTGGCGCGCTCCAGCGGGAGTTCGAGCCCGATCTCGAAGAGCAGGAAGACGACGCCCAGCTCGGCCAATTCGCGCACGTTCTCCGGGTCGTTGACGAGGCCAAGCGCTTCGGGGCCGGCGACCGCACCGGCGATCAGGAACCCCACGACGGAGGGCATCCGAAGCCGTTCCGTCACGGCCAGGCCGGCAGCGGCGAGCCCGAGCAGTAGGACGCCCTCGAAGAGCCCGTGAGACATCGCCAAGCGGGCTAGTTCCGCGGTCGAGTCGTCACAACGACCGCCGGATTTGCTCGAGTACGAGATGAGATCGGGTCTCGTTGCCCCGTCGACCCACGCGGATTCGCAGTTCCGTGCGCCTCGGTCCCCGCGCGATCAAGCGGATGCCGACAGGGCTCCCGCTGGCTGTCTTGGCCCGCCACTGGCCGCGGTCGGCCTCGCGATCGGACACGAGGTCGGTATACCGGAGCGTTTCGAGGGCGGAGCCGCACGCGGCGTGGAGATCCTCGAGCGAGACCTCTTCAGTGACCCACAGTTCTCCGTCGGCGAAGGTCGTCGCGCCCGGATCGGGCTCGGGGGCGAGCGGAAGGGCTCCGCAACCCGTCGTGAGGAGGCTCCACCCCGCCAGTAAGGAGAGCAGGCCTAGGCTCAGGAGAGCACGAGGCGACTGCTGTCGGTCGGTCTGTGAAGGGCTCGCCACTCGTGCGAGTCTGGGCCGTCGCCGAGGATCTGTCTAGGCCGTTGAGAGGGCTCGCCTCGAGCCTGGCTTTCGCCAAGAGCGCCGGGAGCGCTCCCCGCTACACCCCAGAGCGGAGTGGGGAGAAACGGCTTGCGTCAGGCCGCCGTTGGGACGAAACGACCCCGACGGCAGCCCGCGATAGGCCACCGATGACTTCGAGGATCGGACGAGCAGCGAGAATCCGTATGGAGAATGCCCGCGCTCCCTTTGGGGAAATCACTTTTTCGCTAACCGAAACGAGAAGAGCGCCAAAGTGAGAGGAATATGTTGAAGACGTCTCGTTGCTCCCATGATTGCGCTGGCCGTCCCTGGGCAAGGACTTGTCTCATCGCCATGGGGTGGGTCTGGCTGTTCGCGACATCGATTGCTGCACAGACGGGTTCCGGCCCCTCCTTCTCGCTGCCTTCGAAGGGCAGCGAGGTCGTCGTCCGCCTGATCGAAAGAATCGACGGGATCGAGAGCGAGGAAGCGGGCCCGACGACCACGGTCTTTGCCGACGGCCGCGTCGTGGTCGAACGCCCCAGCTACATGAAGCAGGCGGGGCGACACGAGACTCGACTGTCGCCCGAAGACCTGCGCGCTTGGCTCGCCACGCTGCTCGAGACGGGCGTCACGGAGTTTGATTCCCAGCGAACACGCGGGGACAGGGAGGCAGCCGATCGGGCACATCGGCTGAAGCAGGTCGGCCGCTCCGGCACCGAGGTGTTTGACCGCTCGAGCGCGTCACGCATCGATTTCGAGCTCTACGTCGATGATTTTCGCGCCGCGGCGAAGGGGCCGGGGGCGGAGGAAACGGTTCGCAAGAAGATTGATTGGAGAGGGCTGCGACGAGACGCGTCTCGTTATTCGGAATTGGAGGACCTCCAGAGCCTGGAGGCCGCAGTGAGAATGACGCGCACGCTGGGTCGGAAGTCGATCGTCGAAGCGACCGGCTCGGCGAAATAGCGAGACTTCGAGCATGTATTCGATTTTGCCCATCAGACGCTCTCTTCTGCTGGCGCTCTCGCTGGGGTGGTTCTTCCAGGTGTCGACGCCTTCTTTGTCCTGGGGCGGCGCGTTCACGTTCGCCGGGGAATCGAACGGGACGGAGGTGGTCACACACCCGACGGGATATACCGGGACGGGTGGAACGCTCACGGTATCGGTCTGTATCGACTCCTCCTCCCCGGATGCGGCAGACATGGAGATTCCCGTCCGGAACGTCGTGGCGAACTGGAACGCGCGGATCCCGACGACGGGAAACCTGGTTGCGGGCGCGGCGAGTGAGCTGTCGCCGGGCGAGTTCGACTTCGAGTCCGTCGCGTTACACGAAGTGGGTCACTGCATTGGCCTGGCCCATACCAATGCCGCGAGTGAGTCGGGGTTGTCCGGGAATGATCGGAATTATACGAAGGCGACCGACGGGGCAGACAACACTTTTGATCTGGATGCGGGGACGGATGGTGTGATCGGGTCCGCCGACGACGTGCGCGGAGATGACGTGAATCTCCACTGGTTCAGGACGGCGACCAACGACCCCTTCACGATCGACAGCGTCGTCGATTCGACGACCTACAGCCAAGATCTGGCGGACTTGCCGGTGGGCGATTTCTTCCCAGCCAACGCGGACCGCTCGGTGGCCACTCTGTTGGGCGTGCCGAACTCGGAAGCCGTCATGCAGCAGGGAACGTTCTCCTACGAGTCCCAGCGGACGCTGGTCCACGACGACATCGCAACTTTGAGGTACGCGATGAGTGGCCTGAACGAGGTCGCGGGTGATTCCGACGACTACGACCTGGTGCTCGACTACATCGGCCAGGCTACGAGCTGCGACATCAAGCTTGCGTTCGACGACGCTGAGACGGGATTTGCGGTCTGTAGCACCAGCGGCGTGTTCGTGAACGCGGAACATATTCGAATCAGTTCCGCCAACGTCTATTTCAACACCGGCTTCAACTGGTATTTCAACTCGAGTCTGCTCGGGTGTGGCGACGGTGTCCTCGACGCTGGAGAGGCCTGCGACGACGGGAATCAGATCGATGGGGATTGTTGTTCGTCGACCTGCACGTTCGAGGCGGTCGGAAGCGTCTGCGATGATGGAAGTGCGTGTACTGAAACCGATGTCTGTGATGGCGTGGGCAGTTGCACCGGAAGCCTCGTCGTTTGTGATAACGGTCTTTTCTGCGATGGAGAGGAGACCTGTGACCCTGCCTCGGGCTGTGAATCGGGGACGCCGGTGGGGGTCGATGACGGCATTTCTTGTACGGACGACAGCTGCGACGAGACGCTGGACGTCGTGCTGAACGTGGCGAACGACACGAATTGCGACAACGGCCTTTTCTGTGATGGGAGCGAGGTCTGCGACGCGGCGCTGGACTGTCAGGCGGGCACTTCGGTGGCGGTCGACGACGGCATTTCTTGCACGGACGACAGCTGCGACGAGACGCTGGACGTCGTGCTGAACGTGGCGAACGACACGAATTGCGACGATTTCAACGACTGTACGGCGGACAGTTGCGATGCCGTCCTGGGCTGCGCCCATGAGACGATCGAGGGTTGTGAGATCCCGGTCGACGCGACGGGTCCGACGAGCCGCTTCATGCTCTACGCCTTGATGGTGCTTCTCGGCACGATCGGCGCTGGCGCAGTCGTGACAGGTCCCGGGGACGAGCGCGGCTGAGCGGAGGGCCCTCGTGCGGCAATGGCGCGATGGCTCTCGGAGACCCGCTTTCGGGTGTCGCGGGAATTCCGCGGGAAAGCGGTCGGCTACTTCGGGAAGGATCGGCCCGGCAGGAGCGGGTCCGGGAGCGCGCGGTCGGCCCGCCAGACGGCGGATCGAGAAAACCCTTCAAGACGAAGGGCCTAGGTCGCGATAAGTGACTCGGGTTGCCTCTTGCTGAGGCCGGCCGATTCGAGGGATCAAGGGGAGTCACGTCGGGATGTCGCAGGAGAATCGAAGCGGATTGGGCCACGCGATCACCGGGTATGAACCGGGCCTCAGCGAGCCCCAGAGCTATCTCGAGCACGAGGCGGCTCTGGAGGCCACGCTCTTCGACCCCCGAGGTGACCGTGACGAGATCGTGTTCGAACTCGATGCCGGAGAGCTTCGAGTGCGTGGTCGAAGCGGCCACTGAGTGAGAGCGGCGCCGTTCATCCCTGGTAGGTGGTGATTACCCTACGGATTTCGTGCAGAAATCTTGCCTGAGCGGTGTTAACGTCCTTGGGAGGCCCCTCGGTTGACGACGGGGCCTCGATTTCATTCGGACGACCGCTCGATCGCCGCCTCAGGAAGAGGGGGAAGCGGATCGCCCGAGCGTGCTGCCGCCCGCCTGCGCGGCGGCTTCCCTGGAGAATGCACCGTGAGTCTGCACCCGCTCATCGATCTCGTGAACGATCGCGACGTCAAACAAGCCAAGGGCTTCCGTGTCGCGGCGGAAAAGCTGACGGGAACGTCGCTCGAGACGGACTACCAGCGCGAGGCGGAGAGCGCCCCGAAGCGCAGCGATCAGGGCCTCGAGCACCTGAACGTCCGCGTCGGCCGTAGGGCAAAGCAGCGGCAGAACAATCGGGATGAGAAGCACCTGGCCGAGGCGATCGCCCGCGCCGCGCGTGGCGAAGGGATTGGGGCGCTCGAGTTGCCCTCTGGCGAGACGCTCACGATCGTTGACCATTGCGTGCCGATCAAGACGGCGGCGCCTGACAAGGATGCGGGCTCCACCGACGCCAACTCGGGCGTGGAAGACCTACCGCTCCTGGCCGTGATCGGAGAAGATCGGATCGCCGTGGCGGTTCTCAAGTTCCTCGAGCCCGAGGCCACGCGGAGTGGCGCGGGTGATACGCCGCTCCGACTCTTTCTCCAAGGCCTCGCACATGCGGCGGCGATCGATGCGAATCGCGCGGCGCTCAGCAGCGAGATTCTGGAAGCCGCAGGCAAGACCATTGGCGAAGAGGCGCCCGCAGTGATCGTGGCAGCCAGTCCGCGCTACTGGCAGCTCTGTCGCAAGCGAGAGGCCCAGAAAGGTGCGGGCTGGATCCGCGAACTCGAACGGATCTCTCGCGAGATCGGCGAGTCGATCGGCACGGAGGTCTTCTTCGTGAGCCTCTCTACGGATACATCGGACGGTTCAGTCGGCTGGGATTACGACGAAGAAGGCGCGACGCTCAAGGGTTCGATTTCGGTCGACAAGGCCTGGGAAACCGGGGCGGGCAAGCTGAAGCCGAAGCCGAAGACGAAGAAGACCGATCCGGCAGACGAGATCGTGGAGGCCGATTACTCCCGCCCGGTGCGGCCCTACAACATCCGTGAATCCTTCGAGCCCGGAGATCGGATCGCACATACGAAGTTGGGCGAGGGCGTCGTTCAGGGCGTGACCGGCCGCGGCAAGATCGCGGTTCTTTTCGGAGAAGATAAACGTCTCCTGGTCCACGAACGCGCCTGACCCCCACGAAGATCTCCCCCCTGCCCATCGATCATCGATAGAAGAAAAACCATGCCTGACGCAGCCTCTCCGGCCGCGGAGCGCTTCGATCATTTCGAAGGCACCCGCGGATACATCGCCTCCCGCTCTCTGATCGACGCGGTCAACTGCGCGCTCGCGCTCGAGCGTCCGTTACTCGTCAAGGGCGAGCCGGGAACCGGTAAGACCCTGCTGGCTCATCACGTCGCCGAAGGACTCGGGATGACGATGGACAGCTGGCATATCAAGTCGACGTCCAAAGCCGATGATGGGCTCTACGTCTACGACACGGTGCAGAGACTGAACGACGCCCGTTTCGGCGACGGCGACGTCAAGGACATCCGGAGCTACATCCGCCTGGGCCCGCTGGGCCGTGTCTTCTCGGCGGCGGAGCGCCAGGTGCTGCTCATCGACGAGATCGACAAGGCCGATCTCGAGTTTCCGAACGACATCCTTCGCGAAATCGACGAGATGCGCTTCACCGTGATGGAGACCGGGGACGAGGTGATCGCGCGCGAGCGTCCGATGGTGATCATCACGTCCAACAACGAGAAGGAACTCCCGGACGCGTTCCTACGCCGTTGCGTCTTTCACTTCATCGAATTCCCGGATCTCGAACAGATGCGCGAGATCGTGGCGGTCCACCATCCCGACGTCGAGAAACGGCTACTGGAGCAGGTGCTGGTCAAGTTCTACTGGCTTCGAGAGCAGAAAGAGTTGCGCAAGCGGCCCTCGACCTCGGAGCTGATCGACTGGATCACGGCGTTGCTGCGCGCGGGCGCGGACCCGAAGAACGTCGAGGCGGAGATTCCCTTCATGGGGGCGCTCCTCAAGAACGAGCAGGACACGCAGGTGATCTCGAAATTCATGGACCGAGGAGGAAAGCCGCCCAGCAGTTTCG
>Ga0315332_10001726_pt1 | contig 11827 bp, 5 predicted proteins | sample M110034915metaG_FD_203455 | JGI IMG/M metagenome (GOLD analysis project Ga0315332, IMG submission 203455) | Ammonia-oxidizing marine archaeal communities from Monterey Bay, California, United States - M1 100m 34915 | ecosystem: Environmental > Aquatic > Marine > Intertidal zone | place: USA...
AGCAGCGAGCAAAGCAGGATCGACGTCGTCGCCAGCCCGACGACCCCGCCGCGGCCCAGGCCGAGCCGGGGCGCCATCGACTCCGCGAAGACGACCGACAGCGCTGCGATCGTCCCGGCGTAGATCGCGAAAAACGAGAGCCAGCCGACGAGGAAGCCCGCGGCCGGATGGAGCCCCTCCCGCAGATAGACGTAATTGCCCCCGGCGCGCGGAAACATCGCCCCGAGCTCGGCGTTGACCATCGCTCCGGCAAGCGAGATCAGGGCGCCGACGCCCCAGGCCAGCAAGATGAGGCCGGCACCGGGCAGCAGCGACGCGACCTGCCCGGGCGTGAAGAAGATGCCGCTCCCGACGACGGAAGCGACGATCAGGAGCGACGCGTCCCAGAGCGTCAACACGCGGGGCAGTCGGTCGCGCGGATGGGCGTTGGACATCGCCCCCCGTTCTAGCTCATCCGAGGGTCCGCGGGAGGGGCCTCATCATGGAGCTGCTGGCCCTGCGCACGCGTCCGGCGGTCCGGTCGGCGACCCTGATCCATCAACGCGGCCAGCGGAGGGCTCCCCCCGCCCGGGTGGGATCCAGACGCACGCGGCCGCACACCGCGTGCACCTGGATCCAGTCGATGGCCTTCACGCGCCCCGGCTCAGCTCTCGACCCGAGGGGACTCGACCCAACCCCGGTCGACCGCCCGCGCAACCGCGGAGAGCACGGCCTCGAAGGATGCCTCTACAATGCTGGACGCCCTTCCCGCGCCGAAGAGGCGCCGATCGGACCCGAAGAGGACCTCGACGTAGGCCGCTGCGGTGGCGTCCGCGCCTGCTCCCAGCGCGTGCTCATGGTAATCCCCGATCCGGATCGAAATCTCCAGGGCCTCCGCGAGCCCTCGAACAAAGGCGTCCAACGGCCCGCGCCCTTGGCCTCGGAGCGAGAAGCGCATCTCGCCCCAGGCGAGCGTGGCCTCCAGCGCTTCCTCCCCACCGTCGCCCTGTCCCGCCAGTCGGCGCTCCCCGATCAATCGAGGGCCCGTTTCCAGCCCCATATATTCCCGCTCGAAGAGCACGCCGACCCGCTCATGGGAGAGCTCTTCTCCCGTGGCCTCCGCGCTCGCCTGGATCACGCTCGAGAACTCGATCTGCATCCGCCGAGGCAGCTGATACCCCGTCTCCTTCTCCAGCGCGTAGGCCACTCCTCCCTTTCCCGACTGACTGTTGATCCGGATGACCCCCTCGTAGCTGCATCCGATATCGCCGGGGTCGATCGGCAGATAGGGGACCTCCCAGACACCGTCCTCTCGTTTCTCGAGCGCCGCCAAGCCCTTTCGGATCGCGTCCTGGTGCGAGCCAGAGAAAGCCGTGTGGACCAGCTCTCCCGCATAGGGGTGGCGGGGATGAACCGGCAGTTGGTTCGCGGACTCGACCCGACGTACCAGCGACGGGAGATCACGAAAGTCGAGCTCGGGATCGATGCCCTGACTCATCAAGTTGAGTGCCAAGGTCACCAGGTCGACATTCCCTGTACGTTCTCCATTGCCGAAGAGCGTCCCCTCCACTCGGTCTGCGCCCGCCAACAGACCGAGCTCAGCGGCCGCGACCGCGCAGCCCCGGTCGTTATGCGGGTGCACACTCACGATGGCCGCATCGCGACGCGAGATCGAGCGACAGAAGAGCTCGATCGAATCGGCATACCCATTCGGGGTCGTGACCTCGACCGTCGCGGGCAGATTCAACACCAGTGGCGAGCTGACCTCGACTTCGAGCGCCTCCATCACGGCCTCACAGATCTCGACCGCGAACTCGACCTCGGTCGACGAGTAGCTCTCGGGCGAGTAGACGAAGCGCCTATCCGCCCCGGGCCGAGCTCTCGACTCGGCACGGATCTGGCGCGCCGCATCGACCGCAATCTTCACGATCCCAGGCCGTTCTTGTCCGAAAACGACTCGCCTCTGAAGCGGAGAAGTCGAATTGTAGAAATGGACGATCGCCGACGGCGCCCCCTCGATGGCCTCGAAGGTGCGTTCGATCAGGTCCTCGCGGCATTGCGTGAGGACCTGAATCGTCACGTCCTGCGGGATTCGCTCCTCCTCAATCAGGCGACGCACGAAATCAAACTCGGTCTGGGAAGCCGCCGGGAAACCGACCTCGATCTCCTGGAAACCCACCGCGACCAGCATCTCGAAGAGGAGAATCTTGCGTTCCCAGCCCATCGGATCGACGAGCGCCTGATTGCCGTCCCGCAGGTCGACGCTGCACCAGCGTGGCGCGCGTTCGAGCACACGATCGGGCCAGGTCCGATCGGGCAGGTCGAGGCGAGGAAAAGCTCGATAGCGCTCGTACGCCATCGTTTTGGGACGCCCTCCTGCGGGACACACGTCGTTCTTCCGGTCTCTTGCTGAATTCATCGTTCCTCTCCTGTCCCCGCCGCCCGACGGAGCCGAAAGAGGCCTCTCACCCGTTATGCCCCTCGCCGGAAAGCTCGAGGTCTCCCCCCAGCCCCTATCCGCGCGATGGCACGCCATAACGACGAAGCCCCTCCGGCCGGTCAGGCGGGAGGGGCTTCGTTCGTCTCGAACCTCTGAGTCGTTCAGAATGTTCCGCGCACGCTAGGCAGCCCCGCCCGCCCCGGTAAGGAGCAGGAGTTCGAGGAGGCTCGCTAGAGCGCGTTGATCGTGATTCGAGAACGGGTTCATCTATTGGATTTAGTATACGGACCCACACACGTCAAGCTTGAGGGGCACGACCGATTTCATCCCACACCCGACAAGTCGATGCGAGCGCCCCAGCGTGACCGGACCGCTCGGCGCGTAGAGGGTGCTTTGCTGAGTCCCGGGTCTTCGTCGATGACGGCGCGCGCCACGTTGCGCGCAACCGCCACCAGCAGCGTGTCCCGGAGCAGATCTGCGATTCGGAGCTCCGGAAGGTGCCCGCTCTGCCGGGTCCCCAGAAAGTCGCCGGGTCCGCGAATGTCGAGGTCCGCGTCCGCGATCTTGAAGCCGTCGGTGGTACGCGTCATGGCCCGCAAGCGCTGCTCGCTCTTTTGGCTGCTGCCGCGCGCCACCAGCACGCAACGCCCCCGCTCCCCGCCCCGCCCAACCCGACCTCGGAGCTGATGCAGCTGGGCGAGCCCGAAACGCTCCGCATGCTCGATCACCATCAGGGTCGCGCCGGGCACGTCGACCCCGACCTCGATCACGGTCGTCGCCACCAGGATCGCGGACTCCCCGGCCGAGAAGCGTTCCATCGCGGCATGGCGCTCCTCCGACTCCAGCCGGCCGTGGACGAGATCCACACGATATTGCGGAAAGGCCCGCGCGATCTGCTCGCGCGAGTCGCTCGCCGAGCGCAGATCCATCTTCTCGCTCTCCTCGACCAGCGGATACACCACGTAGACCTGCTCTCCCCGCGCGAGGGTCTCCCGAATCAACTCCATGACGCGCTCCCCCTCTCCCGAACGCAGGAGCACCGTCTCGATGGGCTTTCGGCCTGGCGGGAGCTCGTCGATGACCGACAGATCGAGTTCCCCGTAGAGCGTCATCGCGAGGCTCCTGGGGATGGGCGTCGCCGTCATCACCATCCGATGCGGAAAGCGTCCGTCGGGTCTCGCCGCTGAGAGCGCCGCCCTTTGCATCACACCGAAACGGTGCTGCTCGTCGACGATCGAGAGCACCAGATCTTTGAACGCGATCTCGCCCGCCACCAGCGCGTGCGTTCCGACGACGAGGTCGATCTCGCCCATCGCCAGCAGACCTCGAAGCTGCTTGATCTCAGCTCGCGGCAAAGAGGCTGTCAGCAGCCCCACCCGAAGCGGAATGCGTCCCCCTCCGCTCTGCACCATTTTGGTCAGCGTACGGTAATGCTGCTCTGCGAGCAGCTCCGTAGGCGCCATCAGCGCCGTCTGTCCGCCACATGCTCCGACCGCGACGGCCGCCAGGAGCGCGACCGCCGTCTTGCCGCTCCCGACATCGCCCTGAACCAAACGGTTCATCGGGTGTGGCCTACCGAGATCCTTCAAAATCTCGCCCATCACGCGACGCTGGGCGGCGGTCAGCTCGAAAGGAAGTGCCTTCGCTGCCGCACGAGACTCCGGACGTCCGGGGTCGATGGCGACGCCGGGACGCTCGACGGCCTTGGCTCGACGCATGGCCAACCCCAGCTCCAGCAGATAGAGCTCTTCGAGCACCAGACGTTCGTGGGCTGGGGAAGCGAAGGCTTCGTATCGCTCGACGTCGACGTCCGCCTCGGGCCGATGCAAGGCCTTGAGCGCAACCGAGATCGTCGGCAGCCCCCGTTCCTTCACGAGCGTGGGCGGCAGATGCCCCTGGAGCAGATCGCTGTAGCCCTCGACCGCCTGACCGATCAAGCGCCTCAAGGTGCGCGGGTTCATCCCCTCCGGAGCCGAGTAGAGGGGCACGACCCGGCCAAGCTCCTCCGAATCCGCACCCTTCTTCGCCTGCTGGTCTCCGCCCCCCTCCTTCGGAGAGGCCACTCGCTCGACTTCGGGGTGGATCAGCTCCTTGGAGAACCGGTAGCGCTTGACCTCCCCACTCACGAGGAGCCAGCGCCCCTTCTCCACGGATTTGGCGATCGACTCCCCACCGCGGAACCATTTGAGCGTCACGACGGCCTCGTCGTCGCCGACGACCGCCTGGAAGATCTTCCCGAACCGCCCTCCCCGACGCGTGGGAGCCCAGTCCACGACCTTGACCTCTGCAACGAAGGTGGCCGTTTGGCCCACTTTGAGTTCGCTGACCCGTGAGACTTCCCGGCGATCTTCGTATCGGCTCGGAAGCCAGAAAAGCAGGTCGGCCACCCGTTCCAACCCGCGCCGGGCGAACCCCTCGGCCTTCTTCGGCCCCACTCCCGAGAGCGCCGCGAGCGACTTGGCCAAGAGGTCGTCCGCCCAGCTCGCACGCCCCAACGGGTCGACCAGCTCGATCAAATCGCGCCCCAGGTCACGGCGCGGAGCGCCGACCTTTCGCGACGCAACCCGCTTCTGGACCTGCCTCAAGCGCGCCTTCAGCTCCGGCGGCAACGGCCGACCCAGAAGCTCACCGAGGACCCCCGTGGCCACGCCCTCGGCGACAGAAGGAGCAGGCGCCTCAGGGTCATTGGCCTGCTCGTAGCGCCCAATCTCAACGATCGAGCGCCGGAGCTCCTCGATTCGATCGTGCAGCGTCTGCTCCATCCGCTCCCACCCGGCTCCGTCCGCGGGCTCCAGAGTACGCCGCGTACGGAGGAGAATCGACTGCCCACTCCCTAGACCGACACCACGGCGGTCCCCGCCTCTAGGGCTGCTCGCCCTCGTGGATGCGCTGCAGCGAGCGCACACCGATGGTCTCGGCTCGCATCGCCGCGATCGCGTCGGCCGATGCCCGCGCGGATGCCAGCGTCGTGCAATAGGGCACGCCCGCCAGGAGAGCCGCGCGGCGGAGCGACTTCGAGTCGTCGATCGACTGGGAATCCATGCCCACCGTATTGATCACCAGATCGACGAGCCCCGCCTCGATCCGATTTGCGGTATGCGGCTCCCCCTCATAGACCTTGTTGATGACCTCCGCCTCGATCCCGAGTCCGGCAAGAGTCGCGGCCGTGCCTCGCGTCGCCACCACCTTGAAGCCGAGCTCCATGAGCGTCTTGACCGGCTGGCAGATCTTTTGTTGCTCTTCGGGGCGAACGGAGACGAGCACCGTCCCAGCCTCGGTCGGGAGGCTATTGCCAGCCTCGATCTGTGCCTTCGCAAAGGCCCGGCCGAAGCTCGAGTCGATCCCCATGACTTCACCCGTGCTCTTCATCTCAGGGCCGAGCAGGACGTCGACCCCCGAGAACTTGACGAAGGGGAAGACCGCCTCCTTGACCGAGAAATGGGTTGGCACGATCTCCCGAGTGAAGCCCAGACTCTCGAGTGATTCCCCTCCCATGACCCGCGCGGCGAGCTTCGCCAGCGGGACCCCGATCGCCTTGGACACGAAGGGGACCGTCCGCGAGGCACGCGGGTTCACTTCGATCACATAGACCTGCTCGTCCTTCACCGCGTACTGGACGTTCATCAGCCCCCGTACCCCGATTTCCAGCGCCAGACGCCGCGTTGCAGACAGGATCTCTTCGATCCTCTCCGGGGCCAATGAGTAGGGAGGCAAAGAACAGGCCGAGTCCCCGGAGTGCACTCCGGCCTCCTCGATGTGTTCCATGATCCCGCCGACCACGACCCGCTCACCGTCGCAGATCGCGTCGACATCGACCTCGATCGCGTCGGACAAGAAGCGATCGATCAACACAGGGTGCTCGGCCGAAGCGCGCACGGCGAAGCGCATATACTGACGCAGACCCTCGACGTCCTGCACGATCTGCATCGCCCGTCCGCCGAGCACGTAGGAGGGACGCACGAGCACCGGATACCCGATGCGTTCCGCGATCCCCTGGGCCTCTTCGGCGCTCCGCGCCACGTCACCCATGGGCCGTTCCAAGCCCAGCTGTTCCAGCAGCGCATCGAATCGTTCGCGATCTTCCGCGCGGTCGATCGCGTCGGGCGACGTCCCCAGGATCGGCGCGCCCGCCTGCTCGAGTGCCACCGCGAGCTTCAGCGGCGTCTGGCCGCCGAATTGGACGATCACCCCCTCGGGCTTTTCCGTCTCGACGATCTCGAGCACGTCCTCGAGGGTGAGAGGCTCGAAATAGAGACGATCGCTCGTGTCGTAATCGGTCGAGACCGTCTCCGGATTGCAGTTGACCATGATCGTCTCAAAGCCCGCCTCGCGCAGCGCGAAGACTGCGTGGACACAGCAATAGTCGAACTCGATGCCCTGCCCGATCCGGTTCGGACCACCGCCGAGGATCATGATCTTGCGGCGCCCGCTCGGCTCGGCCTCGCACTCTTCCTCATAGGTCGAGTAGAGATAAGGCGTATGCGCGGCAAATTCGGCCGCGCAGGTATCAACGCGCTTGTAGACCGGCCGGATCGACAGTCGACGCCGCTGCTCTCGCACCTCCGCCTCCTGCATCCCCCAGAGCGCGGCGAGACGTCCGTCCGAGAAGCCCAACTGCTTGGCAGGACGCAGCCAGCGATCCCGCTCCTCCGGTGCCGCCGCTGAAAGCCGCCCCTCCGCGATCGCGATTTCTTCCAGATTCCTCAGGAACCAGGGATCGATCTTCGTTCGATCGTAGAGTTCCTCGACCCCTGCACCTCGCCGAAAGGCCTCGACGATGGCCCACGGGCGGCCCGGACGCGGCGTGTCGATCTGGGCCCACAGCTGTTCTTCCCCGGCTTCGCCCTCGGCGAGATCCGGCGGGTCGAAGCCATCATGGCCGATCTCCAGGGAGCGAATCGCCTTCTGGAAGCTCTCCTTGAAGGTCCTTCCGATGGCCATCACCTCCCCGACAGACTTCATCTGCGTCGTGAGTTCGGAGTCCGCCAGCGGGAACTTCTCGAAGGTGAAGCGAGGAATCTTCGTCACGACGTAGTCAATCGTCGGCTCGAAGGAAGCGGGCGTCTCCTGCGTGATGTCGTTCCGGATTTCGTCGAGGGAGTATCCGACCGCAAGCTTTGCGGCGATCTTCGCGATCGGGAACCCCGTGGCTTTCGACGCGAGCGCCGACGAGCGAGAGACACGCGGATTCATCTCGATCACGATCAGCGAACCATCCTCAGGATTGACGCCGAACTGTACGTTCGACCCGCCGGTGTCGACCCCGATCTCACGCATGATCGCGACTGCGGCGTCGCGCATCTCCTGGTACTCGCGATCGGTGAGCGTCTGTGCTGGAGCCACGGTGATCGAGTCCCCCGTGTGCACACCCATCGCGTCGAAATTTTCGATCGAGCAGATCACGACGACGTTGTCTGCGCAGTCGCGCATCACCTCGAGCTCGAATTCCTTCCAACCGATCACGCTCTGCTCGACGAGGATCTGGTTCGTAGGCGACTGGTCGAGCGCCCACTGAACCATCCGGTCGAAATCCTCGTCCCGTTCGCAGACGCCCCCTCCCGACCCACCCATCGTGAAGCTCGGCCGAATGATCGCCGGCAGTCGGGTCCGCGCCATGATCTCACGCGCCTCGGAGACGCTCGTGGCGATGCCCGATTCCGGCATTGCGAGGCCGATCCGTTCCATCGCGGCCCGGAAGAGTTCCCGATCCTCTGCCTTGTTGATGGCGTCGAGGTTCGCGCCGATCAGCTGGACCTCGTATTTATCCAGGACGCCCGCCTTGGCGAGGTCGATCGCGAGGTTGAGCGCGGTTTGTCCTCCGATCGTGGGCAGCAACGCGTCCGGTCGCTCCGCGGCGATGATCTGCTCGACCGACGGCACCGTCATCGGCTCCACATAGGTCCGGTCGGCCGTCTCGGGGTCGGTCATGATCGTCGCCGGATTCGAGTTCAGGAGGACGACTCGATAGCCCTCTTCCCGAAGCGCTTTACAGGCCTGTGTGCCCGAATAGTCGAACTCACAAGCCTGTCCGATCACGATCGGGCCGGACCCGATCACGAGAATCGTCTCGATGTCGTCTCGTCTCGGCAAGGCCTACTCCACTCCTCTTTCGTCGCTCGCGTTCGCGCGACAGATTTCGGCACCCGTCACCCGCTCCCCCGCAGCCGACCGCTCGACCATCTCGCGGAAGCGGCCAAAAAAATATGCCGCGTCATGCGGCCCGGGGGATGCCTCGGGGTGATATTGGACGGAGAAGAGCGGCCGTTTCGCATGCGCCAGCCCCTCCACCGTTTCGTCGTTCAGATTGATGTGGGTAATTTCGACGGGCTCGCCAGCGGCCCGCAGGCTGTCGGCCTCGACCGCATAGCCATGGTTCTCGGCACAAATGGCGACCTTACCGGTCGCGAGGTCCTTCCCGGGCTGGTTGCCACCGTGATGCCCGAACTTGAGCTTCCGAGTCTTCCCGCCAAGCGCGAGCCCGAGGATCTGGTGCCCCAGACAGATACCGAAGACCGGCTTCTCTTCGACCAATGCCCGGACGATCGGCTGGACGCCCTCTACGGCCGCAGGATCGCCGGGGCCATTGGACAGGAAGATTCCGTCCGGCGCCATCGCCAAGGCCTCTGCGGCAGGCGTCGTTGCCGGCACGACCGTCACATCGAAGCCCTGCTCGACCAGGAGTCGCAGAATATTCCTCTTCACGCCAAAATCGTAAGCGACGATCTTGAGTCGCTGCGTCGGCCTCTGCGGCCGCGGTAATTGGCCTTCAATGCCCGCCCATACGCCCTCCTCGAAACCGTAGGCGGCATCGCAGGTGACCTTCGAGACCCAGTCGTGGCCGTCCAATCCGGGCGCCTTACGCGCTCTCTCGACGAGATCCTCGTCGTCCTGCACGTCCGGATCCGTCGAGATCACCCCAACCTGTGCGCCTCCGTCGCGGATGCGCCTCACCAACGCTCGGGTGTCGATCCCAGACAGACCCGGAACGCCCGCCGCGGCCAGCTTCTCACTCAAGGCACCCTCGGACCGATAATTGCTCGGAGCATCGAAGAGCTCCTTGATCACAAATCCCGAGAGGAAGGGTTTGCGCGCCTCATCGTCCATTGCGTTCACGCCGACGTTACCGATCTGCGTATACGTCAGGGTGACGATCTGCCCGGCGTACGAGGGGTCCGTCGCAATCTCTTGATAGCCGGTCATGCTGGTGTTGAAGACGACCTCGCCCGACCGAACGACCCGCGCGCCAAAAGCCCGACCGCGATAGACGGTCCCATCCGCGAGCGCGAGCGCAGCCGGCGCCGCCTCGCGTCCCAACAACTCGTCCGTCGTCGCGTGTCCTACGTCGCGCCCCAGCCCTCTCATCGGATCAGCACTCCTCGCTCATGGTGATAAACCAGGCGGCCATCGAGGATCGTCGAAACCACTCGCCCGGTCAGCTGCGCACCCGTCCAGGGTGAGTTCCGACTCTTCGAGAAGCCCTGTGAAGGGTCGTAGGTCCACTCCCGATTCGGATCGATCAGCGTGATATCGCCTACCTCCCCCGGTCGCAGTGTCCCGCCCTCCAAATCGAGAAGCTTTGCCGCCTCTGTCGTGAGTCTCCGAACGAGCTCCAACGGAGACAAGGTCCCGTCCGCAACGAGCTCCAGGCAGACCGCCACCGCCGTCTCCAACCCGAGCATCCCTGGAGGGGCCTCCGTGAACTCGACCTCTTTCTCGTAGCTCGCATGCGGAGCGTGATCGGTCGCGATCACGTCGATCACCCCCTCGGCCAGCGCCGCCCGGAGCGCAGCCGCGTCCGCGGCAGAGCGGAGCGGGGGCGCGACCCGGGTACTCGTGTCGAAGGTCATCGTGGCGACATCGGTGAGCATCAGATGGTGGGGCGTCACCTCCGCCGTCACACGCAGCCCTGCGTCCTTCGCTGCCCGAATCATATGGACGGAGCCCGCGGTCGAAACGTGGGCGACGTGCAGATGTGCTCCCGTCAGCGACGCGAGCCGGATGTCCCGGGCCACCATGATTTCCTCGGCAGCCGCCGGGTTTCCGGGCAGCCCCAGGCGTGTCGAGACAGGGCCCTCGTTGACGACGCCGTTCGCTCTGAGCGTGCAATCCTCGGCGTGCACGATGACCGGTTTATCCGCCATCCTCGAGTACTCGAGCACCCGCCGCATGACGGCGGAGTCCATGATGGACGCGCCATCGTCGCTGAACGCGACGGCGCCCGCCTCACGCAGAGCGATCATCTCGGTCATGACCTCACCCGCGAGGCCGCGCGTCGCTGCTGCGATGGGGCGGATCTTTGCGGGCGATTCCTTCTCGGCCCGATCCAGAATGTATTTGGTCACGGAGGGGTCGTCGTTCACCGGATCCGTATTGGCCATACACGCGACCTGGGTGAACCCGCCGGCCACGGCAGCCGTCCCACCCGATGCGAGATCTTCCTTGTACTCCTGCCCTGGCTCGCGCAGGTGAGCGTGCACGTCGATCAGGCCGGGGACCACCCAAGCACCCTCGGCATCGAGCACCTCGGCGCCCTCTTCGGAGATCGGGCTCCCGTCCGTCGAAAGCGTCTCGATACGACCCTCCTCGATGAGAAGTTCCGCCTGCTCCGCCGGAACATCGAGTTCTCGGCTCGGGTCCAGGATACGTCCGTTTCGAATCAGGAGTCGTGACATCGTTTAATGCCCCCCGCGACCCGCGACGAGGTAGAGAAGCGCCATTCTGAGCGCCACGCCGTTTCGGACCTGGTCGAGGATCACACTCGGCCGGTGGTCGGCGAGTTCGTGGGCCAGTTCGACGCCACGGTTCACGGGCCCCGGATGCATCACGATGGCGTCTTCCTTCGCGAAGCGAAGCTTCGCCCGATCCAAGCCGAAGGTCGACGCGTACTCGCGCACGCTCGGGAAACAGGCGCCCTCGAGCCGCTCCATCTGAATACGAAGTGCCATCACGACATCCGCGCCCTCGATCGCCTCACGCAGGTTGGTGAAGGACTTGACTCCGAGAGACTCGACATGGGCCGGAAGCATTGTCGGAGGCCCGGCGACACGAACCTCCGCTCCGAGCTTCGTGAATCCATAGATATTGGACCGGGCGACGCGACTATGGGCGATATCCCCGATGATCGTCACCGTGAGCCCCTCGATCTGCCCCTTCTGCTCGCGCACCGTCAGCATGTCGAGCAGCGCCTGTGAGGGATGCTCGTGCGCGCCGTCGCCCGCGTTGATCACGGGTGCCTCCAGCACCTCGGCGAGGCGATGCGGGACACCCGCCACTTTGTGCCGAACGACCACCACGTCGGGATCCATTGCATCGAGGGTCTTCGCGGTGTCGAGCAGGGTCTCTCGTTTGGAGACGCTCGAGCTCGATACCGAGAAATTCACGACGTCCGCAGCCAACCGTTTCCCGGCG
>Ga0315332_10001729_pt1 | contig 11817 bp, 10 predicted proteins | sample M110034915metaG_FD_203455 | JGI IMG/M metagenome (GOLD analysis project Ga0315332, IMG submission 203455) | Ammonia-oxidizing marine archaeal communities from Monterey Bay, California, United States - M1 100m 34915 | ecosystem: Environmental > Aquatic > Marine > Intertidal zone | place: USA...
CTGGCCTGGCCAAATCAAGGATCGGTGCTCCCTTACTTCGGAACACGGTACCTTGGTAAGTAGCCGGCATGTACCCACTGCTCCAGTTTTTCGCTCCGCTGATCGGACCTCCTGAAGGATCCAGCATCACCACAAATCCTGGCAGATTCTCATTCACACTGCCCAGTCCATAATTAACCCACGACCCTAGAGCAGGGCTTCCTGACAACACTTTCCCACTGTTCATCATCAGCATTGCTGAGCCATGAATCGGGGAGTCCGCGGTCATGGAATGCAAAAAGGCAATGTCATCCACGTGCTTCGCAACATTGGGAAACAAGGTACTGACAGACTTTCCGCATTCGCCATATTTTTCAAATTCCCACCTTGGCTCAACGATCCGCCCGCCAGTTCGATGCCCGCCACGGCCAAAGGTTTTGACATCGACGGTTTTTCCATCCATGCCTTTCATGGCTGTTTTTTCGTCAAAAGTATCGATGTGACTAGGTCCACCGTACATGAACAGAAAGATCACGGACTTGGCTTTGGGAGCGAAGTGCGGTGGTTTCGCCGCCAACGGATTCGCATAGGCAGCCTCAGTTGCGCTGACAGATGTATCAAAGAAGCCGTCATCCGAAAGCATGGAAGTCATGGCAGCGGCACCAAATCCGCCCCCCGTTTGCCAAAGAAATTCTCGGCGGGTACGCCCACAAAAACTTCCGGTGCGTTTTTTTTGATTTGCCATGATTGTTTCTCTTGTAATGTTTCAGCTAACAGGTGGAGCTTTGTTTTCGGGTGGTGAGCAGTCGCATAGAGACGTTCGAATCATGCCTAATCGACGAACAGAAATTCATTCCAGTTCATGACCGTAAGGCAATACAATTCGACTGCACGTTGCCGTGGCAAATTATCAGTCGTCTGCAAGGTGGTTATCAGTTTGCTGCCGTTTGCAACTTCAGTCTTCGTCGCCTCTCGCGACAAGGCCTTGGCGATCACTCGTTGCACGAATTCTTCGTTCTCGAGATCCACACCGCCCACCGATGCTGTCAAACGCTTTGCCTGCTCATGAGCAAATTTACTATTGAGCAAAGCCAATGCCTGTCCCGGTTGCAGCGTCACAAACCTGTCCTCACAGGTCAGGTCAGGATCAGGGAAATCAAAGGCGGTCAGAATGGGCGTTAACAAGGAGCGTTTCACATGGATGTAGACCGACCGGCGATTTTTCTCCTGCTCGGATGAGTTGCCCCAACCGGCACCCGGACGTGACTGACCAGCCAACACCTCACGCGACAGCGATGGATAAAAACTGGGCCCGTATGTCTGACGGTTCAATGAACCGTTGATCGCAAGGATGGTGTCACGTACTTCTTCAGCGCTCAACCTCCGTGGATCAAAGCGCCACAGCAGATCATTAGCCGGATCCGTTGCCAAACCAGCAGTCTGTCCAGCAGAGGACATTTGATAGGTGCGACTCGACATGATCAGTCGGTGAAAATCCTTCAGCTTCCAGTCACCGGCAATCAACTTCTGAGCAAGCCAATCAAGCAGAGCAGGGTGCGTTGGTGGAACGCCCAACTTTCCAAAGTTGTTGCTGCTGCGAACAATTCCGCGTCCAAAGTGAAACTGCCAAACTCGGTTAGCCATCACTCTGGCCGTCAACCGGTTCTCATCGCTCGTAATCCAGTCTGCCAATACTCTACGACGCCCCGCGCTCTTCTCATTGCCTTTGAAGGCAGACGCATCAGGTGCGGGACTCTCAAAGATGCCTGGAAAATCTGGTTCCACAGGATCTGCTGGTGAGTGTGGATTTCCGCGAAACAGAACAAAGGTCTGGTCAGGCTTGGGTTTGCACTTCGCCAACCCCATCACCATCTCGCGTTGAGGCAGGGCTTTACCCTGCTTGACCGTATCAGCGAGTTGCTTTTGCAGGTCTCTGTACTTTGTCCAATCTTCTTCACTCAGGTTATCTTTGAGTTGCTCTTTCAAAACGCGGTTTCGATCGCGCTTGGGTCCCTCGGTAGCCCGTTGGTCTGGCGCTGACATTTTAACGATGCCCGACTGCTCGACATTCCGTATTTCTGCTTCCAGCCGACGTTTGGTTTCGTCGTTATCACGGTATTTTTGATTCAGTTCTTCAGACGAAACATCAATCTGGTTATTGGAACGCTGATCACCCCGATGCCCCCAGCGTGTCACATCTCCCATCATGGCGAGAAAACTGTAGTAGTCTTTTTGTGAAATGGGATCAATTTTGTGATCGTGACACCGTGCACAATTCAAAGTCAAACCAAGCATCGCCTGCCCAGTCGTCATGATGATGTCGTCCATGTCGTCAAACCTCGCCAGCAGGGGGTCAGCTGGCTCATCATCCCAAATTCCCAGCCGGTAGTATCCCGTGGCAGTCAATGATTCTGTCGTCACCTCATCCAGCTCATCTCCAGCCAGCTGTTCGGTAAGGAATTGGTCATATGGTTTATCTTCATTGAAAGCCTTGATGACATAGTCACGGTATTTCCAAGCGTTGGGTTTAGCGCCATCGCGTTCATAGGAATTCGTTTCAGCGAAGCGAACCAGATCCAACCAATGGCGTCCCCAACGTTCTCCGTAGTGTGGTGATTCAAGCAGCTGGTTAACCACTTTCTCAAAGGCTTTCGGATCGGGATCGTCCACAAATGCCTTCACCTCCTCTGCCGAGGGTGGCAATCCGGTCAAATCGAAATAGGCGCGGCGAATCAGGGTTGACCGGTCAGCTGTGGGATTCGGCTTCAAACCCACTATCGTAACGGTCGAATAGATGAACTGATCGATCGGATGTTTGCTCCACTCGGCATTGTCTACCGCGGGCGGTTTTGGATTCTGCATCGGCTTGAATGCCCAGTGCTGCTGCCACTTTGCTCCCTCTTGAATCCAACGCTTCAGTAAGTCCACTTCCTCGGGTGACAATCGATCGCCCTCCGGTGGCATCTGCTCATCTTCCACATCAGAGATGACCCGAGCAAGCAAGACACTTGCGTCGACATCTCCGGGTACGATTGCATGCTCCCCAGAATCGGTCTCAGCAAACGCTGCCTTCTGGCTTGTGAACCGAAGCCCACCCTCAGCTTCATCGGGACCATGACAGGCGAAACAGCGTTTCGCGAGGAGGGGTTGGATTTGCTTGGAAAAATCAACCGACTGCTTCGCTTGGTCATCCTGCGCGAAACTCGGCCGACTCGTCACGCAGACCAGCCCAACTAACAGGGCCATGATCAATCGATGGGTCGAAAACATCTTTGAAAGCGAAGGCATCATGTAAATCTTGGAACGGAGGGACACTTGCTGTCGAAGGCGGGTAAAGCATGAATCGGTAACGCAAACTGGAGACCCAGAACGAATACTCCTGTCGATCACAAATTTGGACAGCTAGCCTTATTGTGACCGGTCTACGATCGCCTGCCAATGAGAACCAGCGTACTTCCAATTGAGAATTGTTCCGGCAAGTTTTGAAGCTTGCGAAAACATCCTGCTGCGGCAGGAAATACGTGATTCTCCGACTTTGCGACAATATGCAACACTGCGGTTTACCCCAATACAAAATCCTTTTATTTGAGAATTATCGTCTAGAATACCTCCCTGACAATCGATCTCGACAAATCGAGGCTCTTTACAGACCCCTGATCCCGCCCATTTCCCTTGCCCACCCCCAACAGGATTCTCTACCTATGGCAAACCGCAAGCAGGACAGGAAATTTCACATCCAATCACGCGGCAACCAGCAGCGTCCCCACGTGCTTTTGATCGTCGAGACCGCCATGTCGTTTGGACGCGGCGTTCTGGAGGGCATCAGCCAATACTTGGTGGAAAATCCACCGTGGTCAGTCCAACTCGATCTGCGAGAGTTACTGGTGACACCACCGGCATGGCTCGAGCACTGGGATGGTGATGGGATCATCACGAGATCAACCACTCCTGAGATGGCTGACCTGATCGAAAAATCCGGAATCCCAACCGTAAACCTGACCGATATTTATGGTGATCAGGGGCTTCCCTCAATCTGGAATGATCATGAAGCAATCGGGCAACTCGCAGCCGAACACCTTATCCAACGAGGATTGAAACGATTTGCTTTCTGCGGATTTACAAACCATCAATGGTCCGAAGCTAGATATCGCGGATTTCAAAAGCACTTGCGTCCACACGACGCCAATATCCTATTTCACAGCTCCGACTGGGCGCAAGCCCGACGCACTGGCTGGGAAGCACAGCAAGCCAAAATGATTCAGTGGTTATTGGAACTTCCCAAACCCATCGGGGTGCTGGCATGCAACGACTTTCGTGGACAGCATGTTCTCGAAGCCTGCCGTGTAGCACAAATTTCTGTTCCTGATCAGATTGCCGTCATCGGAGTCGACAACGATCAAGTCATCTGTGACTTTTGCCAACCTTCGCTAACGAGCGTCATTCCTGCTGCCGACCGAATCGGCTACGAAGCCGCCCGCATGCTGGATCAACTGATGCGAAATGAGGAACCGGCCGAACGGCATGTCAAAATCACCCCGCTGGGGATCGCCGCAAGACAATCAACTGACGTGATGGCGATTGATGATGCAGAAGTAGTCGCTGCCGTGAAAATCATTCGCGAACGAGCCTGCAGTGGTCTTTCCGTCGCTGAAATTTTGGACGAAATCGCCATCGCTCGCAGCTCACTTGAACGACGATTCAGACAATTTGTTGGGCGTTCACCGCAAGCTGAAATTCGAAACGTCCAAATGAAAAGAGCACAACAGCTGCTACGCGAAACCAAATTACCTCTCTCACAAGTCGCAAGCCTGACCGGATTTAAACACGCCGAGTATTTCAGCGTGGTTTTTAAACGCGAAATCGGCCAAACGCCGGGCCAATACCGATCACATCTGCCGTGAACAAGAAAAGCTCTTGTGTTGCACACTGTGTTCGGATCTGCAATTCGAATACCCCTTTAATTCGAATGCGCCTTTGAACTCGCACTCAGCGGAGCAAATACGTCACCGTCAAAGTGGAAGCAACGAACCTGGTTGCCAACGCGCGATGGCCAAATCACCACAACCCTTTACCAGCTAGCCACCAAAGCTGCCCCCATTTCAGCCCGCAAGAGTGCAACCATTTTCTATCGATATCTCGCTGGAATGCTAGCAATTACATCTTTTGATGTTCACTGCGGAGAGCGATATCTCTATACATGATGGCACCCATGGTGTGGGTGATTTCTCGGCCTCTGGATACTGCTGGAATGAAAAAACTGACTCCCTGGCTGGCAGGGTTATTTGTGTTAACGCTTCGACTGACCTGCCGATTTCGCTACAACAATGATCCGCGACAATTGTTAAATCGTGATGGTGTCAATCATTTGGTCGCGGGCTATCACGCGGTACAGATTGCAGGCGTTTTAGGAGCGGAACCGGGCGTTGGGACAATGGTCTCGCGATCCAAAGATGGTGAACTGGTCGTCCCTGGTTTGAAATTGATCGGTCACGTGCCACTGCGGGGCAGCAGCGGGACATCGGAGAAGGGTGGTCTAGCGGCGCTGCAGACGTTGGTTGAGTACGTTCGCGGTGGGAAACCGGTGATGCTCACAGTCGATGGTCCACGCGGACCACGCGGTAAGGCCCACAAAGGTATCAGTCTGCTGGCTCGCAAAACGAAAACACCGATTGTGGGCGTGCTGGCCATCCCAACACGGCGATGGATTCTCTCCAAAACTTGGGATCGTTTACAGATTCCTAAGCCGTTTTGCACGATTGATTACTACTTCAGCGATTTGATTTATCCCCAGCGCGGCGAGTCGCTGAGCGGTCTGACCCAACGTATCGAAATTGCTTTGGACGAACTCGAGAAGAAGCATGATCCAGAAGAAGGATATCGCGAACGCCCCAGGCGTCGCTCTCGACGACAAAGCAATGCGGAGCAGAGGGCAGCCTGAGTGCCCTCGGTGAGACTGCAGCTTCCGAGAAGTCGATACGGAGATGTGATCAGCGGCTTGATGGCGGCAACGCAGTGATCCCGCGTTACATGAGCCTCAGCCGTCAAACGCCTTGCCTTGGATGAATCAACCTGATTTGGTGCCTACCCAGCATCACAAAGGTCCAATCTTTGATATTATCCGCGTCATGAACGCCCCCGAACTTAATTCCGCCGCTCAAGCAGATTCAGCCACCACCATGCTTGAGTCTGCAATTGGGCAGATCAAATTCGCCAGAAAATATTGTCTGGAGCTGCTGGATCACACACCGAACGAGCTGTGGTTCGACATGCCTGCTGGCCTGCCGACACACATTGCGTGGCAGGTGGGGCATCTGACAGTCAGTCAGTATGGCCTCTTAATGTTTCGCATTCGCGGTCGCAGTCCAGACGACCTGGAATTGATTCCAAGTCGTTTTCGCAAGGCCTACAGTCGCAGTTCCAAACCCTCCTCGGATACATCCCGACAGCCATCAGCAAATGAATTGCGTGAACGGATGGGACTGGTTTACGAACGTTCATTGACGGAATTAGAGAAGGTAACCTCAGAAACTCTGCTCGAGCCGGTGGACATGCCGTATGCGGCTTATCCCAACAAGTTGGGAGCAATCCTGTTTTGCCCCATCCATGAGCACACTCATATCGGGCAAATTGGTTTATTGAGGCGTGCGCTTGGGTTGGAGCCTGTCCGTTAGGGCATCTCGATGGAACGATCTCCACAATTTGGGAAGCAGGCATGTTCACGACGTGCAGTTTCCTGCAGCATGCATCCTCGGGCTAGAAAGCGATTCGCAAGTTGAATTCAAAATCAGAGACGTATTCCATCGAAACCATTAACGAATCGATCTACGATCACCCGAAGTACTATGACTTGGTCTTTGGTGCTGATTGTGCTGCTGAAATCAAGTTCATTCTGGGCTGTGGTCGCGAGTACATGCAGCGTCCACCCAAAAAGTTTTTCGAACCTGCTTGTGGCACAGGTCGTCTGCTGTATTCATTAGCAAAGCGTGGCCATGAGGTAGCGGGTTTGGACCTGAACCCCAAAGCTGTCGATTTCTGCAATGCACGTTTCGAGCGTCATGGGATCGATGCCAAGGTCTTTGTCGCTGACATGTCGGACTTTCGGGTTCCACGCCGATATGACATTGCATTCAACACCATCAATAGCTTTCGGCACCTGCAAACCGAAAAGGCAGCTCGAGAACACCTCACCTGCATGGGCCAAGCAATTCGCGTGGGAGGCCTCTATCTATTAGGTGTCCACCTCACTCCGACCGAAGTTGCTCCGAGCGAAACCGAGTCCTGGTCAGCCCGCAGGGGACACCTGTCCATCAATACTCACATGTGGACGAAAGAGCGAAAGAAAGGAAGCCGGATTGAGCGGTTTGGGATCCAATTCGACGTTCATAATCCGACCCGGAGCTTTCGAATCTTGGACGAGTTGGTGCTACGGAGCTACCGCCCCAAACAGATGGATCGCCTGATCGCATCGTCGGGCTGCTGGGAAAGTGTTGCCACCTACAATTTTTCCTATGAGTTGGATGACCCCATTGAGGTCGATGCAGCAACCGAAGATGTGGTTTATGTCTTGCGGCGAACCGGAGCCTGACCCCCGAGCCTGACCCAAGTGTCCTAGGTTCCAGTGCTGTCAGTCAGCGGATAGCCGTCTTGCGACCAACTGCCGCAAACCCGAAAGCGGCGACCGCTGCAAGCAATCCAGTACCGACTGAAATGCCAGCAATTTGACCCCAACGCTGCTTTTCGTCGGAGATTCGCTGATAGGTAAACGGCACTCCCAGCTCGATTCCATCGCCGACCATCTGCTCATATTCTCTGATCAACTCAGCGGAGGGCCTCTCCGCATAATCAGCCCGAAGGTCTGCAACATGCTGATCGGTCGTCTTCAGATTTGGGATCAAACTCCAACGAATACCGCAAAAAGCGGCCACCATGAAGCCAGCGATGGCAATCATCCCCAAGGCGACAAACACGACAGAAACCCCACTCTCACGCTGCTTCTGCGTCGCAGATTTCCCTTCATCTGTGTTCTCAACCAACGGTAATTGCCGAAGCACTCCCAGCTTTGGAATTGCAACTTCTGTTTGACATTTCGAACATGTCATGTTGTCGCCCGCCTGTGAGGGGGTGACATTGAGAAGATGCTGGCAGTTTGTGCAAGGCAAAAGATGCATAATTGATGAAGATTTGAAGGAGTCCCGACTAGACCGAGCGTTCTGGGTGACTAAAATTTGAAGCAGCAAAAGGCACCACCCGCCACATTAGCCCGAACGCTCTCGAGCGATACGAGGCAATATAACAACGAACTGTTTTGTTCGTCCCCGTGACCGAATGACTCGAGTCACAAAACACGTGGTCAACTTTGCCGATTGTGGCCAGGAAGGCATAGCCGAAAGGTTTGAAACGAACGTTACGGGGGGAATCTCTCGATACGTCTGCATTCCCGCGTTAGTTCACGGGAATACGCAAAGGCGATCGAAAACAAGGGTGATAACGACTGCGGGCGATCCGCAGGAGAGTCATCTCGTTCTCGTGATCGGTTCGAATTGATCCTTAATTTGGGGAGGGATGCTATCCAGCAACTTGGGTTGTTTTGAGGCGACGTCATCTGGCAGACAGACCGTCAATCTCACAACCGATCTGAGATGCAAGGACGCCCCAATCCTAAAGTTTTTCCATTTGCAGAGGGTGCAGGAACTCCGAGGACATCGAGTGCTAGAGTTGTTTGGTTCTCATTTCACCGACGTACAATTTCAACCGACGTACCATGTCAGTCGATGTACAATGTCAGTCGAAATGCGAGGTTTTGATTTTTCGATCGGGCAAACTTCCACCTAGCAGGCCAATCGCTTTGGAATTCTGGAAAGCATCTTTAAAAATGGGATTAATGAACGGCACAAGGCGTTCACTCGTAATTACCCTAGTACAGGGCAGTATCAAAACTCACCACCTTTCCTCCTGACCTGTTCCGCCCGACCATCGCTCACGGACGACCACCTGACTGAGTGACAACTGAATTGGGGCCATTGGCCCGCCAACCACCTATATCCGCTACTGGGAATCACGCGTTTTAGCAAACGAAAACATCGCTGATCATTGACTTCGCCTCCATGCCGATCTTGGTCTCCTGGGTAAAGGAACACATCAAGCGGCCATGACTCACAGCACACACGATCAAAATCAGCAAGTCGCGTGACCCTTAGCTCCATATCCGACAACTACCGCACCCGCGCGAGGAGTTCCTCCCTTGTTCGATACCTTAATTGATGAATTTGAAGCCGTTGCAGCGCAAAGCACGGAGGCCATGACGAGTGGCTTCCGGAAGTTGCCTATCGACGACAACGAAGACAACAACGTTGCCGTGGCCATTGCAGAGCAGGCCGACGGTCAAGTTCAGCTCGACAGCCCCGATGAGTTGCTTGCTGTTGATGAGAGTGAGTCATGGTCAGACGACCCGGTGCGAATGTACCTGACTCAAATGGGCGAGATCCCTCTACTGACACGCCGACAGGAAATCGAGCTGGCGAAACGGATCGAGGAAACTCGCCGCCGGTTCCGCACAAAACTTCTGGAAAACCATTTCGTTCTCGTCGAAGCGTACAAAACCTTGAAGAAGGTTTACCGAAGCCAGCTTCCATTCGATCGTACTGTCCAAGTTTCGGTCACCGACCGTCTCGAGAAGGAACAGATCATTGGTCGTCTTCCACACAACCTCCGAACTCTGCAAACCCTGCTCCGACGTAACCGGCATGACTGGAAGGTTTCTCTCAGCAAGAGTGCTTCACAGCGTCGACGTGCAGAAGCATGGCGTTCGCTCGCACGCCGTCGACGTCGTGCCGTTCGTTTGATCGAAGAATTGGGCCTGCGAACTCAGCGCATCGAGACACGCATTGATCTACTGGAGAAATTTTCAGTAAGGCTTGGTGAGATTGATCGTGAAATCTCCACCCAGAAACGCACCAAACATGGACGCGAGATCCGTGAGGAATTACTGCATGAGCGACGTCAGATCCTGACCGCCTGTCAAGAAACTCCTACCTCGCTTCGCAATCGTGTAAAGATGCTTAACACGGTTTACGCTGAATACCAGCAGGCGAAGCGTGAGCTCAGCGAAGGTAACCTGCGATTGGTCGTGTCGATTGCCAAGAAATACAGAAACCGAGGGCTCTCATTCCTCGACCTGATTCAGGAAGGCAATGCGGGACTGATGCGTGCGGTAGACAAGTTCGAGTATCGTCGTGGTTTCAAGTTTTGCACTTACGCCACTTGGTGGATTCGTCAGGCGATCACACGTGCCGTAGCTGATCAAAGCCGAACTATCCGCATTCCTGTGCACATGGTTGAAACCATGAGCCGCGTTCGGAACGTTGCTCGACAATTGCTTCAGGAACTTGGTCGCGAACCGACGATCGAAGAGACCGCACGTCGCGCCGACGTGACTGTCGAAGAAGCTCGTCGCGTGCTGACCATGAGTCGGTTCCCTATCTCCTTGGACCGACCCGTCGGCAACAGTGAAGACAGCCAGTTTGGAGACCTCCTGCCGGACGGAACTGCCGAGAGTCCGCAGATCGGTGCTACTCAGGAAATGTTGCGCGACCGCATCAGCAACGTGCTGAAGTCACTCTCCTATCGTGAACGGGAAATCATCAAACTGCGATACGGACTCGGTGATGGATACAGTTACACGCTTGAGGAGGTCGGACATATCTTCAAGGTGACTCGAGAGCGAATTCGACAGATTGAGGCCAAAGCTGTTCGCAAGCTGCAGCAACCCAGCCGCAGCCAAGATCTGGTTGGTTTCCTGGACTAATCTTGAACCTTGCTGTGAATCACAGCAAGCATCAGTCAACACCCAAAAGCGGCACGGTAAATCAACGTGTCGCTTTTTTTATTCCACAGTGAAGTCCGTTAGATGCCTAACCACCAACTCCTGCTGCAAGAGGGATGGAAACAACATCAGGCGGGCAACCTTGATCAGGCTGAGCAGCTTTATCAACAAGTAATCGACTCCCAGCCACGAGATGCCGATGCGTGGGTATTTCTTGGAATCCTGCAGTTTGATCGAAGACAATTCGAATCATCGGTGGAGTCCTACCGCAAGGCATTGAAGATACGAGACAGGTATCCAATTGCATGGAACAATCTCGGCAATGCACTTCGCATGCTTGGAAACGTTGATGAGGCAGAGAAGTGCTTCTTGACGTCACTATCACAGCAACCTGATTATCTATCCGCATTCAAAAATCGAGGAACTCTTTGGACGTGGGCAGGTGAAATTGAAAAAGGATTCAAATGGTATCAGGAAGGCCTGAAACATCATCCAAATGATGCTGAACTGCACCGCAACCTTGGTGTCATTCACCTGCTGATGGGCAACTACGACATGGGTTGGCCAGAGTATCGATGGCGTTGGAAATCCCAAGGAATGTATCGTCCTTCAACACATGCACCCCTATGGAAGGGTGAAACGCTTAAGAACCGAACGATTCTGCTTTACCCGGAACAGGGACTGGGTGATGCAATTCAATTCGTCCGTGTTGCAAACGAACTCAAAAAGCAGGGTGCCACGGTTTATGTTCAGATCAGGTCGAAGCTGAAACCTCTCTTTTGCTCAGCTCCTGGTATCGACCTGCTTTTGGATCGTGACGAGGCTCTACCACCTTTTGACTTTCATGCTTCCTTCATCGAAGTCATCGACTATCTCTACCAAACAACAGGAGAAATCGCTTGGGGTAAAGATATGTTTTCAACGGGCGCAGGATACCTAAGAGTTTCTGATGCATTGATCCACTACTGGGAAAAATGGTTTGATCAACTACCGTCGTCTGCCAACCAGTCTGCTGA
>Ga0315332_10001735_pt1 | contig 11807 bp, 10 predicted proteins | sample M110034915metaG_FD_203455 | JGI IMG/M metagenome (GOLD analysis project Ga0315332, IMG submission 203455) | Ammonia-oxidizing marine archaeal communities from Monterey Bay, California, United States - M1 100m 34915 | ecosystem: Environmental > Aquatic > Marine > Intertidal zone | place: USA...
CGGATGATATCCCGCGGTTTGCTCAGATGGGCGTGATCGCGTCCATGCAAGGGGTGCATTGCACGTCGGATGCGCCTTATGTGCAGCCGCGTCTTGGTGAGCAGCGTGCCGAAGAAGGCGCCTACGTGTGGCAGAAGCTGTTGCAGTCGGGTGCGGTGGTTACCAATGGCACCGATGCTCCAGTTGAAGACGTCGATCCGCTCGCGTCCTATTACGCGTCGGTGACGCGCAAGGGCAAGGGCGGCGTGGCTTTCTATCCCGACCAAGCGATGAGTCGTATGGAGGCGCTGTATTCCTACACGATGGCATGCGCGTATGCGGCGTTTGAAGAGGACAGCAAGGGGTCGTTAACGCCCGGCAAGCTCGCCGACATTGTGATCTTGTCGAAGGACATCTTAACCGTGCCCGAAGCGGAGATCCTGGATACCCAAGTGCTCTATACGGTCGTCGGTGGCAAGGTTGTCTACGACGCTAGCAACTAGTTGGGTGGCGGTCGCGGGCTGCGGCCGGGTTTGTTGCTGCGCGTGAGATGATCCCTCATGGCGCCCCTCACCAATGGCTAGGCATAGCCAGTTGTCGTGGGCTAGTGGTTGTGGCTTAGCTCCCGTCTGAATGTCGCTCTCGCGCAAGCCCATGGGCAACTGCCGGCCAGGTTTGGTTGTGCCCCGGCTCCCCAGTCGCAGTGGGGCGCGGGCATGCCTGAGGCAACCAGTCTCGATGCGCGAGCTGCTCCCGGGCCCGTTCGGGCATGGCCATTTTGGAACGATTCTCCGATGGCAGTGCGCCGGATGGTCGGCGGGTGTGCAGTTGCCCCCTCGTTGCGGGGCAAAATGCTGCCGAAGACCTTCTTGAAGTCGTGTCGCTGGTTGCTAGACTCTTCGCGCGATACCCCGTGGTGTAATCGGTAGCACAGCAGTTTTTGGTACTGTTGGTTCCTGGTTCAAGTCCAGGCGGGGTAACCATGACCGCTCCGGTGTGCGTGCAAACGTGCAGTGGAGCGGTTGCTTTTTGTACCCATGGCTTTGGGGGGCCTCAGTGGGGGCTTTTTGCCTTCCTGGGTCGAGTACCTCGGCCTACTTCTTCTTGCGGCCACCGTGGTATCGCCAACGCGGATCGGGCGTGTGTGCTGCCTCAAAGTAGCGCCGTGCTTGTTCGATGACCTTGGGGTGTTTGGCTGCGACATCGTTTGCTTCGGCGAGATCGGTGGTGATGTCGTAGAGCTCGATTGGGCCATTGGGGTGATCGCGTAAATTGTTGCGAACAGCTTTCCACTTGCCCATGCGCAGTGCCCGCTTGCCGCCGGCTTCGTAGAACTCCCAGTAGAGGTAGTCGTGTTCTCGCTGGTCTTGCTTGCCGGTTAGGGTCGCCGCCATGGAGATGCCGTCGATGCCCTGTGGCGTTGGCACGTTGGCAAAGTCGCATAGCGTCGGCAGGAGGTCCCAGTGTGCGCTGATGTGGTCGTTGTCTGCGCCTTTTGCAATGGTGCCGGGCCAGCGCGCCAGGAGTGGCACGCGGATGCCGCCGTCGTAGAGGCTGCGCTTGTTGCCTTGGAACGGTCCGTTGCTATTCCAAAACTTCGGGTTGTGGCCGCCTTCGTGGTGCGGGCCATTGTCTGATGTCAGCATGACCACGGTGTTGTTGTCGATGCCCAGTTTGACGAGTAGTTGCATCAGTGTGCCGACGTCATCGTCCATCTTGGTCATCATTGCCGCAAAGCCCGCGATTGGGTTCTGGACCTTGGAGGTTCGCGCGTCACCGCCGTATTTGCCGACCTTCTTGTCGAATTGCGGATACTGCTTGCGGAACCGTTCGTGGTATTCGGGCGGCGCCTGCATGGCCGCGTGGGGAATCGTCACGGGTAGGTAGCAGAAGAACGGCTTGTCCTTGTTGTTGGCGATGAACTGCAACGCATCGTCCATGTAGACAGTGTGTGCGTATTGCTTGCGATCGAGTTCGAGTTTCTTGCCGTCACGCCACAGCCAGCGTGGATAGAAATCGTGTGCGAATGCCTGGCTGTAGAACCCGGTGAAGTGGTCGAAACCTAGTGCGAGTGCGTCGCTCGTGCTCCCTGGACCGCCGAGTCCCCATTTGCCATACGCGCCCGTTTGGTAGCCAGCACCTTTGAGGAGCGAAGCGACGGTTACAACATCTGCGCCGATTGGGTAGACGCGCTCTGGCTGGTCTGCGGCGTTGCCGTTGGCTCGCACTGGCGTGTGGCCAGTGTGCTGCCCGGTCATCAAGCAACTACGTGTTGGGGCGCACACCGTGCTGCCTGAGTAGTGCTGAGTGAACCGCATCCCTTCGGTGGCTAGGCGGTCGATGTTGGGCGTCTTTAGCTTCTCTTGGCCATAGCACCCGAGATCACCCCAGCCTGCATCGTCGAGCAGGATGTAGATGATGTTTGGCTGCTTTTGAGCCGCTTCCTGACTGCGTAAGGCAGGGCAAGATGTGATGATCAGCGCGAGGCTGATGACGAATTGCCGGTGGGAGAGCATGGCGGATGGTGGTTGGGCGGTTAGCTGCTAGCTCGGATCAAGAAGCGATCTGTCATGCCAGCGATGTAGTCACATATGGTTCGTTCGATGCCGTCGCGGTCGATTCGACTATGGATGTGATCCGGCAATTGTTTTGGGTCGGCCACGAGCTTTGCGAATAGCGAGCCGATGCGCTGGGCACCGTCTTGCATGACCGTGAGTACGCTCGGGGCGTGATAGAAGCGCTGGCGCAGGAACGCGAGTAGCTCTTGTGCCTGCACAAGCACCGAGTCACTGTGTCGAATGCGCGGCTGACTGCCTCCGGCCGGCGCTTTGGCGAGGGCATTGTCGACGGTTGCGACGAGGTCGTGAATCAGTAGTGACGTGATCTCGCTGACGATGCGTTGTCGGTTGGAGCTCCCGCAGCTCGCAGCGGCATCGCGCCACAGGCTGAGTTCGGCGGCTTCTTCTTCGGCAAACAGGTTTGCGCGTAGGCCGTCGTCAAGATCGTGGCTGAGATAGGCAATCTTATCGCACTGGTCGACTAAGTCGGCTTCGATCGGCACCTGGTGCTTGGCACCATCAATCAGTAGGTCGTCGCTGATTGGGAAGCCGTCCGGGATGCGGCCTTTGAGTAAGCTCGTGCGGATTGCGAGGGTGAGGTTAAGTCCTAGGCCGTGTCGATAACGGTCTTCGAGGTAGTCTACGGTGCGGGCGCCTTGGGCGTTGTGACGGAAGCCGCCGTGGTCGCGCATTGCCTCGTCTAGAGCCTCTTCCCCAACGTGGCCGAACGGTGGGTGGCCGAGGTCGTGTGCTAAGGCGATGGCTTCGGCGAGGTCGTCGTTGCAACGTAGTGCCCGTGCAACGCCGCGGCTCATTTGGGAGACCTCAAGTGAGTGGGTCATGCGGCTGCGGAAGTGATCTCCCTCGAACGCTGCCATGACTTGGGTCTTGTGCTGCAAGCGGCGAAACGACGATGCGTGGAGGATGCGGTCGCGGTCGCGCTGGAACGGCGTGCGCAACGGGTCATCGGCCTCGGCCAAGCGGCGTGGGCCTGCCTTGCAGCTGGGGGTTGCCCACGGGCTCAGCCAGTGGAGCTCGCGGTCTTCGTGGTCTTCGCGGCGTAACCAGACCATGGGCGCTCTTGGTGTTGGGGCTTGGAGGTGCCCATGCGGGCGTTCTTACGGGTCACGCAATGGTGGCTCGTCGAAGGGGCCAGGATACGGGCTGGCCGAACCCGGTCAAGGAACCGATCTCCGTTGCCTAGAACATCTTGCCGCATTCTGCGTATTCGCCTCAGTTGCCCGGCGCATGTTTGTCGATTCATGAATGTTCGGCAATTTTCAGCGCTCGATGCCGCGTTCCGCGTAGATACGTTACGACCGGACCGCCGTATCGATCGGCAAAGAGCTTCCCGCAAGATGCACGCACTCACTGTTTCCATCATCTCGTTCTTCTTGATGACCCCGATCGCCAGTGGTTGGCTCGGTGTCTATCTCTCGCCGGATGCGAAGGAGGCAGTGGTCGCGGAGGTGATTCCGGGGACGCCCGCCGCGAAGGCCGGGCTTGTGAGCGGTGATGTATTGATCGCGGTTGGCAGTGCCAAGACGCCGACCCGCGACACGTTTGTTGCCGAGATGAAGAAGATGCAGCCCGGGGCGCGCGTCAAGATCATGCTGCGCCGAGGCAAGCGTGAGCGCATGGTTGTCGTGCGACTTGGCGAGCGACCGGAAGATCAGGGGGCTGGTGCCGGCGTCGGCGAGCCACCCGAGCCACGAAAGTCGGTCCGCAAGCCGGCGCCAGTTCGCGCCGCGAAGCCAACATCGGCTCCGGTGGCCGAGACGGAGCCGGGTGTACAGGGCGCTGCGGCCAGCGGAACGAAGGGCTACCTCGGTATTCGCGTTCGTGAAGGCGACGGTGGCTTGTTGGTTGATCGTGTTCTAGAAGGCGGCCCAAGTGCCAAATCAGGGCTCAAACAAGGGGACGTGCTACAGGTCATTGGAGACCAGCGCATTCGCTCGGTGGAAGACCTTGATGGCGTCTTGCTGAAGATCGTTCCCGGCCGCAAGGTCGCGGTGGGTGTTGCCAGAAAGGGCGTCACCAAGTCGTTGATGGTTGAAGTTGGTCGGCGGCCTGAGAAGGGCCGTGATGCGAGCGGTGCGTCGGCAGATCAGGCTGAGGTCCAGCCCACGGGTGGCGGTGTGGCCGAGGAGGCCTCCCCCGAAGCTGTGCCGAGTGAGGCGAATCCTCCTCGTGGTCCGGTTCGTCCAGCTCCTCGTGCCTTGCCTGATGTGGCTCCAAAGCTCCCTCAGACCCCGGCGACTCGTCCCGCCGTTACCGACAAGCCGCTCCCCGTGAACAAGCCGGGCAGCGCTACGGGGGGACGGGCCAGTGAATCCAATCTGCAGAACGAGCTCGAAGGGCTGCGAAAGGAGCTGAAGGAACTACGCCGTTTGCTGGAGCAGTTGCGCCGCGGCGGCCGCTGAGAACCCTCCGGGAATAGTTTGCGCCGATGGGGGGTCCAACTGGACATGAGCGTCAGCGGCACAAATGATGCGCCAGAGCATGGACTGGTGACGTCTTGCCGTTGACGCTCTACGTTCACGTATTCGCGCATGTCCCGACCGATTCTAAATTGCGATGCTTCGGCATCCGTCCGTGGCCCACTGTCCTCGCGGCCAGGTCTCGCCGTTGTCACCGGCGGTGCTGGGTTTATCGGCTCGCACCTTGTGGAGCGATTGCTGCAGCAGGGCTACTCCGTGCATGTGGTCGATGATCTGTCGACTGGCTGTGTCGAGAATCTGTCCACCGTAGCTGGCGATCCGAAACTGACGATTACCGTCGGCTCGGTGGCCGACGCTCGAATCGCTGACGGCGTGATCAAGCCGGCCGATGTTGTGTTTCATCTGGCCGGGGTCGTAGGTGTTCGTCGCCTTGCCGAAGAGCCGCTCGATGTGATGCAGGCAAATTTGCATTCGACCGAGGCTGTGCTTCGTTCTTGTGCTGCGCACTCTGTGCCGGTGTTGGTGACCTCTAGCAGTGAAGTCTACGGTGATGGGCCCGTGCCATTTGAGGAAGCGGCGCCGGTCCGCCCTGGTTCGACGGAAGGTCTGCGCGGTGGCTACGCATGTGCCAAGGCGATGGGGGAATGGCTTGCTTCGGCACATGCCGAGCAGAGTGACCTCCCGGTTTTGGTCGCGCGTTTGTTTAACACGGTTGGGCCACGTCAATCGGGCGATCACGGCATGGTGCTGCCACGGTTTGTGCGGCAAGCCATGCGCGGCGAGCCGATGACGGTCTATGGCGGCGGTCAGCAGACTCGTTGCTTTGCACACGTTCGTGATGTTGCGCGCGCGTTGCTCGACCTTGCTACCTCGGCGCGAGTTCCGGGTCGTGTCGTGAACGTTGGCAGCGCGATCGAGACGTCTGTTCTCAGGTTGGCCGAGATGGTGCGTGCTGCAGCCGGCAGTTCGTCTCCGGTTCGCAACGTGCCGTTCGGCGATATCTTCCCAGAGGGATTTGTCGATCCATCACGTCGCGTGCCGTCGCTCGACCGCTTGCGTGCGGCAAATGGTTGGGTGCCAGAGATGCCGTTGGCGAGCATCGTCTCGGAGCTTGTCGCCCTGTTTGTCGCTCAGGAATCGCCTGCTGAGCAGGGTGTGGGCGCTGAGTAAGGCGCGGCCTGTGTCGAGAGTGCGCCTGCCGCTCTGATTCCGCAGCCGAGTTCCGTAGAGGGCAGCCAAAAAAAACTGCCCGACACCTTGAAGGGTGCCGGACAGCAAATGGGGTTATTCACCCCCTCATCTCGGTTGACAGCCTTCGCAACACCCGAGGGTGCAGTGGTGCCGAGGCACCTGCGGCAGACTCTTTCCAGCTCGCCACTGGTCCAAGTCTGCATGGGTCGTCAACAAACGGATCGCGGTTAGGCCTCGCCAGCCGTCCCCGCAAACTTGTCTCCTCTGACTTCATGCATCTCCTTCTCGTCGAGTTCTTGTCCGCAGCACAGCAGGCCTCTCATTCCTGCGCATTGCTTGTCTGAACTCGATCCTCTCTCTTGCATGCACCCTTAGAAGCAATCCCTGTGCCATGTATTCCGTGTTTGCATAATAAATTGCGCGGAATACAGTTATGGCTTCTCCCGCCGGGGCTGTCCCAGGTGAGTCCCGGTATCGGGATGAGATTCTCTGGTTGCACGGGTCACAGGTAGGTGTTGCGCTACTTGTCGTCCGCGGCCTCTAGTTCTGTGTTGGCTGCCGGGAAGTGGTTGAGGAAAGTGCAGCGGTCCGTATCCTGTTCGCGCCTTGTCGCCGCCTACACCCGAAGTCCTGGTGGTCGAGCGCGATCTGGCTGGGATTCGATTGTTTGATCTCCTAGCCCGTTCGCATACCGATGCTTACCGGGGAGACTTGCGCCAACTCATTTCAAGTGGAGGGGTTAGCGTCAATGGTGAGGTCCGTCTGCACGATGGCAAGTTGCGCCTTGGCGACGTGGTGATGCTCGACTCCGTGCCCGCTGCGCGGCGACGCACCGCCAAGGAGCGCCGCTTGGAGCCGGTGGTTTTGGCAGAAACGCCGTCAGCTTTGGTCATCGCAAAGCCCGCGGGCATGCCATCTGTTCCCGATCGCAGCGGCAAGGAGGCCAGTGTGCATGGGCTGCTGCAAACCCTTCGCCCTGATGATGATCTGCGCATTGTGCATCGACTCGACCGGAACACCTCCGGTTGCCTGATCCTGGCTAAGGGTGCGGACGCAGCTCGCCACTTTGATGTGGAGTTCTCCGAGCGTCGGATACGCAAAACCTATGTGGCCCTGGTGGCTGGCGTGCCAACCTGGGACGAGCGCGCGGTGGATGCGTGGCTTGGCCCAGATCGCCGCCGTCCGGGCATGGTCGTGGCTAGCAGCAAGCAGATGACAGGATTTCGTGAGGCTTACACTCAGGTCTTGGTGCGTGAGCGATACGGGCGGCACAGCCTGTTGGAGCTGCGTCCAACGACCGGACGGGGCCATCAGCTTCGCGTGCACTTGCAGACGATTGGCCTACCAATCGTCGGCGATCAGCCATACGGAGGCGAACGGCTGTTGCTGTCACGCCTCAAAGCAGCTTACAAGAAGAGAACGGGTGTCGAAGAGCGTCCCTTGCTAGAGCGCATGTTCCTACATGCCGAGCAGGTGGTGTTCTCCGATGTTGATGGCAACGAGGTGGTTGTCAAAGCGCCTATGCCCGAGGATCTTGCGGTCGCTTTGCGACACGTTGACAAGCACCGCAGCCAGCGGAGAACCCAGTGCGACTGAAGATTACGCCAGACGATTTCCGCGTTCGTGAGTTACTCGAGTGGAAAGAGGTGCCTAACGGCAACTTCATTGTGCACAAGTTGCACAAGGAGAAGTTGTCGACGCCTGAGGCCTTGACGATGGTTGCGCGCGATGGCCGTGTGCAGCGCTCGGCGATTGCGTATGCGGGTCTCAAGGACCGGCAAGCCGTCACGGACCAGTTCGTGACGATCGAGCGGCAGGCTGTAGAGCTCAAGCTCCCCAACCTTCGGCTTACGCCAGTTGGGGCTACTGATCGACCGATCAATAGCAAGATGAGCCAGGGCAATGCATTCACGATTGTGGTGCGCGACCTGCGGCCAACGGAGGCCGCGGCGTTGCGGCGCAGCATGCCGTCGTTGGTCAAGACTGGTTATCCAAACTACTTCGATGATCAACGCTTTGGCAGCCTGCGCCACGGCCAGGGTTTCCCCATGCGTAGCGTGCTCATTGGTGACTATGAGCGGGCTTTGCAGCAACTCGTAGCTGAGCCATCGCCGGTTGCGATTACTGGCGACGTTAAGCTTAAGCGCACACTGCAGCTTCGTTGGGGAGATTGGGATGCCTGTGCGCGGATTGCTCGTGGCCCTGCGTATGAGCCGTTGTTCGAATTCTTGATTCGCAACCCGCGTGATTTCCGAACTGCGTTGAAGTTTGTGCCCTTGCGTTTGCGCGTGATCCACGCGTTTGCTTACCAGTCGTTCTTGTGGAACCGCGCCGTCAGCAATTTGCTGCGCGTGGCCGTTAAGGGCGCGCAACGTTTGCGCTTGTCGACACTCGCTGGTGACTTGATCGCATGGAAGTACCTCGCACCTGAGCGTGAGTCGAAGTTGATCGACATGCGGACTCCGCTGTTTGGTGTTGATGGCGATGGTGGCAGCGAGCCATTCAAGAAGTCCATGATTGGCGAGATGAAGAATGCCGAGTTGCAGCGCGGCGACTTCATTGCCAACGAAGTGCCTGGCATGATTTGGAAGGAAGAGCAGCGTGATGCGCTGGTTAAGCCGACCAACGTTACAGACGTGCGGATTGAGCCGGATGAAATGCACGAGGGCAACGTCAAGGTAAGCTTGCAGTTCGCGCTACCGCGCGGTGCTTATGCGACGATGTTGATCAAGCGGTTGTTCGCGCCGAGTTGGTACTCGCGGCCGACGGATCGCGACGAGCCACGCGCACCACGGACACCTGGTGGAGCCAATCTGCAGCCGCGTTCGATCGTGCGCTACGATGACGATTACGAAGACTAGCTACTGAGACGGATCATGACAGAGAAGACGTTGGGCATCATTGGTGGGTCAGGTCTCTATGACCTGCCCGGTCTTGAGGATCGCGAGACTGTCGACCTCGAAACACCGTTCGGCAAGCCGAGCGATGTGTTGGTTACCGGCAAACTGCACGGGGTCCGTATGGCGTTTTTGCCACGGCATGGTCGTGGTCATCGTCTGTCGCCCAGTGAGTTGCCGTTTCGGGCCAACATTCATGCAATGAAGCAGTTGGGTATGTCGGCCGTCGTCGGCATTTCTGCTGTTGGTTCGATGAAGATTGACCTGCGTCCGGGTGAGTTGGTCATCGTTGATCAGTTCATTGACCGGACTCGTGGCCGTACTGAAGAGTCGACATTTTTCGGCAACGGTTGTGTCGCGCACGCGCACTTCGCCGATCCGATCTGGGAACCGTTGCGTCAGCTAGCTCTACGCGCTGCTCGCAAGGCCGGCGCGGTTGCCCACGATCGAGGCACCTATCTGTGCATGGAAGGTCCGCTATTTAGCACGCGTGCTGAGTCGCGGCTCTACCGCCAGTGGGATGTTGACGTGATCGGGATGACGAACCTGCAGGAAGCGAAGCTCGCTCGCGAAGCAGAGATCGCCTACTCGACGATTGCGTTGGTGACCGACTACGACTGTTGGCACGAGGTTGAGGGTGACGTCGACGTTTCGGCAGTGCTAGCCGTGCTCAAGGCAAATGCCGATTTGGCGCAGCGGGTGGTGTTGGAGTTGGCGCGCGCCACCAGTGAGCTCGACGAGCCGATCAGTGCCGAGGGTTGTATGGAGCACGCGGTCATGACTGCACCTGATGCGATTACTGCTGATGCTCGTCGTCGCCTCGACTTGTTGATCGGCAAGTATCTCGGCTGAGTGTCGTAGCCAAGCAATGCCTTCGGCGTCGCTAGGCTTGCTTTAGGGGCGTGTGGAGCCTTGCCGTCGCTTGGCCGACTCCTGATGATCGATGGCCGCTAGGCTTACGCCCTAGCTCTCTAGCGAGACGCCTAGGCCGTCCGCGATGCGGTTGGCGTAGGCGTAGTAGGAGACGACTTCGCACAGCTCGAGAATGTCGCCATCTTCGAACCCGGCGATTCGCAGGGACTCAACGTCGTTGCGCACCATCTCGGCGGGCGATTGAGTCAGCTTGAGTGCATACCGAAGCATTGCGAGGCGACGCGGTTCAAGGCCAGCTGATTCGAAGTCCGTCTCGATGCGGTCAGCAAGCGCGTCATCTGCTAACAAGCGACGTAGACCACGTCGGTGGTGCGTTAGTCAGTAGTGGCAGCCGTTCGTTTTTGAGACCACTACGGCGACCATCTCGCGGTCTACTTTGCGAAGCCCCTTGGTGCCGGCCATCGATGCCTTGTAGACAGCGAGGTGTGCCTGCAGCCCTTCCGGGTGCAGCGAATGGACCTTGAGCACGTGGTCCACTTTGTCTGAGCCTGGGTCGAGGCACTGCGCATACAGGGCCGCGAGTTGGTCGTCGGCGGCCGTTTCTGGCACCGTGCGAATCCAGGCCGCGTCGCTGTCAGGGTTGGTCACTTCTTGTTTCCGTGCGTTGGGATCACTGGCTGGACCCAAGCCTGACGTACTTGGTCCTTGAACACTGGGTTGTCGGCTAGCACTGTCGATGTCACGGTCGCTCGTACGAACAGCTCATCCCCGCGGAAGTTGTATTGGGCTCGTTCGCCATGAACACGTGCGAGCACCTCGCCAACCTTGTCGCTGCCGCGTCGCGTGCCGATAAACTCGGTGATGTACTTGCCGTCGCCAACTGCAGCGATGTCGATGCGCATCGATTGACCGTCGCTCTGCACGTGATCGAGCACCACGCCACTTGAGGCGTAGAAGTCACCGTTTTCGATCGCGGTGACCAGTGCGTCGGCAGTTAGTTCGGTGGCGCGCACCATGACCCAGCCGCGTCCTGGAGTCGAGCCGGATGTGTTGTGGTAGTTGTGGGAATCATCGGTGCCCAAGCCATAGAGGACATGCGCCTTAAGGTCGCGAATCCGCGTCGTGTTGGCGATGTCCCAAAGCCGCTCGGTGCTAGGCCGCGTCTTATCACCCTTGTGATGCACGCTTGGGTGGCCGTTGTAGACCTCGAAGAAGTGCTCTTCGGTGACCGCGGCAATGTCCTCGGCTGACACGCCCCAGCCAAAGTTGGGGTGGTTGAGGTGCACCAGAACGTTCCGGTCGTTTTGTTTCTCGTGTGCGGCGACCGCCTGCATGGTCTTGCGCATGACGTCGCGCACGTCGGTGCCCTTCTGTGGTGGAATGCGTTCCGCCACGTTGGACGCGTTGATATGGATCGGCTTGCCTTCAAACGCTGAGGTGATCTCTTCGGCGGCAATCAGTAGGAAGCTGTCATGGTCTTCGAAGCGCGTACGAACCTCGTCGAGCTTCTTTAGTCGCACCTCGAGCTTGCCGTCGACTTCGCGCTGCTCGACCCAATCGGTGCCGAAACGTTTGCGGTAGTCAGCGAGTGCCCGTCGACCGCCGCGGCGCACGACTAGGTCGTTCGCCATCCACTTGTCATGGTCGGCGACGATGTTGTGTTCGGTCAGCGCGAGGAAGTCGTAGTCACGGCTGGCATACCAGTCGACCACCATCTCCGGGAAGTGGTTGCCATCGCTCCAGAGTGTGTGGGTGTGTAGGTTGCCCTTGTACCAGCGCGGTTGCGATTGGCAGGACGCGAAGAATAGAGCCGCAACGGTGATCGCCGGGATGCTGATGGCTGTGCGCATGGGGTGTGTGAGGTGGTT
>Ga0315332_10001744_pt1 | contig 11783 bp, 9 predicted proteins | sample M110034915metaG_FD_203455 | JGI IMG/M metagenome (GOLD analysis project Ga0315332, IMG submission 203455) | Ammonia-oxidizing marine archaeal communities from Monterey Bay, California, United States - M1 100m 34915 | ecosystem: Environmental > Aquatic > Marine > Intertidal zone | place: USA...
CCAAAGGCGTCAATACTGGCTTGCCAGTTCAGGGGGCACCTGGGGAAAACGGTATCGGTGGTGTGATTGGTGGTGCTTTGGAGTTGAGTAACACCGATATCGGAAAAGACCTTGTTGAATTGGTGATGGCTAGTACCCAGTATCGAGGGAACAGCCGCGTGATCACGACCAGTCAGCAGTTGCTTGATGAATTGCTGAATCTGCGACGGTAGTGAATGATTAGAAAATGGCGTCTCAAGTTGTTGTCATCCTAGCGGTTCTGTTGCTTTTTGCACGAACTGCCGTGACGCGTTGAGTCTTCTTTTTTCATTACCTGACTGCAGTTGCCCTAGATTGTGTAGCTCAAATCCGCACAATTTGAGTTGATTGGATCACAGCTCGTGATTGGTCCCTGTCTCTCTCCATTGGCAGCGAATCAAGTTTTAGAGTTTGGCTGTGATCCATGCGTCCCAAGGTTATCCCCACCCAACGGTAGAAATTTCCGATGGCAAAAGCTCCCAAGAATGCGATCAGCCCCTCCCGTGCTGAAGACTATCCCGAATGGTACCAGCAGGTCATTCGTGCCTCTGACTTGGCCGAAAATAGTCCCGTTCGTGGCTGTATGGTGATCAAACCATGGGGCTACCGTTTGTGGGAAAACATGCAGCGAGCCTTGGATGACATGTTCAAGGCAACGGGCCACCAGAATGCTTATTTTCCTCTCTTCATTCCGATGAGCTTTCTGGAAAAGGAAGCTGAGCACGTCGAGGGGTTTGCCAAAGAATGTGCGGTGGTAACTCATCACCGCCTCGAGCCAGATCCGGATGGTGGATTGCGGCCTGCCGGTAAGCTTGAGGAACCATTGATCGTACGTCCAACCAGCGAGACGATCATTGGTGCGACCTATGCCAAATGGGTCCAAAGTCATCGCGATCTACCCATCCTGATTAATCAATGGGCGAATGTTGTGCGGTGGGAAATGCGTACGAGAATGTTTCTGCGGACAGCAGAGTTCTTGTGGCAGGAAGGTCACACGGTGCACGCCACCAGTGAGGAGGCAATCGCCGAGACAGAGCAGATGATAGATGTCTATGCAGACTTTGCTGAGAATTGGATGGCAATGCCCGTCATCATCGGTAGCAAGACTGCTGATGAGAGATTCCCGGGAGCGGTTGAGACGCTCTCTATTGAGGCAATGATGCAGGATCGCAAAGCACTGCAAGCAGGGACAAGCCACTTTCTCGGACAGAACTTCTCAAAAGCACAGAACATTGAGTTCCAAGCGGAAAATGGAGAGCGGGAGTTCGCATGGACCACAAGTTGGGGTGTCTCAACGCGACTCGTGGGCGCTCTGATCATGAGTCACAGCGATGACGATGGTCTTGTCATTCCGCCTCGTTTGGCACCTGCTCAAGTTGTCATTCTTCCCATTTACCGAGAAGATTCGCAGCGTGCCGATGTGCTGCAGTATGTTGAGAAAGTCAAACAAGAGCTGACGGCTCAACACTATGCGGGTAGCCCGATTCGAGTCGAAATTGACGATCGCGATATTCGTGGCGGGGAAAAGAAATGGCACCATGTAAAACGAGGCGTACCGATTCGTTTGGAAATTGGGCCCAAGGACATTGAGAAGGATGCTGTGTTTCTCGGACGTAGGGACCGGCCCAAAAGTGCTCCCATGGGGCGTGGCGAGTTGATTGCTGGAATTAGCTCCTTGCTTGCGGAGATGCAGCAAGGGTTATTTGATGCAGCGGCAAAATTGCGAGATGACAATTCCTGTGTGATCACTAACGAATCGGACTTTCGTGATTTCTTCACGCCGTCCAATGAACAAGATATCCATGGTGGATTTGCCCATTGCCACTTCTCCTCTGAGGATGACCTTCAGCCATTGCTCAAAGAATTGAAAGTGACCATCCGTTGTGTTCCTCGGGACGGAAATGACGAGCCAGGGACCTGCTTCTTTACCGGTAAACCGGCAGCGAAGGTCGCCATCTTTGCCAAGGCGTATTGATTTTCCGGCTTTGTCTGGGGCTGGGGCTTGCTAAATGCGAAATTAACAGTGTGACCTGAAAAGTGACAGATGCCGCGCCGACGTATCGCTTAGCGTATCACGATGAACGCTGGTAGATGGCGGTTAGCAGCGATTCGGTGTCTTTGAATTTTTTGCCGCCAGCCATCGTTTCGTCGATCAGTTTACGGGCATCTGCTTCGCTGTGTCCCAAGGTGATCAATGCGTCAAACGTTTCACTGATTACGGCTGATGCGGCAGTTCCTTTGCCTGCATTTTCACTGGTGACTGCCTGCCTTTCGACCATCAGTGCGAAGCGTGGCATTTTACGACGCAACTTTGCGATCACACGCTCGCTTGTTGCTGGCCCGACACCGGGAAGGGCCGACAGTCCTTTTGCGTCCTGTTCCTCGATGAGGACAGCGAGCTCCTTGACTGGACGCACCATCGCACGAAGTGCTTTCTTGACCCCGACGCCGTCGACACTACAAAACAAATCAAAGAACTGACGTTCAGGCTCGGTCATGAAACCAATCAGCCGTGGAGTTAAACGACCACCTTGCGCATTTCCCTCAATGTAATCCAGAGTATGAAGACGCGTCTTCTGACCAATACTATTTTGCAGCATGCGGCGAGTGTAGTCGGCTACCAGTACCTCATATTCGAAGGGGGGGGCTTCGATGGTGACAGCAGTTTCACTGACGCGAACCAGTGTTCCGGCGATGGTAACGATCAAGAGTGTGTGCTCCGGGGATGAGGAATTTCTGATTCGATGACAAGGAGAGTGTCTGAGAGAGTCTTCCAGTGCGGGTCAAAAAGATGGAGGATTCCAAAGACGGGGTCAAGCCGAGCGTTGTCTGCCAGCGAGATCCAAACGCGAAGATGAGGCAAAACCACGTTGGAAAATGAAAAATCAAAAATCAAGAAGATTTGCTAAGAGCTGACATGGATGTCCCGTCTCCGAGGTGGTGGCCGCACAACGCGATCGCGAGGGCGTCGGCCACGTCTGCCGGTTCAGGCAGGGTTGCCAGACCCAATTGAATTTTGACGGCTAACTGAATCTGGTGTTTCGGGGCGTGACCATTGCCGGTCATGACTTTTTTCACGCGAGTGGGTTCAAAGTGAAGCACATTGATGTTGGATTGTGCCGCTGCAAGACAGATCACGCCTCGTGCATGTCCCATCAGGATTGCGGTCCGCGGACGTTCGTAGTGTGAGAACAATTGTTCCAACGCCATTACATCTGGTTCGTGCGCTTCAATGACCTCGCGCAGGCCGCTGTGGAGCTCTCGCAGTCGGGCTTCGATGCTTTCCTTGGGTTTGCTGCGGATGATACCAGCTTCGATCAATCTGATTTTTCCCGGAAGCGGCATCGAACCACCTGCCGTTCCGACTTCAATCACACCATAACCAGTGGTGTTCAAGCCAGGATCTACTCCTAAAAGTCGGCGTGTGGCAGAACCAGAGGTCACGAGTTGCGTTCCCAGCTTGTGCCTTCTTTTTTGTCCAGCAGGGCAACGCCCAAGTCCGTCAAGCGATCACGGATCGCATCGCCTGTCGCGTAGTCCTTGCGTTCTCGAGCCTCTTTGCGAAGATCGATTAAAAGGTTCACCACGCCGTCGAGTAAGTCAGTGTCTGCCTCGTCTCCACCACTTCCAGCAACGGCTGGCTTCAGAAAAATTCCCAGTACACTGGTCAATTCGCGAATCACAGCAGCTGCTTTGATCAACGACACAACTGCAGGTGCATTCAGTTCGGCAGCCGGCCCCAATTCGTGTTGATCAATGTGTCGGTTCAATGCACGAAGTGAATCGAACAATACGCTGATGGCTGCACCGGTGTTGAAGTCGTCATCCATTGAGGATAGGAACTTCTCACGTGCCGCATGCATTTCCTGCAGCAGCGTGTCTTCTCCAGGCTCAAAGTCGCCGTCAGTTCGACAGGTACCCAGCGGCAGGTCATAGAAATATTGGCCCGGGTGCTGCGCGCTTTCCTGAAGCGAAGTTATCTCGTTGAAACGATCAAAGAAGCGATAGAAAGCTTCCAAGGATGTACCGGCTTCTTGCAAACCGTCTTCGTTGTACACAATGGTAGATCGGTAATGAGTTCTCAAGAGAAAGAATCGGATCCTTTCACCCGTGTGTCTCCGAATCACTGTTGAGAGTCCGCCGTCTCCCTTGCTGCGACTGATTTTGCCAGCTGACGCCTCTTCTGTTGATTCTTCACGGTCGCTCTTTCCACCAATTTTTCCTTTCTCGCCAGCTCGCATCAAGCCATTATGCATCCAGTACTTAACCATCGGGGCATCGTGGCAGCAGCCGCTTTGTGCGAGTTCGTTCTCATGGTGAGGGAACATGAGATCCAGTCCCCCGCCGTGAATATCAAATGTGTTCCCCAGTATTTCATGGCTCATTGCGGAGCATTCGATGTGCCACCCCGGACGTCCGGGGCCCCAGGGACTTTCCCAAGCAATCGAATCATCCTTTGCACTCTTCCAAAGAGCAAAATCGCCCGGTGAGCGTTTCTTGGCGGCAGCTTCGCCCCCTTCACCTTGTTGCGACTCCATGCTTCGATTGGATAACTGACCATAATTGCTGTCTTTGGCGACATCGAAGAAAACATCACCATCTACCGCGTAGGCATAGTCCTTTTCTTCCAGTGCCTTGATGAAGGAGATGATTTGAGGCATATGATCAGTTGCTCGTGGCAAATAATCGATTTGATTGACGCCCAGTTCACGCAGATTTGATAAATAATCTGCCGTCATCTCGCAGGCAATCTGGCTCATGGGAAGATTGCGTTCCCTGCTCTTGGCGATCAGCTTGTCATCAACGTCCGTGATGTTCACCACCCACGTCACGTCGTATCCGCTGTAACGCAGGTAACGCTTGATCGTGTCGAAGATCACGGGACCAACCATGTGTCCTATATGTGACTCCGCGTAAACGGTTGGGCCACACAGGTAGATGCCAACCTTGGGGGGATGAAGCGGTTCGAACGGTTCCTTGGTCTTGCTAAGCGTGTTGTAAACGCGAATCGTGGGTTTGTTGGTCGACGCGTCAGAGTCGTTTTGGCTTGCAGTCGCGGTGCTCATCTTTGTCGTCTGATAGAGAGTGGATCGCAGGTTGGAATTCTTAAAGTAGAGGCGTGAATCTGACCAAGGAAATGCTAGCAATGCATTGCATTGATGTCAGATCATCAGCGGCTCTACCCGTGAAGATGGGGATTATAGGGGCTGAACGTTTTCCTGCAGAGGGCGATTTTCGGCACCCCGGATCAAGTCGCGTTTTTGATCCGTGTTTCACCAGATCCATGGACCGTGATCGATCGATGTAGTCGAGGCGAGAACAATGAAAGCAATTGCCTGCCGACCGGTGAAACCTGCCGACCAGTGAAACCTAATGAAATCCAACAAGACGCAGCCTGACACCAAGGATCGGCTTACGTGTTGTAGACCAGAACCACCACTCTGGCAGCGATGGCTTCGCCATGACCAATGGGGCCAGTGCCCTCCCCTGTTTTGGCTTTGATCCCAATGCGATCGGTTGGAGTGTCCGTTATTTTGGAAATCGCAGCCTTCATGGCATCAATGTGCACGGCCATTTTTGGCCGCTCCGCGAGGATCACACAATCCATGTTGGCAATTTCCATTCCATGGTGCCTCAGTCGTCTGATCGCTTCATGCAAAAAGTCGGCACTATTGCGATCATGGTTTTCTGCAGCATTGTCTGGGAAAAGTCGGCCAATATCTTGCTCTGCGATCGAACCCAGGATGGCATCGGTAACCGCGTGCAGCAGGACATCAGCATCGCTATGACCGATGCAATGCACCTCGCAATCGATGTCGATGCCCCCGATGCGAAGTGGACCTCCGTTGCCAAGTCGGTGGGTGTCGTATCCAAGTCCCACTCGGATCGGTGGAATCGGTGCTGTCATGGGAGTTTTTCCGTCCAATAAAATCTGAATCTGAAAATCTGAATCTGAACCGTGTGGTGAGTATTACGGTGTGCTCATCTTCCGCTATTCGCCATCACCTCGTTTTTGCACAAGTCATTTTCCTCGGCACACCGGTTCCGTGTACGCATGCCCGCTTCATTGTGAGTCAGTTCGTGTTGTTATCTCTTTCCGTGTGCTCGTGAACTAGGGGCAGTCTTTCCTGTTTGCCCTTTCCTGCTTGCCAAGGTCGGTGGCTGTCCTGTCTCCACAGGTCGGTGGCTGTCCTGCTTGTAAAGGCCGAAGCTCGCGGACTAACTCAGGGCATCCTGAGAGTCACGCACATCTGCGCTGCGTAATTTTAGTCCCGGCTTTGAACCTGCTGCCTTGTACCTACAATAACGGACTTTCACACGTCTGCGAGCCACATAGCCCATGCCAATTATCGAAGTACGAGAGTTGGCCAAGTCTTACCGCGTTTACAACAAACGCGAAGGGTTGGCTGATAGCGTTCGGGGCCTGTTTCGTCGTGAATACAGGGAAGTCAAAGCGGTTCAGGGAATCGACTTGAACGTGGAGCAAGGGGAATTTGTCGCATTTCTTGGCCCAAATGGTGCTGGGAAAACGACCACTCTGAAACTGCTCAGCGGTGTAATCAATCCGACGAGTGGGGCAGCAAGCGTGATGGGTTTCACGCCTTGGCAAAGAAAAAATGAGTATCGCCGCCGCTTCGCACTGGTGATGGGACAGAAAAACCAGTTGTGGTGGGATTTGCCTGCTCAGGAGTCATATCGGCTTCATCAGCAGATTTACGGCGTACCGGTCGACGAGTTTAACAGCACGCTAGCTGAACTGACGGATCTGCTGGATGTGGGAGGACTTTTGAGTCGACCTGTTCGTGAGCTTTCGCTTGGAGAACGCATGAAAATGGAGCTGATAGCAGCCCTGCTTCATCGCCCAGAGGTCCTTTTCCTTGATGAACCAACGATTGGGCTAGATGTTATCGCGCAGCATAACATTCAACAGTTCCTGAAGTACTATCAGGAAAAACGCAAGATCACCATTTTGTTAACCAGTCACTACATGAAGGATATCGCTGCACTCTGCAAACGTGTTGTGATTATCGCTGGTGGGCGGATTGAGTACGACGGTTCTTTGTCGGGAGTGATTGACAACTTCTCTGGGCACAAAGTCATGACTTTGCAATTTGCGGATGGGCATCAGCCTGATCTTTCGCAATTGGGTGAGGTCCTCGATGAAACATGGCCCAAGGTTCGGCTGCGTGTTGATCGTCGTGACGTACCTCGTGTGCTTTCTGAAGTGCTTCGTGATAATCCGATCGAAGATGTAGCAGTTGAAGATGTTCCACTTGAAGAAGTCATCGCTGAACTCTTTCGCGAGTCATCGCAGAAATCTGATGCGGACGAACAGTAGAGACGAACAGTAGAGACGAACAGTAGAGACGAACAGTAGAGAAGAACTGAGGATCTGGTTCGATGTACAAGTGCCCCGCTGAACCCTTGTAGGTTCGTGTTTCCCAGTGAGGGCGTAGGTGGGTGCTCATGCAGAGCCAGACTGCGAAGTCCGTTGTGTTACACGACCGCGGGGGAGAGGTCATGTTGCAACGAAATGTTGGCGTCAATCAGAAGCAGGCCTCATTAAGCAGATGTGCGTTCACGCTCGTCGAATTGTTGGTCGTGCTGGCCATTATCGCAATCATGGTGGGTTTGTTATTGCCTGCTGTGCAAGCGGCTCACGAGGTGGCGCGGCGTGTTCAATGCCAAAATAATCTTCACCAGATTGGCCTTGCTTTGCATAACTATCATGGTGCGTTTCGGCGGTTTCCGCCGCAACGGACACGTAATGGATTTCATGGAGGGGCAATTTTTACGTTGTCGTACATAGACAATCAGAATGTTCGTGACGCCTATCGAATGAGTTATCGTTGGAACTCGCCACAGAATGTTGACGGAGAAGGTGGGCCGCATCCAACGACTACGCCCCACTGGGACAGTGTCGGCTCGGTTAGCGACGGCAGGGCTGATCAGATCACGGACTTCTTATCTTGGTTTGATGAGAGGATGGGAGCGGGTAGGTTTTCGAGATGCGTTTGATGGCCTGTCCCGGACGATTTTGTTTGCAGAGGACACGACACGACCTGACTATTACGTGGCGGGGAAACGTTTGGGATCACCCAATCGTCCCTCAAGTGGTGGCAATTTTGGTGTCAGCAATGGGGCGGTCAAGGGAGCCGCATGGGCAGGTTCCCGCAACGCAATCCCAAAGGATGGATTTACGCAGGACGGCAAGTCTTCACCGGGGCCGTGCCCTATCAATTGCACCAACAATAACGAAATGTATTCTTTCCATTCTGGTGGGGTTCACTGTGTGCTGGCAGACGGGGCTGTTCGCTTCCTATCGCAGACGATTGACATCGATACGATGCCCTCATTGATTACGGCCAAGGGGCATGAATTGATTCCGCTGGAAGATTTTGCGAGGTGATCTCGTTGTTGGCCGTCTGGACCAAATGGCCTTCTTGGGTTCTGCTGACGCTGTTTTCTATCCTCTCCCCGCCTGACGTTCAGCAGTATGCCACTCGTTTCCATCGACGATCTTTCCATTGGGTTTCGCGGTCCTTCACTATTGGATGGTGTCTCTGCGACGATTGAAACAGGTCAACGTATTGGCCTGCTGGGTCGTAATGGAGCTGGAAAGACGACTCTGATGAGATTGCTGGATGGCAAAATGCAGCCAGATTCGGGCGGCATTCATGTTAGCCCAGGAGCGAAAATTGCTCGATTGACTCAGGATGTGCCACGCGATCTGGAGGGCACGGTGCACGAAATTGTGACAGCAGGCCAAGCAAATATGGATGATCCAGAGTTGCAGTGGCAAATCCAGCATGCTGTTGACTCGACCCTGTCTCGTATGCACTTGGATCCGGAGATTGAATTTCAGACGCTTTCCAGCGGCATGAAGCGTCGTGTTCTGTTGGCGAGGGCAATTGCTTCTGAGCCTGATATCTTGCTGCTGGACGAACCCACCAACCATCTCGACATCTCCTCCATTCTCTGGTTAGAAAACTTTCTGTCGCGGTGGAGGAAAACACTGATCTTCGTGACGCACGATCGATCGTTTCTGCAAAATTTGGCTACGCGAATTTGGGAGATTGACCGGGGGCGACTTTTTGATTGGTCCTGTGACTACTCTACCTTTCTAAAAAGAAAAGAGGCAGCCATTGCAGCAGAAGAAAAGCAAAATGCGCTCTTTGATAAGCGGCTAGCTGAAGAAGAAGTCTGGATTCGCCAAGGGATCAAAGCGCGGCGTACACGGAATGAAGGACGTGTTCGGGCCTTGAAGGCAATGCGAGTCGAAAGATCTACCCGTCGGCAAGGTGAGGGCAAGGCGAAGATGAGATTGCAGGAAGCAGAGCGGACCGGAGCGCTTGTTACGGATGTCAAGGAAATCTCATTCGGGTATGGAGAACATAAGATCCTTGAGAATTTCACCACCATGCTGATGCGCGGTGACAAAGTGGGGATCATCGGGCCCAATGGCGCGGGAAAGACAACGTTGCTAAAGTTGCTGCTGGGGCAACTCGAACCACACGAGGGACGTGTGCGGATGGGTACTAATTTGCAGATTGCCTATTTCGATCAGTTGCGTGATACGCTTGATCCCGACAAGACCGTTGTCGAGAACGTTGGCGATGGAAGCGATAAAATTCAGATTGGTGATAAGACAAAGCACATCATGGGCTATCTTCAGGACTTTCTGTTTACACCTGAAAGAGCACGCACTGAGGTAAGGTTCCTTTCAGGTGGAGAAAGGAACAGAGCTTTGCTGGCACGACTGATGACGAAGCCCGCTAACGTCATTGTTCTCGATGAGCCGACTAATGATTTGGACAGTGAAACGCTGGAACTACTTGAGGAGCAGTTGACTGATTTCAATGGAACTTTGCTGATGGTCAGCCACGACCGTACCTTTCTCAATAACGTGGTAACGAGCACGATTGTCTTCGAGGAAGGTGGGGTTCATGAATATGCTGGAGGCTACGACGAGTGGAGAGCTGCCGTTGCAAGAAAAGTTGCCGATAAACTAGAGGCAGCGAAGCCTGAAAACGACAAAACCAAAAGTGAGAAAGTAAAGGCAGCTCCGGCAGAAGTTAAAAAACTCTCGTACAAGCAGAAACGCGAACTCGAGCAGTTGCCAGGGAAAATCGAGAAGATGGAACTTACCATTGCGGCACTTCATGAAGCCATGGCAGCGACAGACTATTATCAAAAACCGGCTGACACGATCGCAGCCGAAGCAGCCCAGTTGAAGCAGGTGGAAAGTGAGCTGTCAGAAGCTTATTCACTCTGGGAAAAACTTGATTCCTGATCGAGGAAAGTCGAGTGTTTTCGTTGTCTATCAACACGCGGCATGCAATTCAACACGATAGGGTGAATGGCCTGCGGCGATGCGGTATTTGTCCAAAATCAGGGCTCTTTTGTACAAGACGCCGTGACTACATTGGAGCATGAGTCTTATCGTCAACAGCCGGAAATGAGCAGAATCGGCCGCTCTGCGTTGGAGCCCACGAGTCTCAAGGCAAATACCGGCTCATGCGTAAAACTCTGTTAAACTGTGGGTAGGGAATTCGGTTCCCCCCACCGTACGCACTCTGTGATGGCGATGTACCGCTGGAACATCCGGACTACTGGAGCATCAGTCTCCAGATTTCGAACGTACCATTAATCGGGTGCACGACTATATCGGGTGCACGACAATATCGGGTGCACAACTGTATCGGATGCACAACGCATTCGTGAGCCACGCACCACCAAGCTCTTTCCTCTGTTTCGATGCAACGCAGATCCATGAAACTGTTTTTTCAGTGTTTTTACACCAACGCTCGATTGGTTCCTTTCTTGATCGTCCTGCTGACGATCACAGGAGTGGCCAGCGTCGCGGCCAAAGATGTGGATTTCAACACCCAGATCCGGCCATTGATTTCGAACAACTGTTTGACATGCCATGGACCGGATGAAGACGAACGGGCAGCCGGATTGCGGCTCGATACCGAGGCTGGTTCGAGATTGGATTTGGGGGGATACGCCGCGATTACTCCGGGAAATCCTGATGCCAGCGAACTACTCCATCGGCTTACCACTGATGATGAAGAATTGAAGATGCCTCCTGAAGGAAAAGGCAGGCGTTTGGAACCCCAAGAGGTCGAACTCATTCGCCGCTGGATTGCTGAGGGTGGCAGCTACGATAGGCACTGGGCCTACACGAAGCCCGTGCGCGCTCCCATGCCCGCTGTGCAGTTGAAGCAGTGGCCGCGCAACTCGGTCGACTACTTTGTCCTTGCTGAACTGGAATCACGTGGGCTCAGCCCTTCACCTGAAGCTGATCGATGGACGCTGGCAAGGCGGGTCTCGCTGGATCTAATTGGACTGCCACCCACATGGGAAGAAGCAAAGGCATTTGTGCAAGATGATTCAGATAACGCATACGAACGATATGTTCAAACTCTATTGCAAAAGCCTGCTTTCGGTGAACGCTGGGCAAGAGTATGGCTTGATCTTGCTCGCTACGCAGATTCCGCTGGCTACGCTGACGATCCTCCTCGAACCATTTGGGCCTTCCGTGACTACGTGATTAAGTCACTGAATGACAATAAGTCTTTTGATCAATTCACCATCGAACAAATCGCAGGCGATTTGCTGCAAAATCCAACGCAGGAACAATTGATCGCAACGGCCTTTCATCGCAACACTTTGACGAACAACGAAGGCGGAACGAATGATGAAGAGTTTCGTAACGTGGCAGTCGTTGATCGCGTGAATACGACGATGGCGGTATGGAT
>Ga0315332_10001749_pt1 | contig 11777 bp, 11 predicted proteins | sample M110034915metaG_FD_203455 | JGI IMG/M metagenome (GOLD analysis project Ga0315332, IMG submission 203455) | Ammonia-oxidizing marine archaeal communities from Monterey Bay, California, United States - M1 100m 34915 | ecosystem: Environmental > Aquatic > Marine > Intertidal zone | place: USA...
GTCCTCGAGTTTCTGCGAGTCGCCCATCCCGATCAGATCCGGGACCACGCAGCGTCCGGAGCCCTCGAGGTGGGGGACGACGTCTCGCCAGAGGTAGGAAGAAGTGGGGTTGCCGTGGAGAAGGACGATCGGGTCTCCCTCTCCGCGTTCGTGATAGGCCATCTCGTGGCCGAGGATCTCGATCTTCTTTTTGGAGAGGGGGGTAGAGGTCGGCATGGGCGGGATCATTCCTTTTCGCTTCGGTGGAGGCAAGCGCAGAGGGTTCCTCGGTCCAGACTCCGGGTCAGCGCGGATGCGCCCCTTTAGTCGCTACTGCGCCCGTAGACGTCCTCGAAGCGGACGATGTCATCCTCGCCGAGGTACCCGCCCGACTGGACTTCGATGAGCGTGAGGTCCTCTTCGCCCGGGTTTTCGAGACGGTGGCGCACGCCGGTGGGGATATAAGTGGACTGGTTCTCGGCGAGGAGGACCACCTCCTCGCCGACCGTGACCCGCGCGGTGCCTTGCACGACGATCCAATGTTCTGCGCGGTGCTGGTGCATTTGGAGCGAGAGCTTCTGGCCTGGCTTGACTCGGATCTGCTTGACCTGGAAGCGTCTGCCCTGGGCGACGCCCTCGTAATCTCCCCAAGGTCGATAGACGCGGGCGTGGAGTTCAGATTCGCTTCGCTCGGCGCGGTCGAGCTCCGCAACGATTTCCTTGACCTCCTGTGCGCGCTCCCGAGGTGCAACGAGGACCGCGTCGCGGGTCTCCACGATGACGAGGTCCCGGACACCGATGGCGCTGACCAGGCGACTCTCCGAGCGCACATAGGAACCTTCGACATCGTGCAGCACGACATCTCCGGTTGCCACGTTTCCAGCTTCCTCCCGGTCTCCGATTTCCCAGAGCGCTGCCCAGGAGCCGACATCGTTCCAACCGATGGGGGCCGTGACGACGGCGGCCTTCGTCGTCTTCTCCATGACGGCGTGATCGATCGAGATCGAGGGGGATTCGCCGAAGGCCTGCGGATCGAGTCGAGTGAAGGTCAGGTCGCGCGCCGATTTCGTGACCGATTCGAGGACGGCTGCCAGGAGGTCCGGTTCGAGGCGATCGAGCTCCGCGAGCAGGGGCGCGACGGAAAATACGAACATGCCGCTGTTCCAGGCATATTCACCGGACGCGACGAAGCGTTCTGCGCGCGCGACGTCCGGTTTCTCCACGAATTCGGCCACGTTGGCGGCTCCGGGGATCCCCTCGAGCGGATCTCCTCGGCGGATGTAGCCGAATCCCGTCTCCGCGTGCTCCGGGACGATGCCGAAGGTGGCCAGGGCGCCCCGTCGCGCTGCTGCGCAGCCAGCCTCGACGGCGGTGTGGAAGGCTTCGAGATCTCGGATGACGTGGTCGGAGGGGAGCACGAGGAGGATGCCTTCCGGATCCACCTCGCGCACGATGGCGGCAGCGGCGGCGATCGCGGGCGCCGTGTTGCGCGCGACCGGCTCGAGGGCGATCGCGAGGGGCTCGACGCCGACCTCGCGAAGCTGCTCGGCGATGATGAAGCGGTGGGCCTCGTTGCAGAGCACCAGCGGCGGGGCGAAGCGCCCAGGGTCCGCAACCCGCAATGCGGTGTCTTGAAGCAGGGTGCGTTCGCCCGCGAGCGGGAGCAGTTGTTTCGGATAGGCCCTGCGGGAGAGCGGCCAAAGGCGGGTGCCCGAGCCCCCTGAGAGGATGACCGGGTGGACTTGGCCGCGTGCGGACGTCGACATGAGCGGAACCTCTCGGGACGCGAGGGGAGGGCGACCCTACCCCAGCGGTGGGCGGCGGGAAACTGATCGTCGGTGCCCCCGGCGGCCGAGGATCTCAGGAGGTTTGGCCCGCGGCGCGCAGCTTCAACAGGAAGGGCAGGGCGAGGGCCGCACAGAGCAGCTCCGAGACGCCCGCGACGGCGAACGCTGCCTGGTAGCCCGCAGCCGGGCCATGGCTGGCTCGGACGACTTCGCTGACCAGCCCGCCGGTCAGCGGGCCGAGAATGAACCCGAGGCTGCCCGCGGTATTGAAGGCGCCGAGCGCGGTCGAGCGAATTTCGGGTGGCGTGAGATCCGTGGTCATGAGCATGGAGGGTACGAACATGACCGCGGCCGCCATGCCGATGACCGCCATGCCCGGTCCGATCCAGTCCGTCGGCCAGAATCCGAGGCTCGCCGTGAGCACGCCATAGATCGCGCTTCCGATGCAGAGCAGCGCCGTCTTCGAAAGACGGTCTGCGAGCACACCAAAGGGGAAGGAGAGCAAAGCAAAAGGCAGCATGAAGGCGGAGATCCAGATGCCGACCTGCGGCGGGTCGGCGCCGTGGAGCCCCGAAGCGAAGAGCGAGAAGGTCGTCGTGTAGAAGCCGACCGTGAAGCGATCCGCAAAGGCGAAGACGAGCGGCACGATCATCGAACGATGCTTCTGGACCGTGCGCCAGATCTCTCGAACTCCGGGTCGGGTCTCGCCCCCGTCGGTCTCGATCAGCGTCGCCGCTGCCAGTCCCGACGCCGCGATGAGGAGCACGACCCCGGCTTCGAGGGGGCGGAGTGGGTCAACCCGGCCCAGCAGGCCGCCGATCGGCGCGCCGAGAGCGACCCCGAGCATCATGCCCGCGCCGGTGACGCCCATCGTGACCCCGCGCCGCTGCTCGCCGCCGAGGCTCGCGGCCAGCGAGAGGAGCAAGGAGAGCGCGAAGATGTGGGCGCAGCCCTCGATCAATCGGATGCCGAGGAAGAGGGAGAAGGGAACGTCGAGGGTCATCGCGAAGAAGCAGAATGCGTCGACACCGAGTGCGGCGATCACGAGGGGTCGGCGTCGCCCGATCCGATCCGCCAACGCCCCGGCCAGGGGGGCGGCCACGGCGGCGCCGATCATGTTGATCGACATGAAGAGCGAGGTCATCAGTTCCGAGACCGCAAAACGCTCACCGACGAGCGAACGGAGGATGGGGACGGGCAGCGTGACCGGCATCATGATCGCGACGGCCAGCAGGCCCATGAGGGCGATCCTCGTCTTCGACACCCTCGCGGGCTCCGTGCAATCCATTCCGACCTCGCTCACGACGCTCGGGGTTCGCCTACCGCGGCACGGCGGCGCGATACATCGCCGCCCTTCCCATCCCCTTCACGGGGTGAGGTCGATAGGGCGCTTCGAGCCGTTCGATCTCCTCCTGAGAGAGGCAGATCTCTGTCGCAGCGATGGCGTCCTCCAGGTGAGAGAGCTTCGTGGCGCCGATGATGGGGGCCGTCACGAAGGGCTTCGAGAGCATCCAGGCCAGCGCGATCTGCGCGGGCGGACGGTCCCTCTCCTTCGCGACAGCGAGCACGCTCTCGACGACGTCCCAATCCGAGGCCTCGTCGTACAGGAAATCCGTCATGCCGTCGGTCTCCTGGCGCGTCGTCGCCGATTTGTCGTCGATCGCCTTGCGAGAGCCCGCGAGCAGACCGCGAGCGAGGGGGGACCAGGGAATCACGGCGATCTCTTCGGTCTCGCAGAGCGGCATCATCTCGCGCTCCTCTTCGCGGTAGATCAGGTTGTAGTGATTCTGCATGGTGTCGAAGCGAGCGAGGCCCTCTCGCGCCGAGACGCCCAGTGCGGTCGCGATCTCCCAGGCATAGGCCGAACTGCAGCCCAGGTGGCGCACCTTGCCCTGCCGCACGAGATCGTCGAGCGCGCGCAGGGTCTCGTCCATGGGGGTGTGTGGGTCGAGCCGGTGGAGCTGGTAGAGGTCGATCGTCTCGACCCCCAGGCGCCGAAGGCTCGCTTCGCACGCCTGCTGGATATGTTTGCGGGAGAGACCGCCCATGTTGGGCCGGTCATTGGACGGAAAGAAGACTTTCGTCGCGACGACGCACTCGTCGAGGTTCGTCATCTCCCGCAGTAGCTTGCCCGTCACCTCTTCCGAGACTCCAATCGAGTACATGTCGGAGGTGTCGAAGAAGTTGATCCCCGCTTCGATCGCGCGCTTGAAGAAAGGGCGCGACTGGTGCTCGTCGAGTACCCAGGGACGCCACTCGGGTGTCCCATAGCTCATGCAGCCCAGGCAGAGGCGCGAGACGCGCATTCCCGTCCGCCCCAGAATCGTGGTGTCCATCGGGTCTCTCCTCTCGTTGATCGAGAGGCCCGATTCTACACGCTCGTTCAGGACGCGGGGGTGGTCTCAGAACTCGTAGGATGCCCGCAATTCCTCGTCATTCTCGGAGAGGAGTCGAGCCAGCTCGACCATGACGCGACATTGCTTGACCGTCGCATCGTCCTGCATCTTTCCGTCGATCATGACGGCGCCCGTGCCGTCGCCCATCTCGTCGATGACCCGTTTGGCCCAGAGGACCTCATCGACGGGCGGGGAGAAGACCGCCTTGGCGATGCCGATCTGGACCGGGTGGAGGCTCCATGTGCCGACGCAGCCCATCAGGAACGCGTTTCGGAACTGGTCCTCGCAGGCGACCGTGTCCTTGATGTCACCAAAGGGCCCGTAGTAGGGGAGGATGCCGTTCGCGTTACAGGCGTCGACCATGCGCGCCATGGTGTAATGCCAGAGGTCCTGTTGTGCCGTGGGGCGCGGCGCGTCCGCGTTCTCCGGATCGGGGTCCGTCCGCACGACATAACCGGGGTGGCCGCCTCCGACGCGGGTCGTCTTCATGCGACGGCTCGCCGCCAGATCCGCCGGGCCGAGCGAGAGTCCTTGCATGCGGGGACTCGCGGCGCAGATCTCCTCGACGTTCGCGACGCCGAGCGCCGTCTCGAGGATCGCGTGGATCATGAGCGGCTTCTCCAGGCCTGCGCGCGCCTCGAGCTGGGCGAGGAGTCTGTCCACGTAATGGATGTCCCAGGCGCCTTCGACCTTGGGGACCATGATCACGTCGAGCTTGTCGCCGATCTCGCCGACCAGGGTCATCACGTCATCGAGGAACCAGGGCGAGTCGAGGCTGTTGACCCGGGTCCAGAGCTGGCAGCTGCCGAAGTCCGTCTCGCGGGCGATCTTCACGAGCCCCTCGCGCGCGGCGACCTTGTTGTCCGCCGCGACGGCGTCTTCGAGGTTGCCGAGCAGGACGTCGCATTTCTGGGCGATGTCCGGAATCTTCGTCGCCATCTTGGCGTTGCTCGGGTCGAAGAAGTGGATCATGCGCGACGGCTTGAAGGGAATCTCGCGCAGGGGCGCCGGAGCGCCGAGGGCCATCGGCTGGAAGAAGTCTTTCGCGCTTCGCATGGGGTCTCCTGATATCTCGGGCGCTTGATCGGGGGCGAGCTTAGCGCTCGTAGAGTTTGATGATCTGGACCATGCCCTCGGGTGCCGCCTCGAGGCAGAGGTCGCAGAGGACACATTCGTCAAGGTTCTCGGCGTCGATCCGTACGCCCGTCGGTTCCGCCACGAAGATCGAAACGGGGCAGATCTCCTCGAGCTTCTTGGCCAGTCCGGGGTCGCTTGCGACCTTCGGGTCGACGACGACGTCTATGAATTCTCCGGGCATATTCGTCTCCTCTGGAGCGGGTAGGGGAATGAGGCGGCCACGGGCCTCTAGCGCTTTCGCCGCGCGAGTCGCTGGCGGATCAGGTCGGGGATCTCCTCGATGCGTTCGGCAACGGAGATGCCCGCCTCCTCCATCCGCTTGATCTTCTCGGCGGTCGTGTCTTCCTTGCCCTCGACGATCGTCCCGGCGTGGCCGAAGCGCATGCCCTTCATCTCGTCCATGAAGCGCCCCGCCATGAACGCGACGATCGGCAGCCGGGACTCGTGTTCCGCGACCCATTCCGCGAGTTCGGCCTCCATGCGTCCGCCGGGCTCGGAGTAGATCGCGATCGCTTCGGTCTCGGGATCGGCTTCGAAGAAGGGCATGAGTTCGGCGTAGGTCGTGCCGACGATGGCGTCGCCGCCGATCGAGACACAGGTGGACTGGCCGAGCCCCGCGGCGGTGAGCGTCGACGCGATCTCGGTCGTCATGCCGCCCGAGCGCGACATCACGCCGATGTTGCCCTTCTTATAAGCCTGTCGCGTATTCGCGGCGGGACCGCCGACGCCGCCCATCTTGCACTCGTCGGGCGAGATGATGCCCAGGCAATTGGGACCGATGATCCGCGCGCCGCGTAGCTCGGCCAGCTCGACACACACGGCGACCTGCTTGCGGGGCACGTTCTCCGTCACGACGACGATCAGTTCGATGCCGTTCTCGAGCGCTTCGATGATGGCGTCCTGAGTGAATTTGGGTGGAACCGAGACGATCGAGCCCTCGATCTTGCCGCCGTTCGCGGCCACGGCATCACGGACGCAGTCGTAGACGGGCACGCCGTAGACGTCGCGACCCGCGCGCCCGGGGGTCACGCCGCCGACGATTTGCGCGCCGTAATCCAGGTTTTCGCGCGTGAGGTTGATCGCTTCACGACCGGTAATGCCCTGGATGATGAAGCGGGTGTCCTGGGTCAAGAGAATGGACATCGTTGGATCTCCTAGGCCTGCATCTTCGCGACGGCGCGCCCGGCGGCGTCGTGCATCGAGACGCTTCGGTCGCAGTAGTCGACGCCGTATTTTTCGAGGATCTTGAAGCCTTCTTCCTCCCAGGCGCCCGGGATCCGGAAAATCGCAATGGTCTCCGCAGGATCTTTACCGGCCTCGAGGCAGCCCTTGATCACGCCGCGCGCGACGATGTCGACACGCGTATTCGAGACGACGTTCATCATCACCGCGATCTTCTCGACACCGGGCTTGGAGAGGATCAGCTTGGTCAGCTCCTTGGCCTTACTCATCGAGGGGTTGCCGCCGATCTCGCAGTAGTTGGCCGGGCGGCCGCCGTGGGTACGAACGGCGTCGAAGAGCGTGAGCGAACCGCCCCCGGCGCCGATCACGAGGCCCAGGTCGCCGTCGAACTCGACGACGTTGCCTGCGACGCCGCGGTGGTCCGCAGAGTTCACGCGGGCACCGGCGAGCTCGAAGGCCGTCGGAGGTCGAGCCTGACGTGTCTCGTCGTCGCCGATGCCGAGTTCCGTGAGGAGCGCCTTGTGGTCGCCGCGGGCCTCGGCCTCCATGTCGATATGGCCGTCCAGGACCAGAAAACGGCCGTCGTCGAGCTTGGCCAGGGGGTTGATCTCGGCGAGCGTGAGGTCGTACTCGAGGAAGATCTGCATCAGCTTGAAGACGATTGGAGTGAGCTTGTTGAGGTCGCTCCCCGTGACGCCCGTCGCAGCGACGGCCTCCTTGGCGACGCGTGGGGTGAGCGGGAGGATCGTCGAAAAATGGGTTTTCGAGACGTGCTCGGGGTGGGTCTCGGCGACCTCCTCGATGTCGATGCCGCCCATGTCGGAGAACACGCAGACCGGCCGTTTGGCCCGGCCGTCCCAGGTGATGGCGACGAAATATTCTTGTGCGATCGGGCTCTTCTCCTCGACCAGGATCGAGCGGCAGCGCTGGCCATTGACTTCGATCGGTGCGATCGCCTCTGCGGCTCGGGCCGCCTCGTCCGCGTCGTCGGCGAAGCGGACCGCGCCGGCCTTCATGCGGCCGCCCGAGAGAACCTGACTCTTCAGTACGACGGGGCCCCCGCCGAGGTCGTCGAAAGCGCGTCGGGCGCCTTCGGTGCCGGCATCGAGGGCCAGCAGGGCGCGCTGGCCCATTGGGAGCCCGTGGCGATGGAAGAGGGCTTTGGCTTCGTATTCATAGAATCGCATGGGTCGGGACTCCGGTCTCGGATGGGCGGGTTCGCCGTGCGGGACGAGGGCGGTCGCGAGCGGACACGGTCGGGTCCGGGGCGGGCTGGATTGGACGAGCTCACTCCGGGCCGGTGCGGGGCGGGGCTGGCTCTAAGGCCGCGGACTCTATGACTTTTAAGCCATACCGGCAACAGCCTCGGCCCTGACTCGCGTTCGAGCGGCAAGTGGCACGCGAAGCGGCCCCGGGTCGGGATCGGCCGCTCAACCGGGCCCGCCGGTCGTCCGATCCAGGAAGTATCTGTTTATCTCATCCGACACGGAACGTGTTCGGGAGGAAACGATGGCCCCCAAGATCAACGTTCTGATCGTGGACGACAGCCGCACCGTACTCGGTCACCACGCCCACGTGCTTTCTGAGATCGAGGGCCTCTCGATCGTGGGGACGGCGCGCGATGGCGCGGGGGCGATCCGGATGGCGACCGAGGCGAGGCCGGACCTCGTTCTGATGGACATCGTGATGCCCGGTCTCGATGGTCTCTCCGCGCTCCGCACGATCAAGTCGATGCATCCCGAGATCGCGGTCGCGATGGTCTCGTCGATCGGCGGCGACGTCGCAAAGGCAGAGGAGGCTTTCCGGCTCGGGGCTTGTCAGGTGCTCGCCAAGCCCTGCGACGTCGAGCAACTGGAGACACTCGTCGAGGCAGTTCGAGTCGCGCGCCAAGGCGAGCGAACCGAGGCGGGCGGGGCTCTCTGATGGCCGTTCGATTCTTTGGTCAATTCTTGATCGACCAGGGGGAGGTCGACGCCGATCAGGTGCGCATCGCCCTGGATCTGATGGAGGATGAGAACCCGACGATCGGCGAGATTGCAATCGACGAGGGATTCTTATCCGCCCGCCAGGCGGCGCTCGTTAGCGCCGAGCAGAGAGTTCACTACCTGGCGTTTGGTGACCTTGCGGTAGAGATGGGTTTTCTCGATCCCACGGAGCTGGAGCAGGTCCTCTTCCGACAACGATCCCAGCGCGTGCTGATCGGCGACGCGCTGGCCCGGCTCGGCTTCGTCGAATGGGATCGCCTCGGGACCCTGCTCGACGCCTACAAGGTGGATCAAGCGAGCTACCAGGTCGGCGCGCGCAATCTGCCCGAAGCGCTCGAACGCCATCGGGCCCCGGGCTTCGTGATCGAGTTGCTTCCGGAATTTTTGATGCGATTTGCGCAGATCCACGCGAAGGTCGGGGACGTGGTGCCGTTTTCGAGTGGTTCGTGCCACGCGGAAGTCAAGGTCTCGGTCTCCATCGAAGGCGCCTCACACCTCTTGATCACGTTGGTCTCGGACCGCTCCTTCGCCGAGGCGCTTGCCGTCGCCGCGAGTGGGCTCGGGACCGGCGCCCGCGACGCGGATTTGATCGTCGATGGGGTCGGCGAGTTTCTGAACGTCCTGGTGGGCAATGCCATCGCGGCTTCGGCCCGAGAGGCCCACCGCTTCGACCTCGGACCTCCCGAATACGACGCCGATCCCGGCGAAGGCTGGGCCGTGGGGCTCGCGGTCGGGGTGGGGGCCGCCGCGCTCCTTTTCGCGGTTGCCTGATTTCGACGCAGCGACTCTCAGGGGTGGTACGCTCGGGCGCATGAGCAAAGCGAGCGAGAAAGAGCACGCCGAACGGCTCGAGAAGTGGGCGACCTCGGGCGAGGAGGGCACTCCGCCCGTCTTGGCTGCCACGGTCATCCTGCTGCGAGACGGGGAGACCGGGCTCGAAACCCTGATGCTTCGGCGCAACTCAAAGATCGTTTTCGGCGGGATGTGGGTCTTTCCCGGTGGGCGTTTGGACGCCGAGGACTGGGTGGACGTCGCCGCGGGGGACGATCTGGCTGCGTCGCGACGAGCGGCGTCGCGAGAGGCGATGGAGGAGTCGGGGCTTGCCATCGAGCCCGAGTCGATGGTGACCTTCTCGCACTGGACGCCGCCGCCGGTCACCCCCAAGCGGTTTCTTACCTGGTTCTTCGCGGCGCGGGCAGGACACGAACGAGTCGCGATCGACGATGGAGAGATCAAGGAGTCCGCGTGGCTCGCTCCGGCGGAGGCGCTGCGGCGTCAGGCGGCGAAGGAGGTCGAGCTCGCCCCGCCCACCTATGTGACGCTCTCGGAGCTGACCCCCTTTGCCACGGTCGACGAGGCGCTCGAGCACGTGGCACAGCGTACGCCCGAGCGCTTTCAGACCCGGATCGGCGTGATCGACGGCGTCGGGCCCGTCACGATGTGGCACGGGGACGCCGGCTATGAAGCCGGTGATCCGAGCGCCGTGGGGGCTCGACATCGCCTGACGATGAAGAAGGGGGGGCCATGGCGTTACGAGCGGACCGGCCGCCCCCTGGAGCGCGACTGAGCGCTGCCGCCCCGGGCTAGGGCTCGCCGATGCGCTTCTTGGCGTAGTCCGCGACGACGGTTCCTTCGAAAAAATCCGCACGCGCGCCGGCCAGAAGGCCGATCGCGTTGTCGCAGGTGAAGGCCCGGAAATCGTCGCCTTCGAGATGGCCATCCTCGACCAGCTCCCAGGCCTCCGGCAGGACTCCGCGGAAATCCGGGACGTCCCAATGGCCGATATCCGAGGCGAAGATGGCGTTTAGCTGGGCTCGCATGGGAATCTTGTCCCGGTCGAAGGCCATCGCGTTCATGGGGTCGTCCGCCTCACAGCCGAAGAAGAAGCGGCGCTCGAAGAGCGCTTGGATGTCTTCCTTCGTCTCGACGCCGCAAGAGGCGAACTCGTCGATCGTGCTCGGGTCCTCCTTCGGGTCGCTCAACATGATCAGCGCGTCGTCGAGGCGTTCGAGGTCATTCGCGACGGCCGGTGAAGCGTGTTCCTTGATCAGCTGCTCGAGCATCGTCCGGTCGAGCACGTTGGGGTCGTAGTGGCCGATCGATTCTTTGTTGCGCTTCTCGAAGTGACCGAGGATGTCCGAGAAGAGATTGGCCGCCCAGGCGACGCCGCCTTCGAGGAAGCCGAAGCGGAGCTTCGGGAAGCGCTGAGCGACGCCGCCGAAAAAGATCGAGCGGCAGGCCGCCTCGCCCGCGACGGCGAAATTGCCGATGTGGTTGTAGACGTAGTTCGTGCGCGACATGCGCGTGCCCCAGCCCTGCCCGCTCGCGTGGAAGGTGACGGCGACGCCCAGCTCTTCGCAGCGTTTCCAGAGCGGGTCGTAGTCGTAATCCGAATCGTGGCAGAGCGTGTCCATCCACGTGGCGCCGCGGACCTCTTCCGCGCCGGGCATCTTGCGCGGGATCACGCCGGAGAACATCGCGGCCTTCAGGCCGAGCTCGCCGACGGCGTAGTCGAGCTCCGAGATTGCCTCCTCGGGCGTGAAGCAGGGAATGGCGGCGACGGGTTCGAGGCGGTCGCGGTACTCGCCGTAGCACTCCACGTAATACCGGTTGTAGGCGCGGGCGAGGGGGATGCGGAGGTCATCGTCTCCGAGCGCGGTCACGGTCAGCCCGTAGGTGGGGAAGAGCAGCGCGTAGTCGAGCCCGAGCTCGTCCATTCGCTGGTACATGAGCTTCGGCATCATCGCGGTCGCGCGGTCGAGGGTGTTCCGGGCGGGGACGCCCCACCAAGCGAAGCGGGACATGCCGAGTCCGCGCTTGGCCTCGTAGGGGATCTGCCGCGCGGCCTCGCTGCCGCGCTGCATCGCGTCGAAGCTCTTCGCGATGTCCTCTCCAGCGAGCTCGACCAGGAAGTCACGGACCAGCGGCGTGTACTCGATCAGATGACCATCGCCGTCGATCACGGGGTGGTCCAATTGCTTGCGGATGGCATCGACGGCATCGCTACGTACGAAATTCATGGGGCTCTCCGGGGTCGCGGCGCGGCGCGGGTCGCGACGCGGTCGGGGTGGGTGGGTTGGTCGGGTGGGTCGTGTGCACGAGGTCTAATGAGGGTGTGAAATCGAGCCTGGCGTTTAGACCGCCGGTGGGGCGCCGTTCTCGCCGGGCCAGCGTGATCCGCCGATCGTATCGGCGTAGGGCCAGAATTTATCCGGATCGATCGGGTCCCCGAGCGTGATCTTGCGGTCCAGGAAGATCGGCGTCCAGAGATGGGCGGAGACCTGCGCGCGCATGGGGAGCAGCGTCGCGAT
>Ga0315332_10001755_pt1 | contig 11770 bp, 8 predicted proteins | sample M110034915metaG_FD_203455 | JGI IMG/M metagenome (GOLD analysis project Ga0315332, IMG submission 203455) | Ammonia-oxidizing marine archaeal communities from Monterey Bay, California, United States - M1 100m 34915 | ecosystem: Environmental > Aquatic > Marine > Intertidal zone | place: USA...
GTGCCGTGGTTGTTGGCTAGTCATGCCCGTTGCTACGGGCCTGATACGGGCCAGTCCTAGCTCGTGCCGGGGGCGGCATCGTTGTTGCCAGTTGGCCGGGCCGGCGCAAATGGGGTACTTTGTCTCGTGTGAAGTGGGTCCCGCTTGCGTTGCTTTCCCAGCACGAGATTCGATCTTTTTCGGGCTGTCTTTAGCCAGTTGTTGGGTTTCGCCTTACATTAGTGCCATCGCATAGTCCGGCCGCCTCGGAGAACAAGCATGAATGCTCTCAAAGACCTTCTCGTACCTGTCCTGTTCGGTTCGCTTGTGGCGACAGCCTCAGCGCAATCGCTCGAACTGAAAGTTGTCGGAGGCTCGCTGCCCGGTGACATTGTGATGGAGGCTTATCCAGCTCTCTATCCGTTCGAGTTGATGATGATCGTGCCGTCAACCTCGCCTGGTCCGACGCCGATTGGTCTTTTCGATCCGGCCGATCCTCGGTCGCTGTCGATTGGCATTGACTTGCTTGGGTTTGCCTGGCCAGTGGCGGCGGACTTCAACTTGGTCGCGTCCCAGCAGGTTAGTTTCGTTGCTTCGCCTGTGCTGATTGGCCAGGCATTGTTCTTCCAAGCGGTGACGTTCCAGTGGCAGCCGACGATTCTTGACCGCATCAGCAACGGGTCCGTGGCGCGCTTTGGTAACGCGGGCCAGTTTGAGGATCGCAGCGTGTTCATGTATGAGCAGCGAGCGTTCTCCACTGCCCTCCAGCGGCCTGATAGCACGAGCTTGATCGTTGGCGGTGCTCGCGGCCAGTTGTTGGCTCAGATCGCTACCGCCACCACTGAGATCTATGATCCGATTACGGATTCCTTCAGCTATGGCCCAGTGATGACATCGGCGCGTTCGATGCACACCATGACCGAGCTGCAAAACGGCACGTTCCTGATCTCCGGTGGTGTCGATGTATCGAACAACCCTCAGGCCAGTTGCGAGATTTATGATCCCGTCGCGAACACGTTCACGATGATCGCATCGATGAACACGCCGCGTATGGGTCACACTGCAACCGTTCTTGCGAATGGGAACGTATTTATCAGTGGTGGCCTTGAGGCGTTAACGGTCACGCCGACGCAGTTGGAGGCGATCCACGACGCTGTCGATTCGACAGAGATCTACGATCCCGTTGCAAACACGTGGACGGTTGGTCCGGTGATGAGTGACCCGCGCGCTTCGCACCTTGCGTTGGAGCGTCCCGATGGCAAGATCTTGCTCTGCGGTGGTATCAGCTGGGATTCGAATTGGCTGTTTGGTTGGGTGCCGGCCGTGCGTTCGTCGTGCGACTTATATGACCCGGTCACGAACACGATGAGTGCGGGCCCGGGGATGTCGACGGCGCGCGCGTTAGCCGGTGTTGTTGAGATGGCACCGGGTAGATGGTTGGTCGCTGGTGGCATGGATGGCATCTCGATCATTCCGCTGAACCTCGGTAACGCGGTCGCGACCGCCGAGATCTACGACTCACAAACGAACACTTGGACCACTGTGGGTTCGCTCGCTAGTGCGCGCGCCCAAGTGAGTGCTTGGCCGATTGGGAATGGTCGATTCATTGTCGCTGGTGGTGGTGCGGGCAGCGTTCTGTCACCGACGCCATTGTCCGATACAGAGATCTTCGACACGGCAACCAACACCTTCTCACCCGGTCCGACAATGAACAGCGGCCGCGCCGGCGCTGGCGTCTTCGTCACGCCGCAGGGGCAGGTGTTTATGTTTGGTGGTGCGGCTACGAGCTCGTCGATCACGACCACCACGGAGTGGTACTTCTTCTGAGTCATCAGCACCCGTTGTTAGACGTGCTGGCCGCCAACGTGCGGTCGCACCGCAAGGCTCGCGGTTGGTCGCGTCGCGACTTGGCCGAGCGCGCTGACATCAGTGAGCGATTTCTCGCCGATGTGGAAGCCGCCCAGGCTAACCCGTCTTTGCTGCGCGTGCAGGCACTGGCGACGACACTCGACGTTGAGTTGTCATCGTTGTTAGGAGCAACTGCGCCGCGAGAGCATGTCGCTCTCCTGGGCTTGCGTGGCGCCGGCAAGAGTACCGTCGGCCCATTGCTTGCCGATCGTATGGCTGTGCCATTCGTCGAGCTTGACCACTGCATCGAAGCAGCCAGTGGCTTGAGCCTTGGCGAGATCTTTGCGATGCATGGTGAGTCTTACTACCGAGCAACGGAGCGTAGCGAACTACTGCGGTTGTTCGCTGGCGAGCCCTGCGTCGTCGCAGTTGGTGGAGGCATCGTTAGCGACGTGAATAACTATGAGTCGTTGCAGCGGCATGCGCGCACGGTGTGGCTGCGCGCTGCTCCTGAGGATCATTGGAAGCGAGTGATTGCCCAGGGTGATACGCGGCCAATGGCTGATAACGAGCAAGCATTCTTGGATCTGCGCCGCATTCTCGCTGAGCGCGAGCCGCTGTATCGCCAAGCCGATGTAGTCGTGGATACGTCGCAGAACGGGTTGGATGAGGTCGTCGACAATCTAGTGACGGCGTTGCCTCAGGCTGTCTAGTTGGGGCGGCGATTTGCACTCGCCGGGCTCTTAGAGGTCTTCGGGCAACTGGTCCGGTACTGCGCCGCTTTTGTCGTCGCGTACAACGATGACGATTGCGCCATGCGGCACGACTAGGTAGCGCTCATCTTCAAACGTGATCTCGATTGCAGCCTTGCGGAAGAACAGGGCATGGTCGCCGATCGCGACTTCCATGGGGAGGAAGCGCTGGTTGCGATAGTCCTGCTTCCACGGCTCTTGTTCATCATTGGGAGGCGGTAGCGGTTGGCCCGGGCCAACGGCAATGACACGACCTCCTTGGACCTCTTCTTTCTCGATGACATTTGCTGGCAGGTAGAGCCCAACCTTCGTCATACGTTCGCTTTGCTCCGCCTTTACGAGCACGCGATCGCCCACGACTAGCAATTCTTTGTTGCCTCGTTTCATAGAGGGGCAAACGTTACGAATCACGGTTGTGAACTGCATCTATCAGTTGGGCTTCGGCGAACCGTTTTTTAATGTCACTTGTTCCTGAATCTCGACTGCGCTCAGCAAATCAGGCGCCAGTCAACGCCAGTGGCGACTACGTGCTCTATTGGATGATCAGTGCTCGGCGGACGCGGTCGAGCTTTGGTCTGCAGCGAGCCCTGGAGCGTGCCCGAGAGCTTGGACGGCCATTGTTGGTCCTGGAGGCCCTGCGTTGCGGATATCAGTGGGCGAGCGACCGGTTGCACGCCTTCGTGTTGCAGGGCATGCAGGACAATCAGGCGGCATTTGCCCGGGCTGGTGTCACGTACTATCCGTATGTAGAACCCGCGTCGGGCGCAGCTCGCGGCTTGCTGGAAGCTCTAGCCAAGAACGCTTGCTGCGTGGTGACCGATGAGTTCCCATGCTTCTTCTTGCCGCGCATGGTGGCTTCGGCGGCAGCCCGACTCGAAGTCCATCTCGAAGTCGTTGACGGCAATGGCCTGATGCCCATCCGGTCAACCGACAAGCTATTCCTCCGCGCGGTCGACTTTCGTCGGGCGTTGCAGAAGTCTTTGCTGCCGCATCTTGCTGACGTTCCAGTGAGCGATCCGCTGAGCGGTTACGACCTTGGAATTGCTGGGTTGCCGATAGATGTTGAGCAAGCCTGGCCGCGTGCGACAGGGCTTGTTCTTGATGCACGACCGGAGGCTTTGCACGCATTGCCAATCGATCACTCTGTTGCGCCGGTTGCTATGCGCGGTGGTTCGGAAGCAGCCTCGCTGCGTTTGGGCGAGTTCTTGGCAGAGCGCCTGGGCCGGTATGGCGACCGGAGTCAGCCGGACGTGAACAGTGCGAGTGGCTTGTCGCCTTACTTACACTTTGGGCATATCTCGGCGCACGATGTGTTCGCGGCGGTCGTCAAGCAGCAGCAGTGGTCCATGGATCGGGTCTCGGAGCAGCAGCGTGGGCAGCGAGGGTGGCTTGGGATGGATGATCCTGCTGAAGCATTCCTTGATCAACTTGTGACGTGGCGTGAGTTGGGGTTCAACTTCACCTCCCGGCGCGACGACTATGATGAGTTTGACTCCTTGCCGGAATGGGCGCTCGACACTCTTGCCCAGCATGAGCTTGATGCGCGTCCCTACACCTATTCGCTAGATGAGTTTGATCAGTCGCAAACGCACGATTCTCTGTGGAACGCAGCGCAGCGTGAGTTGCGCGAGACTGGCGTCATGCAAAACTACCTTCGCATGCTGTGGGGTAAGAAAGTGCTGCACTGGACTCGCTCGCCACGCGAGGCGATCGCGATCCTGATTGAGTTGAACAATCGCTACGCTCTCGATGGGCGCAACCCGAACTCATACAGCGGTATCTTTTGGGTATTCGGTCGTTACGACCGCCCTTGGGGCCCTCGCCGGGAAGTTTTTGGCGCTATCCGATATATGACTTCTGACAGCACATTGCGGAAGCTTCGCCTCAAGGGCTATCTCGCTAGGTGGGGTGCGGACCCCGGACTATTCGCGACTTAGGGTCTGCGTCTCGGTCTGCTCGCCAGGCCTAGCAGACGCATTTTGATTGTGGCCAATGTGCCGTACGTACACTCGTCATTCGTCAGTTCCGAATAGCTGAGTTAGGAACTGTTTGTCGTTAAAGCGAGTGCGAGCGCCGGTTCGACCGAGTCGTACTACAAGCAAGTTGCTCGATGGAATGATGTAGAGCCGCTGATTGTACATGCCGGATGCCATCACTGTGTCGGCGGGGACCGCTTTGTTGCGCCGGTGGATGATCCTGCCATTGAGCCAGAAGTTCATGCCGTAGGTGGGCATCGCTTTGCTGCCGACGAAGCACTCATCGAAGTGCTCGGTAGGAACTAACTGCTTGTCGCCGTGTTTGCCGCGGTTGAGCACTAGTAAGCCAAATTTGGCCCATTCACGTGCTGTCATGTAGGCGCCATACGACATTGCTGGGTTGCCCTGTCTGTCGCGTATCCACCTGCTGAACTTGCAGTCCATGGGTTTGAGGATGCGGTCCTTGAGGTATGCGACGAAGTCCTTTGGCTGTGGCTTGTCCTTAGTGCTGGCGCTTTTAAGTTTTCGCTTCAAGAGTTCGCCGAACACCATCAAGTGACTCGATCCATACTGAAATCGCTTTCCTGGTGTGCGGGTGCACGGGCACGCAATCGATGCTCCATATTGGTCATGCATGGATCGTGAATGCAGCTTGTCGTCGATGTTCTTCAGGCCGCTGGTGAAGTTGAGTAAGTGGCGAATCGTGATCTGCTCACGTTCTTCATCACCCTGCCATTCGGTAATCGTGTCGCAAACATTCTCGTCCAGAGTTAGCAGCCCCTCACTCTCTGCGATCAGCGCGACCATTGGCACAAACGATTTTGTGCCACTGAAGATGTGTTGCGTGCGGTCTTGAAGGTGCCCGTTTTGGTACTGCTCGAAGACCAGTTCTCCATCGTCGTAGATCAAGACGGCGAGCCCTGCGTTTTCTTCGGAGAACTCAGCCGCCGCGGCGAAGTTAAGCTCGTTCGCGGTTGGCTTTTGGATTTCTTGCTGTGCATGCAGTGCCGCGAAGGGAATCGCGAGTGCTAGGGCCAGCGGAAGGAGATGTGTGTTCGGCACCATGGTGATTGAGGCGTTGATCAGAGTATGTGGCGGCCAAACTAGGCTACGCTGCTCGTATGCGAATGTCTTTGTCGCGTGTCTGGGATCTTGACGACTGCGAGTCTATGTGTGGCGTGATTCCCATGGTTTTCGTTGTGCCGTGGTTGAGTCGTGCTGCTGTCTTGTGGGTTTTCCTGTTCGCGGTGATGTCATTGTCGGCCCAAGACCAGGAACAGCATCAACCACCACACATCGTGTTCTTGTTGGCAGACGATCTCGGATGGACGGATTTGTCGACGGGTCGAACGAATGGTGGCAATGGCTCGCCGTACTACAAGACTCCGCATCTGGATGCGCTTGCGGCCGCGGGCACATGCTTTCCTAATGCGTATAGCAATGGACCGAACTGTGCTCCTACCCGCGCTGCATTATGGAGTGGCCAATGGGCGGCGCGCACTGGCGTCTACACAGTTAGCAGCGGGAATCGGGGTAAGGCGCAGCATCGCAAACTCGATGCTGCTGCGAACCAAACAACACTAGATCCGTCTGTCATCACGCTAGCGGAGGCTCTTCGCGCCGCTGGCTATGCGACGGCACACTTTGGCAAGTGGCATCTTGGGGCTGCCGACGATGGCAGGTCGCCCACCAATCAGGGGTTTGACTTTCAAGCGGGTGGAGATCATCGGGGCGGGGTCGGCCGTGTACGCAACTTCGCTGATGATCAGGGTGCATTTGCGTTTCCTGGCTTGCCGGCGAATGGGATCGCGGGCCAGTTCATGGCCGATCGTCTGACCGATGAAGCGTTGCAGTGGATGGCAAAGGTTCAGAAGCCATTGTTCTGCTGCATCAGTCATTATTCGGTGCATACGCCGATCGAGGCGCCGGCTGCAGATATTGAAGCGACACCCAAGGCCGAGCCGGGTCTGCGTCACCGCAATCGCCGTTACGCCGCGATGCTGAAGAATCTCGATGACAACTGTGGTCGTGTGATTGCTTACTTGGCCGAAGCCGATGACCCGCTTCGTCCAGGCCAGAAGTTGATTGAGAATACGTTGATCGTATTTACGTCCGACAACGGGGGGCTTGGCGGATATCGGCAAGCCGGCATTGGCGGCGGGTTAGAGGTTACGAATCAGTTGCCGCTTCGTGCGGGGAAGGGATCGCTGTTTGAAGGCGGTACGCGAGTCCCGTTCATTGTTCGGTGGGATGGCAAGGTCAAGTCGGATCAAGTTGACGTGACGCTTCTCCAGACGTTGGATTTGTATCCCACGTTTGCGAGCATTGCTGACGCAGCACTCGGCGATCAGCACATTCTTGACGGCATCGATTTGTCTGGGCGACTTTGCATGGAGCCAAAGCCAGTGGCAGAGCGCTCCTTGTTTTGGCACTTCCCCGGGTACTTAGAGGCCAGCAGTAAGAAGGGGACATGGCGCACAACTCCGGCTGCCAGTATGCGACGGGGTGATCTTAAGATCGTGTATTGGTATGAGACACATCGGTGGTCGTTGTTTGATCTTGCCGCGGATATCAATGAGGCGAACGATCTAGCATCGTCGCGTCCTGGAGAGTTGCGCCAACTTGCCGGCGAATTGCGCGCTTGGTTGCTTCGGACCAAAGCGCCGATGCCGCATGTGATTGGCGGTGGACCCGTGGCACTACCAGTAGTGCCAGAGTAGCGGCCTCGTTCGCGCTAGAGGCAATTAGAAGCCGATCGTGCCTGCTGCTGCGTTGCTCGCAGCGAACCCAAAGGAGTTCGCTGTGGGGTCGATAGAGAACGCTTGATTGTAGAACTTCGCGCCAAACAACCCTGGTGTATTAGGGATCGACCAGGACCATGTCGCAGACGTTGTGCCGGCGATGTAGTTGAGCACCAAAGCATCGACATACTGGTTGCATCCCGTCATGCCGAGGATGCTGAGGTTGAGTGGGAGCGGCAGATTGTTCGACGTGAATGTGTTGGATAGTCCAGTTGCCATCAAGGCCGCGCCAAGCGGCAGATTGCTTACTTCTGCATCGAACGTTGATCCGATTGCAGGTCGTGATCCGGGCGCTGCCGTCAGCAGCGGCGTGCCGGCAGATCCGGTGCAGCCTGCTCCGAATGACGTGTAGTCAGCAATGGGAGAGGCGTCTTGCCAAGCCGTGGTGTAGACATTCCACATCGTGTTGAGCGTTGTGCTCTGCAATTGCACGCCACTTGATGCGTCGGCAATGATCAGCTTGCTGGGTGTGCTCAGGAATGTGGCGGTCGAGGTCATCGCGACTCGTGTGTTATCTGGAGACAATGAGATGCCGTCACAGTTCGGTGCGGTGAGAGTGGTCCACTGTGTGAACGTTGTGTTACTCGGATTTGCGTAATCAAAGTCGATACGTCCCGCCCAACCGCTGCCACCTTGACCGCTGACTACTGCGAAGGTGCGGTCTAAGGACAAGTCCAAACTGTTTGGCGCTCCAAGCGTAAGTGGCACGTCTTGGTGTCCGATCATTAGGTCGAAATCTAGCCATGCTTGCGCCGCGATATCCCAAACGGCTAAGCCGGATGATGTGCCTATGCCAGCCCAGAGCACGTAAACGTAGGCGTCATCGAGCGAGATCTTGCAACTCATTGTGAAGCTGAAGCCAGCGTTCGCCGTGCCAGGAATACTCGTAGATGTGATGACGTTTAGGTAGTTGGTGCTGCTCGGGTCTAGATCGACAAGTGTGAACGCGTTGCCGCTAATGATCGCTTTTGGCACGCATGCCAAGTTGCCAGACGTTGATAGGCACCAACGTTCAATGGTTGCGCCGGACAAGCTGTTGGTTTGCGTTAGATATGAGCCGTAGCTGGGGCTGGTGATGTCGGCATCGAGGCAGGTGAGTTCTCGACTATTGCTGCTGCTGCCGGTCAGCGTCCAGAGTCGATTGCGGCCGCTGTCGAATTGCACGCCGTAGCATGCGCCGTTCGATTGGTAGAGAGTTGACCAAGTTGCGGTTGTGCCATTCCAATCAGCGACGGCGACGCGATTCATCAAGCTCTGTCCGACATAGAGGCTGCGTCCGCGATCTGCCCAAACGGCTCCTGAGACATTGTCTGTATGCGGGCTGGGCGCCTCGGCAAGGATGCTGCCCGTCACTGACTCGACCAGTGCATGCTGGTCGGTGCTACCGCTCGTGGAACTGCCAACGAAGATGATCTCGTTGCCTGTCTGGGAAGGTAATGACAACAATAGGGACGCGGATGCCACCGCGATACGTAGCGATATGTTGTGCATGGGGAGCTGTGTGGCTGGTGTCGTCGGCGAGCGACGTAATTGATTGGGGTCGACTGTTGTTTTGTCGGTCGTGGCCTTAGGTCTCCAAGCATTTGCTATGCATGAGTTTAGCTGGAGCTTCTGGGACGACGTCTCGGTTGGCAGAAGGAACTAGGGGTTGGACGGTTCGCATGGCCTCTTTGTCGCTAGTTCATGGACATTATTGCGTCACAAGTCGAACGCTGGCCGGTGATGGCTGGCTAGGTGATTACGATGCGGCGTCAGTGAGTCAGAGGCGGCAATGCGGCTAACGCTCTGTGCTGGTATTGCCGCAGGATTTGGCCGCGACCGCGTTCCGATTGCGTTGCTGTCGGAGGTTGCGAAGTCGACTTGCTGGCGGCTAGGTCTGTGAGCCGACTCGTAATGGTCTTGGCAGCGTGGCCGTATTGCTGACGTGCGCTCGCGACTACTCAGCTTTTCCCATCTCTTTGCGCATGCTCTCGAGCATCTGCCAGCAGACGTATTGCATGCGTGGCAAGTGGAACGGCCCCTTCCACAAGTTGCCTTTTAGTGGCACTGAGATGCGGCCGTCGCGATGTAGGTAGCCGAACCACTCGCCGTGTTCCTGATCGGCGAAGTGTTGGTATGACCACTCGTGTACCATGCGGTGCCACTCTGCGTATTTCGTGTCACCTGTTGCGCGATACGCAAACAGAGTCGCGAGAATGGCTTCGTTGTGCGGCCACCAGAACTTCATGTCGTGCCAATACTCTTGCACCGGCCCATTGTTTAGGTCGCGGAAGTAATAGATGCCGCCGTGCTCTTGGTCCCAGCCACGTTGCCACATGTAGTCCACGATGTCGGTGCCAAGTTTCGTGAGTTCGGTATCGCCGCCGCGTCGATGCGCTTCGTCGAGAATGAACCATGCGGCTTCGAGTGCGTGACCGGGATTGAGCGTGCGTCCGTCGAAGTGATCAATTACGGACCCGTCGGGTGCAACCATCTCCAGCACTGCTGCGAGATCCGGTTTGACGAACTCGCGTAGTTCATCGATGGAGCGATCGATCCATTCTTTGGCGTATTCGTCGTCCAACGTGTCGCGCAGTATCTGTGCAGTGACCAGGGTGATCATAGGTCCCGAAAGCCCCTTGCTTGGCCGTGTGTCGGGATTGACTTTCGGCGGGATGAGTCCCGGCGATGTGTTGAACTCGATCATCAACCGGAATAGCGCGCGAGCTTCGTCGGCTGCGCGTTGGTCGCCGGAGGCGCGCGCGTAGGCCGCGAACGCGATCGCACCGAATGCCTCGGTGAAAACATATCGGCGTTTACGCAGTGGCTTGCCGTCGCGTGTGACCTGAAAAAACATCCTGCCGTCGTCATCGAAGCCGTGTGCACGCATAAAGTCGATGCCGTGCTTCGCGGTTTCTAGCCAGGTCGGTTGCCAGTGCTCGGTGTCATGCAGATTGCGATCAAGCGTCGAGAGCAACCAGGTGAAGCGACCGTGTTGCCATATGCCCTTGTCCGTGTCGAGACGCGTGCCATCGCGATCGACAGAGAACATGAAGCCACCATGCTCATTGTCAATTGCGTGGCGTAACCAAAACGGCAGCGTGTCCTTGAGTAGGCCGTCGCGGTAGACGGCAATCAGTTGATCGATACGTTTGAGTTCCATGACACGGGTCAACTGTTGCGGGTGAGCCCAGTGAGGTCCCGGTTATTATCGGGAAGTGCGATGCTTGCGAGGTAGCCAATCACGAGGCTCGTAGTGATGCCAATCACAGCGTAGAGGTAGAAGTGCAGCGAGCTGAACCACGTCATGTAGGTGAGCACTGCGATGCTGGTGAATGCACCTAGCAACACCCCGCGAGAACTCGCTCGTTTGGTGAAGATACCAAGTGCAAATATGCCTACGAGACCGCTCGAGAGCAGGCCGAGGCATTTTTGGAAGAAGAACCACAAGCTCTGGATGTCGAAGGTGACCAGCACGCTTGCTGTGACTACCGCGATCACACCTAGCGCAATGGTTAGCCGACGTGCCAAGCGAAGGCTGCTGCGGTCGGTTGCATTGGGAGATAGTCGCTGGTGCCAGTCGACGGTGCATGCCGTCGCGATCGAATGCATGCTTGAGTCGAGGCTCGACATTGAGGCGGCAAAGACGCCCGCAATCACTAGGCCGGACAAGCCTGCTGGTAGCTGGCTTGAGACGAATAGTGGGAACACCTCGTCATTTTTCATGCCAAGGTGCAGCAGTTCTGGTCGGTGTTGGAAGAAGACGTATAGGCATGTGCCGAGCAGCATGAAGAGCATCCCGACTGGTATGGCCATTAGGCCATTGAGCCAGATACCGCGCCCGGCCGAGCGTTCATCTTTTGTCGTTAGGTAGCGTTGCACCACTGACTGGTCGGTGGTGTAGGGGCCGAATTGTAGCGCTAGCGTGCCCAGTAAGATCGACCACGTTGCCAGGTCAGTCGTAGTCATTGACCAGTCCCACATGCGGGTCTTATCAGCCGCGTTCGCGGTGTCGAAGACTACGCCGAAGCCGCCAACGTCCATCGCTACGGTGATGATGGCGATGATCATGCCGCCAAGTAGCACGGCGGTTTGCAGTACGTCCGTCCAGATGACAGCCTCCATGCCGCCGAGCGTGGTGTAGAGCGTCGATAGTACACCCATGATTAGGATGCAGGCATAGACGTTGATACCCGTGATCGTTGACAGCGCTAGCGCTGGTAGGAACACGACGATCGCCATGCGTAGTAGCTGGAACGCAATGAATGAAGCGCTGCCGAATAAGCGTACTTGCAGGCTGAATCTTCGTTCGAGGTACTCGTAGGCGGTGGTGATGTCGAGGCGTCGAAAGAATGGTAGGTAGAGCAGCACGACGATCGGTGCCATCAGCAAGATCATTGCTTTGCCCGGCAGAACGAGCCAATCGCTTGCGTAG
>Ga0315332_10001762_pt1 | contig 11749 bp, 6 predicted proteins | sample M110034915metaG_FD_203455 | JGI IMG/M metagenome (GOLD analysis project Ga0315332, IMG submission 203455) | Ammonia-oxidizing marine archaeal communities from Monterey Bay, California, United States - M1 100m 34915 | ecosystem: Environmental > Aquatic > Marine > Intertidal zone | place: USA...
ACCCGGCGACCCCGCATCTCGCCTCGAAGACATGGATCGCGACGGCGTCCTGGCACAAGTGGTCTACAGCCCCATGACGACTCAGCTGCGGATCGGGGACGCCGCGCTGCGCGCGGCCTGCATGGCCGCCTACAACGACTGGGCGAGCGAGTTCAACCGATACGATCCCCGCAGGCTCCTGCTCCTCGCCCACATCCCCGGGCATGACCCGATCGCGGCACGAGACGAGCTCATCCGAGTCGCCCGAATGGGACATAAGGGAGCGATCATCGGGCAGGACGAGGGTGTCGACCCCATCTTCGAAGACGCCTGGCATCCTTTCTGGGATGTCGCCGAAGAATATGGTCTCCCGATCCACGCCCACCTCGGACCACGCGGGACCATGCTCAAGGCCCAGCTCGGATCCTGGCGAATGCCCGCCTTCGTCGCGTCGATCCCCATGCAACTCGACGAGACCCTCTGCGGGATGGTCTTCTCCGGCATCCTCGAGACCCGACCCAACGTCAAACTCGTGCTCGGCGAAGCGGGACTCGGGTGGATCCCGTACATGATCGAGCGAATGGACCACGAGTATGAAAAATACTACGAGAAGGTCGACGACCACCGGCTCGAGATCCCTCCGAGCGAGATCTTTCGACGCCAGATCTTCGTGACCTACGAAGACGAATCGATCGGCGTGAAGCTCATTCCCGAGATCGGCGTCGACAACGTCATGTGGGCCTCGGATTATCCGCACGGCGACAGCACCTGGCCCCACTCGCGGCAGGCGATCGCCTCTTCCCCACTCGCGTCGCACGGAGACGAGATTCTCAGGAAAGTCGTCCGAGACAACGCGGCGGCCGTATACGGAGTGGGCTAGACGGGCTCGTCTCAGGCACTCGACGCAATGCATCCTGCCTTGCGTTCCGATCGTCTCGTCGATCGGAGCGGCCGAGGCGTTCCCACCCGATCCAGTCAGGAGGAGCCGATATGGTCCATGCAATGGAGGGCGTGCGCGTTCTCGAAGTCGCCGAACACACCTTCGTCCCCGCAGCCTCGGCCGTCCTCTCCGACTGGGGCGCGGATATCATCAAAGTGGAGCACGCCGAGCGAGGCGATGCGATGCGAGGCCTGGGGAAGACGGGCGTCCTCGACCTCTCCCAGGGTGTCCACGTCATCCTCGAGCACTCGAATCGCGGCAAACGATCGATCGGGATCGACCTCGCCCATCCCGATGGCCGGGCGACTCTGCTCGAAATCGCCAAGACGGCGGACGTCTTTCTGACGAACAAGCTCCCCGCCACCCTCGCCAAGCTCGGAATCGACGTCGCGGACCTACGCGCTGCGAACCCGAAGATCATCTACGTCCGGGGGACGGCCTTCGGCCCCCGCGGCCCCGATGCGAGCCGAGGGGGCTACGACATGACTGCGTTCTGGTGTCGGTCGGGGACCGGTGGCGCGCTCACCTCTCCCGAGCTCGGCGTCGCCCCCCAGGCGGGCCCCGCCTACGGCGACTCACTCGGCGGAATGACGATCGCCGGCGGAATCTCCGCTGCGCTCTTCCGACGCGAAAGAACGGGCGAGCCCTCCGTCATCGACGTCTCTCTCCTCGGGATGGGCATGTGGGCGATGAGCTCCGCAATCGCGCTCTCGCTCCAGATGAACGTCCCCTGGAATACCTTCGCGATGCAGTCCGGGGGAGGAAATCCGCTCACGGGCACCTACCGCACGCAGGACGACCGTCATATCTGCTTCGTCATGCTCCAGGCCTTCCACTACTGGCCGGATTTCTGTCGACACATCGACCGGCCGGACCTGATCGATGATGCGCGTTTCGATTCACACGAACACCTGAGCGCGAACGGCGCGGCGGCGAGAGAGCTCATCGCGGAGGAGATCGCCAAACGAACCCTCGAAGATTGGTGTGAACGATTGCAAAGCCTCGAAGGCCAATGGACACCGGTCCAGAATACCCTCGAGGTCGCGCAGGATCCCCAGGCGCGCGCGAATGGATATATGCAGTCGGCGACGACCGCAGGCGGTACGGAGTTCGAGCTGGTCGCCTCGCCTGTCCAATTCGACGAAGAGCCGACCGGAACCGCACGTTCTCCGGAGTTCAACGAACACGGCGACGCGATCCTCGAGGAGATTGGACTCGACATGGATCGAATTCTCGAGCTGAAGGCAGCCGGAGCGATCGCTTGACGACCTTCCCGAGGCCCTTGCCTCTCCTGACTCCCTGGAATCGTTTCTACTGGGAGGCAGGGTCGGACGGGGTCTTGAGGATGCAGCGATGCAGCGCGTGCGCGGAGCTCCGCTTCCCGCCCGGACCCCGATGCCCCTCCTGCCAATCTCGTGACCTCGAAATCGTCGACCTCTCCGGGCGCGGCACGATCGTCGGACTGACGACCAACCACCAGCAGTGGCATCCCGCGATCGAACCGCCCTACCTGATCGCGATCGTCGCCCTCGCCGAAGACCCGGCCGTTCGCATCACCGCGAATATCGTCGGCCCCGATCAGGCGCGCCCCGAACTCGGGATGGCCGTCCGTGTCACCTTCGAGGAGCACGAGTCCATTTGGCTCCCCCAATTCGAACTCGACACGGACGTGGATACGCGGGAGCCCGTCTCCGCCGCACCCTACCCCTCGCGCGATCTGCAGCATCCTCCGCCTCCGTTTCATCCGATCACCGGGGACCGGAAATTCGAGTCCGACAGCGTGATCAGCGGAATCGGAAAGTCCCGGATCGGTCGCCGGCTCGGGCAGGAGCCCTTGGGCCTGATGGTCGACGCGGCCCTCGCGGCAATCGAGGATGCGGGGCTCTCCCTCGAGGAGATCGACGGGATCTCCACCTATCCCGGCGGAGACTACGAAGCGTCGCAGGGCAATAACGGCGGCGGCGTCTTCGCCCTCGAGGACGCGCTGCGCCTGCGGCCTCGCTGGTTCGGGAGCGGCCTCGAAACCTCGGGGCAATCCGGCTCGGTCGTCAACGCGATGCTCGCCGTCTCCGCGGGGCTCTGCCGCCATGTGCTCTGCGTCCGCGGAGTCTGGGCAAGCACCTTCACCGACCTCCAGCGAAAGGGTGAGATCGCGACGGGAGGCAGCCGGCATATCGGGGGCGAAATGTCCTGGCGCATCCCCTACGGCGCCTTCAGCGCAGCGAATTGGATCGGCATGCAGGCGAACCGTCACATGGCCGCCTTCGGCACGAAGCGCGAGCATCTCGGTGCGATCGCCCTCAACGCGCGACGCAACGCCGCGGACAACCCGGACGCGATCTACCGCGAGCCGCTCTCGATGGACGACTACCTATCGGCCCGGATGATCACGACCCCCTTCGGGCTCTACGACTGCGACACGCCGTGTGACGGCGCGGTCGCCTTCGTGATCTCGCACGTGGACACCCTATCCGACCTCCGCCTCCCCCCGGTCCGCATCGAAGCCGTCGGTACGGCGCTCAGCGAGCGGATCTCCTGGGATCAGGGCACGCTCCTCCACGAGCCGCTCGTCCAGGGTGCATCGCGTCACCTCTGGTCCCGCACGGACCTGAAGCCCGCCGACGTCGACCTCGCCCAGCTCTACGACGGCTTCACCTTCAATTGTCTTTCCTGGATCGAGGCCCTCGGCTTCTGTGAAATCGGAGAGGGAGGACCTTTCCTGGAGGAGGGCCGGCGCATCGCGCGAGACGGACCCCTGCCCTTGAATACGGACGGCGGACAGCTCTCCGCCGGCCGGCTCCACGGTTATGGCTTCCTCTACGAGGCGTGCCTGCAACTGCGAGGGGAGGCGGGCTCGCGGCAGGTCCGGAAGAATCCCGAAGTCGCCATCGTGACGACGGGGGGCGGCCATCCAGGCGGAGCTTGGCTGCTCACGCGAAGTGCCTGAGCGACCCAGCCACCCGCATCGGCGCTTCTCGATTGCGAAGAGACGCCGTCGTAGGCGATGGTCGATCGACTCCGGCTGAGCCAGGCGCTACCGTCGCCGCGAGTCATCGATCGTGCCGCCGGCCGTTCACACTCCAGGTGCCCTGACCTTGCCCTATCTCGAGAATTTCGTCTCCAACGACTTCTTGCGAGGGCCTGACGCCTCCATCCAGTCCGACGCGGCTCGTCTCGGCCAAGCCGGGACGGACGCGGGCGATGAGAGTCCGATCGGCCGCGCGATTTCTCGGACGCCCCGATGAGCCCCGCTGAGGTCCGACCTGAGCAGCCGCCCTCACCGATGCGAGGCCTTCACCTGGCCACCCTCTCGGCATTCGCCATCGCACAACCCGTCTACGCGCTGCTCGGCCCCCACCCCACCTTCTTCGTCGCCCACGGCGCGGGCCCCAAAGAGATCCTCCACCTCATTTTGCTCCTGAGTGCCCTCCTCCCCGTCTGCCTCGCCGCAGTCGGCTTCTTCTTCTTAGGGCTGGCCGGTCGCACCGGCCGGATCCTGCACTGCGGTCTGGTCTTCCTACTGGTCCTGCTCGCGCTCTATCCAGGCACCCGGGCCATCACGGAAGTTTCTGATCTCCCTGGAATCCTTTTAGCCGCGCTCCTTGGGGCGGGATTCACCCTTGGATACGCCCGACTCCCCGCTTTCCGAACGGGTCTGACCTTCGCGTCACCGACGATCGCGCTCTTCCCCCTCTTCTTCCTCTTCGTCTCTCCGGTCCAGAAGCTGGTCTTCGTTCAGGCGGAGTCCGCCCGCGCCCACGCCGCAGTGGAACGCCCCATCCCGATCGTCCTCGTAGTCTTCGATGAACTCTCACCAAACTACCTACTGAACGAAGAGGGCAAGATCGACGACGTCCGCTATCCGAACTTCGCAGCGCTCGCCGAAACGTCCCATTGGTTTCGCAGGGCCACGACTGTTTCGGATGGCACGAACAAGGCGGTCCCCGCCATCTTGAGCGGCTCCTATTACCACCAGGACGGGGAGACCCGGAAGATCCCCGCTCGCGTCGATTACCCCCATAACCTCTTCACCCTGCTGGACGGAATCTACGGCTTCAACGTCGTAGAGAGCCTCACGGCCCTGGCCCCACCGCAGTCCGACCCCGCCCCCCATCGACGATCAGCAGGCCGATACGACGCTCTCTTCCTCGATGCGGCCATCGCATATCTACATGTGATCGCCCCCCCCTCGCTCTCCAATGGCCTACCAAACGTGTCCCAGGATTGGGGGGGGTTCCTCGCACGCCCCGTCGAGGCACCCACCTCCGCCTCAGCAAGCACCAACGATGGGGGACCCCGGCCGAAAAAGAGGGAGTGGTTCGATTCCCGAGAACAGTTCAGTGACTTCGTCTCCGCGACCCGCACGACTCGCCAACCCTCCCTCAATTTTCTGCATACGATCTTTCCGCACGTCCCCTTCGAATACCTACCGTCGGGGAAGCGATATGGGCGGCACGATATCGCGGGCCTACGCAGCGAGGTCTGGGAGAACGACGACGCCAAAGTGCGACTCGGCTTCCAACGGCATCTGCTCCAACTCGGGTACACGGACAAACTCCTCGGCGAGCTGATCGCGGATCTCCAAGCGAGCGGACTCTATGAAGCGGCGCTCTTCATCGTCACCGCCGACCACGGCGTGAGTTTCCGGGCAGGTCGCTCTCGACGAGGAATCAACGAGACCAACTACGGCGAAATTGCTCCGGTCCCCCTCTTCATCAAGCTGCCAGGACAGCAAACGGGACTCGTGAGCGATCGCCGCGCAGAGGTCACCGACATCCTGCCGACGATCGCAGACGTGATCGGAGCGACCCTCCCCTGGCCGGTCGATGGATCCTCGCTCTTCGACACCGAGTTCCCGGATCGTTCGGAGATCGTGGTCAATGCCTGGGCTGAAGTCGAGGTGGTCTTTCAGCATTCGGAGCTCGATTCGGAGCGGAAGAAATCTCGCGATCGAATGCTCTCGATCTTCGGTTCGGGAGCGACGCGCCCCAACGGGCTCTTCGAAATCGGACCGAAGCCAGAGCTCGTGGGCAAGGCCATCGGGAGCGACCTCTTCGCCAAGGCCTCCAGATTTCGCTCAAAACTCGAACAGCCCGCCTTCTTGGACGAAGTCGACCTCGGAGCGCAGTTCATTCCCGCCTACGTGCGAGGCCGTGTCATGGGCGACGCAGATGCCGATCCTCCTCGAGAGGTCGCGATCGCCGTCAACGGCCAGGTCTTCGCCACGGCGCGAACTTCCAGCGGCGGATGGTTCGGCGTCATGCTCCCCGAAAAGGCTTTCCGCGACGGCCACAACGAGGTCGATCTCTTCGCGATCGAGCAGGACCAAACCGGCCAAACCGGCCTATTCCGAACGGAGGGGATGCTCTCCGGGTATGCGCTCGATGGACAGAATATGATCGAGCTCGCCACGGGAGAGAGCAATCCACTCGTCCCGAAACAGGTCGGATACTGGAGGCGCCTACCAGCCAACGAAGAGGACCGAACCGTGGCACTCGCCGGCTGGGCTGCCGACGTGGAGGCGGGACAGCTCGTCGACTCGCTGCTGATCTTCATCGATGGACGTCTGGTTCATGAAGGACCAACCGAGATCGATCGCCCCGATGTCAGCAAGAGCCTGCAGAACGAGGCGCTCCGGAAGTCGGGTTTCGAAATCGTGCTTCCCCGGCAGACGCTCAACAATGCACGCGAGACCCGAGTCATCGCGAGTTCGGAGGGCGTCTTCTCCGAAGTCCACTTTGTGAAAGCCACGATCGGTACTCTTCAGGATACCCAGGCGGAAGCCGACCCAGCCGAGGGAGGCTGACTCGGCTGATCCGCATCCGATCGACGCGTGCAGGGCGGTGAAATCCTGACGGCGAAGAGCTGGCGCCCAGGACGGAGCGTCGCCCTCGAAGATCGCCGCCCCTCGCAATCTCCCCCTCTCGCCTCAGGCATGTACCACCGCGTTATTTCGCTCCGTATCGAAATACTCGCGGACCGCCTGGATCTTCCCGTCGTGCACTTCGAAGAGCGCGACGTAATCGCCATCCCATTGGAGCCCTTTCGCGGTTTTCGCCTCCACGACGAAGCGCACACAGGCCCAACGATCGTCGCCCAGGACCAGTGGTAGATCGATCTTCATCGTGCTCGCGTCATAGAGAGCGAAGGCACGATCGAGCATGTCGAGCACCGCCTCCCGACCTCGATGCACTCCGCCCAGCGGAGAACTCTCGGGGATGGTCCAGGTGACGTCTTCGCCCATGATCGAGGAGAGCTCGTCCGAGCCTGCCAATTCGAAATAGGTGCGCGCAACGTCGGCCGCTTTCTCCATGACTCCATCCCCCCTTGAAAGTTGTACCTGAAACGACTCAGTTTCCTGGACTCTGCACTCGTGAAAGCAATTTCCACACGCCGAGCAACCGAAAGGTCCGGTCGGGACCCGCCTCGTCGTGGCTCTACCGAATGCGCGCGGCTCGCCTCACGCCGAGGCTCATCAGTATCCATCCACCGAAACCGACCCCCAGGCCGAAGCCAGGCTCCGGAACGACCGTGGGCTCGGGATCGCAGGTGTCTCCCAAGCCGTCCGAATCCGCATCGGCCTGATCGAGATTCTGGTGGCCGGGGCAGTTATCGAGCGCGTCGAGAACATCGTCCAGATCTCGATCGATTCCGGCACGCTTGCCGGACCCCGGGGCGACGCAGGTATAGGTGAGTGGTCCCTCGGTCACGGCGAGCCCTCGAAGCGCCGCGTCGGTCACCAGCGCAGAGGCCGCCGGATCATCATCTCGCTGGAACGTTCCGCTCGCCAGTCGCGTCCAGCCGTGCGCACCTCCGCCGACAGTCCCCTTCACGACGAGTTCGCATTCCGTCGTCACGCCGTCCAGCAGCCGGGAGCTGAACGTCGCGCTCGCGCGCGCGATCATCAGGTCGATCCGCGGGCCGACCACGAGCGCGTTGGTCGCGTCCAGGGTCACCTGCTGAGCGACGATCGGCGCGAGATCGTTGTCGAACTGGAGCATGAATGACTCGAGGTTCCGTCGATCCGTCGTGCTCGGGATCTGGAAGGCCGACGCGCTCACGAAACGGAAGAGCGTGTCGATGGACCCGTCCTTCAAATAGCCAAAGCCCCGGACCTGGTCCCCCGTCTCCGAGATGCCTTCGCCGAAAGCGCCGAGGAAACCAAACATGCCGACCTTGGCGTAGGCGTTGCGTAGATGGGGAACCTTGACGATCTGCGAGCTCCCCTCGAAGGTCGAGAAGGTGCCCCCACCGAAGAAGCCCTGGGTCGCGTCGAGGACGTGGCAGACCTCGCAGGTGAGGGAGCCGTCTGCCGCGGTATTGAAGTAGAAGGTTCGCCCCGCCGCCGCGTCGGGAAGGAGTTGGTTATCGAGGGGACGAACCGGGTTCGGCGGCAGCACGAGGCTCAGGGCGAAATCCGAGAATTTCTGCATGTCGGCCGTCGGCAGCAGGGCTTCTTTGCCGAGCAGCCCTTCGAAAGCGACGATGAAATTGCGGAAAGAGAGGTCTTCGTCGTCGGCCGAGGCACCGAAAAAGCCATTACTGCGGTCCCCCCGCCAGTGCATCGCACCGCCGTTTTGCATCCCCCTGAGAGTCTGCGTACTCATGGGGCCCTTCATGGGGTGGAACTCGTCGACCTGGCCCGTGCCGTTCAGCCCAGGTACGGGTCCCGGAGGCGGAAAGTTGATGAACATCGGATTGGAGGTGACGGGCTCGTCCGGATCGCCGAGATCCCAACCGAGATGATCCGTGTCTCCGAATACGTGACAGGCCGCGCAGGAAGCCTCGCCATTGCCGGACGAGAGCTGCGCGTCGTAGAGGAAGGGACGCCCCTCCAAGACCGCCTGCGGTTCCTGGTTCGCGAAGTTCCAGCGAACCAGCTCACGGCCCTCACTCAACCGGATCATCGAGATCCCGTGGTCGAATCGCGTGTACACGAAGAGACGATCATTCGCCTCGTCAAGGAGCAGCCCGGCCGGACCACCACCGCTGACATCGATGTAGCTCGAAGACTGCGCCGTCGGATCGAAGGTATCGTCCTCGAGGGTCGCCGTTTGGAAGACACCGACCCTGCCCGAACCGAAGGCCGCTACGTAGAGCGTCGCGCCGTCCGCCGAGACGACCATCTCCAGAGGCGTCGCCAGACTGTGCTCCTTGTCGGTCGGGTCGAAGCCCGGTTCCCCGGCGAGCGTCCCGTAGTCCAGGTGCTTATTCAGATGGCGCGGGGAGACCGTCGAACCGTCGATCACCGTAATGCGTGCTTCCGCGAGATGACCCTGCACGGTAGAACCGCCGAAGATCCCGGGTCCTTCGAATTGTGTGAGGTTTTGGGCATCCGTATTCGAGACATAGAGATTCCCGTTCGACGGGTTCACGACCATGTTGAAGAGCGTCGTGCCCACGCTCGCGTGTGACGCGTTCTGGGCGAAGGTCGTCGCGTCAATCTCGAAAACGTCCAGATCGGGGAGATCGAAGCGCGGGTAGGGACCAACCAGGTTCGTGTCCCAGATTCGCCCGGAGTGATCCCGCCAAGCCCCCCCGCTTCCTTGCTGAACGAGGACACCCACCTCGGGCGCAGGCTCGAAATCCGCGTTCGTCGCCGGCCCGAGCACACCGCCCGGCGCCTCGATCCCCGAACCCGCAACCGGGCTGCAGCCGGGCGCCGCCGCGGCGAAGCCATCGCAGACGAAGGCCTCATTCAGCGCCGTCGTGCGATTTCCCGAGTGATGGATCGCGACCCAGACCTTCGTCCCATCGAGCGAGCGAGCCAGCGCGCGGGGTGTATCGCCGAAGACGGTCACGATGCGAATCGGGCTGCCCCCCATCGTCGCCCCAAGACTCGTCGCGTCGAAGACCCACACGTCGGCGCGCCCGACGCCTGCGGTCGTGAGCTGCGGATCGCCCGCACCCGCCACGGCCGCGATCGAGGCGTCTGTTCGGTGCTGACCGCGATGGGCGGTCGTGATGAACGCCCGCGCGTCGCCTGGGCCGGCGAACACGATGTCCCGCGGTTCATCCCCGACGAGCAGCGTCCGCGTCACGCGTCGCGCCTCCGGGTCGACGATCGAGACGCTGTCCGACAAGTGGTTCACCACCCAGACCTCGCTCGTCGAGCGCGCCGCGACCGCCACGGGCTCCTGACCCACCGGGACGGAATGAGAGAAACGGATTCCCCAGGCGTCGAGGAGATAGACCTCGAGCTGTGCATCGGGCGTATTGACGGCGTAGAGACGCGTCCCGTCGGGCGACATCGCGAGCGGACGGACCGGACCGCTCTCGAAGGCGATGAACTCCGGTGGGGCCGCCTGAACGAAGGGCGCGAGGGTCGACAGCGCGAGGGCCGCCGCCCACACGACACCCAGTTGATGAACCCAACGCGCCCCGCCACGAATCTCGCCGCACGAGTTCTCTCGAGGTGAATCTGCCAATCGGGGTCTCCCCTTTGTCCTCGTAGCTTTATCTCTACCAGAGACGATCCGACCTCGGCAGAGAATTTTCCCTCTACGCGGGACCGAATCCCCCCTCAATTCCGACAATCTCCCCATCCCCCTCGAAAAGCCTCCCGCGGGCGATCGGATCCCACACCGATCGGCCCTCTGCGTCAAGAGATCGACCGATGACTTGCCCCAGATGCGGATCTCTGTGCGGGCAGGGGCCGAGATGCGGCGGCGTTACCTGGACGATACCGGCCCGCTGCGCTGGGGCCGCTGAGCGTATTCGTTCTCCCGGGCTCGCGACGGCCCTAACGGCGGGTCTGTCCTCTCGGTCGCCTTGCTGGAGCCCAGGCCGAGGAGCATCGCGCTCGCGACAGCCAAAATCCGCCGCTTACCCCGCGATCAGACCTTTCCCACCCGAAACAGCACCTCCATCCAGGCTGAGTAGAATTTCCTTGCGAGAATGGACCCTCCCAGGCCATGATCCCCTCATCGAGAACGCCCGATCCATCCACTCCAGACGCGGAGGTATGACATGGCCGGAGTCGGTTCGAACGTCGTCTTCGAGGACGACAAGATCAAAGTCTGGGAATTCAATCTCGAGCCGGGAGAACAGACGGCCGTCCACACGCATGAGATGGAATACATCTTTTACGTCATCAGCGGCACCACTCTCGAAGTATTCGATGCGAACGATCGCTTCCTCACACTGCTCGAACTCAAAGACGGTGACGTCGTTCCGCTCAAAATCGAAGGCGATCAGCTCGTCGTGATCGGCGACGAGTCACTGCGAGTCCCCTTGACCCACTCCGCTCGCAACGCAGGACCGGCGCGCTACCGCGAGCTGCTCATCGAAAAAAAGTGAACGCGAGGCCGTTGTCGCGACGACCGTTCTGACGACCGACGTCCAAGCGACCGCGGCTGGAGGCCCCGAGCCCAACGACCACCTGCTACGACATGCCTCCGCAGAAGCGTCTCCATCCGAATCGCGTAGAGTAGATTGAAGCCGCACGCGTGGCCGCCCCTCGTACCGAGGATTCGCGCCTCCGGCAGAGGACCAGCATGAGCATCGAAAGCTCGCGACGAAACCGCCCGACCGAGGGAGTCCATCTGGACTACCCGATCATCGACATCGACCACCACTACTACGAGCCCGATGACTGCTGCACTCGGCATCTAGAGAGTCGATTCCAGGACAGGGCCGTCCATATTCGCGAGGGGAGCAACGGGAGACGCGACTGGTATGCCGGCGATCACCCCCTGACCTTCGACCGCCGCCCTCTCGATTTCGTGCTCGAGCCGGGAGACCTGCGCCGACTCATGGCGACGCGGGCCAGCGGCGGTCAGACCGAAGCTCGCCTGATCGACTCTTCTTCTGACCCCGCCTTCCGCGACC
>Ga0315332_10001763_pt1 | contig 11748 bp, 12 predicted proteins | sample M110034915metaG_FD_203455 | JGI IMG/M metagenome (GOLD analysis project Ga0315332, IMG submission 203455) | Ammonia-oxidizing marine archaeal communities from Monterey Bay, California, United States - M1 100m 34915 | ecosystem: Environmental > Aquatic > Marine > Intertidal zone | place: USA...
CGGGAGGGTCACTCAATACCAAAAAAGTAAGGGTAATGATCTTGCTCTCCGTGATGAACCTCAATTTCCACATTTGGATGATGCTCAGCGAGCCAGACTTCAATCGTTCTCGTTTCAGCATCTCCTGCTTCTAGACCTTCAATTATTGAAACCATCTCATGATCTTCAGTAATTAGCTCAGTCAGTAAAGCAATTGCCGCCGAAGTCAAATCTTTATCTATAGAACGCACTCCTTCTCTGTCGAGACCAATCCAATCGTCTGTCTCGACTTCTCCTACCGAAGTGGATGTACCCCTAACTGCTTTGGTCACTTCACCGACAACCAAAGTCGACGAAATGTCCGCCATCTGCTCAGCGTTTACCTCAGCATCTGCCTCCGGATCATAAGCTAACAAAGATGCAAATCCCTCTGGAACAGAGGTAGTCGCTACTACAACTACCTCTTTTTCAGTTTGCGAGTTGACCGTTCCGGCTACTGCCAAAATATTTGAATTATTGGGCAGGATAACTACCTGGTCGGCTGGAGCTCTTTCCACAGCATCTAACAGTTCTGCTGTAGACGGATTCATTGTTTGCCCGCCGACAACCAGCACTTGGACCCCAAGGCTATGGAATATTCGTCCTATCCCAGGCGCTGGTGACACTGCTACGACCGCACAAGGAACTACTTGCGCTTTTACGGAATCGGATGAAGTTCCTTCTGCAGCAGCGGCTCTTACCCACTGCTCTTCTATTACTTCTTCGCTTAAGTCACTGACGCGAATTTGGCGAGGTCTTCCTACCTCAATCGCGGCTTCAATGGCGGGACCAATGTCATTGGTGTGAATGTGACAGTTCCAAAGCCCGTCGCCTCCGACCACCACGATCGAATCTCCTAGGCCGGCCCAAACATCCTTAAATTCGCTTATTGAGGAGTCCGGCGCATCCAGAAGATACATAACTTCATATCTAAGTTCGCCGGTCAGATCAGCGCTCGAAACGGGCTTAAACACATTTGGGATCTCAGGTTGCGAAACGGCTTCAGGCAAGGCTCTGCCGTCTGCAACTTGAAGCATTCCATGAAGAAGATGCAAGAACCCCGCACCTCCTGCGTCTACCACTCCAGCTGTTGCGAGAATTTCAAGTTGTTCCGGTGTTCTAGCTAATGCAATTTCGGCTGCCAACAGTGCTGCCTCTAGAACATCTACTAACTCACCTGATGAGCCAGCTGCTCCGCTAGCAGCCTCGCGCACTACTGTTAGGATCGTACCCTCGACTGGTTTCATTACAGCACTATCAGCCGCTTCGCTGGCCACCTTCAACGCCATTGCCACCGAAGATCCATCAATAGTTTCAGCTTTTTCGAATGATTTCGCCAAGCCTCTCAAAATTTGACTCAGAATAACACCGCTATTGCCTCTAGCCCCCATTAATGAGCCGTGCGAAATAGCTCCACAGACAGCGTTTTTATCTATCGGGTCAACACCTTCTAACTCTTCCACGACAGATTTGACTGTTAGAAACATGTTTGTTCCAGTGTCGCCGTCGGGTACTGGAAACACATTCAAACGGTTAATAGCTTCGCAATGGTCATGCAGACCATCACGAAAAGAAGTAATTATTTTCAAAAGATCAGAAACCGAAAAAAACAGGGCTACAGCCACGGTTCCTGATCCTATCGGGGACTTCTTGCACGAACTAGTAATGAACCCGGTTTAGAAACGCGTCAACGGGTAAACTGGTTGATAAGTTGACCCCACTTCATTAATGACCTTTGGTCGTGACTGAAGGTCCGTGTGCTAAACAACCACTTGGTGCCCAACCGGAGGCGCGATGTGCAAGGCGTAATAAAATCCTATGATCCAAAATCCGCTACAGGAGTAGTGGTAGACGATGTTGGTCGCTCAGAATACGAGCTTGCCACAGATGCTCTTGTTGACTCCGTGTTTCGCATGGTGAGACAAGGACAGAGGGTCGTCTTTGACCTCAATGACAGTGGCTTAGCAACTCGACTCCGATTAGGTTCCGAGATTGATCTCGGAACACCTAGCTGGATTTTGCCGGAAGAGGACCAATGATCATTACTTTTGTGGGGCAATTTCCCCACCAATTCTGAAAGGCTATGGAGGTCGACATGCCTGGGACCACCACGAACCAGAGGCTCCTGGATTGGGTTGCTGAATGGGTGAACGTACTCACTCCATCCTCGATCCATTGGTGTGATGGGACACAAGAAGAATACACGTCTCTCACAAAGCTAATGGTTGATCAGGGAACCCTTATTCCGCTCAACGAAGAATCTCGACCGAATAGCTTCCTAGCACGGTCAGACCCAGGTGACGTTGCGCGGGTAGAGGACCGAACCTTTATTTGCAGCGCGAACGAAGACGACGCTGGTACTAACAACAACTGGCGCGACCCTGCCACGATGAGAACGGAGATGAATCAACTTTTTGCCGGTTCGATGGCTGGCAGAACGATGTATGTAGTTCCATTCTCAATGGGGCCGCTTGGTTCTCCAATCGCTCACATCGGCGTTCAACTAACCGACTCGCCTTATGTCGCTGCGTCGATGCGCATCATGACTCGAATGGGACAGCAAGCTTTAGATGTCCTTGGCAACGATGACTGGGTACCTTGTGTCCATTCTTTAGGCGCTCCCCTAACGGAAGGTCAACAGGATGTACCTTGGCCATGCGATGCCGATAATAAATTCATTGTTCATTTCCCTGAAACAAGAGAAATTTGGTCTTACGGATCTGGTTACGGTGGAAATGCGCTGTTAGGAAAAAAATGTTTCGCTCTGAGGATTGCGTCGACGATGGCGCGAGATGAAGGGTGGCTAGCTGAACACATGCTTATTGTCGGTGTTACTCCTCCTAACGGCGAAACCAAGTATGTTGCCGCTGCTTTTCCATCTGCCTGCGGCAAAACAAATATGGCGATGATGATTCCATCTCTTCCCGGCTGGAAAATAGAAACTGTCGGGGATGATATTGCGTGGATGAAATTCGGTAAAGACGGTCGCCTATACGCGATCAACCCAGAAGCCGGATTTTTCGGGGTAGCGCCAGGAACAGGAGAGGACACAAATGCGAATGCTCTCGCAACTCTCTCCGGCAACTGTGTCTTCACCAACGTTGCACAAACCGAAGACAACGATATTTGGTGGGAAGGACTAACTGATGAGGCTCCGGCTCGTTTAACTGACTGGCGAGGAGACACCTGGACTCCGGAATCAGAGTCCCCCGCAGCTCATCCCAATGCGAGATTTACTGCACCTGCTAGCCAATGTCCTTCATTGGATAGCGCTTGGGAAGATCCCAATGGAGTACCAATATCTGCAATTCTCTTTGGTGGTCGTAGAGCCACTACCGTGCCTTTGGTTTCAGAGGCACGCGACTGGGAACATGGCGTATTCCTAGGTTCTGTTATGTCGTCTGAAAAAACTGCAGCAGCAGCTGGAGCGATAGGACAAGTGCGTCGAGACCCTTTCGCTATGTTGCCTTTCTGTGGCTACAACTTCGGTGACTATTTCCAACACTGGTTGGACCTAGGTATGAAAGAGGAAGCCAAACTTCCCAAACTTTTCTACGTTAATTGGTTCAGAAAAGACAGTAATGGGAAGTTCATTTGGCCGGGCTTCGGAGAAAATACCAGAGTACTTAAATGGGTTCTAGAGCGAATTAACGACTCTGGCAAGGCAGTCGAGACACCTATTGGAATGGTACCCACTCCTGATGCAATCGATATTAGCGGCCTAGATCTAAGCGAAGATGATTTGCGAACTCTCCTTTCAGTTGATACTGAAGAATGGCGCACTGAACTAGCCTTAATCGAAGATCATTATGCTTCAATCGGGGAACGCCTGCCTATCGAGTTGACTAATCAACTCGATGAGCTCACTTCGCGTCTTAACGCTTAGTCATTTCGCCTAAAAACCTATGTTGTGATAAACGCTGCACGAATACCTAGGCCCATGATGAAGAGTCCCCCAAAACCGTATAGTAAATTGGCGTGCTGTCTCATTTGAGAACGGTAACTATAAATGACTCCTACTGACATAGCAGCTAAGACACCATAAAGAACATGGAAAGGCGGCGCCTCCACTCCAGAGATTCGCATCTGCACCGCCCCCAGGACTATTTGAATAAAAACAAAGAACTGGGCCAAGACTGTGAACCGCCAAAGTGATCGGTTGTCGTAACGACTGTTCCTGTGAGCTAATAGTGCCCATACACCCGCCAACCCATTACTAACTATTAGTACCCAGGCGCCTAAAATATGTGACAGTTCAAGCACGTTTAGGGCATCTGGTTTACAAATAGATTCAAGAACATGATCATATTTTGCGCATCTTTGTGCCCATTAACAAGATTTAATTGGCCCGGCTGGCGAGACTCATCCTCAGCTAGTTTGATAGCGTCCAAAGCTCTCAATAGTCCGATTGGCGCACCACGATCTACCAGCGTGTTGATATCTTTATGCAAATCACGGCCACGCAAGCCGCGTTCTTGTATCAGCATCTGCAGAAGCATACGTAGCAGTGCACAGGCTGAAGCTGGCGAGGCCTCGACAATCATCATTGCTTCTTCATACAGAGGAATCAGTTTGGGAGGTAAACCCTCGGGTGTCGGTTCTATATCCATGTTCGAACTTAAGCCACTGCTCCATCTCTACGGAGATTTTGGATAACTGAAGCATCGAATCCGAGACTTTCTAATATCGAATTAGTATCTCTACCAGCATGAGCAGGAGGGCCTTGAATGGAAGGGGTTGTTCTGCTGAATCGTGGAGAAGGGTTTGGTTGAGTCACTCCCTCAATTTCAGTAAAGACATTCCTGTCTACATTATGTGGATGTTTCGGGGCTTCTTCTAGGGTCAGCACAGGAGCAAAACACACATCCGTTCCCTCCATAATTGCGCACCACTCATCACGACTCTTTGATTTGAATAGTTCCGTTATGCGTTCTTTAAGATTCGGCCATGCCTCGCGCTCCATTTGTTTTTGAAACTCTGTATCGTCAGTCAGCCCAGTTAGACGCATTAGTTCAGAATAAAATTGTGGTTCGATAGACCCAATCGAGATATATAAGCCGTCTGAGCATTCATACACATCATAAAAATGACTGCCGGTGTCAAGCAGGTTAGTTCCTCTTTCATCGTTCCAAACGCCCATAGCACGCATTGAGTGGAACATCGCCATCAAGGTCGCTGCGCCATCAACCATTGCCGCATCAACAACCTGGCCACTTCCAGACTTGCGAGACTCGATTATTCCACAAACCATGCCAAAGGCTAAAAGCATTCCACCACCACCGAAATCTCCGACCAAGTTCAGCGGCGGCACAGGAGCCTCTCCTTTTCGACCGATCGGCTCCAGAGCACCAGCCAACGCAATGTAATTTATGTCGTGGCCCGCAGCCATCGAATAAGGACCTTCCTGCCCCCAACCAGTCATACGGCCATAGACCAACTTAGGGTTACGCTCTAAACATTCTTCCGGTCCTAGGCCAAGACGTTCCATAACTCCGGGGCGAAAACCTTCAATTAGTCCGTCAGCGGTTTCAATTATCTTCATGACAACTTCTACTCCGTCAGGATTTTTCAGGTCGATGCCGATAGAAGATCGACCACGAGCCAGCACATCTAACGGTGCGCTCGACGGGGTTTGCGCAGCAACATTTCCAGCACGATCAATCCGTATTACCTCGGCTCCCATATCTGAGAGCATCATTCCACAGAATGGCCCAGGGCCTATTCCCTGCAGCTCCACGATCCTAACTCCTGCTAACGGCCCCATATTATCTCCTCAATCTGATTTAGTTAACTTACATAATCCTTGGCACAAGAAACCTATTTATAAGTTTTGATCTGTATTTAAGTGACTAATACAAACTCTTTCTTAAACGCGTTTCTGATTCTTTGTCATAAATTTCATGGTCAAATGTTGTTTTCTCAATTGTTCTAAAGATTTCTCCACTTGAGGGCAAACTTTTGCGGTCGGCTATTTCAGTTTCCCAAAGTTCCGACCTGTAAATAGCTTTCGAACACTGGAAGTAAACCGACTCTACAGTTACTTCAATAACAACGACTGGAAGCTTTTCGTTAACCTCAAAATGTTTAAGTAACATCGGATCATTCGTCACTGTAGCTCTGCCATTAACTCGCATGGTTTCAGTAACTCCGGGTATTAAGAACAGAAGAGCTACTCTTCCGTCCTCAACAATGTTGCTGAGGCTATCTAAGCGGTTATTTCCTGGCCGGTCAGCGAAACGAAGCGTTTTATCGCCAACAACCTCTACGACACTATTTTTTTCTCCACGCGGAGAGCAATCCAAGCCACCGTCGCCGATGGTAGCTATAGCCATAAATGGTGATGCCTCTATGAGCTGTTTGTACTCGGCTGAAATGTAATCCAGTTCCTTAGTAAGAGCTCTGGCGCTGACATTTCCATAAAGTGCTGTCAACTCACCGATATCAGAAATTTCATAGGCGTTCGTCATGTATTCCCCTTAACCAAATCTAAAAAATTCTCAAGGTAAGCATCCCACAGCTCTATCGGTAGGTCATGTCCCATACCTTCATACAGAACGAAGGTGGATTGTGAAATTGCTTCCACTGTAGCTTCTCCTCCATCCCAATTTATTAACGGATCTTTACTCCCATGGATAACAAAAGTAGGCGCACTGATGGCTTTGAGCATTTCTGTACGGTCGCCCGATGATGCAATCGCAGCCATCTGAAAGGCCATTCCGTCAGGGCAGTAGCAACGATCATATGCCTCTTCGATCATCATTCTCGCAGATATCAAATCGAATGAATCGCCTGAATAAAGCTGGCTTGCATGCACTAATTGATTTGTGATTTCTTTGCGAGTTTCTCCCGCTACATTTCTAGATAACGCTTCCAACGCAACACTTGTTGGTTGTCCAACGAGGGGATTACCGGTAGTAGACATTACCGATGTCAATGTTTCAGTTCTATCGGGGTAAATCGCAGCAAACGTTTGAGCAATCATTCCTCCCATAGATACGCCCCAGATGTGCGCTCTCTTCGTAGCCGTTTGGTCTAAGACGACCAAACAGTCACGCGCCATGTCGGCCAACTCGTAAGCGCTATTAACAGCAGACTTATCTCCGCTAAGCATTCTCTCCAGGGCTAGAGCGAAGGTAGGAGGATTTCCTCGAGTTTTTGAAGACAAACCAACGTCTCGGTTATCCATTCTTATGCAACGAAATCCCTCTTCCGCAAACTTTCGGAGCCAATCAACTCGAAAATTAATCAATTGGCTACCAAGACCATTAATAAAAAGGACTGTTCCGTTCAGTTCGAAACCTTGATGATCAAAAACTTCGTAGTAAATTTCAGTCTCGCCGTTTCGAGCGACACCCTGTTCGGTGACCTTCACTTAATTACCACAAACAATTTCATCTATCTGCCTTTTTAGTCGTTCTAGAGCATCAGCCGTTCGGCTTCCCCACCAAAAGAGATCTTGCCCATCGACCAAATAGGCTGGAGCGAAATCGGAAAGCATATCTAGATGCCTAACTCCAAACGGATACGGCTCTGTAGGAGCGAGAACAAAATCAAGTGAGGCTGAGCGAATCTCCAGATCGTCCACAACAGGATATGAGACTCCTCGATCGGAAAACTCAACTTCTACCCCCAGGTAGCGAAGTACCGATGCTCCATAAGTTAATTGGCCAATAGTCATCCACGGACGTTTCCAAATAGGCACAAATGCGCGGTAGGAGTTTGAACCCGCAAAATCTTGCAACGCTTCTGGAATTTCAAATGACCAGTCAATTTGCAGCCTAAGCGCTAGCCTCCCTATCTCGGAACTAACGTCTGTCAAAGATGCGACATGTAAAGCTTCTACCTCGACACCAGCTTCCACTAAAGTCAAATAATCCTCTTGTCGATTTTCTTCTCGATCCATGACGACTAAGTCCGGCTTTAACTTTACAATGGCGTCGATATCTGGGTCTTTGGTCCCTCCTATATGCATAAACCTAGGCTGCTCACAGAAACGAGTGCATGCAATCGGGTCGACACCCCAAGCTACGAGCGTTTCTGTAACGCTTGGAACAAGGCTGACTAGCCTTGGATTACCATTCGTCGACATAAGTAGATGGTAACCAAACACACACCACAATCCGATATCTCCTAGGAACAGATAACGTCCTTTACGTGCTGAACAGGCTGAACATCGAACAACTAGATGACCAGCAACGTGTAGCAGTCGAATCCGAAGCAGCACCTTTGTGTATTCTGGCTGGCCCTGGCTCGGGAAAAACTAGAGTTTTAGCGCATAGAATAGCTCGTCGAGTCGAGGACGCGTCAGCTGACCCGCGACACGTGCTCGCTCTGACCTTCACCCGTCAAGCCGCCAACCAGTTGAAAGATCGTTTATCCAGAATGGGTATAAGGGATTTAGGGTCCGTCGGCACCTTTCATGCCATCGCCCTGGCACAAGTTACTCAGTATCGAGCAGATGCTGGTCGCCGAGCACCTATTGTACTCGGCAACCGACGCTCAGTAATAACTGAGCTCCTTGGGTCCAACTCGGCTCTGCGCTCTGCGCAGGTAACTGCCGAAATCGACTGGGCTAAGGCTCAACGGCTAGAACCTGATGAATATCGGCATGGAGCAGGTCGGAGGAGAGTCGGCGATAGACATGCAAAGTTAGTCGCAGATATATTTGCTCGATTTAACGAATACAAAAAACGAAGAGGGATATTAGACTTTGACGATCTTCTGGAAGAGTGCACTCGTTTGCTAATTTCAGAAAATTCATTCCGAAATGCGCAGCAATGGATTTTTCGACATCTGTTCGTCGATGAATTCCAGGACTTAAACAGCTCCCAATTTGAGCTGCTGCAGGCCTGGCTAGGAGACAGAAAGGACCTCTGCGTAGTTGGAGATGGCGATCAAGCTATTTACGGTTGGAATGGAGCTGATGTTCAATACCTGAATGACTTCCGCATTTTTTTTCCAGATGCAGAAGTTATTAAACTTGATAACAACTATAGAAGTAGCCCCGAAATAGTGAGAGCAGCAAATGCAGTAATTGGTAAAACTCAAATGGGAATTGAGCGGGAAAGCGCCGCAACAAAAATTACTTCTGCCGGGTACAAAAATGAAGAAGAAGAAGCTTTAGGAATAGCACATCATCTTCGCAGCGTCAGAGAACCAGAAACCTCATGGTCCCGCTATGCGGTCCTAACTCGCACCAACGGTCAGTTGTTGACAATCGCTAAGCATCTCGAAATTCAGAAAATTCCTTACCGTTTAAGAGGATCTAATGAGCTTCTAAAACTTCCACAAGTCAATAACATCATCGACCAATTGGCTACATCTGGTGCATCTTTTTCGACCACGCTGTCAGACCTGTTGACTGATTTTACTTTTGGTCCAGAGGCTCAATTTCTAGAAATTGCTCAGCAATACAATAATGAGGAGCAGTATCCCGATGGTTCTAGTTTTCGGCAGTGGCTCAAAACCCTTAGGCCAACGGATTATAGCGACAGCAGCGAAAGGGTCGAACTATCAACTTTCCATGCAGCGAAAGGCCTTGAGTGGCCTCACGTAATAATTGCCGGAGTCGAAGAGGGACTAGTTCCCTTGAATAATGATGACGAGGAAGAGAAAAGACTTTTCTATGTGGCCATATCACGAGCTGAACGTCAACTTTTCTTGACATGGGCAGAAGAGCGAACAGTCTCAGGACGAACTAAACAAAGGAATAAATCTCCTTGGCTATCTCTAATACAAACGACAACAGTCAGACCGTCCGCGCCATCGAAAGAACGAGTAAGTGGCTATCTCAGAAAAGCACGTCTGGCGACTCGTATCGATCTTGATTCCTCGAGCCAAGAGCGTCTAAACGTGCTCAATGATTGGAGACTCAAGACTGCAAGACACAGGAAAATCGAACCTTCTTCGCTAATCCCTGACAATACCCTGAGAGCTATCGCTATAACGAAACCTTCTTCGCTTGAAGAGCTTGCGATCGTCCTAGGTCAATCCCTTGAGCGAGTGAAAAAAACAGGACCAGAAATTTTATCCGTAATTAACGGGCAGACGTAACTTTCAAGCATCTTTACTTTTTATTCTAAAGAAGAGCGAAGTGCCTCAAAATCAACTGAAATAAACAAGCCTTCGGCCTCTGCTATTAGTTCGTCTCCGTTAAAAGCCTTCGCTCGAGTGACTATTTTTCTTCCGCGAATACTTTCGACCCACGCCACAAAAGCTAAATCCGTATGCAACGGGGTCGGTTTTTGATAGCGAACTGCAAGTTTTCCGGTCATTCCAGGCTCAGAAAAATGAGCTTGCACCATACCCATCACCTCATCAAACGCAGATGCAACCCAGCCGCCATGCACATGGCCGGGAGGGCCTTCAAAGGAAGCCCCAAAATTTACTCGTCCTACAACCTTCTCTCCCTCAATAGCTAAATTTAATGGCACCGAAACCGGACTTAATGCCCCAGACAGAGGACTGTGATCAAAAAAGGTGAACATATCTTCACGCAATTCGTCAAACATGGAGGGGATATGATCCCGAGCCCCTAAGTGGGTGCTCGCCTCAAGTAAATTTTCTGCCATTTCAGCAAGAGATTCGCTCTGTTCAAGAGTGGGAATCCCATCATGCAGATTATGACTGAACTGTCGCAGCGCTGCAGCAATCCGTTCAACACTAGTTCGCAAAGGCGAATCCCAGTCCTTATCCAGCCAGGCTCTGAAACCACTCTCGAGTTCAGTAAAGTCACTTTCAGATTGCGACATCGACCATCACCGGTGCGTGGTCTGAGGGCTTCGTTCCTTTTCTAGCATTTCGGTCGACAAGGCAAAACTCAGCTTTGTCTGCCAGAAAACTGGTGCCTAGCAAAAGATCGATCCGCAAACCTCTACGTTTATGGAAACCACCATCGCGATAGTCCCACCAGCTATACAACTGATCTCCATCGTAGAACTTACGAAATAAATCAGCGAGACCACATTTTTGTAGGTTTTCGAGCGCTTTTCTCTCGCTATCAGTTACATGAGTTCTGATCTCTGGATTCTCTGGATCCCAAATGTCTCTATTGTCAGGGCAAATATTAAAATCACCCCCAACTAACGCATGTTCTGAGGACTCGCATGTTCGTTCCATATGAAGGCGAAGCCGTTCCATCCAACTAAGTTTGTACTTGTAATGAGGGTCATCTACGGCCCTCCCGTTCGGAACATAAACTGAACTTACGCGAATACCACCACATGTCGCTGAGATTAGCCGCGCTTCAGGATCCGGATCTTCTCTATCATCAAACCCATGACTAACGTCAGAAATCCCTACTCGAGATAAGATTGCAACACCGTTCCAACGGCCCTCACCACAATGGGCACTTTCATAACCTAGATCTTCAAAATGACTATACAAAAACTGTTCGTCTGACATTTTAGTTTCCTGCATTAGCAGGACATCCGGTTTCGCATATTCGATAAAATCATCGACCCGATCAACGCGAGCATTAAGACTATTTACGTTCCAGGTAACTATCCGCACGTTTTATAACCTAGCGGCCGCTAGCGTGCCGAGTTGTGACTGTTATCGACTCATTAAAAACTTCTGGTAAAATTAAGGCAGTTCTATTTGACTTCGGCGGAGTAATTACGGCGAGCCCATTCGAAGCTTTCACCCGGTACGAAAAAGCCGTAGGCGCGCCCGATGGTATCATTCGCGCAATTAACTCGACGAACCCTAATGAAAACGCCTGGGCTCAGA
>Ga0315332_10001767_pt1 | contig 11742 bp, 10 predicted proteins | sample M110034915metaG_FD_203455 | JGI IMG/M metagenome (GOLD analysis project Ga0315332, IMG submission 203455) | Ammonia-oxidizing marine archaeal communities from Monterey Bay, California, United States - M1 100m 34915 | ecosystem: Environmental > Aquatic > Marine > Intertidal zone | place: USA...
CACATAGATTAGAAACGGTAACAGTATCCAATGGAATTGAATGGGTCAATGATTCAAAGTCTACTGATGTTGAAGCCACAAGTTTTTCCATTGAAATGATTCAAAAGCCGATTATATGGATTGTTGGTGCTGATGAAACTAGAAGAAATTTAATATTGGTTAAAAAGTTGGTTAAGTATAAAGTGTTAAAAATTGTTTGTTTTGGTGCTTTTGATACTGCTATTAAATATTCTTTAGGAAATTTAGTTGAGTCGTATGCTTATAAGCAAAATTTATCGGAAGCAGTTCAAATAGCTTTTGAATGGTCTAAGAAGGGACAAGTCGTTCTTTTTTCTCCAGCTTGCCCTAGTATTGGTCAATATGAAAATTATAGAGAAAGAGGAAATCATTTTTCAAATTTGGTAATGAATTTAACTGAATGCAATTCATAATAGATAAATACTTAAAAGGGGATAAGGTAATATGGGCCATCGTCATATTGCTTTCTTTGTTTTCTATTATAATGGCCTATAGTTCTAGCTCAAACTTGGCTTATCGTTTAATGGATGGTAACGCTACACCCTATTTAATCAAACACACTTTCGTTATTGTTATTGGTATATTATTGATTATTTATCTGCAATTTTTTAATTATAAATATTTTTCGAGAATCTCTCAATTAGGTGTTTATGTTTCTATTGTTTTGTTGTTGGTTACCTTGTTATTTGGAGTAAATAAAGGAAATGCTTCTAGGTGGATCATGGGGTTTCAGCCTTCAGATTTTGCAAAGGTGATGTTGGTGTTGTATGTGTCTAGAATGCTAGTAGTAAAAAAGAACGAATTGCATGATTTTAAAAAAGGGTTGATTCCTATTTTGACACCTGTTTTTATAGTTTGTGGTTTAATCTTTCCAGCAGATTTCTCTACTGCAGCTTTGCTGTTTGCTGTATGTTTTATTTTGATTTATGTTGCGGGAGCAAAGATAAAGCATCTTTTTTCTATTATAGGAGGAGTATTAGGGATAGTTTTTTTAATGATATTGATTAATGTGCTTATTCCAGGTATGTTACCTAGAGTCGATACTTGGACGAGTAGGGTAGAAAATTATAATTCAGGAGATCCTCAAGAAAACTACCAAGCTGAAATGGCAAAAAGAGCTGTGGCCACTGGATATTTGCAGGGTAAAGGCCCTGGAAATGGTATTGTTAAAAATAACCTTTATTCTGCTCAATCAGATTTCATCTATAGTTCCTCAATTGAAGAATTTGGATCGATTTTAGGTGGGCTTGGTTTGATATTATTATATCTCATTTTACTTTTCAGAGCTGTTAAGATCATGACTAAATCTGCCCATAAATTTGGTGGCTACATTGCATTTGGTTTAGGCTTTATGTTAGTTTTTCAAGCATTAATAAATATGAGTGTTGGAGTAAATTTAATACCTGTTACAGGACAACCGCTTCCTTTAATTAGTATGGGTGGTACTTCTATATTATTTACATGTATGTCTATTGGAGTTATTTTAAATGTGAGTAGAACAGTTTATAAAGAAAACGAATCTTAGCTATGAAAAATCGTTTTATTATAAGTGGTGGAGGGACAGGTGGTCATATATTTCCGGCAATAGCAATTGCTAATGAAATAAAGAGAAACCGCCCTGATGCTTCTATTCTATTTGTTGGAGCAATAGGGAAAATGGAGATGCAGAAAGTACCAGAGGCAGGTTATGATATTAAAGGACTTAAGGTTGTAGGCTTGCAAAGAAAAATAACTTTCAAAAATTTACTATTCCCATTCAAATTAATCAAAAGTATTAGTAGCGCAAAAGAGATCATAAAAAAGTTTAATCCAGATATAGCTATTGGTGTGGGAGGGTATGCAAGTGGCCCAACTTTAAGAGTTGCTGGCAAAATGGGAATTCCCACTTTATTGCAGGAACAAAATTCGTATGCAGGTTTAACCAATAAATTACTAGCAAAAAAAGCAAAAGTCATATGTGTAGCTTATGATCAAATGGATCAGTTTTTTCCAAAGGATAAAATTAAATTAACAGGAAATCCTGTTAGAAATAACATTATAGATATTAATAACAAAAAGGAACTTGCTTTTCAGCATTTTGGATTAGATGTAAATAAAAAAACCATATTGATAATTGGAGGAAGTTTAGGTGCTAGGACAATCAATAATAGTATCAAAAATGGTCTAAATAAGTTTTCTAACTCTTCTTATCAATTAATTTGGCAAACAGGAAGCTATTATTTTGATGAAATGAAAGAGGCTGTTTCTTCTTCAGATTGTCAATCTGTACATCCATTTGAATTCATTAAAAAAATGGATCTTGCTTACGCAGCTTCAGATGTTATTATCTCGAGGGCAGGGGCTCTTTCTGTTAGTGAGCTTTGTTTGGTGAAAAAGCCAGTGATTCTAGTCCCTTCACCTAATGTTTCGGAGGATCATCAAACAAAAAATGCAAAATCACTTGTTAATAAAAATGCAGCTATACATGTTGAAGATGTCGATGCAGGAACGAAATTAGTTGATGTTGTTTTAGCGCTTATTAAAGATGACAAAAAATGTATAGAGCTAAGTAAAAATATTTCTATGCTAGCTAAGCCTAATGCAGCCATAGATATTGTTAAAGAAATTTTTCAAATTATAGATTAACAATTGGAGATAGAAAACATAAATAGAATTCATTTTATAGGCATAGGTGGAATAGGTATGAGTAACCTTGCTAGGTATTTTCTTTCAAAAGGTGTTTCTGTAAGTGGGTATGACCGTGTTAAAACAGACCTGACAGATAGATTAGCAAATGAGGGTGCTGCAATTCATTTTGTTGATGAGCTTGATTCAATTAAACAGATAGATAAAATAGATCTTGTTGTGTATACTCCTGCGATTCCAATGAATCATAATCAATTGTCTTATTTTATTAAATCAGATTTGCCAGTTATTAAAAGAGCAGAGCTATTAGGGCTAATCACAAAGAATAGTTATTCAATTGCAATAGCAGGAACACATGGTAAAACGACCACATCATGTATAGTGGCACATATGCTTGAACATTCTGGTATGGGATGTAATGCATTTCTTGGTGGTATATCAACAAACTATAATTCCAATTTTATTATTAATAAAAATATAGATAGAACTGTAGTAGAAGCAGATGAATATGATAGGTCTTTTCTAAACTTATCTCCAGATATCTCAATTATTACATCTATGGATGCCGATCATTTAGATATTTATGGAGACAGGAATGAAATGGATCAATGTTTCCAGGATTTTGTTGAGCTTCTTCCAGATGATGGTAAGTTAATTGTAAATTATGGGCTTCCTGTTAATTTTAAAAACAGGATCACTTATGGTGAAAACAAGAGTTCAGATCTGGTAATTAGTAATATAAATATTAAAGAAGGCAATTATCATTTTGATGTTCAATATAGAGAACTTGTTTTAAAAGATATTTATTTAGGATTGCCAGGAAGACATAATGTATACAATGCTGCTTCAGCTATCTTGTTGTCTTTGGAATTAGGAATGGAAGTGGAAATGATCAGGTCTTCTTTAGCTTCATTTAAAGGTGTAAAAAGAAGGTTTGAATATAAATTAAAGTCAAAAGATCTTATTTATATTGATGATTATGCACACCATCCAAAAGAACTGGATGTATGTATTGAGTCTGCAAGAGAATTATATCCAAACAAAATGTTAACGGGTATATTTCAACCTCACCTTTACTCTAGAACTAGAGATTTTTTATCTGAATTTGCAGTGAGTTTATCTGCTTTGGATGAGGTGATCTTATTAGATATATACCCAGCAAGAGAGCTTCCAATTTCAGGTATTTCCTCTTCAGTATTATTAGATAAGATTAATTGTGGAAATAAAAAATTAATGAAAATGCAGGAAGTGATTCCTGAGATTGAAAATAGATACATTGAAGTGTTACTTTCTATGGGGGCTGGAAACATTGATGAGTTAGTCCAGCCAATTAAAATGGCATTAGAAAATAAAAATGAGCTGATATGAAAAAGGTGTTGGTCATATTGGGGTGGAGTGTTTTTCTTCTAGGTTCAATAGTGATATTGGGATTCTCAGAAGTTGATTATAATAGGATAGCTATAAAAGAATTAAATATTGATGTTGATAAATCAAATGGTCATTCTTTTATTACAGAAAGTCAGGTGAAAGAATATTTAAGTAATAAAGGATTTCAGCTAAACGCTAATAGTGAAGAGTTTCCTAATTTAAAGGAAATAGAAAGAGCTATTCAGGGTTTGTCAGCCACAAAAAATGTTGAGGTTTATGCATATAATAATGGTGAGTTGCATATAAATATTAAACAAAGAAATCCAATAGCAAGAGTTTTGGTCAAAAATGGATATTTGAGTTATTATATCGATGAAGATGGTAAAGTAATGTCATTGTCGGATACCTACGTGGCTAGAGTACCAGTATTTAACGGATATGTAAAATATGGTGATCATTATAGATCTATTAAAGAACTTTCTGTTCATGATCCATCTGATAAAACATTAGATGAAATATATCAATTGGCAAATATTATTAATAAAGATGAATTTTTCCGTTCTCAGATTGTTCAGGTTTATATTAATAAGCAGGGTGAATATGAATTAATTCCTAGAGTAGGAAATCAAAGAATATTATTTGGAGATATAACTGAAGCAGAAGAAAAGTTTAAAAAGTTAAAACAGTTTTATACAAATAGAAATAGTATAAGCGTGAAAGAGCTTAATATGTATGACACATTAAATATTATGTATAGTAATCAAATAGTATGTTCAAAAAGATAAAAATTTAATTATGGATGCACCAGAAATAATAGTAGGATTAGATATAGGAACCACCAAGATTGCTTGTTTGGTTGGATGTAAAACAGAGCATGGTAAAATAGAAATATTAGGAGTTGGAAAGGCTCCAAGTGTGGGAGTTACCAGAGGAGTGGTGTCTAATATTGAGAAGACAGTACAATCCATACGTATAGCAGTAGAAGAGGCTGAGGCAAAATCAGGTGTTGAAATAAAAGTGGTAAATGTAGGAGTGGCAGGTCAACATATTAAAAGTTTACAGCATAGAGGAATGATTACAAGAGACTCAATTGAAGAAGAGATTTCACAAAGTGATGTAGATGTTCTAATAGATGATATGTACAAGCTAGTAATGCTACCAGGTGAGGAAATCATACATGTTCTTCCTCAAGAATATATCGTTGATAGGCAACCTGGCATTAAAGATCCTATAGGTATGTCTGGCGTTCAGTTGGAAGCAAACTTTCATATCATTACTGGCCAGATAGCAGCAGCAAAAAATATTTATAAATGTGTAAGTAAAGCAGGCTTAGAAGTTGCAGAATTAATATTAGAGCCATTGGCTTCATCAGAAGCGGTGATTTCCGAAGAAGAGAAAGAAGCAGGTGTCGCTTTAGTAGATATAGGTGGCGGAACTACAGACATTGCAATATTCCAAGATGGAATCATTAGACATACTGCAGTCATTCCTTTTGGCGGAAATATCATTACTGAGGATATTAAAGAAGGATGTGCCATTATGCATAAACAGGCAGAATTGTTAAAAACCAAATTTGGTGCGGCATTAACTCAGGTAAGTCAAGAGAATGAGATTGTGTGTATCCCTGGGTTAAGAGGAAGAGATCCTAAAGAAATTTCAGTTAAAAATTTATCAAACATTATCAATGCTAGAATGACAGAGATCATAGAGCATATATATTATGAAATAAAGAATTCAGGTTTTGAGAAAAAATTAATTGGTGGAATTGTAGTAACAGGTGGAGGATCACAGTTAAAACATATCAATCAACTGTTTGAATATATTACAGGGATGGACTCTAGAATAGGTTATCCAAATGAGCATTTAAGCTCTAATACTAATTTAAATATTACTTCACCATTATATGCAACTGGTGTAGGTCTTGTTACTAAAGGTTTTCAGCAATTTGACATGCTTAAGGCAAGACAAGAAAAAATTAGTACAAGAATGCATTCACAAAAAAATAAAGGAAGCTTTTTCGAAAAGATCAAAACTTTTTTCGATGATAAAGTTGAATAATTAAACATAAGAGATAATAGATATTAATTAAAACATACATTATGATGAAATTTGATTTACCTAAAGACCAATCATCAATTATTAAAGTGATTGGCGTTGGTGGTGGTGGCAGTAATGCTGTTAACCACATGTATCGCCAAGGAATTAAAGGTGTTGATTTTATTGTTTGCAATACAGATCATCAAGCTTTGGATATGAGTCCAGTGCCAGTAAAAATTCCATTAGGGCAAAGCTTAACCGAAGGAAGAGGGGCAGGCTCAATACCAGATGTTGGTAAAAATGCAGCTATAGAAAACCTAGATGAGATTAAAGAAATTTTAGAGAAAAACACTAAAATGGTTTTTGTTACTGCTGGTATGGGAGGTGGAACAGGTACAGGTGCTGCTCCAGTAATAGCAAATGCAGCAAAGGAAATGGGGATACTTACAGTTGGAATAGTTACAGTCCCATTTACTTTTGAAGGTAAGAAAAGAATTAATCAGGCTACAGATGGTATCGAGAGAATGAGAGATGAGGTTGATACATTATTAGTTATTAATAATGACAAATTAAGAGAGAAATACGGAAATTTATCTTTGATCAATGCTTTTGAACAAGCTGATGATGTTCTTACCATTGCTGCAAAAGGTATAGCAGAAGTAATTTCAGTGACTGGTCAGATCAATGTAGATTTTAATGATGTTAATACTGTAATGAAAGATAGTGGTGTTGCTATTATGGGTTCTGCTGAAGCTGAAGGAGATGAAAGAGCACTCCAGTGTGTTGAAAGCGCCCTTTCTTCACCGTTATTGAATGATAATAACATTAAAGGTGCAACTTATGTACTATTAAATATAACTTATGGAAATAAAGTTGTTTTAATGGATGAAATTACAGAGATTACTGATTATATACAGCAAGAAGCAGGTAGCACTGCAGATGTTATTTGGGGTCATGGATATGATGAGAACTTAGGAGATAATCTTTGTGTAACAATAATTGCTACAGGATTTCAAAAAAGTCCAAATACTGGCTTACCATTAAAAGAAAAGCCTAAAAAAGTAATTGACCTTAATGATAAAGATTATCCAACTATCATTACTGAAAAAATCAACTCTCCAGTAGAAAGTACTAGTAATATATCTGATGATAAAGATGAAGAGTTATTAGAGGAAGAAGAGCCGTATATAATTAATAAAGATCATTCAAAAGAGATTGTAAGTAATGATCTTGTCAACAAATCAAATACAGATTCAGATGGCAAAGTGAGATTCTATTTAGAAGAGGATGATGAAGAAAATACCCCTGAAAATAATGTAGATCAATCAAATGAAAATTGGACGGAGAAAATTGAAATTAAATCTCCTGAACCAATCGAACCAACTCTAGAGGATAATAGAGAGTTAACAGATCAGCGTTTAGAGAAAATCAAAAAAGAATCTCAAAAGATGAAATCTCCAATGGGTATAAATGAACTTGAAAATGAACCTGCATATAAAAGAAGAAATATTCAATTAGATGATGTTCAGCATTCTACAGATTCTCAAGTGTCAAAGTTTTCTTTAGGAGAAAGTGAAGATGAGGATGGAAATAAAAAGAATGGACTCAATGATAACAATTCTTTTTTACATGATAATGTAGATTAATTATGGGTTTAAGGGGTGTAATTGACCAGGACATCAAAAAAGCGATGCTGGCAAAAGAAAAGGAGAAGTTAGAAGTTTTGAGGGCAATAAAAGCTGCTATCTTATTAGAGGAAACTAAAGAAGGAGGGGGTGGTGAATTAACTCAGGAAAAGGGAGTTCAGATACTTCAGAAATTACAAAAACAAAGGATAGAAGCTGCTAAGATTTATATTACTCAGAACAGAAATGATCTTGTTGAAGTAGAGGAGTTTCAAGCTGAAATAATAGCTAATTATTTACCTAAACAGATGAATAAGGAAGAGGTGGAGATTATTTTAAAAAAAATAATTAATGATACAGGTGCAGAAGGTCCATCTGATATGGGAAAGGTAATGGGTAAAGCAATGGGTGAATTAAAAGGTAAAGCATCAGGTAATTTAATTTCGTCTTTAGTAAAGGAATTACTTAATAAATAAGCATTTTTTTAAATTGAATTTCAATAATCTTGGTTATTATTGTGCAAAAAAAATGGAATTTTTACCTGAAGAAATTGAAAATTATGCACTAGAGCATACTTCTAAAGAGCAAACTCTTTTATCGGAATTAAATAGGCAAACTCATATTAATATTCTACAGCCAAGAATGTTATCAGGACACTTACAGGGACGTATACTAAGTACTTTTTCCCATATGATTCGACCAAAAAGAATTTTGGAAATAGGTACCTATACGGGATATAGTGCCTTGTGTTTAGCAGAATCTTTAGACAGTAGTGGTAAGTTATTCACGATAGATATCAATAAAGAATTAGAGCCATTTACTCGATCTTATATAAAAAAGTCTCAAAATGAACATAAAATTGAATATTTAATTGGTAATGCATTAGATATTATTCCTCATCTTGATGAAAAATGGGATCTAGTTTTTATAGATGCAGATAAAGAGAATTATTGTAATTATTTTGACTTAGTTTTGGATAAAGTTGTCGATGGAGGATTTATTATTGTAGACAATGTATTATGGAGTGGCAAGGTTATTGAAAGTATAGATAAAAAGGATGATGAAACATTAGGTATTGTTGCTTTTAATGAAAAAGTACATAATGACCCAAGAGTTGAAAATGTTCTTTTTCCTGTTAGGGATGGATTGATGGTAGTTAGAAAGCTTTAATTTATAAATTGATAAGTCATCGAATTTATTATTTTTACCATCCATTAAAAAAGTATCAAATAGAATTCAGATTTTTTTTAAAATAAATAAAACTCAATCATGAAAAAAAGTATAATTATAGTATTGGCACTGATATTAAGTGTAAATGTTGTTAAAATAAAAGCCAATGAGGGAATGTGGCTTCCTTTTTTGTTAGGGGGAGAGACCTATAAAAACATGCAGGAATGTGGATTAAAGCTAACACCAGAACAGATCTATTCTGTAAATAGCTCAAGTATTAAGGATGCAATTGTTGCTTTAGGTGGTGGTTTTTGTACAGGGGAAATCATTTCAGGAGAAGGTTTAATGTTGACTAACCATCATTGTGGTTATGATGAAATTCAAAGAAATAGTACTACAGATCATGATTATTTAACAGATGGCTTTTGGGCCATGTCAAGAGATCAGGAGATTCCAGCAGATTTTTCAGTTTGGTTTTTAAGAGAAATGAAAGACGTTACTGATATTGTTCTAGAGGGAATAACTGATGAAATGGATGAACAAGAGAGGACTCAAATGATTGAAACGGCTATTGCTGAATTAAAAGCCAATGCAAGTGAAGGAAAAGGAAGTGAATTTGAAGTTCAGGTAAAGTCATTTTATTATGGTAACAATTATTATATGTTTACCTACGATATTTTCAATGATGTTCGTTTGGTTGGTGCTCCTCCAAGCTCAATAGGCAAATACGGTGGTGATACAGATAATTGGATGTGGCCAAGACATACAGGAGATTTTTCTATGTTCAGGGTTTACGCCAATAAGGATAATGAGCCAGCAGATTATTCTGAAGATAATGTTCCATACAAACCTAAACACTTTTTGCCAGTTTCTATTGCTGGAGTAGAAGAAGGTGATTATGCGATGATTCTAGGATATCCTGGAAGTACTGATCGTTTCCTAACATCTATGGGAGTTAAACAAGCTGTAGAGATTGAGCAGCCAGCAAGAGTGAAGGTCAGAAGGATGAAGCTTGATATAATGGAAGAAGGAATGAACAAGGATCAGAAAGTAAGAATACAATATGCATCAAAACATGCTCGTGTAAGTAACTATTGGAAATATTTTATTGGTCAAAGTGAACAATTAGTTAAGAATAATGTATTTGATAAAAAGAAGGCTATAGAATCCAGTTATGTTAATTGGGCTAATGAGAATAAAGAAAGAAAAAATAAATATGCAGATGCCATTGAAATGGTAGAAGCTACTAAAGTTGCAGTTGAAAAATACATTATTCCTAATGTTTATTTTGAAGAAGCTATTTATCAAGGTCCAGAATTATTTAGTTTTATGTTTAATAATTTCGGATTTAGATCAAGTATGGCTGCAGCGTTAAGCTCAGAAGATGAAAAGGAGATTAATAATGCTAAAGAAGAGATTTTAAGCTCATTAGCAGATTTTTATAAAGATTATAATGCTGAGATAGATCAGAACTTATTAGCAGCTATGCTAGAGGTTTATTATTATGATGTTCCTGCAGAATTTCATCCTCAAGCATTAATTGATGTAGCAAAAAAATACAAAAATAATTTCAGCAAATTTGCTGAAAAATATTTTGCTAAATCTCCCTTTACATCTGAGGAAAAAGTAAAAGAATGGTTAGGTACTAAATTCAGTAAAGAGACTTTAGAAAAAGACCTTGTTTATCAGCTTTCTGGTGATTTTATCAGTGATTATATAGAAAAAGTAATCAGACCAGTTTATGCTGTGCAAGAGGGTGAGGAAAAAGGAATGAGATTATTTGTTGATGGGTTAAATCAAATGGGGATGAATAAAGCTTCTGATGCAAATTCAACCATGCGTATTACTTATGGAAATGTACTTCCTTACGATGCTAAGGACGGTGTTACCTTTAAATATTTTACAACTTTAGAAGGTGTAATGGAAAAAGAAGTTGTTACTGATGATAAAAACCATGAATTCTATGTTCCCGAAAGGCTGAAAGAACTTCATAAGAATAGAGATTATGGCCAATATGCTGATAAGGATGGAAATTTGCCTGTAGGATTTTTATCGAACAATGATATTACTGGTGGAAATTCAGGAAGCCCTGTGATTAATGGAAATGGTGAACTTATCGGTACTGCCTTTGATGGTAACTGGGAAGCTATGAGTGGAGATATATATTTTGAACCTAATATCCAGAGAACTATTTCTGTAGATATTAGATATACTCTTTTTGTAATAGATAAATATGCCAATGCAGGACATTTAATTGATGAAATGAAGTTAGTTAAAACTAAAACTAAGCTTGTTCCTGTTGAGAGTGTGCCAATAGAAGATATAAAAGAGGTAGAACCTGTCGAAGGAAACTAAATATTTAATTAAAAGTTATGCAGATAGTTAATTCAGAAAATATTGTTGGAAAGGAAATAGCATCTAGTTTAGGCTTGGTTCGTGGAAGTGCTACTAGATCAAGATCTATTTTTAGTGATTTTGTAGCTGCTCTAAAGAATATTATAGGTGGTGAGGTGCATGAATATACCAAATTGTTGGCTGACACTAGAGAGCAGGCATTTAGCAGAATGGTAAAAGACGCTGAAGCTGTAGGAGCAGATGCTATTGTAAATGTTCGTATCACTACATCTACAATAAGCCAAGGCACTTCTGAAATATTGGCTTATGGGACTGCTGTTAAATTAAAGTAATAATGGGCAAGTGGATCTTTTTTATATATGGTCTTTTTGGATTTGCAGTGGTTGTATTGCTTATCTATTTGTTGGTTAAAAGATTAGATAACGAAAAGAAAGAAGACTTTGAAAAAAGAGACAATTAATTAACGAAGGCCTTTTTGGAATTCAATTTTAAGTATCTCTGAAGCTGTATCAGTAGGTGTTTTATCTAGGTTAGATAATATTTC
>Ga0315332_10001769_pt1 | contig 11738 bp, 15 predicted proteins | sample M110034915metaG_FD_203455 | JGI IMG/M metagenome (GOLD analysis project Ga0315332, IMG submission 203455) | Ammonia-oxidizing marine archaeal communities from Monterey Bay, California, United States - M1 100m 34915 | ecosystem: Environmental > Aquatic > Marine > Intertidal zone | place: USA...
CAGGCACAAATTCTATTGTTTCAGCATTTTCATACATTTCATCAGGTCTTGCAGACATGGTTTTAGTTTCAGGGGCTGAAAGGTATGATAGTCCAGGTCAAATATTAGAGTGGGATAACTCCAGAGGAGAATTTAAGCATCCAATATTTTGGGCATCAATTTTTTCAAAATCATACAAAGAAAAATACAGTATTTCAGATGAAGAATTAGCAGTAGTTTCGGTAAAAAACCACAAACAAGCAAGTAAAAATCCAAATGCGTTATCAAAAAAAACATACACAGTTGAGGATGTTATGAATTCTAAAAAATTAACAGATGATCTAAAACTATTAGATTGTTCAAGACCATGTACTGGAAGCGCATCAATTTTATTGGCATCTGAAAAAATTATGAAAAAATATACTGACTCACCAATATGGATTACTGGAATAGGGCAGAAAACAACTTCTGCAGGATTTACAAAAAATACTTCACTATCATCTATGGAATCTACTAAAATTGCAGGGCAATCTGCATTAAACATGGCAAATCACGATATTTCAGAAATAGATGTTGCAGAAGTACATGATGCATTTTCTGTTTGTGAACCAATGATATTAGAATCCCTAGGATTTACAGATCCTGGGAATGGGATGGATATGATAAAAAATTTACATCAAACAAATAATTTTAAAATCAATCCACGAGGAGGTTTAATTGGATGTGGACATCCATTGGGTGCAACAGGAATTTCACAAACTATAGAGATTATTGAGCAATTACAAGATAATGCAAAAAGTCGTCAGACAGATAATCCAAAAACAGGTTTAATTCATAACATGTCTGCTGCTGCTACATCATCCACAGTTTTGGTTTTAGAGAAATGAGTTTTGAAAAAGAATTAGAAAAAGGACGATTTTACATTCCTGAATGTAAGGTATGTGAAAAATTAGTATGGCCACCATCAGAATTTTGTGATAATTGTAATAAGGAAATATCATTGAAAAAAGAGGAATTTGAGGGTAGAATTATCGAATTTTCAAGACAAAATGAAGAGTATTTTTGTGTGGTAGAATTCTGCGATTCAATTAGAATAATGGCTAAGATGATGACACTACCAAAAAAGGATCAAATTGTAAAAATTTCAAAATGTGGAATTATCAAAGGAAGTTATTATTTTCACATTATTTGAATTTAGTAAAAATATACGGGGTTTCAACTGTTTGATCAAAAGTCCAAACTGTAGGCAATGAAACAGTATCCAATACTTTCAAACTATGCTCATCAATTAAATTACTCCAACCACCATTAGACAGATTACCAGATAATTGTCTTTTTGTGTTAGTTCCAGCAAAAACTAATCCTGTTTTGATTTTCAAATTTTTAATGGAATTAATTTTTTCTATAATGCTTGTAGCTAAAATGTCCCCTCCCATTTGAGGTAATCCTCCAATAAAAAATGCAGGATTTGTTAAATTTAATTTAGAATAGTCAAATTCAAGTGCATCACTACATTGGGGATTAAAGTTATGTTTTGTTTCCAAACAAATTGTTTTTTGTAAGTCAACTAGAACATCATCAATTTCTATACTATGTGAATTTAATTCTAAAATATTTCCACAAAATGCAATTCGTCCATCTCCAGAACCAATATCCACAAGTTCGGAATATCCTAATTTCTTTGATATAGATACCATAACATATGCAGACATTATCCATGTAGGATAAAATGGCTGACAGCTCGAACCATGTTTAATGCTGTTTAACCAATATTCGTTAATATCACCTTCATACACCATACAAGATATTCCAGAAATATTTTCTTCAAATGAATTTAAATAAATTGGATTTTTTTCTGCAAAAACATGAAGTTGTTTTAGGTGATTTTCATCAATAGGAAATTCGTTTGATACCTGAGAGGGTATGATTTCTTGAATGTGTGCATTTCCAGAGTATGTTTTTGCAAATTTTTGTTTAATTTTAACTAAATTAGTAACCAATTCATCAAACATGGAATTTCTAAAATTATTGGGTATGATAAACTCATTGAAGTTAATATGGGTTTTTAGATATAATTTGGGAAATTTCTTGTTGAATTTTATCTAATTCGTTTATTGCATTTTTTTCCAATTCTTTAATTTGTTTAATTTCCTCATCTGTAGGTTCCATCATTAATTCAAAATTAACGTGTTTTAAAATATTAAGATATGAGTCACGTTTTTCAAATAATTTTTCTAGATCAAATTGTGACATCAAAAACTATCAATAAATCAAGTATATACAAATTGAGTCAAATAAAATGACCAGAATATTGAGTTATACTGTAATTACCCACTTTACTATATCTAATTTCAAGTGAAAATATCATTGAAAAGGAAATTATCAACAATAACAATTATGAAACAAAAAATTTCAAAAGAAAAAATTACCAATCATCAAAAAGCAGCTAAAACTAGGAGGCAGAGAGGATATCAATGGGAAGATACAATTGTAAAAAGATTCAAAAAAACAGAAAATTGGAAAGCATTTAGGTTAGGCTCCCCAAGTATTGCCCTGCCAGATGTATTAGCAGTAAATACACAAAAAAGCACCATATTTACCATTGAAGCAAAATCTGGAACAAGCACTTCATTACCCGTACCTGCAGATCAAATTGAGCGATGTTTAGAATGGATCAAAACATTTGACATTTACAAAAAGAAACAAGTTCTGCTAGCATTCAAATTTTTATCAAAAAAACGAATTGATGTAGGTGTTTACGAAAATAGAGAACTAAGAGAATTTTTTAAAATTTGGGATGAAAAATTAGAAATTAGTGACTGTGTTTGTACATATGATGGAAAAATTTATTCTAAAATTAACGGTGTAAAAAAAGAATTAGCACTCAAAGAATGTAAAATGCCATTTAAAACAAAACAAAGAACTAGTGCCTAACCTTAACAGTATTTTCAAATGATTATTAAGGATAAAAAAACACTCTGGTGTATGTCTGATGAAAAATCTAAAGATGAACAAATTGAATCAACTACAGAATCATTGTTAGAGACAGTTTCTGATGCAGAAGTTAATTCAAGAATAAGTTTTGAAGAATTTACAGATGAAAGAGCATTAATCAGCCATGACGCATTTGGAAAAAAACAGATGAAAATTAAAGTTTTAGAAGTATCAGATGAAAACCCAGTATTAAAATGGAAATTTGGTGATCGTGTTAAAGTTACAAAAATAATGGTAACCGTTAAACATCTAACAACTCAAGAAGTAGAGGAAGCAGAATTCGATATAGAAGAAATTGAACGCGAATTATCTGAAAAAAGACATTACACCTCTACAAACAGATGGATTCCTACAGGAGATATTAAGAACGGTTATGTCATAGGGGATAAACATACTAGATTAATCAGTGATGCAGCAGCACTAGATTATATCGTATTCTAATAGATCAAGTATCTCTAAAGAATCTCGGAAAAACATTATAAACATCACAATTTGAAATTCATTATGAGTTCAAAAGAATTTGATGTAAATGGGACAGATTATACAATAACAATCACTGAGCAAGTTATTGGACATGTAAATAATTTAAAAAATCTATACAATGCAGCATATGAGGATCCTGAAAGTTTTGAAGATGTTAGTTCTGAAATATCCAATACAATTACAGATATTGCAAGCACAGTTGAACCAGAAGTAGAAGATAGTGATCTAGATGGGTTAATTCAAGAAATAATCAAAGCTGTTGACAATAAGGCCGCAGAAATTGAAAAAGAATTGGCAACAAAAGACAAACCTGTAAAAAAATCAAAATCAAAAAAATAATGCTAAATTGACCTTAAACTCAGATAAAATTAGAGTAAGGGATAAATTCTAATCTAAATTATACTACAAAGGATATGTCTAGAAGCTGTGAATGTGGAATTTGTGATCATCATAATGAATCAGAATGTATTGAAAAAGAGTGTAAATGTTGTTTAAATTTTCATGAAAGATCGGGACCAAAAAGAAAATAATTATTTCTTATAACAATTACATTTTTTTGATAGGTGTTTAGTACATCCTATTAATCGATGATCCATACAACCACATAAAATACATTTTTTTTGTTCAGTCATAGATTATCTAATAATTCCTTTACATTACCAATCATATTTTTATTTTTTAGTGCTTCTAAAATTTTCATTCTCATATTTTTAATTCTAGATACATCATTAGAATATAATGGAGACATAGTGATAATCTCTTTTTCAAAAGAATAATTTTCTAGATATTCTAAAAATTTTATTTTTGTGATCTTAAAATCACTATTAGGTATTTTATCAAGATCAATTTTATTAGATACTACCTTGATGAATCCATTAATTTTCAACATTTCTTTTTCAATTTTAGCAAGATCTCCAGGTTTATCCTCCATAGCCTCAAGAATATTATATGAATCAACAATATGAGTCAGAATATTTTTGAGGTGTTGAACATATGTGACCATTACTATATGAAAAAAGTACATCCATCTAAAGTTTAGGAAATTAGCTTGACTCGTGTAAAAATTTCACGTTTGCTTTAAATTATTAGCAATTATCAACAATTACACATGCAAGGTGATGCTTATCTAAAATGTGTAAATCCAAAATGTGGTTTAGAATATCCAATTTCAAACACTAATGTCCAATGTGAAAAAGGTCATGTTTTAGATGTTAAATATAAAAATAAACCATCTGAAAAATTAAAGGATGTATTTTATGAGAGACGAAATTCTAAAGGCAGCATATTTAATGAAAGTGGAATATGGAGATTCCGAGAATTATTAAATTTTTGTCAAATTGATACAGAAAGTATTGATGAATGTTCAAAATTTTTAGTTTCTTTAGACGGTGCAGAAGGCAGACAGTCTAAACCATATCAGATGTCAAAAGCAGCAGAATTTCTAGGTATACAAAAAGAAGGATTATGGTTACAGCCAGAAGGGTACAACCCAAGTGGATCCTTCAAGGATAACGGAATGGTTACAGCTGTAACACATGCAAAAATGGTAGGTGCTAAAAAAATTGTTTGTGCATCAACAGGTAACACTTCTGCTTCAGCAGGGATGTTTGCAGCCAATGAAGGAATTGATTGTGATGTGTATATCCCAGCAGGACAAATTGCACCAGGAAAACTTAGTCAAGCATATCAATTTGGAGCTCAAATTATACAAGTTGAAGGTAATTTTGATGATGCGTTAAAACAATCATTAGATGATGCAAAAAATCATAATGGATACACAGTAAATTCAGTTAATCCTTTTAGAATAGAAGGTCAAAAAACAATTCCGTTTAGAGCATTAGAATATTTGAATTGGGAAGTTCCAGATTGGATAATATATCCAGGAGGAGCTCTAGGAAATACATCAAGTTGTGGAAAAGCGCTTATGGAATTATATGAATGGGGGTGGATTAAAAAAATTCCTAGAATTGCAGTAATTAATTCAGAAGGAGCCAGTACGTTATCAGATTTGTATAATGGAAAATTTGAAAAGGAAGAATTAAGATGGAATAAAGGAAATACAAATGAAGAATTAATTTCTAGATACTATGATCACTTAGATAAAGAAGGAATAAGACCCAAGACAAAAGCAACTGCAATTCAAATTGGTAGACCTGCAAATATTTTGAAAGGGCTACGGGCTTTAGAATTTACCAATGGAGTAGCAACAACAGTAACTGATTCAGAAATGCTAGATGGCATGTCAGTTGTAGGGCTTAATGGATTCGATTGTGAAATGGCATCAGGAGCTTCTGTTGCAGGAATAAAAAAATTAATGAATCAAGGAATAATTAAAAAAGATGATACAGTTGTAGGTATTCTTACAGGCAGACAAAAAGATGCAATGATACCTGTAGATTATCACAGTAATTCAGAAAATACGTTTGCAAACCCACCAAAAAATTAGCCTCAATTTTAGGCTCAAATAGATATAAAAAATTGAAGAATATGAAGAGTTTAAATCCATGGATTACTAAACTAGTATACCAAAAGATGGTGCAAAAAAACTAAATGAGTTATACTAGTTACAATAAACTTTCAAGGAGAATATCATGGTAGATTTATGGATTGAGATTTCAGCCTTAGCTGTTTTAATCGGATTATCGGGATTTTTTAGCGGACTAGAAGTTGCGTTAGTGGGAGTAAGAAAATCAAAAGTAGTTCAATTATTTAATGAAGGTAAAAAAGGTGCCAAAGCATTACACAAATTAAAAATGAATCCAAGTTGGATGATGTCAAGCGTTAATCTTGGAAATAATTTAGTAAATGTTGGGGCATCTGCACTTGCAACCAGTGTTGCTATCAGAATGTTTGGAAATGATGGATTAGGCATTGCAGTCGGAATTATGACCTTTTTAATTTTAGTATTTGGGGAAATTACTCCAAAAACATATTGTAATGCAAATTCAACAAAAGTTGCATTAAGATATGCACCAGTATTACTTGTTTTTAGCTATGTTTTCTATCCTGTAGTAAAATTCTTTGAAATTATTACTAGAGGAGTGGTAAAAATAACAGGCAGTAGTTACACTCCTCCTCCAATAACAGAAGAAGAAATCAAGGGAGTTATTGATCAAGGATTGGCAGAAAAAGCATTAGAAAAAGAAGAAATGGAACTAGTTCATGGTGCATTAAATTTTGATGATACTGTAATTCGTTCCGTAATGACACCGAGAACAAAAATGTTTACACTAAATTCAAAAATGTTATTGTTTGAAGCATTACCGCTAATTAATCAAAGTACACATTCAAGAATTCCAATTTTTGGAGATACAAGTGATGATATCGTAGGATTCATTCATGTAAGAGATGTTTTAAAAAAATTGGAAAAAGGTAATGATGAAGTAGTAAGTTTAGAACAAATATCACGAAAGCCAGTTTTTGCATCACAAGAAAAAATGATTAGTTCATTACTAAAAGAAATGAAAGGTAGAAAAACACACATGGCAATTGTAGTAGACGAACATGGGGGAGTCGAGGGACTAGTCACTCTAGAAGATTTGTTAGAGGAAATTGTAGGTGAAATAGAAGATGAAACAGACGCCATAAAAGAAAAAGGATATGAAAGAATTGATCAAGATACAATAATTACAAACGGAGATATCGAGATTGACATTATTAATGATCTCTTTAAAACAAAAATTCCAGATGGAGATGATTATGCATCACTTAATGGATTACTACATGAAAAACTACAAGATATTCCTCAAGAAGGAGATAAAATTGAAATTGAAGAATTACGAATAGTTGTCGACAAAGTTTCAAAAAATATTCCAAAAAAAATTAGAATTGAAAAAATCAAAAATTAATCTTTTTTAGCAAATTGTTTTTGTAATTTTTGTTTTTTCGCATTCATATTGAAAATAGATTCAGTATGAGAAAATGCTTCGTTATAGGATTTATCAAACAGCATTGCTTGCATCAACATATGGTTTTCAGGAATTACAATTCCGGTTTGATCATCAGAGTACATCATTTGTACAGTGTCGCCAATAGATGTAGTCATATTTGCATGTATGTGAATCATATTTGTATCTGTAAAATTAAATCCCATATTTTGGGCATAATCACGAATATCTTTGGTACCTTTTGCTGTCCATAAAGTTGCAACTCCAAATTCATCAATAAACAAATCATGAATGTCAGATGGTTTTGGTGCAGTATTCTTGAATCTAATATCCATTATGTGTAAATGCATTTGTCTAGTAGGGACTTTAATTGCACGGACGTATAGAGGGGCATCCTTTCCAAAATACAATTTTACATCATCACCATGATGAGGTTTTTCAGCCATCTCAATTGTGTCTGAAACATTTTTTTCAGTTTGTTCAATGTCTGCCCACCTTCTTACTAATGTAACATCAAATCGAATTAAATTGTCGCCAAATTTTTCACGTAATGGTTCTAAAATTCTACCCATTCCAGTAACATTACAACTTCCTTGCATAACATGTTGTTTACCTAATGCAAGTTCATAATTTGCACGCGAGTTAAAAAGTAAATCAGAAACAGATTCATCGCCAACAGTTGATTCACCACCTTGATAAATTGCAGGAATATTTTTTGGTTCATATAATGATTTTTTATTTTTATAACCATGTCCACCAGGGGCGGCATCAATTACAAGATCACATTCATCTAATGCAGATTCAATACTTCCAGAGATTTTATAATCTGAAAAATCATTTAGTTTTCTCTCTGGAACATAGACATCGAGTCCACGAGATATAGCCGCATTTACTTTTTCATCAGGGGAGTATTTTCCTATACCCATTACAATAATTTCAGGATCATCTTTTAGAAAGGAAGTAATTCTACTACCAATTGATCCATAACCGTTAATGAATACTTTTTTCATAAACTATCTAAGATTATCTTACTTATTTACTAATTGAACAAAAGGCTAAATGTACTTTAGAAAATCATAGTTTATTGTTACATGCTCCATCACTTGCCATAGGTGCCACTATTTCGTCAATTACAATTATAGTAGTAATTTTTGCAATAAATGGTTCATTTAATGAGCAAGAATTGTTAATTGAATCTGCACCAAAAGTAGAGCAAATGGGACCTGCAAAAATTACAATAGATACATTTGTTTCAAATGGTTCATCAATATTGGGCAATCCAAATGCGCCAATAACATTAGTAGAATTTGGAGATTATCAATGTCATTATTGTAATGTTTTTTTTGAGTCTATTGAAGAAGATATAATAAAAAATTATGTAGAAACGGGAAAAGTCAAGATAATTTTTAAGGATTACAACATCATTGGTCCTGATTCTGTAAAAGCATCACTGGGAGCACATTGTGCAAAGGAACAAGGTTTGTTTTGGGAGTATCATGACATTCTATATTCTAATTGGACAGGTGAAAACAATGGATGGGCATCTGGAACAAACTTGGCAAATTTTGCACAAGAGATAGATTTGAACATGAATAAATGGTCAGAATGTATGATTCAACAAAAACATTCACAAACAATTCTCAACAGTAATGATGATGCCAAGGCATTAGGATTAACAGGTACACCTGCATTTTTTGTAATTAATTCAGAAGGAAAAGTTACAAAACTTTTTGGGGCACAACCCTTTGAAGTGTTTAAAACAACTTTTGATAACATATTAGAAAATTAGCGATCAATGTATCCGATTATTATAAAATAAATAAAAATACCCTTCCTAGTAGTTAGAATTTACAACAAATACTTAATTACTCAATTACAAGACGAAGCTTATGGCAGCCGGAATAGACGATGTGGCAATATACATACCAAGATTGTATCTAGATGCGGCAGATTTTGCAGATGCACGAGGATTGGATCCAGTAAAATTACAAAAAGGCCTAGGTGTATCACAAATGGCAATTGTGGATGCCAATCAAGATCCAGCATGTTTAGCAGCAAATGCATGTTTACGAGTAATGGAAAAAAATAATTTGGCCCCAGATGACATAGGCAGATTATACATTTCTACAGAATCAGCATTTGATGAATCAAAAGCAATGAACTCGTACGTTATTGGAATGTTAGAACAAGTTTACGGTCAAGGATCATTTGAACACTGTGGTGGAGTTGAAACAAAATTTGCATGTGTAAGTGGATCTTATGCGTTGTATGATAATACAAATTGGATAAGGGCTGGAGAATCAGAAGGAAAAAGCGCATTAGTGGTAGTCTCAGATATTGCAAAATACGATATGGGTTCAAGTGGAGAAATGACACAAGGTGCAGGTTCAGTAGTAATGTTGCTTAATGACAATCCAAGATTGTTAGAATTTGATCCTAAAGTTACATCAACATCTATCAAAGATGAATATGATTTTTACAGACCATTTGGTAAAGAGACCCCAATTGTACACGGACAGTATTCCAATTTACTTTACATGATTCAAGTAAGAAAAGCGTTAGAGGCATATAAGAAAAAAGTAGTTGCAACAAACTTAATTCAAATGAAAGAAGGGGAAACAATCTTAGATCATATGGATTACATCAATATGCACTTGCCATATAGTAACATGGGCAAAAAAGCATTAGCATATTTAGTTAGACATGAGTGGCGTCAGCTTCCAAGATGGAAACAAATCTTAGAACAAATTGGCATAGAAGAACCAGTTCCAAAAGATCCACGTGGTACTATTGAATCAGTATTAGGTGACGAGGAATTTATGGCAAAGGATCATGAATTTACAAAACTGTTTACAAAAACACCAGACTATCAAGATGTTTATGAATCAAAACTTTCAAGTTCACTTATTGCATCCACCATGATTGGTAATTTGTATACAGCATCACTATATCTCGGATTTAGAAGTAGTTTAGAATTTGAATATCAAAAAGGAGTAGATTTAGAAGGTAAAAGAATAGGATTTGGATCATATGGTAGTGGAAGCAGTGCAATGGTTTTCAGTGGAGTAGTACAGCCAGCATACAAAGAAATTGTCAAGAGTATGAATCTTGAAACAGAGATAGGACCAAGAAGAAGACTAACTTGGAGTGAGTATGAGGAGTTACATGAAAATAAATTGACGCCAGAAGAATCAAAAATGCATACAAAGAAAGAATTTGTTTTAGTTGATGTAAAAACAGAAACAGAGTCCAGAGGAGAAAGACGATATGTCTTTACAGAATAATATTTAAAATTAATAACAAATTATTTTATTGATTCTCATTCATTTGTTTTCTAAGTTTTTTTTCATTTGCAGTCCAAATTTCTACCATTTTTCCATGATATGTGATGTCTTTAACAAGTTTATCATCAGAATTTTTTATTTTATTCATTTTTTCTACTAATTCCTTTTTTGTGGATTGATGAAATTGAATTTTAAATAAAATTTCATCTAATTTTTTCTCCTGATATTTTTTAATTTTATTCTTAAAAAAATCCATAACCATTTCACTATAATCAGATCACATAAAAATAATTAGATTATAATGAAGAGAATTAAGATAAAAAATATGTCTGAAGAATTAAATCCAATCAAGGATCACCTGTTTGAATATATTAAAAAATCAGATACCATTCCAAAATTAATTTCTGAAAAAAAGTTTGATGTTATTATCAATGAAATAGTTGAAAATTGTTATGACAAAGTCATTTCAATGGGTGAAAAAGAAGAGGTCATAGGAGTTTTAGCCACAGGAATATTGCATTATCTACTCACCAATGCTCTTCTTAACAGTCAAAGAAAAGTAGAATGTCAAGGAGTCGAACTAGACATTGTAATTCCAGATACAAGAACTTTAGAAAAAGATTCCAAGATGACGCTTTTAATCATAATACCAAAATCATCAGATAAAAAAATAATAGATAAAAAAATTTCTCAATTAAAAAAAATACAGCCCATGAAAGAAAACATCTGGGTTGTGGTATCAGAACAAATGCAATTAGATTGTAAATCATTTACATTATCTAAAAATAACAACACATTTTCAAAAATAATTTTTGAGATTTCACAATTTTCAAATGTTGGAAAATCAAATAAATTTAAAATTTTAAGAATTTAATTAAAAAATTATCGTAAAAGGGATTTCATATCTATATATTTTTTAAAAATCATATACAGTGATTTATCACTCATATCCTTAATGAATGGAATTGAACCTAAAACTTTAATGCCAGTTAAACTTTCTAAATCTTTTTTTAATTGATTAATTGGATAACCTTTATCAAAATTATTTATGATTATTCCTTTAATTGGGATTTTATATTTTTGACACATCATTACAGTCATTAAAGTATGA
>Ga0315332_10001772_pt1 | contig 11729 bp, 8 predicted proteins | sample M110034915metaG_FD_203455 | JGI IMG/M metagenome (GOLD analysis project Ga0315332, IMG submission 203455) | Ammonia-oxidizing marine archaeal communities from Monterey Bay, California, United States - M1 100m 34915 | ecosystem: Environmental > Aquatic > Marine > Intertidal zone | place: USA...
TTCGAAGTCGACGGTGTCGGTAAACACTTTTCCGGTGGCAATGTCGACCGGGTGTCCGGTGACACTGCAGATGCCCTTATGAATTTTGTTCTGAATGTTGGGCGGCACGCCCAGTTTATCCATGCCCTTTTTCGCTGCAGCGTGGATGCTGTCAGACAGTTTCCTGATGCCTTTACTGCCCTTTTGCAGCTTCCGCAGTTTTTTCAGGCCCTTGCCCAAAGCTGCCATGCCGATTTTCATCCCCATCGCCATCGTGAAAATCGTGGGGGGGCCGCCGATCAGGACGGGCGGGCCTGCGGGGATAGGAAGCACGACACTGGTAGGCAGGACCAGTGTTTTGATCTGGCTGGACTTTTTTGTCCGGGGTATCGGGGGCATGCCGATACACTGGCAGCTGAGTGCCGGCAGTGCCATAAAGCTTTGTGCATCGCCGTCAATCACCACCGTGGCACTGCCCATGAACATTTCTGATTCATTGCCCGGTGGCTTTACAAACACTCCCCCGATGGGAATGTGCGGTGGCAGACACTTGCCTTCCGTTCCCGCCTGACCTCGATGCATACCGTTAATCAGGACGGTGGATCCGACAATGGGAACGTAGTCGAACGGATCAATGAGCATGCCCACATAGGGGTGGGGAATCGGGACGGGCGGGACGGGGCCGGGGGGCTGCACGATATGTACATCGACGCCCACAAGCGGGTCCATATGTTTGGCGGCCAGCGTCATGAGGCGGCCTCCTCAAGCGTCTGTTCCCATTCGGCACCCAGCAGCTGTTCCATCCGGTCCTGAACATCCTGTTTCTGATCGGCATTGGTTCCGTTATCGGCAAGACGAATCAGCATCTGTCCGGCGTAGGGCAGTGTTGAGGCTTCTCGATCCTCAGCGGTCATGGCCGCTCCGACGTCCACAGCCTGCTGGCCCCATTGCCATGCTTCTTCCGCCTGCCCGTCCACTTCGAAGCAATATCCGGCCATCCGCGAACATTCCAGATGCGATGTGGCGTCGTCCGTTTTCTCTGCCAGCGGAGCCGCGTTTGCAAAAACGTCGGCGGCGGTGCCATATTGTTCGTCCGCAATGTGCGCAGAACCTTCCGCCATTCGTGTCTGCACATCCAGCTTCTGTTCGGCGGGATCTTCCGATCCGGCAACCGCCGCGTTGGCCGCCTGATAACAGGCGATTGTGTCCGCAATCTGACCGGCTCCCAGATAGGCGGCCGCCAGCGCCATCTGTGCGGCGGTGACCAGGTAGGGCCAGTTGTTTTCGGCGGCAATGACAATGGCCCGTTCACCTGCCGTTTTCGCGCTTTCCAGATCACCTTTTCCGGCGGCATTATTGAGCTTCACATACAGCTGTCGAAAATCGTGCCCCGGCCCGCTGCCGGGGGCTTCCGCAGCAATCTGTTCATAAGCGCCCGGCATATCCAGTTCCGGGGCAATGCTCAGCACCCGTTCAGGATTCTGCTCTGCCAGCTCCGTGAGAACCGGGGATTCCGCATCGTCAATCACCATGAATCGCACCGACGGGGGAATCTCCAGCGACAACAGTTCTGAAAGCCACGCATGCCACGAACCACCCAGCTGATGACTGTTTTCCGGCACCAGCACCGCGACAAAGTGCTCCATAATCGACGCGTAGGCCTGCTGGAACGACGTGAAAGTCTCTACAACCTTTTCCGTGGTGAACACATCCGATGTCGGTGGCTGCCATTCCGCCGGAATGCCTTCCTCAGCGATGTCCTGTTGAATCTCGTCGTACTTCTCCGCCAGTGACCTGACCAGTGTGGACGAATAATCCGGGCCCTCTGAAAACGGATCGCTGAACCGCACAAACAGGTCTGGAATCTCGCTGACTTCCTCGTTCTGCAGTTCCACAAACAGGTCGATCATCCGCAGTGAGTCATGATCCGGTAGCCAGCGCAGTAAGCGCGCGTCGTCGTTTTCGGCGAACTCTGTCCAGAGTTCAGCCAGCTTATCGAATCGTTTTTCGATGGGATTTTTTGGCGGTGCCATGATTCACATTTCTGGTTGTCAGGACTCCGTCCAGTGTGACTGAATTGACAGAGCCCGGAACCCGTTTCTACCAGATATCCTGTTGGAAAACACATTGCACAGCATAAATTGTGTGTACTGAAAACGGTCGCATTTCGTCCTGCGGTCGGCCGTTTCGTGTTTCCGGCAATAGTGTTCTCTGGTCAATGGGCGTCCGGGTTGCGTGAATTTCGGAAAAAAGGCGTCCCACTGGAGACAACGCGGGCGGCAGTCTTACGGACTTACAGATGCAGGGTCCGTTGTGCGGACGACGTCTGGCGATGCCGCTAAATGGCGCCCGACTTCTGTCAGGCTCCGAATCTTTCAGAAATCACGCAACACACGCTGACGATACCCGACAATGGAATCGTTCATTCCCGGCAAAAGCATCACTGTTGTTTCCGTTCGTGTCTTCGGAGATTCACATGGTCGCACAACGGATTCAGCAATCGGTTTCTGGATTCGACGTACCCCCAGCTCCTGGGGGGATTCCGAAAATCGACCCGGACGGGGGCGCGGCAGGACGGAGTCACAAAGACTCGAATGGTGACGAAAAGCCTGTCCTTTGCCGGGTTAGTTACCGGAATCCGGCGAGACTGCGTTTCCGGCGCGAAGTGGAAAGATTCGCCTGCAACGTTGGATTATACCGCTGGCGGAACGCGATACTGTTGGTGACAGGGCGGCCATCATGCGACCAAAGCGACAGGAGTGGGGCGACAGCCTGCACTGATCAGACTTGTTGGGGGCAGTGTGCGGCCGGCGTTCGTAGCCATCCACCAGGGCCTGTACGAAAGTTTTTCTGTTAAGTAGCATTCGGTCGCGGAACATCAGATGTGAAGAGTTTTTTGGGGGGGGAGACGGGGCGATGGATAAGTGCGGTGGCGGTGCGATCGAGGCGACCAAAGAAACGCTGGTGCTCGCCCTGCAGTTTGCGGACAGCACGCTGACGGATTCCCCGGAGATCGCCACAAAGGTCCTGCAGAATCCCCGGATCCGAAAAGCGATTGAGTCGGCATTGCTGTCTGAGGCCCGCCGCCTGCTGAAGCAGCAGCAGAAGGGGCAGGCTTCCAAAGCGGACGATGGGAAGAAAGTACTTACCTCGGTTGTCTCTGGTGTTTCCAGCGCGGCACAGGCCGCAGCAAAGAAAGAAATCAAGTCCTCCGGCGAATACAAAGCCGTCACAAAAAGCCTGAAGCAGCTGGAATGTGCCTATCGCGGATCACCGATTGGTATCTTTGTGGATAAGAACAAAGGCTGGCTGATTGTTGTGGCTACGGGGCTGGCACTGGGTGGCGCTACGGCCATGTACGTTGCCAAATCGGGGGACTGGCCCGCCGGGCAGATGGGAAAACTGGCGGGAAAGCTGGTCCGGTTCAAAGTCATGGGCAACGTTGAAATCGGCCTGGAGAAAGTGGAATTCAAGCCCTCGGAACGGAGTGTCGGGGCGACCACGTTCGCGTCGGGGAAATGGAAGTCCGTGAGTACGAAGGTCAGCTTTCACGTTGGCTTTAAGGACGACAAATTTGCCTCCACGAATGCAGCCGGTGAAGTGGTGGTGAAGGCGGGGAGTGGCGTGAGTCTGACGGGTAAAGGAAAAGTGGGTTACGGCATTTCACCCGACGCGGCCCCCGGCAGTCAGCCACTGACTTACAATCTGAGTCTGGGCATTTCGTACGCAGCGAATATCGGCGGCTCCTCGCTGAATGTTCGCCTGATGGGCTATGCCGCCCAGGAGTCGCTGGTTCGAAAACAGGGTGGCAAACTGGGGGTGTCGTATAAAATGGCGCCGTCGAAATCGACGTCTGTGGGCGTGGACCTGAACGCCCAGCTCAGTCGGACTCAGCAGCTTGGTTCCACCGGACCTGCAGCGCCACAGGTGGCTGGCAGTGTCAACCTTGGTCTGACGATCAAATTTCCGTGACCGCGTCAGAGACTGCGGGCGCCTGAAAGTCGTGCGGCGTTCAGAGGTCATGCAGCCAGACGCGATCTGCGATTACCGGATTGCAGGAGGGGTCGGCCGGGCCTGAATCCGAGGCCGCTGATCGCTCAGGCCGCTGATCGCTCAGGCCGCTGATCGCTCAGGCCGCAGCCGTGTTACCTGGGAACGGCGGCCTGACGAGTTACCGTGACGAGGCGTCTGATTACGGATTGGGCGGCATTGCCGGCCCGAGCGTTGTCTCAGCCCGGGGCATCTGATGTTCTCTGAGTGACGGGCCGGCGGATCACAGAAAGTACCCGCCAATCTGATCGGCACTCGGGTTGGCGAGACAGGTGGCCATGCGATTTTTCCAGATTCGCTGATAATGCGAATTTGTGCCGTGTCGTGTGTCGATATCGTAGCGGCGCTGGATCAGGTTGTTGCGTGTCGAAAAATGCAGCCGCGTTGCCGCGGCGAGGGCAGTTCCCAGGGCGGCAGAGGTGGAAGCACGCAGGGCACTGAAGTGCCGAACTGCAGCACGTGCAACGACGATTCCGACGTCATAATGGAATTGTTCGTGAGCAAGCAGAGCCGGAGTCCGGGGGCAGTTCCTCCAGACCCTGCAGTTAGGTGTAATCAGCAGCACCAACGAATCATTGAGTGCAAACAGTGAACCGACTCTGCGTGCGGCACGTGCCGGCAACAGGTAATCGTACATTGTCAGCGCGTCGACCTCAGTGTTGTCATGGGGATCCCGAGGTCGGTTGGGAACGGGCGTGAAGTGGGACCACTGCAGCGTTGCCGGAGACGCAAAGGATGTAATTGTCATGCACCTGTTCCTTCTGCTGCGTTTTGACGGAGTGTGCGGTTGCCGTGGAACTCCATTATCTGCGACAGGGAGCAGCGGTTGCGTGGATTCCGGTCAAGAATGTCAGAGCCGGGAGATTGGCACCGATTCTGATGTCCTGAGCGTTCTGTTGACCATCTGATTCGTGAACCTTGCAAGCGGACCCATTATGCAGGAACCACAACGAGGGTACAACGTGAGTGAGCCCGGTACATGTGAGCTCGGTTGCCCCGGCCGGCGTACGTAAACCGGTTTACGTATTCGTTGAAGTATCGAAGTTCTTCGTCCTGATAGCGCACATGGAAATCGACTGGTTTGCCAACCAACTGGTCAGGCTTAATGCAGGGTTTATCAGAGATCATTTTCAGGTCAAATATGAAGAGTCCGGATAGACGTTCTTCACCCGCAAACGATGTGAGCGCAAGCGTGTCTTTTCCCAGTGGTGTTTCGAGGGCGACCATCCTGTTCGAACGCAGTGATTTTATGATTTCTGTGGAAATGCAGAAAAAACGCCGTGACTCCAGGCTCCTTCCAGAACCGTCGTCGGATCTGGAAGCAGAAGAGTCACAGCGTTTTTAAGCTGTCTGAAGTATCGTGATCGACGCCTAGCTGGCACCTTTGCCGGGGTTGTACTTGGCGGGCACGTTGCCTTTTTTGTCGCCGGTCTTCGGATCAATTGTAATGTAGGTCCATTCGACTTCGGTGTAACCAAGTGTTACTTCTTCCGACGGCAACGGATCGCCGGAAGAATTTCCGTGGAAACTGTAACTGGTTACGATTACGTCTTTCAATTTGTACGTCAGATACGGCTCCTGCTTGTTCTTCATGGTCGTACAAAAGTGAATTTCAACTTCACTGAAGAATGAACCGTTCGCACATGCTTCCTGCAGTTTGGTTGAAGACTTGTCCAGTTGCCGAACGACGACGATATCCCCCAATGTTGTGTCGCCCTTAGTGCGTTGGGAGTCTTTCGCCCCTTCGGGGATGGATCGGAATAATGGCGAACTCATTGACTCAATCAGAATCCAGTCTTTGTGACCGTCGTCAGTTGCTTCACCCTTAATGTCACCGAGCTTTACAAATGCTGGCATTTTACACTCTCCTTCAACGTGAGTTAAAAAATGAGCCAAACCCGTGTGAGGCTCGTGTTACAGCCCCTGTTTCAGGCCGGCAATGTTAGTATTCTCTGCCCATAAGCCATAGCGTTGCGTCAATTCCGGAAGAATCACGAAACTTTTCCAAGACTGTGTTTCCTTACTCAATTGTCGTTAAAGAAGCTGCTGGTGTGTTGACAAGCCATGTTTCGAGCTGGGCGACTGACAGGATACGCGTGAAAAGCCAACTCGACTGTTCATCTGACGCAGCCGCACGCGGCGATTCATTAGTCCAACGACCGTCAATTCGCTTGCCGGGAGGTCTCGTATCGTTTCGTGTCAATGATGTTCCATTCCTTGAATGGATGTATCGATGTCGAGCTGATGGAACGCCTGAATTCATGGGTTTAGTATTGGTACGGGTCAGGCTGGTTTGGACGTGTGCTGCTGGAATGGCGGCAATGGTTAGAGCGTTGGCACTTCGTGATGTGCTGTATTGTCTCGAAGGACCGGACGTACTGCCAGGACCGGACGTACTGCTGGTACGAATTCCCTGCCTGGAGCTTGGTCAGTGAGTCGTTGGAGAGGCAAAAAGTATGCTTGAGATATCGCATGCGGATAAGGAGTCGGGTGTCATTCTCCGGGGATTCCCGTTTGCGGCCGTCGCAGGTTGCAAAATAACCGCGCTCCCTCTTCCTTTCCAGAATGTAAAGAAGATGGCTGAGATTAGGCTGATTTCACTCATTGCCGGGTAATTTATGTCAGCGATTTACCTGCAACGTGTCCAGATGTGCGTGTCCTTCACCAACTTCTTATCGGGAATGACGACTAAACTCAAAGACTGTCACAACCCCGGCACTCGCTCTCCGAGAATATAACAGCGATTTGGCAGGGCGACTGCCGCTCTTGATGAGTCTGGTTGTCAATGACGTTCGATCGACAACTCGGGAGATAATCGAATGAGTCTGCCAGCTGCAGGGATTGGTGACATGCACGTGTGCCCCATGGTCACTCCCGGTGTGCCTCCGATACCGCATGTCGGGGTTCAATCCTGCCGCCTGGCGGGATCACCACGTTAATCGGAGGTGTTCCCGCGGCGCGGGTCTCGGACATGTGCGTTTGCGTCGGACCGCCAGATGTAATCGCCAAGGACTCAATGACCTTGATGATTACTGGCATGCCGGCTGCAGGGATGGGGGATCTGACAGCCCATGGCGGCTCAATGGTGATCGGAATGCCGACTGTTCTGATTGGAGGCTGAGCTCGTCGATTCAAAATTAACGGTGGGCAACCAACCCGCTGACAGGCGTTTTCTTAACGCTGAGCCGACTTCTTTAGTGCGAGGCAATATCGTCATGAAGGTTGATTGTGGAGTTGTGGAGGTCGCTTCTGCCCTTGTCTCAGGCTGCGGCGACGGCGCCTGCTGTTCCGATACGGTGGCTGAATGATTAACTGGCAGAGTCTTCCTGATTACATCTTTGATTCTGGAAACTGCTTTGTGTCCGGCATTTTGCAGTGGATTTGTGTCCTCATGAACTTCCGGTGCATTGACGTTGGGCGCGTATTCATTTGCGGGGTTCACGGCCGGACTTGAGTATTTGGATTCGCCGTCTGATGAATTTTCGACGGTTGCGTCGCCAGCACGTGTTTCCTGAACATCGGATTCTGTGACGACAGGTAGTGGACTGTTTGGTTCGCCCTCCGGGACCTCCTGTCGAGGAGGAACGTCGTTGTATTGTGTCCCTTCCGCGACCCTGAGATCTTTGTAGCGAAGCAGCGAGCCTTTTTCGTAATGTACGTTTTTCAGGGCAACAGCATATTCCGCACGTGAGCGGAAAAACTGAATCTCAGACTGTACCAGTCGTCGCTGTGCATCAAGAATCTTGTCGGCAGGATCATTAACCTTCTGCCCTTTACGAGCTTCGAGAGCCTGCAGATAATCCTTTGCCCCCAGATATTGATTCAGATTGTTCTGAATCGCCTGAAAGGCTCGCACAGCGTCGGCGATCGCGCCACTTAGGTTATTTACGACCTCCCGCTGTTGTTCTTTCTGGATGGCTCGTTCGCGGGCCAGCGACAGTTCTGCATTCTGAACGGCAGCGTGAGCCTTGCGATAACCAATGGGGACAGTCAACTCCACCCCAAGCGTCCATTCCTGTTGATCGCCAGCAGCAAGATTACCGAGCGAAGACGCCGGACTGGTTCCGGTTTGTATCCCGCTGCCAATGAGGGTGTCCCCAAAGCCACGCCAACGATATCGCCCAAATGCGTCCAGTCTGGGATTGAGGAAGTTCTTTGCAGCCAGCAGTTCCATTTCCCGTTTCTTGACCGCCACATGCTGGCGTTGAAGTTCGGGACGCTGGCGTACCGCTTCGTTCCTGCAGACAGGCCAGTCAAACCGAATTTCGGCCATTGTGGGTTCTTCTGAGGGCCGTATCAACTGCCCATCCGCCGCCGGCCGACCGATCAACAGTCGCAGCCTCCGCTCTGCGGTCAGCACACCGCCGGCCAGCTGAACAGTTCCGCCGCTGGATCCGTTACTGGTCCGCGTTCCCTGCAACAGCCGGCCTGAGAGGGCTTCGTCGACGTCGGCCTTAAGTTGATAGTATTGCTGGCGGGCGAGAGCTTCTTCCGCGATTTCTGGATTGCCTGCAATATCCTTGGCTTTGGCTTCGTTCCAGACGACCAGAGCTTTTTCCATACTCTTCTTGCGTGCATCGAGTTCTCGATAAGAGAGATACAGGTCCCAGTATGCATTTTCAACATTGCTGACGTAGTCACGCAGCGAAGCTGTGAATTCAGCGTAATTGATGTCTGAATTCGCCTTCGCGATCAACACACCATTGTAGATTCCCGGTGTGGAGCCAGGGCCAGCGATGCGGTTGAATTCCAATCCTCCGCCCTGAAGCAGCGGTTGTCGGATCTCACCTTCCAGCCAGGAGTCCCAGGCACTGGGGAACGTATTTGCAGGTGCGTTGTTGGCGTCGTAGTCAGAAACCCCACGCACAGCCAGAAGAGACCCTGAGGCTGTTCGCTTCGACACTTCAATCTGATAGTCATTGAGGTCCTGTTGGAAAAATGTTGCTCCGCCGGCGAAGAAACTGTTGTTGTAGATTCTGTTGTTGTTGTTGAAGGTCGCCGATGTTTTCAGCTGAGCGTCGAACTCGCTCAAAGCCGCTTCCGCACCGAAGCGCGGGTCTGTTTCCTGCATACGAGTGGCATATCGGGAATTAACGTTGTTAGGCGCCCGCAGGACAATACCACCGATATCCCGCAGAATGGTCGAGTGTTCCATGGCACTGCTCAACACCTCGTCGAGCGTCATGTCGACATGTATGATTTCAGACTCGGTCACGTTGAGTGCCGTCACGGGGGCTGAAGTCATGCTGACTTCCTGAAACACGGATGGAGCGAACGTGTCGATTTGCTGTGTAATGCAATCGATGTCCGTGGTGTCGTTTTTTAAAGTCCTTTCCCATTGCGTGTGAGGAACCGCACAACCCGTAAACGCAATTGGCGATGCAACCAGCCACAGGGCGAGCTGCCACGACACCCAAATGCGAGTTGGGTTGGGAGTCGGAAGGGTGGCAGCTGGCGTCTTTCTGGAGAGCGGCATGTCGATATATCCATATGCGGCAGATTGACGCCCCCGGCCGACAGACTCCTTTCTGCCAGCTTCAACATGCGCGCACATCAGCGCGGACAATGTTTGTGGACGTACTGCAATGTTCATCGACAGGAAGTCGCCACGATTGAAGCGAATGTGCAGCATGAATGATACGATTGTTCAGAGTGATCGAGCCGACCGGTATGGCCGTCAGACACCGATGCACCGGGCCAACCGGGGCGGCAATAATCGCCGAAGGGACGTCACCGGGACAGAAACAACGTACGCCTGTGCAGTCATGCTGTATGCCGCGATTCAGCAATAACTGCCGGGGCAGTCACGATTCATGTCATACCATGATGAATTACAACGTTGCCGCTGCTGACGGCAGAATCAGTCTGTGTTCATGTCGCAGAACTGTCGAAAGTCAGATACACTCAGGCATGTGTTGTCGTTTGGTAACGTGAGTCCGTAAGGGCAGGCATCAATGAGTGATGTGTTGCAATCGATACTTGAATCTGCCGGAATTCGGCATCAGCAGGACGGAGCCGAACAAGAGTTTTTACCCGTCCTGTTGCAGCAGGCTGCGACGGACCTGAGACTAAGCGGCATCGCATTGTGGACGAGCGGCGGTAATGATGCGGCGCTGCTGGCTCGGTTAGATAACGACAATTGTGTTGCGCTCAGTACGGAGGATGTCTGTTCTGCTCCGGTCGGTGAGATCTGCTTCACGAAATCAGATCCGGCGGTGACCAGCGGGTCGCGATTGCTGACGGCATCAGTGCTGGCCGGCCAGCACAGACTGATTTTGTGCGCCACAGAAGGGCCGTTGGCAATTGAGCACGGTCTGTTCATCCGTCTGGCAGATGTGTTCGCGGATCTGCAGCGACGTCGGATACTGGATCGGCACTTTCAGCACTCAGAGCAAGACCGCAGGTTGAACGCGGTCATTGCTCAGCTGCACACTTCTCTCAGCAGCGAAGTCGTTGCAAATATTCTGGCCACCGACGGCTCGGCCGCATTGGACTGTCGGCGACTGGCTGTGGCGCGGCGTGATGCCGGCCGCCGTTGGGATGTCGTTGCGACCACGGGCGTGAGCCGACCCAATCAGCGGTCCGATGCCAGTCGACAGATCTGTTCGCAGATCGATGCTGCGGAGGCTGGCAGTTCCGGTGCCGCCGGGCGGACCGTCGTAAAGCCTCTTATCGCGTCAAACAGCTGGGAGGATGCTGCATGGGCCTGTGTTGTCCACGCCGGGGAACCGTTGGAAGAACAGGACCGGTCACGTGTTGACCGGCTTTGTCATCATGCGTCAATGGCTCTTGCCAACTGTGAGACTCTCCAGCAGTCAACTTTAGCAGGTCAGTTCAGACGCACCCTGAAGATGATGACTCGCCCTGTCTGGACAGTCATTGTTGTCGTCCTGGCTGCGTTCTGTTTGATTCCGACCGAACTACGTATCGAAGTTTACGGCGAGCTTGTGCCCGCTCAGCGGGCCTTTGTATTCGCCCCGGAGGATGGGACAATTACGGATGTAAGTATTGACGACGGCAGTCAGGTTTCTTCCGGAAACACGCTCTGCGTGTTGAAAAATGAAGACCTCGAAGTGCAGCTGCAATCCATTGACGGCGAATTCGCGGCGGTCGGTGCGCGGATTGCGGCAATTGATGCGATGCGAGGGAGTCGTACATCGAACAACGACAGCCTGATGTCTGCAGAGCAGGTTGAGTTGAAGCAGAGGATTACGTCGCTGGCGACGCAGTCTGAAATTGTCATGGAACGCATCATGCAGTTGAACGTAGTGTCGCCGATTAATGGTCGCGTTTACGGCGATCGATTGAAGCAACTGCTGACACAGCGACCGGTTCAGCGCGGCCAGTTTTTGTTTGAGATCGCCAACCCGGCAGCTGACTGGCAGCTGGATCTGAGAGTTCTGGAAGCTGATGTGCGTCATGTTCTTGCTGCGATGGGTGCGGCTGATACAAACTTGCCGGTCACATTTGCTCTGGAAACGTCGCCTGAGACGTTTCGTGAGACTCAATTGGGATCGCTTGCAGGGTCAACGGATATTGATGAGCGCGGGACACTGTCGACTCTGGCCACCGCACGAGTGGAAAACGCCGATTATCAGAATGAGCGCCCCGGTACGGGCGTCATCGCATACATTCATTGTGGAAAACGCGCAACTGCGTATGTCTGGTTCCGGAAAGTGATTGAGTTTGTCCAACGATAC
>Ga0315332_10001774_pt1 | contig 11726 bp, 10 predicted proteins | sample M110034915metaG_FD_203455 | JGI IMG/M metagenome (GOLD analysis project Ga0315332, IMG submission 203455) | Ammonia-oxidizing marine archaeal communities from Monterey Bay, California, United States - M1 100m 34915 | ecosystem: Environmental > Aquatic > Marine > Intertidal zone | place: USA...
AGCAGTAGGTCACCGCGTTTTTTTGCTTGAGCTTTTAAACTGCTGACGAGCGAGTCGAGCGTCTGTGCCTGCACCGGTAACTGGCAGTCAGGACAGTGGATGACACCGAGCTTGGTGAAGAGCAGCCGGATAAAATGATAAATCTCGGTGACTGTGGCGACAGTGCTTTTGCCGCCGCCGCGCGAGATGCGTTGCTCGATGCTGACGGTGGGGGGTAGGCCGTGGACGGCGTCGACATCGGGCCGGGGCATTTGCTCGACGAACTGCCGGGCGTAGGCATTGAGCGAGTCGAGAAACCGGCGCTGGCCTTCAGAAAAAAGAATGTCAAAAGCGAGCGTGCTTTTGCCGGAACCGCTGACGCCGGTGACGACGACAAGCTTGTTGCGTGGGATGCGGACGGAAAGGTTGCGGAGGTTGTGTTCGCGTGCGCCTTCGACGGTGATCCAGCGTGAGTCGGCCGACTTGTTGCTCCGCGCGGCCACAGTTCACATACGCTCAGTGGTCTCGAGGCCAAGCGTTTCGAGGCCGGTATTTAGCACTTTGCCGGCGAGATCGCAGAGGGCTAGTCGTTGCATGCGGATGTCGCCCTCGGCCTGGAGTACGGGGCAGTTTTCGTAAAACGAGGCGAAGTGCCCCGCCAGTTCGTAGAGGTAGTTACAGAGGTAGTTCGGGCGGCACTCGTCGATGACCAATTCGAGCACGAGGCCAAACCTCAACAGGTGCTTGGCCAGCGTGAGTTCCTCCGCCTGGGCAAGCGCAAACGACTCAGGGCGTGTCAGCGACTCGTCGCCAAGCTTTCGGAAGATGCTGCGGATGCGCGTGAAGGCGTAGAGCAGGTATGGCGCGGTATTGCCGACGAGTGCGAGCATGGTGTCCCAGTTGAACACGTAGTCGCTCTGTCGGTTGCCGGAGAGGTCGGCGTACTTGATTGCTCCGATGCCGACAACGCAGGCGATATGGCGTCGCTCCTCCTCGGGGAGGTTGGGGTTTTTTTCGCTCACGGCGTCGAAGGCGCGTTGCTCGGCCTCGTTGAGCAAACCGGAGAGGCGGATGATTTCGCCGCTACGCGTCTTGAAAGGCTTGCCATCCTCTCCGAGGATCGCGCCGAACCAGACGTGGTTGAGCTTCATGCCGTGACCCGGTTTCCAGCGGTTATACAGCTCGAAGAGTTGCTGGAAGTGTAGTTGCTGCCGGCCGTCGGTGACGTAAATGACTTCGCTCGGCTGCCAGCTTTTTTTACGGTGCTCGAGCGTCGCGAGGTCGGTCGTGGTGTAGTTAGCTGCGCCGTCGCTTTTCTGGACGATGGCCGGATGTTTCTTGAGCGACTTGTGATGATTAAAAAAGACGACCTGCGCGCCGTCGCTTTCCTCCGCTATGCCTTGAGTGACGAGTTCGTCGACGACGCCCTTGAGGCGGTCGTTGTAAAAACTCTCGCCGAGCGTCTCGTCAAAATCGACACCGAGGCGGCCGTAAATCTCGTCAAACTGATGCCGGGACAACTCAATCATTTCATTCCAAATGGCCAGATTTTCTATGTCGCCGCTTTGCAGCTTAACGAGCTCGCTCCGTGCGCGGATGAGGACGATCTCGTCTACTTCGCAAGCGGAGTTGATGAGCTTGTAGAGGCGCTCCATCTCGGCGAGGGCGTCCCTGCCAAGCGCGTCCCGGTCGAGGTATTCCTTCCAGCCGACGAGCAGTTTGCCAAACTGCGTGCCCCAGTCGCCGATGTGATTGTCGGTCACTACGCTGTGGCCGAGCAGTCGGAACGCTTTGGCCAAGGTGCTGCCGAGAATGGTCGAGCGTATGTGACCAACGTGCATCGGCTTGGCCACATTGGGCGACGAGTAGTCGATAACGATGGTGCGAGGGTCAGTGGCGGTACGGTAAAAAAGATGCTCTCCTTTGGCCGCGCCGACGAGGGCATCGGAGAGGGCTTCGGTCTTGAGCCGGAAATTGAGAAAACCTGGCCCGGCGATCTTAACCGGTTCGCAGTAGTCATCGACGTCGAGTTGATCGACGACTTGGGCGGCGAGTTCACGAGGGTTGAGTTGGTTGCGCTTGGCCAAGCCCATGAGAGCGTTGGATTGATAGTCGCCAAACTTCGGTTCGGGACAGGGGCGGACGAGGACGCTTGAGACGTCGGCATCGGGCATGAGCGCGAGGACGGTTTGCTGCAGTTTTTCCTGTAAGACGAGATGAATCACGGTTGGAGTCGCTTGGCCAAGCGGGATGCAGGCTTGGGCGAAAGGAAAATTATTGCCGGCTCAGCCCTCCTGCGAGGTGCGGATGATCTGGTACATCTCCGCGGCGTCGCCAGCATCCTCGAGGGACTTGCGGAATTCATTCTTGTGCAGCACCTTCGCGATCTTGGCCAGCGTATGGAGGTGTTTTTGGAACTGACCCTGTGGCACGAGGAAAAGCATCACGAGATTGACTGGCTGGTTGTCGAGCGCGTCGAAGTTGACACCCGCCTTGCTGCGTCCGAAAGCGCCGGTGACGTCGTCGATCAGGTCGGTCGAGGCATGCGGTATGCCGATACCGAACCCGATGCCAGTGCTCATTGAGGTCTCGCGTTTCTTGACGACAGAGACGATGGCCTCGCGGTGTTCGGACTTGATACGTCCCTTGTCGACCAGTAAATCGATCAGTTCCTCGATTGCTTCCCAGCGATCAGAGGCTTTCAGATCCGTTACAACCTGCTCTTTGGTGAGAAAATCAGCCAGCTCCATGATATGCGCCCAACACCGTATCCCGGCCCGGATTTGCTACCCTTTATTGGGGCGGCTTACAAGCGCGAACTTCATTGCCAAATCGATAGACAAACTCCAGACTGTCCCTGCCCAAATGAATATCATAGTCAAGCATTGCGTAGGTTTGGCCGCGGGTATTGCCGCCTGGGTTTGTGTCGGCTTGGCTGAGGAAGCGGCCAATCTGCCGTCGGTGGACGATATTATCAAGCGGAACGTCGAGGCGCTCGGAGGCGAGAAGGCCATGCGCAAACTGAAGAATCGCGTGGCTCGGGGGAAGATCGAGTTGGCCGTATTCGGTGCGGAGTTCCCTGTCATCATGCGGCAGACGGTGCCCAATAAGGAAATGATGGAATTGACGATTGAGGAGTTGGGGACGATTCGCGACGTGTTCGCCGGAAGCAAGGGCTGGACGGAAACGCCCGATGGGACGGTGACCGAAAAAAAGGAGCGTGAATTGGCCAACAAAAAAATTGACGCTGATTTTTACGCTTACCTGAATTTCAAAAAAAACTATTCCACGATTAAGTTGCAGGGCGTGGAGAAGGTAGACGGTAAAAAAGTCTTTGCTGTCAGGATGACGCCGAAGAAAGGGGATGCCGACACGTTTTATTTTGATGCCGTGACGGGATTGGTTGCCGGTGTTGCCTCCACCGCTGAGATGCAGGGGCAGGAGGTTAAAACGAGGGTGCTTTTTCGAGGCTACAAGGCTGTTGACGGAGTGCAGATCCCGCACACTCTGGAACTGGAGGAGCCGGCATCCGCTGGGTTTACGATTCGGCTTGAGTCGGTGAAGCACAACGTCAAGCCCGACTCCAAATGGTTTAAGAAAGCGAAGTGAGCGAGCGGGAGAAGATTGTCTCGGGGATTGAGGCCGAGGGACTGGTGGCGATCGTGCGCGTGCCGCGGCCAGAGTTGACGCTGCCGTTGGCCAAGGCGCTTGTTGCGGGAGGTATCCGGGCGGTGGAGTTGACGATGAGCATACCCAATGCGCTCGAGGCGGTACGGACGATTGACCGCGAACTCGGCGACAAAATTTTGCTCGGAGTCGGCACGGTAATCGACGACGACACGTGCCGGGCGGCGATCGATGCTGGGGCGAAGTACGTCATCAGCCCGATTACCCGGCCGTCACTTGTCGCGGCGGCGCACGCGCTAGACCGGCCGGTGATGCTGGGTGCCTATACGCCGACCGAGGCACAGGCCGCACACGAGGCCGGCTCGGACTTCGTCAAGATTTTCCCGGCCGACACGCTTGGCCCAAGCTATATCAGGTCGCTACTCGCGCCGCTGCCTCACCTGAAAATCGTCCCCACAGGCGGGGTGAATCTCGACACGATGGAAGCATACCTTGCGGCAGGCTCGGCGGCGCTGGGCACAGGCTCGGCCCTGTTGAAAAAAGAGATCATCGCCGGCGAAAACTGGGAGGAACTTGAGCTCCTGGCCAAGCGGTTCGCCGATAGGGTGTCCGGGCTGAAAGCCAAGATGTTGCTGTAACGCTGTGGGCCAAATTGGCTTTACGACGGGGATGCTGTTTGATACTCAATACGCGTGACTGAAAAACTTACCATCGGGTTCATTGGCGCTGGAAAAATGGCGGCGGCCCTGGCGAAGGGCTTCGTCAACGCCGGTATAGTTTCGCCGGAAAGCCTTATTGGCAGCGATCCGGTTTCGGCCGGCCGCGAGGCGTTTGGCCAAGAGATTGGTTGCGAGACGACCGACTCGAATGCCGAAGCTCTGACGAAGGCCAAGGTCGTTTTTTTGGCGTTCAAGCCGCATCAACTCGACGAGGCGACGGAGGCGGTGCGCGACCAGTTCGATGAAAGTCATCTCGTGATTTCAATCCTGGCGGGAGTGCCCCTGGCCAAGCTCGATGCAGCTTGCGGCGGGCGGGCGCGGGTGGTTCGCGTCATGCCCAACACGCCAGCGCTGGTGGGCGGGGGCGCTTGTGGCTATGCGCTTGGTCAAGCGGCGACAGCCGAGGACGGCGAGTTGGTTAAGCGGTTGTTGTCCGCTGTCGGCGTGGCTTACGAGGTGAAGGAGGGGTTGATCGACGCCGTGACTGGGTTGAGCGGTAGCGGCCCTGCATACGGGTACATGATCATCGAGGCACTGAGCGATGGCGGCGTGGCGGCGGGTTTACCCCGGGGCATCTCCACCCGTTTGGCAGCACAGACGATGCTGGGGGCGGCGAAGATGGTACTCGAGACAGGCAAGCACCCCGGCGAACTCAAGGACATGGTTTGCAGCCCGGGCGGCACGACGATCGAGGGAGTTCACGAACTGGAGGAGGGCGGCTTGCGCAGCGCACTCATCAACGCCGTGCGAGCAGCGACAGAGCGGGCCGTCGAACTTGGATTGGAATAAAAAATTATGGCGTACCCCCCTCCAACCGAGAAGCAGGCCAAGTTACTTTGGGCGTCGGTGACGGCGCTCGCGATTGGCATACTGATTGGTTTGACTGGGGGTTTGGTACTAGGAATGGCGAAGCTAGCCAGCATGATTTCCTCGGTGTTGCTCCCCTTGGCTATTGCCGGCGTAATCGCGTATTTGCTCGATCCGGTGGTCGATTGGTTTCAAAAAAAACACGGTTTCAGGCGACAGAACTCGATCATTCTGGTGTTCATTATCGCGCTGCTGCTGGTGGGGGGAATGGTGGCGTCGGTGGTTCCTCCGCTGATCGAGCAAACAACCAAGCTCACGAGCGAGTTACCGAAGATCGTCAAGACGTTTCAGGCTAGGGTTGGCACCGGCCCGGCCTCGAACGAGCCGGGCGATTCTCAAACGACTTCCACCAACGCGCTAGCCAAGCCGGATTGGTTCGAGGCGATGCGGGAGAGAGTGAAGAAAATAGGCTTCGTCAACGAGGAGCTGATCGAGAAAGCGTCCAAGTTCGCTGTCAACACCGTTTCAGAGGTTTCCACCTGGCTGCTGGAGCAGTTGAAGAAAATCACGTCGCTCTTTGGCTTCCTCGCCGGCTTGGCGCTGGTGCCGGTGTATGTGTTTTATTTTCTACTCGAGAAGCGGGGCATCAACCGAAACTGGACGGATTATCTCCCGGTGCGCGACTCGTGGGTCAAGGAGGAGATCGTGTTCGTGCTGCGTTCGATCAACGACTGCCTGGTCGTCTTTTTCCGGAGCCAAGTGCTGGTGGCCATGTGCGTGGGCGCCCTGCTCACGGCCGGCTTTTTCGCGATTGGCCTGAAGTACGCGATTCTGCTGGGTGTCATTGCCGGCCTGTTGAGCATCATCCCATACCTTGGCGTGGCGTTGAGCATCATCCCGGTATTCGTACTGGCGATGATCCAGTTTGTGCCGGAAGACGGCTGGCTCAAGCCGGTTCTCATTCTTGTTTGGTTTGCTGCCGTGCAGGCGATGGAGGGGCTATTCATTTCGCCGAAAATCATCGGCGACAGGGTGGGACTACATCCGCTGACGATCATCGTTGCCGTGATGGTGGGCACTACGCTGTTGGGAGGGGTCATTGGCGGCGTGCTGGCCATTCCATTGACCGCCGCGCTGCGGACGCTGATGTTCCGTTATGTCTGGAAGGATCGCGTGCACGCCGGTGACGCGATCGCAGCAACGTGAGTGACGAAACTCGACAGCGAGAGCCAAGCCAGCCCACCAACGTGGAGAGGTTGCATATTTATTTCCTGCCCAACCTGATGACGGCGGGCAACCTGTTGTGCGGGTTCCTTGCACTGACGTTCATCGTGCAGGTGGTTCCGGAGGGACCGGTTTTCAGTGACGCGGACGTCGGAAAAATTAAGAACGCTCTTTGGCTGATTCTGGGGGCGTTTGTATTCGACGGACTGGATGGCAGAATCGCGCGATTGATTGGCAAGGAGAGCCCGTTCGGGCTTCAGTTCGATTCGCTGGCGGATATCATTTCGTTTGGAGCGGCGCCGGCGTTCCTGATGCAGAGGGTGATTCTGCACGACTTTGACGTTGAACTTGAGCGGCTTGGCCTTGTGGTGGCATCGGTCTATCTGTTGTGCGGCGCGCTGCGTTTGGCCCGTTACAACTGCCTCTCAGCGATGCCCGACTCCGGGAACAGTCAGGAGTTCCTAGGGTTCCCCATTCCGGCTTCAGCGGCGATGGTGGCTTCATTGACGATGTTTCTCGTCTGGCTGGAGGAGAAAAATTTGCCCACCAGCTCGTGGCGATGGGTGCTGCTAGCGGTGCTGGTGTTTCTCTCTGTGATGATGGTCAGTGAGGTCAAGTATCCGTCATTCAAAAAACTGGATTTCCGGTCGCGCAGACCGTTTACGAAGTTTGTGGTCGCTGTGGTAGTGATTGCATGTTTCGTTTTTTTGTGGAAATACCTCGTGCCTATCGTGCTACCTCTGATCTTCACTTCGTATCTGGTTTACGGTTTTGTTCGACCTCGGTTGTCACGAAAGCTGAGGAGGGAAATTGAGGAAGACTTTGATGATGTATAGGCCGAGGGGCGCCCGTAGATGACTCCGGTCGACTATGCAGTGGCCGTTGGAGCAGGGGCTTTGACCGGGTTTGTGTGCGCGGTGCCGGTGGGACCGATCAACGTCGCCATCATGGAGGTGGGTATCCACAGCGGCCGGACACGGGCGCTCACCATCGCGCTCGGTGCGCTGCTGATGGAAATGATCTACTGCGTCATCGCCTTCGGCGGGTTTGCGAGTTTGTTTGAGGATCCCACTATCCGGGCGACGGTGGAGCTGATCAGTTTCCTTGCGGTGACCGTCTTTGGCATCCGCTACCTGATGGCTGACACCGTAACCGTGCAGGGTAAGCGCGCCCGGATGATCGAGCAGCGGCTGCACCCTCACACGATATTTTGGACCGGCTTCGTCCGGGTGCTGGTGAACCCCAACGTACTCCTGTTTTGGATTATGATTTCCGCCGTGCTCCTGGCCAACGGAACGTTGCAAGCCGCCTGGCAAAGCCGGATGGCCTGTGCCGCTGGTGCCGGCCTGGGCATTGCAGCCTGGTTTATGCTGATCGTGCTGGGAAGTGCCCGGGTGGGAAATCAGTTCTCGGACAGGACTCTCGTGCGGTTTTCCCACGTATCCGGCCTTCTTCTACTACTTTTGTCGGTGGTGATTGCAGTGCGCCTGATTGGCACCGTGGCCCAACAAGGCAATTGAGCAAGCACACCGCGCTTTAGTAACCGTGAGGATTTCGGAGCTTAAGATAGAGAACAGATAACTTTTTACATCAGATTATGTTGCATATTCTTGTTATGAAGCGATCACCTTCATCCCTCTTTTGAATTTTCACATTTACAATAGTTACCGGCTGTCGATTAAAGTAATTTAGCTTCTTCAGGCTAGGTTGCCGCACCCTCAGGGGGCACACTCCTAATGCACTAAAATATCCTATGGCACTCGACGTTCGCACAGCAATAAAGAACAGTGTCATAAAAATTCAGTTTATCCCGGTGCGGGTGTGCATTGAGTTCCAGCCGAACAGGGAAGACGGGTTCAAGGAAAATGGTTTCGATCTCTTGATCTCGTTGCCCTTGAGCAAGCGCTTGCGGGGTTGGGGAGTGCACACGGTTTGCTCCAGCGCTTGGCCAAAAAAAGACCGGCGGTTTATCGCCGGTCTTTGATTTAATGGGGTAGAGGCCGGGTTTAAGCAAGCGCCTTTTTGGTGGTCTTGATGATGGCGGCCGCGATTTTGTATGGGTCGCCGTTGGACGCTGGGCGACGGTCTTCCAAGCGCCCTTTCCAGTCATTATCGACAGTGCCAATTGGGACGCGGATGGAGGCGCCACGGTCGGAAACTCCGTAGGAGAACTGGTCGATCGCTTGGGTTTCATGAAGACCGGTGAGGCGTTGGTCATTGTCGGCGCCGTACACGTCGATGTGCTCTGAAATATTCTTGCCGAATTCCTCACAAATCTTGTTCATGAGAGGCTCGCCGCCCTGATCGCGCATGGCTCCGTTGGAGAAGTTGGCGTGCATGCCGGAGCCATTCCAGTCGCCCTTGATGGGCTTTGGCTCCAGATTGACGGAGACGCCGTAACGCTCGCCAATGCGCTCGAGCAGGTATCGTGCAACCCACATTTCGTCGCCGGATCGGGCTGCGCCCTTGGCAAAAACCTGATACTCCCATTGCCCCATCATGACCTCGGCGTTGATGCCCTCGACATTGATTCCTGCATCGAGGCAGATTTGCAAATGCTCATCGACAATGTCCCTGCCTATTGCGTTGGCAGCACCGACGGAGGTGTAGAAAGGACCCTGCGGGCCGGGGAAACCGCCTTTCGGGAAACCAAGAGGGAGATTTGTGTCGGTGTCCCACAAGACATATTCCTGCTCGAAGCCGAACCAGAAATCGTCGTCGTCATCGTCGATGGTGGCTCGGCCGTTGGACTCGTGCGCGGTGCCGTCGGCGTTGAGGACTTCGCACATGACCAGCCAGTTGTCGGTACCGATCTTGTCGGGGTCCGGAAACAGGGCAACTGGCTTGAGGAGGCAATCGGAGTCGTTGCCTGCAGCCTGCTCGGTCGATGAGCCGTCAAATGACCACATTTTGCAGTCTTCCAATGTTCCACCAAAATCGGTCTCGACCTTGGTCTTGCTTCGCAGGCTTTGGGTCGGCTTGTAGCCGTCCAGCCATATGTATTCTAGTTTCGCTTTACTCATGTTTTTAGGGATAAAAATTACGCAATACAGCCTGAAACCTTACTGGCCTACAAAACAAGGGCCCGCTCAAGGCTCATAGCCATTAGGGGTACTAATGACATGGTTTTCAAGTCTTTTTTCGCTGTCGTTGACTGCGTAATCACGGTTTAGATTAAAATCAACGCACTGTTCGGTTTAGCCAAGCTGGCCTACAAACATTGGAGGTATGCAATTACAATGCCAATAATTGAAGTTCCCTTTGTCAATTGCTTGAGTGAAGGCACATTTTCTCTGTAACCGTTGTTAATTTAATACAAAAGAAATCGGCCGGATACCAAGCGTTTGTGTTGCGTTATTCTAGCCTAAATGAGCAAAAAGAAACAATTTGTAAAAAATGGGTATTACTTTTGAGTCGAGGCACTCGCATGAAAGTATCCTTTTTGATGCGCATAAGTCGTTGTGACGCTGCTCATTATCAAGTTAATATAATATAACTGAAAAATAATGGCATTTATATTGCTCCTAAGTGATTGGTCTCAAGCTGGTTAGATTTTATAGAAGATTCGTTACATTGGATCTGCCGGCTAGACTGGGTTAATAATAGTTTACCAAACCAAAACAACTGAATTAGCAATGAAGAGATTCTCTTATATTCTATCGTTAATGGCAGGCTTTTGCCTGATCTCGTTCCCCGCCTTCGCTCAAGAAGCAGCAGCAGCTATTGCAGAAGCATCTACAGCTGAGGAAACCGCACCTGTGTTAAACGGTGCAGACACTGCATGGATCTTGACTGCCACGGCATTGGTCCTGTTTATGACGATCCCGGGGCTGTCTCTGTTTTATGCCGGCTTGGTTGGTCGAAAGAACGTTCTGTCAGTGTTAATGCACTGTTTTATGATCACGGCAATCATGTCGATCCTTTGGTTGGTTTGCGGTTACTCCATCGCACTTGGAGATGCGAGTTCATATTGGGGTGGGCTTGGTGAGATATTTGCAAAAAACCTGACGGCCGATGGAATGAGTGATGCCGGTTTGCCGGATTATCTGGTTTTCGCATTTCAGATGACATTCTTTATTATTACTCCAGCCCTCATGGTAGGTGCTTTTGTCGAGCGGATGAAGTTCTCTGCCATGATTTTGTTTACCTCCCTTTGGGCACTGCTAGTTTACGCACCAGTCTGCCACTGGGTGTGGGGTGGTAATGGGTTCATGCTTGATTGGGGAACCAAGGATTTGGCGGGTGGCATCGTGGTTCATATCACAGCCGGTATTGGTGCCTTGGCTGCCTGTATTTTGGTGGGGCCGCGCAAGGGGTATCCGACCGCGCAATTTCAACCGCACAACCTGCCGCTATGTGTCACCGGTACAGGGATGCTCTGGGTGGGCTGGTTCGGGTTCAACGCCGGTAGCGGGTTGGTTGCCGATGGAGGGGCTGCCCAGACCTTGGTTGTTACGCACATCTCAGCTGCAACAGCCACGATCGTTTGGTCTTTGTGTGAAAAGGTAAAACATGGCAAGGCCAGCGTTTTGGGTGCAGTGACTGGTGCCATCGCCGGCTTGGCTGCGATCACTCCAGCTTCTGGTGATGTTGGCCCGATGGGCGCTTTGGCTATTGGCACGGCCTCTGGTTTTATTTGCTGGTTCGCCTCGACTGCAGTGAAATCCAAGTTCGGTTACGATGATTCCCTCGATGTTGTAGGTGTCCACGGTGTGGGTGGTTTAGTTGGCACCCTGCTAGTGGCCTTTTTTGCAGCGGAATCATTGGGTGGTAAGGGGGTAATTTCTATTCCTGATGCGGAGACTTATAGCATGGGGGCTCAGTTTATCGTTCAGTTAAAAGCCTCAGCGATCACGATTGTCTACACGCTGATTGTGTCGGTAATCATCCTGTACATTGTAAAAGCGATCTGCGGCGGAAGTCTGCGGGTGACAGAGAGCGAGGAAGAGGAGGGCTTAGATCTCATCGCCCATGGTGAGTCCGGCTACAACAACTGAACCCTTATCGCTTGGCTAAGCGCGATTCGGCTTGATTGATTTCGCGGCGGCGCGGACAACAGTCCCCGCCTTTTCCGCTTGGAAACGGGCACTGACCATGAATCAACAAACCATCGTTACGCTGGATCTTGAGGGGGTGCTAGTCCCGGAGATTTGGATCGCTTTCGCTGAGAAAACCGGGATCGAGAAGCTCAAGCTGACCACGCGCGACATCCCTGACTACGATGAGTTGATGGCCGGACGCCTGGCTATACTCGCCGAGAACAGCCTGAAGCTGGCGGATATCCAAGAGGTGATCGGCACACTTGCGCCGCTGGAGGGGGCGAGAGCTTTCCTTGACGAGCTGCGTACGATCACGCAGGTGGTTATTCTG
>Ga0315332_10001775_pt1 | contig 11725 bp, 4 predicted proteins | sample M110034915metaG_FD_203455 | JGI IMG/M metagenome (GOLD analysis project Ga0315332, IMG submission 203455) | Ammonia-oxidizing marine archaeal communities from Monterey Bay, California, United States - M1 100m 34915 | ecosystem: Environmental > Aquatic > Marine > Intertidal zone | place: USA...
TTTCCAAATGAAGAGAAGCATTTTCTAAATGGGGTTATCTGATTTCCAAGTGCGTCAGATTTAAAACGATACGTTCGGAAACTCAAAAGACACAGAAAAGGGATAAAATGAACCTTTTAGAATAAAAATTAACCGTGAAATTTACCTGATTGTAAGCTTAGAATAACCGATTTTGTGCTTGTTTTGATAGGCTACTACATAATACAGTCCACTTTTCAGCTGTTCCCGATGAAAAATAAAAGTTGGGCCATGCACATGGTGGTATTCTTTTATGATTTGACCAGTAGCATTGAATAGCTTTAATGTTAAATGAGCTCCTTTTGTATTCGGAACATTTAGTATTGCTGTATTTTCAATAGGATTAGGATATACTTTGAGCTGCTGCGTTTCTATCTCTTTTCTAATGTTTACAGATGGGTTGTATTGACTACAAGAATCCCCCGCTAAATTTAATTTTAAGAAAAGTTCATCAAAATAGCTGTCGTTATCAGTTCCTGCGGTTCGCGTTCCCATAATAATATAACGAATGTTACGTGTTCCAGCTGGAATTGCCCAAGTATTTTGTACTAGCTGCCAAGCTGCATTTGCATCTTGTGTTGTATCTGTTGATACAATCAGGTTTCCTGGGCCATCTAGAAACTGCAAAGAAAATGAGGGTATGTCAGCACCACTGTAATCTCTTAGATAGCCTCCGAAATGGGCAATACTTACGCCATTATCTATATCTGATGAATAAAGCGAAACATCTACAACTTGATTGGCCGAACCAAATGCACTCTCGACACAAATTGCTCCAACTGCAAAGTACTTAGTTCCCGCATAGGGGCTGGTTCCCGCACATTCTCCAGCAACAAGCGATTCAATCACACCCGCTGTAGCTGTCCAATTAGTCGTTCCGCTTTCTGCACCAATATTGGTTAGTAAGTTAGCCGTAAGCATACTGGAATCGGTTGTAAAAGATATAGGTGAAGACCAATTGCTCCAAGCCAAACTTTTGTCGCGATATCGAACTCTCCAACAATAGGATGTGTTGGGTAGAAGAGACGTCACCATTTCATCCGTTAGATCATCGCCAAATTGCCAATCAATTTCATTGTAGGAGTTTTTATATTGTTTCCAGGAATCGAATACCGGAGCTGAAAAATCACTGCAACTATTTGAAATTTGCCAATGCGCGGCACCATGTTCGTCATTATCCATATCCAGGAAATCAGTAGCCTTTAAGATCAAGCAATCGGGGTTTACTAATTCATTGACTGCTGGAAATAGACCAATAGGCGTGTTTGGAGAATTGTTATTCTTACGTATAACGATTAAGTCTTCTAGACTAATTGGACTTAAAACGGCTCCGTCTCCCATATTGAATCGTTTCAGTATTAGCTTCGGATTTACCCCGGCTTCGACGGTAACATATACAAATCCGTATTCATCCATACTTTCGATGTACTCGGGATAATCAATTGCTGCATATTCTCCCCAAAAGTCAATGTTTCCTCCTGCTGTGGCAACATTTACCATCATGTGATTGTGATCTCTCGAATTTCCTCTTGAATAGCCGTGTGTATGACCAAAAAAGTGAATCGATGGTTTACCTGAAGCTGTTGAGAAATTTTCTAGTTTAGGTATGACCATTCCAGTATATGCAGTATTACCAGGGGGCCAAAGTTCAGAATGATACGGGTGGTGTAATTGAACAAAAACAAAGTCGATATTAGTGTCCGCGGCAGCTGTATTTAGAACGGTATCTAACCAGAGTAATTGTTCGGCAATTTGATAGGCCCCATTTGAATTTAGACCAATAATTCTAACATTCGAGTGGTCTTTGAACCACCAATGTTCTTCGTAACCTACCGATCCATTGTTAGGAAGATGAAAGTACTTGAAATACGAAGCAGTATTGTTTTCATGATTGCCTAAAACAGGGTAGACAGGTACATATGAAAAGAGCGGGTGTTGAGGGTCAAAAAAAGTGCTTTCCCATTCCGAATAATTCAATCCATTATCTACTAAGTCTCCCGGAATAATAACCATTTGTAAATTTGCAGGTAAATCATTGCCTAAGCTGTCTTGTACAAACGACATTACACCGTTTTGTATAAGTTGATTAAATATGGTTGGATTCCCCCAATCTCGCTGCATATCACTCATTGCAATTAAGTTGGTGTTGTTCTCTGCGGCGGGCAAAGCGGGGGTGATAAATTCATAAATACTTGAACTTACAGTTCCTGTTATTACTTTGTAGAAATATCTAGTTTCTGGAGCTAGTCCAGTCAAAACAGCTGTGTGAATCTGGCTGCTTCCATTGCCGATAATAGAGGAGCCTCCAACGCTCATTCCCAGCAAAGTATTAAGTCCATATTCTACAAGTGTTGAATTATCGCTGTCGGTTTCCCACATGATAACCATACTAGTAGGTTCTGCATCTTGCAAATAGGGTTCAATTACAATTGATTGCGAAAAATGAGTTAATGAACAAAACATGAATAATAGAAGGGTCAGACGCGCAATCATATGTATTATTTAATACTTTCTGATAAGGTTACGAAATATATGTATGTGAAACAAATAACTATTTCTTTGTCAGTTTGTTATAGTGTTGGGTTCTTTCATATTGACCGAAGTTTATGTAGTAAAATTGTCTGATTACAGGTAGATAGCCATTTTAACGATATTTTGATAAATCAAGTATTAAGTTATTGTATATTGTACAACAACATATTTTGATTATATTTATCGAGATTGAGCCACGTATGTTTTTGTGAATTAATTCAGAGTGCCAAAAATAATATTACCTCAATAATAATTGAACCATTGCCATTATGACTAATCAATTTGAAATTGCGGATTACATTGTTTTTGTTGGGTATGCCATATTAATTCTAGTTGTTGGTCTGTGGGTATCGAGAACTAAAAAGGGCGAGCAAAAAAGTGCGGAAGATTATTTCTTAGCTAGTAAATCTCTCCCTTGGTGGGCAATTGGTGCTTCTCTTATTGCTGCAAATATTTCAGCAGAACAATTCATTGGAATGTCTGGTTCAGGTTACAAAGTGGGTTTGGCTATTGCTTCTTATGAATGGATGGCAGCCATAACCCTGATTATTGTGGGTAAGTTTTTTCTGCCCATATTTATTGAAAAGGGTATTTATACGATTCCGGAGTTCGTTGCGAAACGATATTCAAATAATCTGAAAACCATTCTTGCTGTATTTTGGATTGGGTTATATGTATTTGTCAATATTGCTTCGGTACTGTATTTGGGGGCATTGGCGTTGGAGACTATTATTGGTATTCCAATGCTTTATGGAGTTATTGGTTTAGCATTTTTTGCGGCTGCTTATTCCTTGTATGGTGGTCTATCAGCAGTGGCGTGGACAGATGTAATACAGGTTGTGTTTTTAGTTATTGGAGGCCTAATTACAACCTATTTGGCACTAGACCTGGTCTCTGGTGGACTTGGTATGTGGGCAGGATTAGAAGCTATAATTGAAAAAGCTCCTGATAAATTTGCCATGATTCTTGATGAATCAAACCCAGAATACCTCAATTTGCCAGGAATTGGTGTTTTGGTAGGTGGGATGTGGGTTGCGAACCTCTATTATTGGGGCTTCAATCAATATATTATTCAACGGACGTTGGCGGCTAAATCACTTAAGGAATCACAAAAAGGAATTCTGTTGGCTGCAGGATTAAAATTAATTATTCCATTAATTATTGTGGTACCAGGAATTGCAGCGTATGTAATTACCAGCGATCCTGGATTAATGACAGATTTAGGTGAGGTTGGTCAGCAGAATGTGCCAAATTCAGAATCTGTTGATAGAGCCTACCCTTGGCTTCTACAGATGTTACCTTCAGGCTTAAAAGGATTGGCATTTGCAGCGCTTACTGCAGCCATTGTCTCTTCGTTGGCATCTATGCTGAATTCGACATCGACCATTTTTACTATGGACATATATAAGCAATACATTAATCCAAAAGCAAACGATAAATTAACTGTTAGAACAGGCAGGATTGCTGCAACAGCAGCTTTAATTATAGGGTCGGTAATGGCACCGTTGCTAGGTGGTATTGATCAGGCTTTTCAATTTATTCAAGAATACACTGGTGTAGTTAGTCCTGGTATTTTAGCAGTCTTTATTTTAGGATTGTTTTGGAAAAAAGCAACGAGTAGAGGAGCAATTATTGGAGTTATTACTTCAATTCCTATTGCGATGTATTTTAAAGTTGGGCCAAAAGGATGGTCGGATAGTTCTTTTTTTATTGATGTTCCATTTTTAGATCAGATGGGGTATACTGCAATTATTACAATGCTAATTATAAGTGTAGTTAGTTTAGCACAAAATAAAGGTGTCGATGATAATAAGGGTATAAAGGTAGATCGGTCGTTGTTTAAAACATCCAAAGTGTTTAACGCGGGCTCATTCGCCATTCTAATCGTGTTAGTTGCACTCTATTCTCTCTTTTGGAAATAATAAGTAAAATTGAAAATTACACGATATAATTCTGCAAATACCTATAGAATAATATTGTTTCAAACAATTGTTCTGTTACTCAAATGGTAACTTATTTGAAATGTAAAGGCATTTAACTAAATTGCTTCACCATAATCTAACTAGAAACACCGCCTTATGATTAAGTTTTACTGCATTTTTGCTTGCTTTATTGTTTTTGTGCCTGTGCACTATTCCCAATCTTATCCTGAGATTTTAAATACAGAATTACCATTGAGTATTGAAAATCTCAATGGTTTTAAGCCAATTAATGAAGCTGGTTTAGAAGAGAAGGCTATAGGAACTGTAATTTGGTCAGAAGATTTTACAGGAGGATTTCCTGCAGGATGGTCTGTAGTTGATAACAATGGATTAGGCTACGATTGGATATTAAATGATGTAGATGTTAATGCGGCATATACGTACGGTGATGGTGCAGCGATTTCATCTACTTCAGGTGGAAATCACATGCTATTGTTTGGTGACGGTTATAATACGGTTGGTGGATCTGGAGGAAGCTCTCCTGTAAGCCCTTTTACCAGTATGAATGCCTATTTTCAAACCAGTGCCATCAGTATGGGAGCTGGATATAGTTCTGTTTTATTGCGTTGGGAACAAAAATTTAGAGAATGTTGTAGCTCTGCTGGCATGACAATGACGGTTGTTGTTTCTCGAGATCCGACATTTGCCGCTGGACCAAATACGGTTACGTATGAAGCCAACCCTGGCCTTGCTAGTGGACTACTTTCAGCAGATCCGGTAGTGACGTCTGTCGATATTTCGGCAGTTGCTGGTAGTTTTTATACTGGGGATATTTACATCAGGTACCATAAATTAAATAACAGTCATTATTTTTGGATGGTAGATGATATTCAATTAGTGGATGCTCCTGCTTACGATCTTGAGCTCAGCAATGCTTCCTGGTACCACAATACAACAGAAAAAATACAATACACTGGAATTCCTTTAGATCAAATTGCGTCAATTACTTTTGATGCTGAAATTGAAAATATTGCTGGAGTCGTTATGAACAACACAAGGCTTCAAGCGACTATATCAGGCAGTGGTTCAGGCGTTGCCAATTCTATTCCAATTGATTTGATGCCGTGTGATTCTAGTCAAATAGAAACAAATACGGGTTACACACCAATAGGTATCGGGACGTACAACGTATTGTATTCCGTCATAGGTGATTCTAATGAATTAGATACAACCAATAACAATGCGTTAACCGCTTTTGATGTAACGCAATATGAATACGGTAAAGATTTGGGCTTCTTGGATACAACTTTTAGTACATATGGTGCTGATACAGATCCGTATGAGGTAGTTGTTGGATACGAAGTAAATGCCACTACTTATTTTGAAGCAATAAGAGTTTGCTTAGGGGACGCCACGCTTGATGGTGCAGAAATTTATTATAATATTTATTATGATGACGGTACGGGGAGTGGTTTGATTCCTTCGTGGACTCCTGAATATACTGGTGCCGCAGTCCCTACTATGACTGTAAATACGGCAGATTTGACAGCTATAGATAGTGCCAATTGGATAACGCTTACTTTTCCAACTCAGATAACCGTTAATCCTGCGGTTAGTCCAATAATTTATGCAGTAGTTGGAAGTAATTCTTATCCGGTTTATTTTGGTGCAACGAATAATAATCCGGATACAAGTAACTTTGCTTCCGTTTTTTCTCCATCACTTGGTCAGTCTGATAGGATAATGGACGTGACACCTATGGTGCGTTTACTTGAAAATCTGGGTGTATGTCAGGGAATAGTTGAAGACAGTATTGTTGCCTGTGATAATTACACCTGGTTGAATGGTGTTACTTACTCGTCTTCTATCGATAGTGTTAATTATTTAGCCAGTATTCCGGGCTGCGATACCCTTTATGAACTGGATCTTACGATTCTGAACAGCACATCTGGAATTGACTATCAATCGGTATGTGATTCGTTAACATGGCTCGATGGTAATACGTATTCCAATAACGACACAAGTGCGCTATTCGTTTTAACGAATTCGGTCGGTTGCGATAGTGTTGTAACCTTGAATTTAGTGGTTAATAGCAATACGGGTACAGACACTTACGTAGTGTGTGACACTTCTTTAATCTGGTTAGATGGCAACACATATACGGCTAGTAATTACACTGCAACACATGTGCTTACCAATGCCGCTGGTTGTGATAGTTTGGTTACATTGGATTTGACTGTAAACAGTAATGCAGGAATTGACAGCTATTCATTATGTGACAGTTCGTTGATTTGGATTGATGGTATAACCTATACATCCAGTAATGATTCAGCTACATTTGTTCTTGTTAATGCAGCGGGTTGCGACAGTACGGTAACTTTAGATCTTACAATAAAATACAGTAGTTCTGGGCTGGATGCTCAAACTGCTTGCGATACTTATACTTGGATTGATGGAATAGATTATACTTCCAGTGATACCACTGCAACTTATACACTTACTAATGCTGTAGGCTGTGATTCTTTGGTTGAATTAAGTTTAACAATTTTAAATAGTTCTGTTTTTACAGACGTGCATGTTGGCTGTGATTCATTGGTTTGGATCGATGGAACTACTTACACTTCCAGTAATAACACAGCTGTATACACGATCATGAACGCAGCAGGTTGCGATAGTGTTGTTACGCTTGATCTGACCATTGGGAATAATACGGGAATTGATAGTTTGGTAGTTTGTGATACTACTTTGCTTTGGATAGATGGTAATACATATACAGCAAGTAATTATACAGCAACCCATACGCTAACAAATGCAGCAGGTTGTGATAGTGTAGTGACTTTGGCGCTTACTGTGAATAATAATACCGGAATTGATACTCATGTTGTTTGCGACTCTTTGGTATGGATTGATGGTAACACGTACGTTTCAGACAATGATTCCGCTACTTATCTTTTAATAAATGCAGCTGGTTGCGATAGTTTAGTAACACTTGATTTGACTGTAAATAATAGCACTTCTAGTACGGATGTGCGTTTTGAATGTGATTCATTTAGCTGGATCGATGGTTACACGTATACTTCTAGTAACGATTCTTCAACACATACCATTGTCAATGCTGCAGGTTGTGATTCATTGGTTACTCTTGACTTAACCCTGGCTTATAGCTCAAGCTCTACTGATTTTTATTCTGTATGTGATTCATTACTTTGGATAGATGGAAATACGTATACATCAAACGATACCTCTACTGTTTTTGTATTGACTAATACCGCAGGATGCGATAGTGTGGTTACTTTAAATTTAAGTATTAATAATAATACAGGCATTGATAGTTTTGTTGTTTGCGATACCACCTTAGCTTGGATTGATGGAAACACCTACACAACAAGCAATTATTCTGCTACGCATACACTTACAAATGCGGCTGGATGCGATAGCGTAGTTACCTTAGATTTAACAGTCCAGAATAATGCTTCTATTGACACGCATGTTTTTTGTGATTCTTCATTACTTTGGATAGATGGAAATACCTACACTGCAAGTAATGCTACGGCAACACATACCTTAATAAATGCTGCAGGTTGCGATAGCGTTGTCACTTTAGATCTTACGATTTTAAATAGTACTGTAGGAGTAGATAGTCACACAGCATGTGATTCTTATACTTGGATTGATGGGATTACGTATACCTCAAGCAATAATACGGCCATGTACCTTACAACTAATTTGGCAGGCTGTGACTCCACTATTATGTTGGATTTAGATTTGGGTTTCAGTTCAACATTTACGGATTTTCAATCAGCTTGTGATTCCTTAGCATGGATAGACGGAAACACGTATTTTTCAAGTACAAACAGTGCTACCTATTTGTTGCCAAATCAAGAAGGGTGTGATTCTGTGATTACCTTGCATCTGTCTTTAGTTAATAGTTCAACAGCAATTGAAACCATACAGTCTTGCGGAGCTTACACGTGGATAGATGGTGTAACGTATTTTTCAGATAACGATTCGGCGACTTATACGATTACTAATGTAGCAGGATGTGATAGTACAATTACTTTAAATTTGTCCGTTGATAGTAATAATTTCTTAACTGATTTTTCAGCTGATGTTTTGTCTTTTTCAGCGCCACCTTTTGAGACAAATTTCACCAATAATACACCCATCATGGGTGACTATTCCTTCACTTGGGACTTTGGAGATGGAATCATCTTACAAAGCAATGACTCGACGGTTGACCACGAATATCTTTTTAACGGTTTGTATTCTGTTTCCCTTATAGCAACAAATACGATTACCGGGTGCTCTGACACGTTACTATTTAATGATTACATTTCTTGTGCTGGTGGAAGTTCTTGTTCTCATGCTGCTGAAATAGACCAATCTGGACCACTTGTCGCTTGCCTAAACGACTCGTTATTATTGTCGTGCAACGATTCGTCTATTTACACGTATCAATGGACATATAATGGTACTTACATAGCAGGTGCAGAAAATGCTATTTATTATCCTACCCAATCAGGTAATTATGCTGTAGCGGTGATTGATTCCGGTTGTCCAATTACATCGACAGATATTTCAGTTACGATAAATCAAAACCCTATTGAACCTGTGCTTTTAGGCTTTGGAGAAATTGCACCTTGCGTTGGAGGGTCTATTACACTTTCTGTTTTTGGTGTATACGATATTTATTCTTGGTCAACAGGAGATTCGTCCGAAGTTTTAATCGTGGATACGATAGGAAGTTACACGGTTACTGTGGCCAACATTTTTGGATGTGAAAGTACATCTCAACCATTTATTGTGGATTCAGCGGCTGGTTTAAGTCCTCCAGAAATTTGTATTGCAGGAGTAAATTCGGTTATTAATTTCAATCAAATCATATGGGAAAAACCTTTTTCTGCAGCTATTGATTCTTTCTACGTTTATCAGGAGACCAGTAGTGCGGGGGTTTATCAAAAAATAGGGGCAAATGCATACAGCGACACCTCTATTTTTAATGACTTGTCTTCTGATCCTTCGGTTCAAGATTATCGGTATAAATTATCGCTTGTGGACAGTTGTGGAATTGAGTCAGAATTAAGTGAGGCGCACAGAACCATTCATTTAACGGTCGATCAAGGTCTAAGTGCGGCATGGGATTTGACCTGGTCTGATTATGAAGGAGTTGGATTTACTTCTTATAATATTTACAGAGGATATTCTGCAGGAATATTAACGTATTTAAGCTCTGTTGGAAGTGGTTTAACTTCTTTTACAGACCTTACACCTCCCGCTGGAGTATTGTATTATCAAATAGAAATAGTTAGTGGGTATACCTGTAATGTTTCAAATACGAATTATGGAAGTTCTCGATCGAATATTGGGATTGCAATTCCGCCAACAGGTTCGGTGGACATTTTAAATGACATTAATGTAGCTCTGTATCCAAATCCAAGTGATGGCAAATTTACCATTGAGACAGATGTTCTAATTAATGGAATTGTAGTAGTTACTAATAGTGTTGGACAACGTATCGTTCAAGCAGCTATGCAAGGTAATCGTGCAATTATTGATTTGGGTTCGAATTGCAGTGCAGGTTTATATTTCGTGAGTATATATGATCAGACCTATGTGCTTAGAAAGAATAAGAAATTATTGGTGCACTAATCGATGCATGGTAATTTATTATTCTATTCAAGCTGGAAAGAAAAGTGATCGATAAATCAGGTTACTGGAATACACGTACATAATCGACGTACATGTTTTGTGGGAAGATAGTAGTACCATCAGGGCTACCTGGCCAATTTCCACCAACTGCTACATTAAAAATGAAGAAGAAATTTTCATGAAATTCGCTTAGTTCAGGAGGTGTTAAATTAGCTGTTCTGTAAACTACGTCATCCAACAAAAAGTTGATGGAGCTTGCATCCCAGGTAATTGAAAATACATGGAATTCATCTGCAAAAGTGCCTGTGCTTAATGACTTACTGCCTCCATAGCTAGCATGATTTCCGCTATCGTCCCAGTGAATGGTCCCATATACGGTTCGGTCGTTCACGGTTCCGCCGCCTACAAGTTCCATGATGTCAATTTCGCCACATGCGGGCCAGCCAACAGATGTAATGTTGTCTCCTAGCATCCAAAGTGCTGGCCAGAGTCCTTTCCCATAAGGGAGTGCAGCCCTGATATCTATTCTTCCGTATTTGAAAGATCTCACACCTTGCGTTTTAATTCTTGAAGAAGTATAATTTTGCCCGTTGTAATTTTCTTCTTTTGCAGTAATTGTTAATACACCTTCTCCTACTGTTGTATTTTCCGAGCGATAATATTCTAGTTCATTATTTCCCCATCCAGAACTGCCTGTTCCAATTTCTTGGATCCAATCTGCGGAAAGAGATGTGCCGGTAAACTCGTCATTCCATACCAAGGTATATCCAGGATAGCTTAATGGCGTTGAATAGCCAGACGTCGGTATGCCCCCAGCGCCTATTGGTGTTATGGCCACATTTACGGTTTCAGTTTTCTCTATAAAATCAGTATAGGTTGCGTGTGCTTTTGTAATAATTGTATAAGTTCCACTTGAACTAAAGGTATAAGTAGCGCTTCCGTCGTTGCTCTCTACTGGATGAGCAGTTGATCCGTCATAGAAAGTAATGGTGTAAAAGTTAGTCGCGTTGGCATTGGCTTCTACGGTAACTAAACCTTCAACAGTTGATATTGTTGTAGTCAGATTGGAAGGCAAGTCAATAGTAGAATCATCAACAGGTTTTTTGCAACTTACCAATACTATGGTAATTAAAATTAAACTTTTCACGGCGTTCATTGTAAGCTAAATTGTGGTTATACTATTTTTTGTGGTTTGTATTTAAATTTACTCATTCTGGAATTAATCGCAGATACCAATGCAACAAACCATCATCTGAGCATGAACAAGAATGCTTGTATTGAAGCCACATTTCTGTTTCAGATAGACTAATAATTTTATAGGTGTTTACTCCTGAATACAATCCAAGAAACGAATCTCCTGAAAGTGTTAAAGTGGTATCAGCACCTTCAGTAATTACCCAAGTTTCATCAAGCTGATCGCTATATGGTGCTGTGTAATCTCCAAGGTTCATGAAAGAACCCGGAAAATCTGCTGATAGTGTATTATGGACATAAACATCACCGTTGCACTCCATATCGAATTCAAAACCATCTATGTGAAAAACATATCGGTCATCGTATAATCCACATCCAGGTTTTTCATTTGCACCGGCAGCCCACCATTC
>Ga0315332_10001778_pt1 | contig 11717 bp, 8 predicted proteins | sample M110034915metaG_FD_203455 | JGI IMG/M metagenome (GOLD analysis project Ga0315332, IMG submission 203455) | Ammonia-oxidizing marine archaeal communities from Monterey Bay, California, United States - M1 100m 34915 | ecosystem: Environmental > Aquatic > Marine > Intertidal zone | place: USA...
TTAATTGATGGTTTTGGGAGAATAGTTGGAATTAACTCAATGATCTCAAGAAGAGCAGAAGATGGGCTTGCAATCACCGGCATCAATTATTCTATTAAATCAAGAGTTGCTTTAAAATGGCTTGATTCAGTTGGTGTTCATATTAAACCGACATCACCACCCATACCAACTCCTTTAATTGCCAAGCAATTACCCCCACCAGTTATTAAAAAACTAATTCCACCGCAAGCAAGTGAAGCAGGTATTGTTCCTATCCCTAACGTAACTAAAGATAATCTAAAGGAAACGAATATTGCCCCAATAGAAAAGAAGAACAACCTTACACCAATAAACCCACAAAAGACTGTTCCACAAACATCTAAGATTTTGACCGTACTAAGACCTTTTAAGGATAAAGATTTAATGCGTCAAGTTGAGGATGAGATGGAAGATATGATTAATGAGATGAAAGGGAAAGAAAACTTAACCGATTTTCTTAAGTGAAGCTATGAATCTTAATTTTTGTAAGGTTTTAATTTGTATGATTGTAATATTCCTTGATGTTATTCCTGCGAAAGCGGAATTTAAGCTCTACTTGGATGAATCAAGAACTGATTACGTAATGGTGGAGAAACAGGATTGCTCTGTATATAAAGCTAAAGATGGAATTAAGCTTGGTTTCAAAGCTGGTAATATTCTGTTCTCGTTTGGACCAGAAATAACATTTGGTAGCGAGTCAGGTATTGATTGGAATGGACTCACTCAAAAATTGATAGCTCAGTATATGGAATTATGCACTCGTTTTAACACCGGTAGTATTGTTAAGTCTGAATACGAAAAACGTTTAAAAAAAATTGATTCACTTGAGGTAGAGGCAACCAAGCTTTATCAAAAAATAATTACAGATGCAGTGAAGCGTACAGACCAACTTTTCGACGAGTTAGATGAAGCTACAAGCGAAAAGATTCTTACGTATAAGGACTCTTATGACAATATTAATCACATGATTGATCGATCTAAGTTTTGATAAATTAGAATAGAGTTAATGTGTTTTGATCCGTAAATTATAAGTATATTGTTAACTGAATACTTGTTGTTTAAGTAATAAGAAGTTGTGATTTCTAATAATGATTTTATGTGCGCTAGAATCTATTCTTATATTTTTATAGTTCTTCACTTTATATTTTTTGTATCTACTTCTGCAAATGGCGCAACCCCACTTCAAAGTAAACAACCATCAGACCTTAAGGTACTAGTTAAACCACCTGATTGGGTTTTGGGAAAAAATCACCCTAAATTCTCCCAAGAACGATATCTTGTTGGTGTTGGTTTTTCTGAGTCCAATTCTGTATCTGCGAACCAATCTGCTCGTTCCAATTTAGCCAAAAGCCTGAAAGTTGACATACGATCGACAATGACGGATATTTCAACAACTACAGAGACGCATGTTGAATTAGTAATCGAAACAGAAGTTGATATGGTTCTCGAAGGAGTGGAGATTAAAGATGGCTGGGTTGACCAGCAAAAAGGTATTTACTACTCTCTAGCTGTAGTTGAAAGATCCCTTGCCTCGTCTCTAATTCGAGATAGGATTAAACAAATAAAATCTGACATAAATCGATATCTAAAAGATGGAATTCAGGCAGAAAATAACGTTGAGGTGATTACTGCTCTTTCTAATTATATTTCTGGGTACCAAAAGGCTTCATCACTATCGCCATTAAGTAGTGCTTTACAAATAATATCCACATCTAGAGAAACTTCTAAGACTCAAATCATAAGCTCTGGAGATTTTGAGTCCAGAATCAATAGTATTGTTAGTAGATTGAACTTAAGCGTGGTTTCAGGAGATGAGCAAGTTGTAAAGACAAGGAATGGTATTGCCAAGCCACTTATTGGCAAAGTATATATCTTGAACAAAGATAATGAAATCCCTGTTTCTAATATGCCTGTTGTGTTTGGCTATGAAGTAGGTCAAGGAGAATTAGAAAAAGAAAAAAATAGTTCTTCAAGTGGAACCGTACAAACAACAATTCATAAAATATTATCTTATAAAGAGGCTAATCATGTTGTCAGTGTTAAGCTAAATTATTCCAGAATTTTATCTCACCTAAAAGGAAAGGTTCCTGAAAAACTTATTTCTTCCTTAAAACACAAAGTAGCAAAGTTTAATTATGCTGTACAAACTCCAAAGTTTACTTCTAGTAAATCTCTGGCATGGCGTGAGAGCATAACCAGTTTGGGTAATCAGCTAATAAAAAATATTCCACCAGGAGAAAACCCCGTTATCGGGGTGGTATCATTCAAAGATCTCAGGAATGATAAAAATACTCGTTTTAGCCGAATTATTACTGAAGATCTTAAAACTATTCTTGCGCGTGCAAAAGATCTTAAATTGAAAGAAATCCAGTTTAATGAAGATCAAGATCCCGAGGAAACTGCAAAAATCAATAATATCGATTATTACGTACGTGGTTCTTACCGGATGGAGAATATGGGCCTTGAGGTTAGGTCTCGTCTAATTGATACTAAAACTAAAAATATTCAGTCTTCAGCTAATGTTTTGATCGAACGAAATGAGATTAACAATAAAGATTTTGAGTCATTTGATTCTTTATCTAATCAAGTAAAAAAAATAAAAAAAGATGATAGTTATCAGGAAAATCTTGAAAAAATTGTTGCCATCAAACCTAATCATCAATCTTCAAATGTCAAAGTATGGACGGATAAAAAAGAGTATGAAATTAAGGAAACAATAGTTTTCTATATAAAAGCTAGTAAAAATGGTTATTTAACAATGCTTGATATTAGTCCAAATGGAGATATCACCGTTATTTTTCCTAACAAATTTCACACTGATAACTTTATCCGTGCTGGCGTAACCTACCAAGTTCCAGCACCTAATTATGACTTTGAATTTAATGTTCAGGGGCCACCAGGGCTAGAGCGGATTAAAGCTATTGTAACTGCTAATGATATTTCTCTAATGAAACTTGATTTGGAAAACGGTTTTCATAGTATTAAGAAAGAAACAACGCAAGGAACACGTTCTATACAGGTCCTTTCTAAGAAAGTTGAGTCTGTAAGTAGTTCTGAGTGGGCTGAAGCTTATTCAGAAATATTTATATTTAAAACTGGTAAAACTTTCACAAGAGGCGCAAGACAAATTCAGAACCTTAAATAAAACAATTTTTAATCATACAAATAGCAGGTTAATGACCATGAATTTAAAAAATATTATTTCTTTTATATGCTTTATTTTGTTCTTCATAATTGTTAGTCAAGGTTGGGCAGAAAGTAAGAAACCCAATTTCTGGATCACAGAAGAAGAAGCTGCGCTTCCTGAAAGAAAAATTTTAAAAGCAAAAAAGGAGAGATTACCTAGGACCGATTTAGCATATCCCGTTAGTGACGAGTCTATGGCAGGGCCCATAATAAATGTAGAAAAACCAAGCCAGAAGAAAACTTATAGTGATTTAATCGACGTTGTTATCCACTTTACTAAGAACCCATTTGGTGAGCCGGTGGATATGAAATCTCTAAAGGTTATTTTGTTAAAGCTCTGGGATATTGATTTAACAGATCGAGTCCGCTCTTTTATCAAGGGAACTGATATTGAGGCAAGTGGATTAAAGTTCCCTGAAGGAGAACATGAAATCGAGATACGAATAAAAGATCAAGAAGAGATGGAGACTTCTATGGTGTTTAAAGTTAAGGTCGGTTGAGATTAAGTTGTCATCTTTGTAATTTTGTGAAGTGACCTCATTCAAACTGGTTTAATTCTGGTCGATTCTTGTTACATCAAAAAATAGAAAATTACTGCAGGAATAGAGGATCCCGCTAAAGAGGCGAAAATTCTTTTGAATACAAGTGAATCTGTAGCACTATCAGTTATTGGATATGCAACTTTAACCTTTTCCATGGTCGTTTACCTTCCTTATAATAAAAGCATAAATATTCTTCAGTTATATTCCTTTACGGCAAGTTTCATGCCAAGCTTTAATAGTCGAAAATAAGTGTTATAAAATTATATAAACAAAAGGGTTAGGGATATTTTCTCTGTCTTTTCAGGGTGGTCGCTAATTTGGCGAAGTGGTCTTTATGCACACATGTGTCAATATTTTGCCTTCCTATACATAAATTTGATTTTGTTGGATATAGGGGCGCCTATTAGCGTGGTTTGATTGAAGTATTTGTGTGTATGGTTTAGCTTCTAATGCAAATATTAAGAATTCATATTATTGATTTGATACAATCTAAACCTAAATTATTAAGTTTTTGGTAGATTGGAGATTTTCATGAAAATAGTATATTCAATATTATTAATATTTATTCTGACATCAGTCTCTGCATGCAAAATAAATATGAATACTGATATTTATTTGCGTGACATAAAGGATGTGGCTCTTTCAGGAACAAAGGGACTTCATACATCAGGGCTTCTTAAGGTTGGAATACCGGATTGTAATAACAAAGAAAAGTTGTCTGAAGTTACTGGTCTTCTGAAAGACTACTTTTTAAATGTATCAGAAAAAACATGTGAGTCAGGCATGGAATCATTGTTGACTATTGGCATTGATATTCCAATAATCAATTCTGTTCAGGGTTGGACGTCAAAAACATTAAGCACAACGGCTTTAGTAACTAATAAGTCAAGAGATGGTTCGTCAATTCAAGTGAAATTTGTATTGAATAATACAAAATTTAAAAACCTTAATTCAGCGGTGAAAAGTAAGTTCTTTGATGAGCTGAGCTTCGATGAGTCTAAAGTCTCGTTTAGTGTGAATAATGATGGTAGAAAAGATGAGGAGGCAGTAATTTCCGATTCTTTTGTGGATGGAAAACCTATTGTTGACTTAAAAATGTTTACACTGGCAAGAAGAAATAAGATTGATGTGGAGCCATCCAATGTAAGAAGAATTAATTTTTCTAATAATGGAAGTATGCCTGTATTAGAAATTCCAATAAAAGGCTAAAAATAATAATTCTGATTAATACAAAGTAAATCACTAAACCAAGTTAAAACCATGTGCTTTGTATGACCTCCCAATTTGTAGATAAATAGGAGTAAATTAAAAATGCTTTTACCAGGACAAAATATGCTTATAAAAGGAAAAGAGATTCTGGTGGTCGCATTCATTTTCTCTCTTATTGGTGGTTGTGCAGAACTAAGTGGCTTCGTTAATAGTTCGGTATACGAAAACGCAATAATAGAAACGCAATTAAATCGTACTAGCTGGAGAATAAATTTTAGTGGGCGAGAGGTTTCAATGCAAAAAGCAATTGACTTTTCATTACTAAAAGCAGGGGAGCTAGCCTTAAATAATGGGTATAAGTATTTTGAAGTAGTTAGTCAAAGCGCTAAAATGAAATCTTATACCGTTACTCAAAAACCTTGGAGTGTGAAAAATAAAGACGGCACAATTTCAAGGTTTGGGGGCGGTACAAAGCGGGTGAATGAACCTGTCGTCGAAACAAAAATTACTATGCATAATGATAAAGAATTGGTTGATAATAATACTTATGAATCAGAATTAATTGTTTTGTCTTTAAGTGCTAGTTATTCAATTGATGCTGTAAATAATCCAAAATTAAATAGTAAGGAAAGAGTAAGTAGAAGTATTGATATTGAAAAAAATAATAAACCAATAGCAAAACATAAAACTAACGAGTCAAATACTAGTATTTATGCCGGTACTGGCTTTATATTTGGTGCTCAAGACTACATTGTTACAAATTGGCACGTTATCCGAGGAATGAATTTTATTAAGATTCATTTTGTAAATGGAGAAATAATAAATGCAAAAGTTTTATTGCAGGATGCTTATAATGATATTGCATTTCTAAAGCTTGATAAACAACCACAGCTACCTTTGAGTAATATCAGGATTGGTGATTCTTCTAAAGTAAAAATGGGTGATGAGGTCTTTACTATTGGCTATCCCGCACATCAAATACTTGGAAAGAACCCCAAGTATTCTAAAGGTGAGATTAATGCGTTATCTGGAATTAGTGATGATAGCAGGGTGTTCCAAATTAGTGTCGAAATTCAACCGGGGAATAGTGGGGGACCACTCTTTAATTCGAAAGGTGAGGTTGTTGGAATAACTCAAGCGTCATTGGATTCTGGAATGGCGATTAGTGCATTTGGGGTGCTCCCAAAAAATATTAACTATGCTATTAAGTCTGATCACATATCTGACCTTATACAAAAGTTACCATCAACAATGATAGCTTCAAGAGGAATTGTTGTGGTTCCTAATAATCCTGAAAAGAATTTGGCTAATTTTATTGATCGAGTACAAAAGAATATTGTGATAATAGAAGCCCATGAATAAAATTGGTTTCGGTGACGGATACGAAATTGATTAACGTGTTAGAATTTTCATTCGATACTTAATGGCTTGGTAATAATATATGCTATTACTTATGTCGACTAAAAGGTTAGTACTATAGTAAATTCCACTTATGGGGAAATTATGTTAAAGCCATTTTTCAAATTCTTGACCTTCACGTTAGTGTTTTCTGTTATTCATACCCCTAATGTATCTTTTGGTGTTGATTTAGATGATTCAATAAATTCTGTCAGAAAAAAAATGGACAATGTAATGAAAGAATTGGATCAGACAATAAATAATTTAGAACAAGATCACCCAAAGAAAGAAAGAACACTGGCCACAGAAAAGGGGGACCAGAAAAAGCTGATCACAGAAAAGTCAGATCAGGAAAAGCTAGTCACAGAGAAAGCAGAGCAGGAAAGATTTGCAGCAGACAAAGAGGGACAGGAAATTTTGACCAGCGAGAAAGCAGAGCAGGAAAATTTGGCTACAGAGAAAGCAGAGCAGGAAAATTTGGCTACAGAGAAAGCAGAGCAGGAAAGATTGGCTGCAGAGAAAGCAGAGCAGGAAAGATTGGCTGCAGAGAAAGCAGAGCAGGAAAATTTGGCTGCAGAGAAAGCAGAGCAGGAAAGATTGGCAGCCGAGAAAGCAGAGCAGGAAAAGTTGGCTACAGAGAAAGCAGAGCAGGAAAAGTTGGCTACAGAGAAAGCAGAGCAGGAAAAGTTGGCTGCAGAGAAAGCAGAGCAGGAAAGGTTGGCAGCCGAGAAAGCAGAGCAGGAAAAGTTGGCTACAGAGAAAGCAGAGCAGGAAAATTTGGCAGCAGAGAAAGCAGAGCAGGAAAGATTGGCTGCAGAGAAAGCAGAGCAGGAAAGATTGGCTGCAGAGAAAGCAGAGCAGGAAAGGTTGGCAGCAGAGAAAGCAGAGCAGGAAAGATTGGCTGCAGAGAAAGCAGAGCAGGAAAGATTGGCTGCAGAGAAAGCAGAGCAGGAAAGATTGGCTGCAGAGAAAGCAGAGCAGGAAAGATTGGCTGCAGAGAAAGCAGAGCAGGAAAGGTTGGCTGCAGAGAAAGCGGAACAGGAAAGACTGGTAGTAGAGATGGAAGCAAACGTGAGTAAACTAAAATCTACAAATAAATGTCAAAACTGTAATTTAATAAGGGCAAATCTAAGTAGAGGAAACCTATATAAGGCAGACCTGTATAGAGCCAACTTGAAGAGTGCAGATCTGAAAGATGCAAACTTAATGGAGGCAAATCTTGGTAAGGCAAACCTAACGGATGCAAACCTGGCTAGGGCAAACCTAAGCGGAGTAAACTTGAAAGATGCAAACCTAAGTGGGGCAAACCTGAAAGAGGCGAGCCGCTTGTATAGTGCAAAGCTGAGTGGTGCTATTTTATGCCATACTATAATGGCTGATGGAAAAGAAAATAACTCAGGTTGTGACTAAGTTACAGCAGAAAAAGTGCTGCTTATCAAATTATTAAAAGGTTTTAATGAGATTTGTCTTGCAGGTTAAACTATTGGCCGGCCTGAACTTTTTGACGTTCCAAAGCACGTAATTTTCGAGCTTCTTTTTTATTAATTTTGGTTTTTACTTTTTTCTCCACAGTGGGTTCACCTTCCCAACCAACTTTTTCAAGAAAATCTTCGTAGCCCCCGTGAAAATATTCAGCTCGACCTTGATGAAAAATGATTAGATTCTTAGCTAGGGCTTTAAGGATAAGTTCGGAGTGGGTAACAATAACCAATGCGCCGGCGTAATCGTTTAACTCTTCGATTAATGCCTCAATTGACTCCACATCTAAATGGTGAGTTGGTTCATCTAGCAGTAAAAGATTAGTTGGATGAGAAATTATCTTTCCTAGAAGAACACGACTTCTTTCACCTCCAGATAAAACGCTTATCTTTTTTTTGCTAAAATCCCCCTCAAACATCATGGCTCCACATATACTGTGGGCAGCTTGAAGAGAAAGGTTAGGGTTTGAACGTAGTATCTCATCAAGTACTTTGTTCATTGGCTCAAGTCTATCAATATTGGTTTGACCAAAATGGCCAAGGCAACCGGATGGGTGCTTGGTGATAGAACCGGATGTGGGAGTTAATTCGTCTGCCATGCAATTTAGTAAAGTAGATTTCCCTTTTCCATTGGCACCGATTATAGCTATGCGATCCTTACGGCCAATTGAAAATGAAAGATCCGAAAAAATATTATTTTTGGGCTTTCCATCGTAGGAGAAAGAAAGGTTCTTTATAGTCATGATTATTTTTCCCGGACATGGGAGATGATTAAACCTGAATCCCAGGTTCTTTTCGGTATCTAATTTCTCCATGGTCCCCATCTTTTCCATCATCTTCAGTCTAGACTGAGCCATGGTGGCTTTGGAGGCTTTCGCACGAAAGCGATCCACAAGAGACTGCATTTCCTTTCGCTTATTCTCTAAATTTTTTCGGGTTTGTTCGTAGGTTTCTTCTTCCTGAATAATTAATTCATAGAATTTAATAGTACCACCACTAACTTTTCTGGCTTGCCTTCGGTGTAAGCCGAGTGTGTGAGTAGTAACTTGATCCATGAAATCACGGTCATGTGTGATGAGCATCATCTCGCCAGGCCACTTATTTAGGTAGTCCTTAAGCCAGCGTAATGAAAGGATATCAAGGTAGTTGGTGGGTTCATCAAGCAAAAGCATATTTGGGTCAGCCAGTAAAGCTTTACAAAGGTTGATCCGCACTTGGAAGCCACCGCTGAAGGTAGTAGGATCTTTTTGAAAATCTTGTTCTGAAAAGCCTAGCCCTGAAAGAATTATCTCTGCTTTATAGTGGTCCCATTGTTTTTCAGTAGGAAGGGCTTCAATACATTCATCGATAACGGAAGGTTGGGTGAAGTGAATATGCTGATCCAACGCTCCGATTTTGTAACCTTTAGGAGTCGAGAGAGAACCTGAGTCCTGTTTTTCTTCTCCCATTATCATCTTAAAGAGTGTGGATTTTCCGGTACCATTTTTACCGACTAGTCCAATTCGCTCTCCTTTGTTGATCAGAAATGAGACATCATCAAACAAAGCTTGAGGACCAAAAGATTTTTGTAACGTGCTGGCTATTATCATTATAATTTAAATTATATAAGGGATGACTGAAAAAAATTTATTAATAAAAAAATGATTACATCAGGAAGGAAAATTATAAGCTGGTCGGGATGAGAGGAATTGAACCTCCGACCCCCTACTCCCGAAGCAGGTACGCTACCAGGCTGCGCTACATCCCGAAAATTTTAGCTTGTTTTATAAAAGAATTTTTTGAGGTATTTCCAGATAATAATTGAGCCTACTCGATTCACCACCGACTTAAACCAAGTGCTACCGCCCAAACATTTTTGGCAGTGAGGATGGACTACTTTATTCTTATTAAATCCTTCAACTGCATCAATGACTGGCTGGGTATTCATAATATCCGTTATCGAATTATCGAAAACGTTTCCTGCTTTGGTCTTGCCATCATAATCCACGCAACAGTAGGTCAAATCTCCATTGCATAAGATGGCAAAGTGATCATTTAATGCACTACAATAACCGGTTTTAGAGGGAACCACTTTACTTCCCTCGGCAAATGCGTTACCCCAAGTATTGAGAATATATGTTTCGAAATAAATGTTCGGTGCCACTTCTACTACATTCCATTTAAAGGCAGAAAGTTTTTCGATATTCTTCTCAACTTCTAATCTTTTTTCTTCGTTGAGGGGTGGACAGATTTTGTGAACTTCGCCGGCCCAGTAGCGAAAAGTTTTTCGCAAATCTTTAGTATTGTTGATGACACTCATTGTTCCTACCGTCCAGTCATCACCTGGCACCTCGGTTTTAATAGAAGTATTGAGAAAATGAACTTTTATTTTCGGAGGTTTTTCCTGCTTTAGACAACCTTCAATGAATTTTAAAATTCGATTGTGATACTCATCGAATTTCATCTTACGGGATTTGCGGGTTTTGAAAGATTCTTCGTCAGGAGTCTGCAGGGATATATTCACCTGAGATGCGGTAACTTTTTCTAGCTTGATGGCCATCTCTTCATCAAGGTAAGTCCCATTAGTAGTAATCCCAGTCTTCACGCCTAACTGTGCAGCATGGTCAAGAATTTCAAAAAAACGTGGGTGCATGAATGGTTCACCCATGACATGAAAAGTGATTTTTTCTGCCATGTTATATTCGGCAATTTCGTCAATGATCCCACAGACTCTTTCGAAATCCATATATTCATAATGACGGGTCATTTCCTGTTTAGGGCAAAAGGTGCAGTCAAAGTTACAGACATTGGTCAACTCTATGTGAATTCGCTGCAAAGGGAACTGGACTAGTTCGCCAAAACGACCAGGAAATTTTTGGGTGGCGGGTTGAACTTGGGTCAACATAATTTAGTTATTATTAGGAATTAATTGTTATTGGTTTTGGAGTAATTATAACGGTCTATACTTTCGCTCCAAAAACTATTGTTGGTCACGTTGCGTGAAACCTTTTTTGAACCACACTCAGGACAGGCTACTTTTTTTGTGTCCACTTCCGAAATTCTCATTTCGATCACGAAATCTTTTTTGCATTTTTCGCATGTATGATCGTAATTTGGCATGACCAAGTCCTCCTAGTTGATCTGATCTTAAATGAAAACTATTGATGCTTCTACTGTAGCTGCCAAGAATACAATAGTTTCTAATTCAAAGCAATAAATCCGGCAAAGTTGTTCCACTTAAAAAACAGGTCAACTGTCTGGAATCCTGCTTTTTTGATGAGACTTTGATTTTCCTCCACCGTCCAGGGGATGAGCACATTTTCCAGAGCCTCACGCTTTTTGGAAATCTCTAGGTTGGAATAACCCCGGTCTCGTTTAAATTGATGATGAAAGTCGATGAATGTCTCGTCTAGTTCGGGAACTCCAGATTTTATCTTTTCAATAAGAACGAGAGATCCACCAGGTACCAGGCCCGCAAAGATACTTTTTAATAAGGGAATCCTACGTTCCGGTAATATAAATTGCAGGGTATAGTTCATCAGTACGACAGACGCATTTTGGATAGAAATTTCCTTATTTAGATCGACTTCCAAGAGTTTGCAGGGGATTGGTGACTCTTTTAGCTTTATTCTCGATTTTTCAAGCATAGCCGAAGAACTATCGACCCCATACAGCAAAGTATTTTTATTTTTATCTATAGAATTCGCTAGTTTTAGAAGCAGGCTCCCGGTGGAACAACCTAGGTCGTAGACGGAAGTATTTGGCTTTGCAAACTGAGCGCACCAGCGCACTGCCAACGACTGACATTCCTGATACATTGGAACACTTCGGTCTAGCATATCTTCAAATACGTTTGCTACCGACTCATCAAACTCGAAAGGTCGGTTTTCTGTATCGTGCTTAAATA
>Ga0315332_10001779_pt1 | contig 11716 bp, 3 predicted proteins | sample M110034915metaG_FD_203455 | JGI IMG/M metagenome (GOLD analysis project Ga0315332, IMG submission 203455) | Ammonia-oxidizing marine archaeal communities from Monterey Bay, California, United States - M1 100m 34915 | ecosystem: Environmental > Aquatic > Marine > Intertidal zone | place: USA...
GTCTGAAAATGTTGCATGAGAATTAGACCAATAACTTTCTTTTTTTTCCTTTGAATTTCCAAATGCTCATCATGTGTGTTCCACACACTTGTCACCACTGTAATTAAATCCGCTGTAGTATCCCCAAAGCCATGTTCGGTGATAGAACACGAAGTCAGATGCTTGTTTTTCTGATGATATCTAGTACTATGGTGGCCCTATTAGGGCCCACCTATCCAGTAATGGCAGCAAATGAGACTGCTAGCGGTACAATCACAGGAACTGAGGTCTGGAGTGGCCAACATCAGTTAACAGGCGATGTAACAGTATCTCCTGGTGCTAAGCTGATAATAGAACCGGGTTCTATTATCTCCTTTCCTAATGGGACATCTCTTGATATACGTGGGAATCTATGTGCTGGTCTCCAAGCTTGTGGAGCCAGTTCTAATGCAGATCAATCTTCTTTTATCTTGCTAGATTGGCAAGAACCCGAAAATGAAAGCGCCACTGGTGAATGTTATGGGTTAGGTTCTGGAAGCAATAAGGTTTGGATCGAAGATCCTTCTTGTGGCGAGGGTATTATTCTCCGTGATTCAATGGATCTTTCACAGTCTGGAATGCAGCATTTACACTTTCAAGGTGCTTGGGGGATTCCATTTTATGTCCAACTTGTAAATCAGTATAAATTTGCAGCACTAATTCTTGATGGAGCTAGTCCAACGTTGGAAGAGATGACTTTCGAAAATATTGCAACATCAAGTGTTCTAGCAACTAATCTTGCTCAACCTATATTTTTAGGTGGAGATTATATTGCTGGAAATGATGTAGACAATGATGTTGCTGGTCAATCGGTGCAAGTTTATGGCGGTGGAACTCCAATTTCTCCTATGATTTTCCGAGATTCACACTTCCAAAGTACAAACAATGGATGCGGGCAGAGAGATGGTGGACGTTCAGCGATTTGGGCCTCTGAGACTTTTATTCAGATTGAGGACTCTTCAGTAATTAGTGGCGATTATGGATTTAGTATTCGAAGTTCTGCCGGAATCGTATCTAATGTGACGTTTAACGTAAATTGTAATGGGATTGACGTTTATGGTGTAAAATCTGTTGGTGGGGCAAAATACTCCGTTGAAATAGAAAATAATTTGATTGAAACCATAGAGGGTGCTGGAATAACTGGCTATGATAATGCGCTTGTAAACATAAATAATAATCAGATTTCAGGATCTGGTGATAGTTCCGGAATTGCAATTAAGGGTTCAATAGCAAATATTCACAATAATACAATTGGGCCAATCGATGGTTGGAATGGCCTTTGGTTATTCGATGAATATGATGTCGTTGCGGAGAACAATACGATTCTGCAAACGGGCCGTGAACCTGTTGTGGCAGGAAGATATGGCAGTGGCGGTTCCCCTAGTATCGCTCGCCTGTACTTCGCAAATAACACAATTGAGATGGATGGTTCAAGTGTTTGTGAGAGTAATGCTTGGTGGGGTGGAAATTTCCCATGTCCTGCCATAATGGTCCATAGGACTGGAGCGACAATAGTTGACAATGCGATAAATGCAACAGGAGAAGCCGGCGCCATAAGATCGACTGGAGGAATCTTGGATGTTAGGCGGAACGAATTCAATGTATCAGGCGTCGGTGCAATTCTTCAGCATTACAACAATGGCCAGGCTGGTTCACAGCAGTATGGGACATTAGCATTCTTTTCTAATAATGAATGGAATGGTGTTGACGTAACATATAATGTTTCCAAATCTTCGGTTACAGTGCAATCCGAGTATATCTCTACACCACAGTCTGGGGAATCTCCTGTGATTTTGAGTTGGGATGATCAGGAAGCACATTATGAGAACAATTGGCAGAATGGAATTATACCTACTGAAGTCAAGGCATGTGCCTCTTGTCCTGATTATACTCCAAGAGACTTCCCATTGGCTTTGAACATGGACAACAATTCTACTGTTTTCACGTTCTCAAATCTATCGGGAGAGATTAGTTTGTCTCACATAAAGATAAACACTCAACCTACTAAATATTCAGTCCAAGTTCAGAGAGCTGAATTAGTAAGATTCCAAACACTTGTTAATGGTGAAAGGGTTGAGGATGCTAATATTCTGATCGAAGATGCTCTAGGAAATGATCTTTACAGTCTTGAAACTGATAGTGACGGATATACTCCGTGGTTTGCCCTAGCCTCGAATTTCCATCTTGACTTTAGAGGACTTCAAGGGGGAGACAATCCCGATGGATTTGCAGATGATGAATATGAAGATTCGTGTTCTGATGGTGAAGATAATGATGGAGATTTACTACTAGATACTGATGATCCCGACTGTGATTATTCTGCAGGTACTCGGGAACTATCACTTTACAGATTTACTGCTTATAAATTTGGTTTTGGTTATGACTCGGGGCAATTCACACTCTCTGATCAAACATATCAAGATACCATTTCATTAGTCAACCTCCCTCCTTCAATTTCAGTAACTCAAGATGATGGCAAATCGTTTAGGAGAATAGTTTCTCTGACTGGATCTGCTTTTGATGGTCAATGGGCAGGGATTTACGAAAATGACGAACTCGCTCAGTGGGATCAACAAGGTTATGTCCACTCTGTTGAAGTCAAGGATCCACTTACTAGTGAATGGAGCCAAGCCGGAATTGCTACAGATACAAGTGGTTCTGAGTTTGGTCATGTATCAAGAAATAATCATCCGTTCAGCAGTTGGTCTTACGAGATTGATATGAGTAATATGCAAGAAGGCGACTACACATTTCAGGTTAGATCATTTGATGGTTTAGTTTACTCAGATACCATCAGTGTCACCATAAAATTGAACACAATTGCTCCAGCGATTAGTGTAAATTCTCCAAGTTCAGGTTCAACACATTCAGATGGTGTAGTGAACTTTGACGGTTTTGCTCAGGATTCGTATGGATGTCCTTCAAACTGTGGAGTCGATATCTCTAGTATTTTTGTTGAAATTCAAGGCCCGAACTATCACGTTGTAACTGAAACCGAGGGTGGGACTCAGTGGTCTTGGTCATGGGACTTTTCTGGGATGCCGAGGATATCATCTGATTATTCATTCCTTTTTTGGGCTTCAGACTCTGATTTCTGTTTAGGCGTAATTGATGAATGCACTCCGGTAGTTATTGACTTGACAATTGATAATAGGAATTCTGAGCCATATGTCAGCCTCATTTCTCCTCAGGATGGACAAATCTACTCTGCAGGTCCACTGACCACGATTGAGGGTGCAGCTGTTGATTTTGATGGAGAAATTACTAGAGTGGATATAGAAGTAATAGATGTCACAGATGGAAATATTATTGTTTACAATGGAGTAGTTAGCGATATTGAAAGTGATGATTCTTGGATATTAGAATGGAACTCTGGAATGTATATGGATCATAATCATCAATATGACATTAGAGTAAGGTCGTACGATGGTTATGATTATAGTGATTGGTTGGAGATTCAGATTACTGCCGACAATCCTCTGATAATAAATAATAATCAGCCAACATTTGACAATTCGAATTGGGTTTCTCAGCACACTCTGTATTGCGAAATTGATTCACAATCTCTTGATCAATGTACAAAGGCTCGATTCAATTTGTACGATTATTTTGATGACTTAGATGGTATAGAAAATCTCTACGTATCTGTATACGATGATGGAGTGGAGGGTACTGCTGACGATCTGTTCGGAGTTGTAATCAATGTAGGAATTGACGGTGAGACCGTATTTGATCCGGTCTCAATGCGTTTCTATGACGATAATATGGCAAATTGGGCCCTTGATAATGTGATATTTGTAGCTACAGATGAGCATGGCTCGAAAGAAATTTCTTCTCCAGTATCCTTTGAAATTGTGGCAATGTCTTTCACAGTTAATGAACCAGAAAAGACCACTTTCTCTTCGGATGAAGTTGCTGTATTTACAGGGACAGGACTTCCTGGGAAAGCGATAACTGTCAAGTTGGGCGGCATTCAGGTAAATTCTACTGTGGTTAGTAATGATTCAACTTGGATAATTGGAATTCCAGGTTCAATGATTACAAAAACTATTGCCCCTACTTTCTCGGTTAGTGGTTCATCTCCAATCGAAGGAACTCCAATATCTCCGACAATAAAGAGCGATGGCATGGATATTTCTGTAATTGGAATTATTGCGATTGTAGTTATCGTGTTAATTGGAGCTGGACTTTACCTTTCTGGATTAGTTTCATTAGAAGTTGAAAATGATGAGGAGTTTGAAGAGGAAGTCTCAGGAGAGGGATCTGAACAAGATATTGGAGAATCTTCATCAGAACATCCCGGTTGGTTATGGGACTCTCAGAAGCAAGAATGGATTCCCGACCCAGATTATGTTGAGTGATGATGCATTACATCTCATTCAGTACGAATGTTCTTGAGTAAATCGTAATGCTCGACTGATATGACTAGCATGGCTGTGCCTCGGCCAGGGGTTCAGGAAAGGATTCTTCTTCATCTTAGAGACTATGCTGATTATGCCGACAAGGTGGAAGTTCCATTTGCTATTTCGCAAATGGGAATTGCTAATGCCGTAGCTATTGCAAGGTCAAATGTTCCCCGAGCAATTTCAGGCATGAAGGAAACCGGTCATCTTATTGAGAGGCAGGCCCATGTGTCTGGAGTTTCAAGGAAGAGGAAAGCATACTTTCTAACTGCAGAGGGTGTTAAACTAGCTGATCAAATCTGGTCTAAAGTAAGTGAGCAACCAGTAAAAATAATCCATCCAGATGGTAGATCTGAAATGGTTGAATTGCAATTAGCATTACAAATTACAGAGTTGCCTCTCAGACATGTAGACATTCTTCGTTATATCGATGATAGCGGAACTATTGATTTGTCTTCACTTTCTCCTGATTTAATTAAGAGAGATTTATCAAAACATATTGAGAAACAATTAGTTAGTTCGCTAAATGATTTACCGCGTCTCCGCCGATTTTACGGACGTGAGGACGAAATTTCAAAGATGGCTAAAATTTTGGAATCTGACTCCACTACACTTCTTGTTCCTGGAATTGCAGGAATTGGAAAGACTGCATTAGCAGCGAAATTAATTGAAAGATTTACACATCGTCGAAATCTTCTGTATCATCGATGTCAAGATTGGGAAGGGTCTAGAGCCTTTCTGGAGACTTGCTCAGAATGGCTATCAATGATTGGTAGTAGTGATTTAGGCGACTATATCTCATCTTCTGCAGTCCCTCAGGCAACAATTGTAGCCAATATGTTAATCGAAGGACTGAATAATTCTCCCGCATTAATTGTCATTGATGATTTACACAAGGTTGCTGATGAAAACCTCTTTGCAATATTAAGAGCCATTGCAATCAAAGTACCTGAGTCTGATGAATTTGGTTTAGCAATGTTCACTCGTTCATTTAGGATGATTGTCCCCGAGAATGACTCTTCAGGAAATTTGTTAACTCACTTTATTCCGTTAGAAGGTCTTGATCAGGATTCTAGCAGACAGATACTGTCAGCAATGCCAGATATTGAATTACAACAATTCTTGCATATTTACACTCTATCTCGAGGTCATCCTTTAGTTCTAGAACTAATCAATAGAGGTAGCGTTGGCGAGACCTTCCACGCCACTTTAGAGGCATTTGTTGAGAAAGAAATTTTTAGCAAACTATCAGGTTCGCAAAAGCGAATATTGGGTGCAATCGCTGTATTTAGGGAACCTATGCCTCTTGACTCATTAAGTGGACTTAATGCTGATATTAACCTTCTAGATGAATTGGTAGAGAAGGGCCTTGCCCGCCGTATCGATTCTGAAAATTATGATGTGCATGATTTAGTCAGGGAATTCTTAGTTAGATCAATGGATGATTCTCTCAAGATGGAACTTCATTCTAATGCGGTTGAGTGGTATAGAAAAAGAAGTAATTCTGCCGCTGAGAAGATAGAGTTCATTCACCATCTTGATGCTTCAAATGATTATGATCAACTTGCCGAAGTTCTAATGGAAGAAGGTAGTGGATTAGTTAAGGCTGGTCATACAGAATTATTGGGAATCCTTCGCGAACTCGATTCAGATGGATTTGAACCACTAAATTGGGGTTTCATACGAGAATTAAGAGGCGATATTCTATCTTTACAAGGGCGATGGGATGAGGCAGAAAAGGAATATGATGCCGCAATTCCTATTGCACGAAAGAACAAGCAAATTTCCAGACTTGCAAGTTTGCTATCAGCACGCGCTGATATTGCAGTAAAGCGCGGTGCCATGGATGATGCCCTTGCCTTACATAGTCAAGCTCTGGAAATACAGGTATCTAGCAGAGACGCGGTTGGAGCAGCAAAATCATACATCAATATGGGATATATTTTCCGAAGACGCAGAGATACTAGACATGCTCTAGAAGTGTACGGTAATGTTGAAGAATTATTAGATGCAGAGATGAATCCAGAGTTAATGGACGCAAGAATTAGGTTAGCTGCCGCCTTCCTTGAAATGAATGAATTAGATAGAGCTAGAGACCATGCAATGACTGCTCATGATGAGACTAAGGAAAATGATCAGGAATCTTTACATGCTCGCAGTAGGGCCGTGTTAGGTAGATATTATGCTAAAATTAAGGATAACGACCTCGCCCTTCTTCATTACTCTGCAGCTCTCGAGATTCTCTCAGAAGCAACTGATCCTCATAGTGCAGTAGAGGTCGAGATTCTTCTAGGACAAGTTCTGAGTGATGTTGGTAGAAAATCTGAGGCAGCAGAACATTATCTCGATGGTCTTGTTGTTGCAGAAGCAAATGATTTCCGTCTACTTCAGGGCGAATTACTAGCCCGTTTGGGTGAAGTTGAGTCAGACCGTTCGGCTAGAATGAATTATCTCCAACGTTCACTAACTGTTTTCAGAGAATTAGGTGCTGTAGATCGAATGAAAGATGTCCAAAACGCCGTGCATAGAGCAATAATGGGTCATTATTAATCGATATTTCTAACTGAAACTGAATCTTCTTGTCCTATCCGATGAGAGAATTCAGGTCCATCTTGTAAAGAGATTGACAAGTCTCCATTGAATCTTCCTTCAATCTCCATGAGAACCTCACTTTCAGCAAGGTGTGGTGCATTGTTTTTTTCTGATAGATGGCAAAGAACAATGCTAGAAAGATTTGGGTGGCATATTTCAGATAATATATCTGCAGTTTGTTCGTTTGATAGATGCCCACCGCGCCCCGAGATTCTTCGCTTTAAAGAGGGTGGATACGGACCAGACATCAATCTTCCAAGGTCATAATTTGCTTCTATTGAAATATGTTCACAACCATGAAGGTGCTTCATTAATTCAACAGTGGGCTCACCAAGATCTGTTACTATTGCGGCTCTCTGGCCATACCCATTACTTACAATAAATGCTACATTTTCTGCATCATCATGAGGGACGGGAACAGGAAGAATACTGAGGTCTGAAGATAGTTGGATTCTCTCTAGATTGGAGAAGGTTCTGACCTCCTCAATGGGTCTAATTCCTAGTTTAATGGCTGTCTCTAGATTTGAATATAGCCTTGCTTCCCACTTTTTTGATGCCCGTACTGCAGACTTTGAATGATCACCATGATGATGACTCACAAAGATCCCATCTATTTCATCGCCCGAGACATTAATTTTCGCTAACCTAGATTCAATCTGCCGGAGTGAGAAACCGCAGTCTATGAGGATCTTTGCCTCATCTGATTGCAATAGAACTGAATTTCCTCGGCTGCCACTACCAAGATGTGTAATCTCTAGACTCATCCAATCAGTAGAGCCGAAGGGATACACAACTTGAAACAACCTCTATAGATTAAATAAATGACTAGATTATTGAACGCTATAGAATCAATCCAAACTTATTATTCCAGTATTATGAGGTGGCTTATTAATTACGAATTCTAATTTGTGTCCGAACGACGCTCCATCACCATCATAAGTCAAGCAAGAGCGCTTGATATTATAGGGCCAGGTCATATCATGCGTCGCAAACAGACGGCATTCTTAGTAACACTACTTATTCTAAGTAGCCTAGTCTTCATCTCCCAAACTCGTCCTCAGTCACCTGTGTCCTCTATCGATCCGATAGATACAACAGGAGAGGGGTTAGTTGCAGTTGATCAAGATGAGGATCGAATACCTGATGTCCATGAAGTGATTTTCGGAGATTCAAGAACTATTGAAACTCCATTTGGTGAAATAATCATTAATGGTCTAGATCCAATGAACGGATCCGACAATGTAAGTGATTTGGATAATGATGGTGCGAGTGCATTAATGGAATATTGTTGGCCATGGACATTAGATACATGTTTTTCAAAAAGACTTTCACTTACAGGAAAACCACCAGATGAAACTGAATCCGGGTTTAGGGAATATCTAGACCCTCGAGTATCTGATACCGACGGAGATGGTTTACCAGATGGGTACGAGATTTACATGTGTACCGAAGGTGGAGCTGGATTCCAAGATCAAATAACTAGTTCATGGACTTGTAATTATTTCGATCCATTAAATGACAACGATTTAACCGATGACTCTGATTTGTGTATTAGGCAGGCTAGTCAGTGGGGATGCGGCGATGGATTTGATGTGAATCGAGATGGCGAAATAGACATTGGAGAGAGATACACCAATTCAGAGGAATATTGGTTTGGTGCGCCAGATGGGTGGATTACAGAAAGAGATGGTTTGTGGTGTGCTGGAGAAATACCGAATCTGCATGAGGAAGCGTGCCAAAAAGAGATTGAACGACCTACTGGAGATGATGGCTGGCTTGGTTCTGACCCACGTAGAAGTGATTCGGATTACTATACTTGGAGTGAACTCCTCCCTGTTAGTCTGGCAATTCCAGGAGATGGAATCCCAGATGGTTGGGAGGCACACTATGGTTTAGATCCACGTAACGCAAGTGATTCAATAATTGATAGCGATATGGATGGTTGGGATATTAATAGGGACGGATTCATCATTCCTGATTCATCTACTGCAACTGCAATTTGGGGTGAATCATTTAGTAATTATGAGGAATACTTAGTTCATCTAGATAGTGGAAACTGGGTTAAACCAGGTTTAAGAGGTTCAATCAAGGGACAATCCGATGGAGATGTTCTTTTCTTTGATCAATCTAGTAGTACTCCGCTAGTAGATGGTGGTGTTCACACAGTCATTACAGATCAGGGGCGCGACCGCCTAATTGTCGGCTCTTCATATGGACTCACAATCATAAATCCATTTTCGGGTGATAGTCATGGATACGAGATACCAGTTGAATACAAAATGAATACGATGATTAGATGGACTACTGGGACCAGCGACATAATTCTGATAGGAACAAATCATGGAATCCATAGTATCACTATGAATAATGGTCTTCCAGTTATGGATTCCATGACTAATTCAGATATTGGCGCGGTTAAATCGATAATTAAGATGGAAACTGGAAGTGGAAACTTAGATTTATTGTTACTCGGGAATGGAGCAAATGTATGGATGACTTCAGTCACATCATCAACTCAGGATGGTCATCCTCCGTCATTTTCTTCAATTGAGCCAGTATCTCCATTAATTGAATTATTATCCGAATCATCTGCTTCATTGACGACTGGAATTCATATTGAAATGTCAGGTCGTGGACCAATGCTTCTTGTTGGAACAGATTCTGGTCTTATTCGTTGGGATACCATTGATGGAACTACATCTGCAGGCTCTCCTTTCTGGATATACACCACTGAAGACGCAGAAGATTTTGTTCATTTTGCAGATCTCCTAAACTCTTCTAAATCTGCAGTTGTTAATGTTATGGAACCCGCTGGACCTATAGTCGCTGATGGCTCATTATCAGAGGTGACTGGGGTTTGGATGGGGACTCCTGGTGGGCTTCATTACATTGATTTAGATTTGCTCGTTGGTCTTCCTCGACAAGCATTCCTAAATGATCGCATGTTCAACATTGAGGGCTGGGAGGATGGGGCAAATGATATACATTCTATTCTAGCACTGAAGGATGAAATAATTCTTGGCTCAGTAGATGGGACATGGAGCCTCGAAGGTAACAATGTGGGAGTAATTGGTATTGAGGAAAATCATACCAGACTCCCGGGCCTCGTTAAATCGCTCACGACATTCAATGAAAATGGCACTCAATATGTTTTCGCTGGTATTTCTCCAGGTAGATACATGAATATTATGCCGATAAATCCTCAATCTTCCGATTCGGATTTAGATGGTATGTCAGATGGTTGGGAATTTGCCTATGGGCTTGACCCTACTGATCCAAACGATAGGAATAGAGATGCCGATTCTGATGGCATAAGATTCTATTTTGATGGTACTGAAATAAATAGAAACTGGACTAATCTAGACGAGTTTCGTTTTATTAATTCCAGTGAAAATGGATTCAATGGAACTGATCCTCGTAATTTAGACTCTGATGATGATGGATTAACAGATGGTGAAGAGTACTGGGGCTGGTTTATTGATTCTACAGATTTTTCCTGTTATTACTCGAATGAAAACTACATCTGCGACGAGGATGAGGGAGAAAATGCCTTCCGAGTTCATTCATCAGGTTGGATATTAGCTGATTCTGGGGGTGGGTCAGATGGACCAACTGACCCTTCAAATCCAGATACCGACGGTGATGGAATGCCTGACGGTTGGGAGATTGAAAATAGGCGATGGGTGGGTGTCTCATATAATGGAGGAAATGAATGGACTCTTGACCCAAGAAATCCACTTGATGCCGATTTGGATGCTGATAATGATGGTTTGTCTAACCTTTGTGAATACTCTTGGGGTAATTTACTAGATAATGTCCTCAGGGAAGGGTTGCCTACTCATGGGGAGAATGCTAGTGCTGCTGAATCTTGGGTTAAAACGGATCCAAATAACCCCGACTCTGATGGCGACTCCCTTCCAGATGGATGGGAAGCAAGATACCAATGTTCTTGGTCTAGTAAGAATAAGGGAATTAATCCAATGAATGGCTCAGATGCTCTCAATAATCCTGATGGCGATGGTTATGACATAAACAGAGATGGGGTGCTGGATCAAAATGAGAGCTTAGTAAACTGGCTCGAATATCATCTCAAAGATCAGTTGATTTATTCTGACTCTACAGAATTAGGTTTAGAATTCCCTGAAAATTTCACCACTCTATTATCTGACGAATCTTGGCCGGGTTTCGCTGGTGATTCTTTTGGCTCTTTGTCAAGCACCTCTTTCCGCAGTCTAATCAATGGAACTCCAAATATCGATGTTGGTGCAGCAAACCCTTTGAATTCAGATTCCGATCAAGACGGTATGCCTGATGGCTGGGAATTTTACTTCGCTCGCTGGAGTCTTTTTGATGAACAGTGGACTCTGAATCCTGTTAATGAAGAGGATCAAATGGGAGATCCAGACGGTGATGGAATGAATAACTGGGAAGAATATAATTGCATTGATGGTGGCATTAGTGAGGTTGAAGGACTAACTACTGTTCCTCAGTTTTTCCTCCTCCCTGTTGGAGGTGAAGCATTGGCAACAGCGTGGATGTCGGCTGAGTCGACTCACTCCTTCGGCTCATTTTTAACTCAAGAGCAGATTAATCAAACTGGATTTACTTCAGATCCGAATGATGCGGATACTGATGGTGATGGTTTGTTAGATGGGATTGAGTTGATGTTCACAAGTTGGAATTCTACAGATGAAGTATGGACA
>Ga0315332_10001782_pt1 | contig 11710 bp, 5 predicted proteins | sample M110034915metaG_FD_203455 | JGI IMG/M metagenome (GOLD analysis project Ga0315332, IMG submission 203455) | Ammonia-oxidizing marine archaeal communities from Monterey Bay, California, United States - M1 100m 34915 | ecosystem: Environmental > Aquatic > Marine > Intertidal zone | place: USA...
TCTCCAGATATAGGAAAGTATAACCTGTTACCAGAAAGTGACTTTCTTCTGGAAAGTTTTGCGGACATGGGTGTAGAACTAATATTAAGTGGACATGTTCATCGTGCTTTTACGAAATACGTGACTATCCGTAGGGTTGAATCAGGGGTGAAAAAAGGAATTCTGATAGTGCATTCGGGCACGACTGCATCAAATAGGGGTAGGGTGCACGAAAAGAGGAGAAACACACTGAATGTAGTGGACATGACGGGCATGGATTTCAAGGTGAGTACTTACTGGTATGAAGAGAAGGAGCGCGAGTTTTTAGGTCAAGAGCCAAATGTTTTTCGCAGAGGGGTCTGAGGAAGTTGACTCTCTTTATTGGGGGGAATTCATTTTATGCTGAGATTATAGAGTGGGTATGAAGACCTCATGCTTGCTGTTGTGGATACTTCTGGTTGTTTCGGGAGAGATTTCTGGCCAACAGGGTCAGATCGAACTTTCCAGTGTCGTTTTTGAAGGTAGCACGGCTTTTCCAGAAGATTCCTTGTCTAGGACAGTCATAAATAGACCGACTCGCTGCAGAACGTTCTTATTAGCTCCGTTTTGTGCTTTAGGCGTATCGTTTAGTGTGGATAGACAATTCCTGAATGAACGGGAGCTTTCCAGCGATATGTTTCGTTTGCAAAGCTATTTCACCAGAAGGGGCTACAGAGAGGCCCAGATCGACACCGTCATAACCCGTCCTCCAGACGAGCCAGCCAGATTGGTATTTAGAATTTCAGAAGGAGAGCCACTGAGGGTGGCAAGTATCGAAATTCGCGGTGCAACAGACATTGAAGGTATTGAGAGCTTGGAATCTTTCCCTCTAGAAGAAGGAGAAGTACTGAGTTCGATTTCTTTAAGCTCCGCAAGGGATACTCTGATCGAAAGACTGGAAAATAGAGGGTACCCGCGAGCCGATGTGATCACTCTTTCTCGTCGCGCTAAATCTGATCTTTATTCGACTGATGTTGTTTTTGATGTGAGGCCAGGATCTTATGCAGTATTTGGTCCAATATCATTGACAGGGAATAGCGAACTGAGTGATTCGTCCATTAGGAAATTGTTACCGTTTCGTGAAGGAATGGAATATTCCACTGCAAAGACGCTGGAAGGTCAGCGCAATCTCTTCGCCATCGAAATGATCCAACATGTGACCATTGAGGAGGTAGTAGATCCTGGAGGCAACACTCCGGACAGTGTGGTTCCACTGCAGGTTCGAATTTCGGAGGGTGAAGTGCATCGGATGAGGGCTGGATTCGGTTGGAGCACAGCCGATTGCCTAAATACAGAGAGTCGTTGGGTGAGTCGTAATTTTATGGGCGGAGCACGTAGGATGCAGGTTCGCGCTCGGCTTTCCAATATTATGTCTGAGACCTTGTATGACCCAGTGTGTGGGCAATCTGGGGTGGGTGATTTTGGGGGATTGAATTGGTTAGTGTCGGCAGATTTTTCTCAGCCTAGGATCTTTAGGGGATTTTCTTTCGGTTCTAGTCTCTTTTTTGAGAAACAGAGTCTTCAGGATGTGTTTGTGCGCAAAGCGGTGGGGCTAGATCTGTCATTTGCAAGGCTTTTAAACTCAGATAATTCTTTGACTTTTTCGTACCGACCTCAGCTAACTGAGCTGGAAGCAGCAGAAATATTTTTCTGTACTTCATTTAGAGTATGCAGGCCTGACGATATCTCTGGCTTACAAGATCCAAACTGGTTGGCACCGCTTGGCGCAAGCTTAGTCAGGGATAGGACTAATAGTCTGCTAAATCCCAGCAAGGGTTATCAGGTGCTCTTGGATTTAGAACATGCATCTTCAATAACAGGGTCTAGTTTTGAGTATAATCGCATCTCAGCTCAACTAGGGGCCTACGAGGAATTAGGGGACCAGCAGGTACTGGCTGCTCGTATCAGGGCTGGTTGGGTAGGATCTGGAAATTTTAATTTGGCTGCGGGTGGAGTAGATGTAATCCATCCGCAGAAGCGATTTTATGCAGGAGGGGCTAATAGCGTAAGAGGTTTTGCACAAAATCAGCTAGGATCAAGAGTGTTGACAATTGACAGCCCGGAATTGCTTCTTTCCGATCCAACGACTGGAGTCCCCCCCTGTACACCAGAAGAAATAATGGTATTGCAGTGTAATGCCAACTCTTTGGTTGATGTTCTATTCGGAACACCAAGACCTACTGGTGGTCATATGGTGATTGAAGGAGGACTCGAGTATAGGGTTATGTTAGCGACGAGGTTCCAGGGAGCTGTTTTCGCTGATTTTGGCCGTGTTTGGAACACCTCTGAGCTTACAGATTCAGGCGGTCTGGAATTGACTCCAGGCCTTGGATTTCGTTATCTGAGTCCCATTGGTCCTATTCGTATAGATGTCGGTTACCGATTTAGAGACTCTTCTAGTCTGCAGGTGGTGACCCCTCAAATCCGTCCATTCGATCCCAATAAAGATCAGTATGATGACAAGATCCGTGGCCTTGTAAATGACAATGAGAGAATTTTCGATTTTGTCCGTATGGACGAGCTTGCTTTATTGGACCCAAAAGTAATTTTTGGCAAAACCGAAGGGTTTTCCTTGGCACGTTTTCAGTTGCATCTAAGCATTGGCCAGGCGTTCTAAAATGAAATTATTTAAGAGCCCCCCCAGAGTAGTATTAGCCACTGCTGGCACGCTGACTATTTTTACCCTTGTTTTCTTGCTCTTCATGTCTTTGTCGAAATATGGTCAAAGATGGTTTTTAGAGCGGCTGATCAACGAAATGAATGCTTCTGTTACGGGTAGTGTGTTGGTGGAAGATTTCAGTTCCAATCGGATTTATAAAGGTGTGAGATTAGTGGGTGTTAAGGGTGAGTTGGAGGAGGGGATGGAGATATTTTCAATTGACTCTCTCGAGGTCAAGTATTCAGCATTTCAGCTGATCAGAGGTGAGGTCAATTTTTCCGATCTAGTTCTATGGAATCCCATACTGACTTTGGACAAGAATCAGGAAACGGGGCGCATTAATCTGGAGGAGTTTTTTGATCGACCACCTTCCAGGCAAAGTCCTTCAGAAGCCACTTTAATCCAGAATAGCGCTGAAAAAATACCTGACTTCGTCCTTGGGGGAGCAACTGTTTTTAATGGCAGAGTCGTTGTTGCTCAAGACGCCTTACCAGAAGGTGGTAGTTGGGAAAAATTCTTGTCTGAGGAGAAGTCTCCAGCAGAAGGATTGGAGTTGGAGGGAGTCCAGGCGGAAATAAGTAGCATGTCTGTGGAGATCACAGAATTCAAAGATATACGGATTGGAGTAGACAGATTGGCTTTCGTAGCAAATGGCTTTGAAGATATCTTGAAGGTCACAGATTTTGCTGGAGGATTGTTTTGGACGGATGAGGAATTACAAATCCGAATTGACAAAATAGAGTCGGATCGATCTGTGGCAGCAGGTTCAGCCAGAGTTGATGTTTCAGAAGATCGAGGGCTTGGCTGGTCTCTGAATTTGTCCAGTCGTGAGTTCGATTTTGATGATTTGAGGTGGGCAAATGGAAGCTTGCCCACGGCCAGGGGCAAAGGAGAATTTCACCTCTCTTCAGGTAGTGAGGGGATAGAATTTAGCTGGGGCAATGTGGAGCTGGTTTTGGATTCTGGGCAGGTCATGGCAAATGGATCATTTAAGAGCTCGTTCGGAGCCGCAGGAGTTTTAGAAGGAGTGCTACTAGACCTTTCAGGCGTACCCCTGTCTTTCTTAACAGACGACCTTGCTACCACGCTAATGGGACGATCGATGCCAGTTACCGAGGTTCCACTGGAGGGGCTAGTATCTGGACATTTAGATTTGTCAGGAAGTTTGGATTCCATGGATGTCAGCGCAGGGCTCGATCTCCTCACATCAGGATCTTTGGAGACTAAGGCGACTATAGAAGGAACGCTTCACTTGATTCAACCTTTTGGCGCAACAGATCTCGAGTTAGGACTGACCTCTGTTAATGTAGCGGTTGTCAATCAGGTTATGGAGGGACTCCCACTAAGCGGTGCTGTTGATCTTGAAATTCTAGCCAATGGTAGACTGAATCAAGGGATCGATTTGGTTTTAGAAGGCTTGCATCTAAGTGGTAATGAGGAACAATCCCGAGTGGAACTGGAAGGAGTTTTGGCAGAAGGAGGAGGAGAAGACATAAGGGTCTCTTTGAACGGAAGCCTGAATCCGCTGGTATTTTCGGATGTAATATCAGAAGGGTCTTTCCTTTCAAATTTAGGAGTCGCAAGAGGTGCTGTGAGGATAAACGGGACTACCAGCAATATGTCTGTGCGGACAGACCTAGTGAGTTCGGGCGGTGAGTTCTCCTTGGACACCTATTTTGATTTGACTGCTCCTTTCTCTCGTTATCGGATCGTAGGTAGGGGAGTGAATTTTGATGCGAGCGAATTTATTCCTCAATTGCCAGCAGGAACTGTGATCACGGGAACTATGAATCTAGCTGGGAGTGGTGAAAAATTGGGAAATGTCAACCTAGAAGGAGACGTTGATCTTGCCGGATCACAGCTAGGAATTTTACCCGTCGAAGTATTGGGGTTAAGTGTCAAAATATCAGATTCTGTTCTGACATTTGATACAGTTACAGCAGTCGTTGGGGGCGTTTCCCTAAAAGGTTCTGGGCAACTCGGTACAATCGAAGATACGGTTACACAGGAACTGACTCTAGACTTTGAGAGTACCGATATGGAACAGCTCAGGGCGTTGTGGTTAGGTTCCGATGTTATTGCTAGAGATACTTTGACTGCTCTGTCAAGAGATATATTGATGTTGGATGGCATTAACCCTGACACTTTACCACTTCAAGAAGAAATAGCTACTGAGGGTCAGATGACAGGCCAGATTGTCTTGAGCGGATCCCTTAGGGAAACAAGACTCTTGGGGGAAGCGGCTTTTTCTGATGTTCGCTATGGTACTAATCTTGTAAAAAAAGCAGTCTTAGGATTTTCGGCAGAGGATTTGTTCGCCCCGAGCGTTAGGATGGATCTCCAAATCGATGCAGATTCATTAGACATCGTGGCGAGAAGTTTTGATTCTCTATCCGTTAGGATGACTTATTCTGATCCCAGAGGGGAGATGGACATCTTTTTAATGCGTTCAGAAGATGAAAATTACCAGGCGAGAATTGCGTTTGAAGATGCATCGGCAGCAAGACTCTTAAATGTTGACGAATTATCCTTCAATTTCCCTGACGAACGATGGAACCTGGGTGGTCCGAGCAGAATTTTCTGGGACACAGGTGGTTTGACTTTCGAAAATTTCAGGTTAATTCGTCCAGGCTTGGGCGGACTGAGAGTTGGTGCAGAAGGAAGATTCCCGTTCAAGGGGTTGGCTGACCTAGAAGTTGTAGTTGAAAATCTGGACGTCAGTAGAGTGAGCCATCTGTTCCGTTGGGATGAAAGCTTGAAAGGTATAGTAGATTTGGCCTTTAACTTAACTGGGAACGACTCTGATCCTAAGATGCTCGGTGAGATTGGAATCAATGGCTTTCAATACCGGGATTACTTTTTTGAAGAATTGGAGATTGAAGGTAGGTACTCGGACAAAAAATTAAGTGGAGATGTAGGATTTGGCGATGGTACCGAGGAATATCTTTCAATTGTAGGGATGATTCCAATTGATCTTTCTATCGATCGAATGTCTAAAAGGCTTCTTGATGAAGAAATAGAAGTTTTTGTGACCGCAGCATCTGCTCCGTTTTCTCTATTAATGGCGCCGTTTGATAGTTATCAGGAAGTGCAAGGGGAAATTTCCGGTCAGGTTAAATTTGGGGGAACTTTGGATAAGCTTTCTCCTGAAGGCGAGATGGTTCTGATAGACGGAGGAGCTTTTGCGCCTGGGCTGGGAGTCAGGCACGAGAATATGTTTGGACTGTCTACTTGGACATCAGATGGTGAAGTAGAAATTGAGATTATTGCTGAGTCAGAAGGTGAAGCCAGTGTGCAGGGCAGTGTTGGAATAGAGGATGTGACCAATCCCAACCTAGACCTCGAGGTTAATTTTCAAGAATTCCAAGCGCTGGACCGTAGGGATGTCAGTGCCAGGCTCAGTGGAGACTTGACAATACAGGGTCCATACATTCGTCCTGTCGTATCTGGGAATTTATTTGTGGACGAGGGGACTCTTTTTGTAGAGGAATTTCAGAGGGCAGTGGATGTTGTGGACCTGTTAGCTTCTGTCGATACCACACAAATAGACCTGAGCTCAGTTTTGGAAAGCAGTAATCGCTTTCTGGAAAATGTACGGATGGAGAATACGACATTGACAGTTCAGCGTAACAGCTGGATTAGGAGTGCCAGGATGAATGTTGAGCTGGATGGTCAACTAGATGTCCTTTGGGACAGACAGACTCAGGAGTTGGCCCTGGTAGGTGAGCTAGAAGCGTTAAGGGGTTCGTATGGGGCATTGGGGAGACAGTTTCAGGTGGATGGAGGTACCCTGCGGTTCCTTGGAACCAGGGGAATTAATCCAACTTTAAATATTTCAGCCAGCAACAACATTCGTTCCTCAGTGGGTGACAGGTTTGGAATTACTGCTTCAGTAACAGGAACATTAGAAGCTCCTAGAATAAATCTTTCGAGTGATCAGGCTGGCTTCACAGAAGATGATTTACTTAGTCATCTGTATTTCGGACGTCCGGCGTACGCTTTGACCTCAGGACAGAATCAAGCTGTTAATTCTATGGGTGCAATTCTGGGATCAGGTGCAACTCTAGGACTCAGCACTTTCAGCAATGAACTTGGGTCCGCTATGGCTAGGGAGTTGGGTGTGGATTATCTGAGTATTACCCAAGAGGATTTCGATTTTCTTGGAAATACCAGTAGTACCTTGGGTACAACGGTTGTGGAAACAGGTTTTTACATGACAGATGATTTATTCGTGACTTTGTTGTTGCGACCCCTGTCCAGCCAAGGCTCAGGAAGTGGATTTGCGGGTGTACGTTCTGAATGGATTTCTTCGGAGTCGTATACGGTGGAATCTTTTTTTGAAGATCGGTTTTTCCGCAATAGGATGCTCGGATTTGGGGAGCTCGGATTTCATGCCAAGAAGGATTTCGGACTTTCAATTTTCAGGGAATGGATATACTAGGTAGGTATGTTAATCTTTTCCAACAAATTTATTTATTCGATTTACTAGGAATGTGAGCCAAGAGCTTAAATTGATCGATGTTTAAGAATTCCCTTTTGATTCGCGGTGCCCGCGTACATAATTTGAAAGATGTAGATTTGGATATACCCAGACGTGGCCTAGTCGTCCTGACTGGTTTGTCAGGTTCTGGAAAATCCTCACTGGCTTTTGACACCATTTATGCGGAGGGTCAACGCCGGTATGTTGAATCTTTGTCAGCGTACGCCCGACAGTTCTTGGATTTGATGGAAAAGCCCGATGTAGATTCTATCGAAGGTCTGTCTCCAGCTATCTCTATTGAACAGAAGACGCTCAACCGCAACCCGAGATCGACGGTCGGAACAGTTACTGAAATTTATGATTACCTAAGGGTCCTCTGGGCCCGAGTTGGCATTGCACACTGTAGAGAATGTGGTCAAGCAGTAGCCCAGCAATCTCCTGAAGAAATCGGTGAGATATTGCTCAGCCTAGGAAGTGATGTAAAAGTGGAGATTTTAGCTCCGTTGATTAGAGGAAGGAAGGGAGAATTCCGAGAATTACTTGAAAAAATAAGAATAAAAGGTTTTGTAAGGGCTCTCGTGGACGGTGAGACAGTTGATTTGTTGGCACCACCCGAGTTGAATAGATATGAAAACCATGATATTTCAGTCATAGTGGATAGGCTCGTGCTCAATGTTAGCAACAGGGAACGCCTTACCAGCTCTGTTGCAACTGCATTTGGTTTAGCGGGAGGGGTAGCTCAGGTTCTAGAGCACCGTTCCAAAGAGAAAATAGAGCACTTTTTTAGCGAGAATTATTCTTGTTTCCAGTGTGGTACGAGTATCCCAGAAATTGAGCCCAGACAGTTTTCATTTAACTCGCCACACGGTGCTTGTGAGGGGTGTGATGGGCTAGGGATCAGTAACCATGTAAATCAGGAACTTCTGGTTGGGGATCAGTCCAAATCTCTTATTGAAGGGGTTTTGTTGCCTTGGGGGAAGCCTTCTGGGTATCTCCTGAAGTCGGTTATAGCTGGACTGGCCGAGGCCTATGATTTCTCCGCTGAAGACCCATGGGAAATTCTATCGGACGATGTGCAAGAGGCGATTTTACATGGTTCTGGAGATATGAAAATCCGTTTTCCTTATCGACGAAAAAGAGGTAAGAAATTTTATGAAGAACCGTGGATTGGTCTTGTAGATGATATCAAGGTCCGTCACCAAGAAACCAATTCTGAAACTATTAGGAGCCAATTAGAAGAGTATATGTCTACCTTGCCTTGTCAGGATTGTCATGGAAGCAGACTTAAGGGGAACTCTCTCTCAGTGACGATTTCGGGACGGTCTTTAGGTGAGGTAACAGATCTTCCGATTTCGGAGGCTCTTGTGTTTTTTCAAGGACTGGCGACGGATGTTTCAGAGGGGAAACTATCGGATGGTCAGGTGATATCCCCTGAAATTGCACCTCCAATTCTAAGGGAAGTAGAAAATAGGCTATCCTTTTTAGAGGAAGTGGGATTGAGCTATCTAACACTCGGTCGATCAGCAGCTTCATTGTCTGGAGGCGAGTCTCAGCGTATACAGTTAGCGAGTCAGATCGGGAGTGGACTTACGGGTGTTCTTTACGTTTTGGACGAGCCTTCAATAGGATTACACCAAAAGGATAATCAGAAGCTGATTGGCACTCTGAAATCCCTAAAGCAACTTGGCAATACGGTAATCGTGGTAGAACATGATGAGGAAACGATCCGATCTGCAGATCATATAGTAGATCTTGGTCCTGGAGCGGGAATAGCTGGGGGAGAAATTGTCGCCCAAGGGAGCCTTCAGGAAGTTATGAAGGAGGCCCGTTCTGTCACGGGTGCTTACCTAAAGGGTACGAAGACTATAGAAGTGCCATCCGAGAGGCGCAAAGTTGATAAGGCCGAAGTGTTGAGTGTTACTGGTGCTCGGGAGCACAATTTAAAGGATTTAAACGTTGATATTCCTCTAGGATGTTTTGTGGCCGTCACTGGCGTTAGTGGCTCAGGGAAATCGACACTGATTAATCAGACCTTGTATCCAGCGCTAGCTCGCCATTTTTATCGCAGTAAAAAATTGCCAGCTTCATACGACGGTATTGCTGGCGTAGAGCTTATCGATAAAGTAATCGAGGTCGATCAGATGCCTATTGGGAGAACCCCTCGTTCTAATCCTGCTACTTATACAGGACTCTTCACTCCGATTCGTGAATTGTTTGCGAATTTACCAGAATCCCAGGTTAGGGGGTATGACAGAGGACGCTTTTCTTTCAATGTGAAGGGTGGTCGATGCGAAGCTTGCTCAGGCGATGGTTTGGTGAAAATCGAGATGCATTTTCTACCAGATGTATATGTTTCTTGTGATGTCTGTAGAGGTCAACGTTACAATACTGAAACCTTGGATGTAGCTTTAAAGGGGAGAAATATTTCGGACGTTTTGAATATGACAGTTCTTGAAGCTCTCAAATTTTTTGACGCTTTTCCTTCAATTCGAAAAAAATTACAGACATTATCAGACGTCGGGCTAGATTATATCCACTTGGGACAGGCTGCCACTACGCTGTCAGGAGGTGAAGCGCAGAGAGTCAAACTGAGCAGTGAACTGTCTAAAAGAGGGACTGGTAGAACTCTTTACATTTTGGACGAACCGACGACTGGTCTCCATTTTGAAGATGTCAGGGTGTTACTAAAGGTGCTTCACGAACTGGTTGACAAGGGTAACACAGTCGTCGTGGTCGAACATAACCTCGAAGTCATAAAGACTGCTGACTGGGTCATTGATCTCGGTCCAGAAGGAGGTTACGAAGGAGGCTCTATTGTGGCTGAAGGATCTCCAGAGACCGTAGCAAATACCTCAGGATCTCACACTGGATTGTATCTGAAGACAGTTTTGTGAGGATTGTTCATTTCTGGAAACCTCTAGTCAAAATTTGGACATTTTGGGTGAGTTTCTATGTTTCCGTCGTCAAACCATTCTCCACACTGCCTACCCATGTCATAAGATCCCTGCCATCTCAGCTCTCCGTATATATCATAGTATTCATCAGGTCCATGACGTTTACCTTCTTTATAGCTGGATTTGCTCCATAATTGGCCGTTTTCATAGTAGGACTCTTCTACACCAGTAACCTGGCCCATCTCGAACGTTCCCTTCGACCTGAGTTGCCCATTTTGATGGTAAGTTTCACTTGGACCGTGAGGGTAACCGTTTTTATAGGAAATTTTAGACATTAGCCGACCATTCTCATAATGGTTCTCAATAGGCCCGTCAAAATAATTCTCACCGCACGCACAAACTATCAGAAGTAGAATGATACATGGTTTTAGCCACATTATCTCTCCTTTAAAATGTTTTGTTCAAGGTATGAACGCCCAGTCGTACTCGCACTCTTTCCTTTGAATCAGGATCACTAGAGACTATAGTTCATGCTGAATCTAATCTAAAACAAGGTTGAGTTTTTGATGAGCACGGTATACCTAAACGGAGAGTTTTTACCGAAAGAACAAGCGATGGTTTCGGTAGAGGATAGGGGATTTCTGTTGTCAGATGGAATTTATGAAGTAACACCGGCTTATCGGGGTCAATTTTATCGTATGAATGACCACTTGAAACGATTGGGAGGCGGACTCACCGATCTGCGTATCGACTATAACCCCGAAGAGCTAGTTGAAGTACAAGAACAGTTACTTGCATCCAATGATCTTGTTGGCGCTGAAGTATCTATTGTCTATTTACAGATAACGAGGGGTGTAGCAGAACGAACTCATTATTTCCCTACTTCTCCTACTTCTCCTACCGTATATGCGTTTGCAAAGGAATTTCATCGACCCTCGGAGGAACGCTGGTTAGAAGGTTTTGGAGCTGTGACTGTTCCTGACCGTCGTTGGTCACGTGTAGACATAAAATCCATCAGCTTGCTTCCAAATGTCATGGCTGCTCAAGCGGCTGTTGACGCGGGAGTGGATGATGCCTTGCTAGTGAAGAATGGTGTCGCTTTGGAAGGAGCTCAGAACAATATTTTTGCAGTCAAAGGTGATACTTTGATCACTCATCCAGCTACCCAAGAAATATTACATGGTGTCACTAGATCTGTGATAATTGAAATAGCTGATGCCCTGGGAATTCCTTTACAGGAAAGACCAATTCAGGCAGAAGAACTAGAGGATGTCGATGAATTGTTTTTCTCTGGAACTACCACGGAAGTCAGGCCGACGGTGACACTAGATGGTAAGGCTGTAGGTAGTGGGAGAGTGGGCTCAGTATCCAAGGCCATCTACGGAGCCTTCAGAAAGGAAATAGGTCAGCCGCTAGACGAAGACTGTTAACCCTATAAATTTCTTTTGAACGGGTCTCGGTCTAAGGATAAATTAGGTACTGCGCTCGGTTAGACATGAATCGCTGAATTTCTCTGGGCCAGTCACTTACCAAATCACGAGGATTATCTCCAGACTCAATGGCTTTGCGAAGGGAGTCCGTGCCTGCCAAGCGGTCGAAATGTGAGACGAACCATCTCCAATTTTCTCCAGACATCCTATATGTCTCAACAAGTAGGGC
>Ga0315332_10001783_pt1 | contig 11701 bp, 6 predicted proteins | sample M110034915metaG_FD_203455 | JGI IMG/M metagenome (GOLD analysis project Ga0315332, IMG submission 203455) | Ammonia-oxidizing marine archaeal communities from Monterey Bay, California, United States - M1 100m 34915 | ecosystem: Environmental > Aquatic > Marine > Intertidal zone | place: USA...
GACACGTTGCATTCCAAAAAGAGATAATTCCTTGCTTTGGGCTCGACGCATTGGTTTTCTCAAGCAGTCCTATGCTATTTGATTATGAGTTGAAAACCAGCAAACCATGATTGACTCTTCCGCTTTGGGCATACGAACAATCTTATCGAACTCCATCGCGAGGATCGACCGTCCCACTCCGGACGAAGGGATTGTCTGACACTAGCCGACCTATCCGAAGAAGTGGTTCTTCTCACCGTCCCTCAGTTGCTCCAGACGCCGCCTCAACGCAGCACGTTCGGCGAGATCTACCACACCGAAAAGAAATATCGCCAAACAAGACGAGCTCAGAGCCCCCACGGCAAGCGTTCTCACCACAGCACAATAGCTTCCATGGCACTTACAATCGCATCCGATCCCTTGCCAAACCGTTTGAACATTCCACAAGTCATGCACTCCGTGCCACCGTTCCACTTGAGCAACTCATCGTGAACGTGGTAATGCAGGCTTTGCTCCGAGCCACTCTGGCACCCCTTGTTCACGCAACATTTCGTATTTTCTTCCGTAGCTATCCTGTCCGCCGGAATCCAACGAAGAGGGTTTCTTGTTGCGCTTTGGAATTGCCTTTGACAACCTCTGCTTCACGGGAAGATACGCAACCTCGTGAGCTAAGTTGCGATGCTCCCCAGGATCCGTACGGTGATCATAAAGTTCTTCACTTCCATCGCGATAACGTATGTATCGAAAGTTCAAACCGCGAACTGCATGATTGTTGTATTGCCAAGTTGACACCGCAGGAGTAGTTCGTTTGCTATTGGGATCACGTAGTTGGGGCAGCAGGCTAATTCCCTCTAATCCATGAACGGGTGGTAAACCACATAAATCGACGAGCGTTGGGTACAGATCAAGCAAGCTCACTGGACTCACGCATTTACGTCCTCCGTTACCATGGCCGGGCAGTCTGATCGCGAGCGGCACACGCGTTGATTCTTCCCAAAGCGCCATCTTTCGCCAGTGGCGTTTTTCCCCCAGATGCTGGCCATGATCTGACCAAAAGACAACGATGGTATTTTCAGAGTTTGGGCCACTTTCCAAAGCTTCTAGTACTTTGCCCGCTTGCGCGTCCACAAAGGAAATACAGGCCAAATAAGCGCGAACCATTTCTCTCCAATAGTCATCACCAAGGCTCAATACAGTACGATGATCTCCCTCTTTGATTGTGCCGTATGCGAGAGTCCTACCCCATAGTGGGATATCATCCATTTCATTCTCTGGAGCCACCGGCGTCTTGATCGATTCCAGTGGGTACAGATCAAAGTACTTGCGAGGTGCCGTGAATGGCACATGCGGACGGACAAAACCAACTGCCATGAAGAAGGGTTTTTCATGGGTTTTCCGAAGTCGTTCAACTGCCCAAGCGGCTACCTGCTCATCCGGCATTCCCTCGACCGGCATATCGTCAGAATCCAAAGCCCCCCAGCAAAGCGATTGTCCATCAACTCCATCTTGATAATGCTGGTAAATTGCTCCACCATCTTTTGGGAAGGGATAGAAATGCCCACCACTCTTTCCTTGGTACCCATGGCCGCGAGCAACCAGATGCTCGGGCCACTTGTATTTCGGTCTCGCCTCGTCCCAGTACGTATAGTCGCGGACATCGGAGGTGCCCTTGTGAAAGACTTTTCCGGCAGCCATGGTTTTGTACCCATTGTTGCGAAAATGCGCAGGCACCGGCACGGTCTTTCCCAAAGTCTTCAGGTAACTCTTAATTCCTTTCGACGAATTTGAATACCAGCCGGTCGTAGAGGGCCGAAGGCCGCTGAAAACCGCGTGTCGCGAAGCGCTGCAAACCGGAGCAGCACAATGAGCATTGGAAAACAACACACTACTTGAAATCAATCGGTCCAGATTCGGAGTTTTCACTTGTGGGTTTCCCCCCAATGCACCGATCCAGTCGTTCAAGTCATCGATAGCTAGAAACAACACATTTGGCTGCTCATGACCGGCAGCCGGCGTTTTAGAATCATTTCTCAGCGGCGCCGAACTTTGCTGCAATTGCTCCGCTGACACCAGACCACTTCCACAACCCCACCTCACATCAACCGTGGGTGTGTCCGATGTCTTGCCAACGCGGGTGGAAACCTCGTGTTCGTTGAACACCTGAGCAGACACAAGCCTGCCCCGTTGCCACACGATGCAGACCCCGCAAACAGCAACGAGCAATCGAATCAGTACGGCACGCTTCGCGATCAACTCGTCCAAAGATCTGCGTATACTCATCTCAATGATCACCTTTTGTCGTTTCATCCACCAGGAACGCGCTAGCTTCTGGCTTGGAAGCGTTTTTCCAACCGTAAAAAATCAACATTCCATCCAACACACTGCCATCCGCGTTCAACACTGGTTGAACATTATTAAATTTCCAGCCTTTGTACTGTTCCCCAGCCGGAGAAAACAGTCGTTTTTTCGTCCACGTCTGGCCGTGATCAGAGGACGTCCACTCTTCAATCCGCCCGCCTCCATGCCGGTCCATGTACCCGCCCGACAGATACTTGTCACCGACAACAACAAAGGCATGAAGCCCCCCTTGTTCATCGCAAAACAAATGCCCACTATTCCACTGGTGACTTGAATCCGTGATTCGGGTTTTCAGCCAGGTTGCTCCGACTTTGCGGACGTAAAAGTAAGCATTTTCCGTAATCAAATCTCCAGACAAAACATGCAGGAACGCTGGCCTACCTTGTTCGTCCAAAGCAACCGCAGGTGGCACCCCAGCTCCGCGCCACTCTGTGTCCCATATTTCACACAATTTCTTAGACGTTGCGACATCGATCGGTGTTTTCAAACGTTGCTGATCAGAATTACACACCGTTCCCGTCTCAGAATCAATCCTTAGGTACGAGAGATTGTATTTCCACTCGTTCGTTACCAAAGTGTCATACTTCGGATTGTAGAAACGTTGACGATCAACCTCGTGTTTGTTGTCGTCATAGTCGGTGTATCCGACGTGCAAGAAACGGCGATCTTTCCCGGGAATTTTCGTTTGATATGAAGACCAATCCAAACGGCCTCTAGAATCTAGATCTGTGACATCCGCGGCGGGCCCAGTCCAAGTCAATCCATTATCAATCGTAATTCGATAGGTCCATGAACTGGTATGCCCGTCGGTACGATAATAGATCAGATCACGGTTTCCGCTCATACGAAACACACAGGGGTACGAAAGTTTTGGCGCGATCTGGCTTCCTTCCTTCCACTCTATGTTGTCAGTCGTGTTGGTCACAGCGTTCGCTGACACCAGATGCACGCCAGGAGATTTATGGCATCCATAAAGAACATGGAGGTGGTGCTCCCTATCAGCCCAAATGATCGGGCTGTCGTGATGGTCTGAACTGGATTCCTTCGCCAGTTTCACAAGTCGTGCGAAGGTCCGAGACTCAGGGTTGTAGATCGCTAACATCGGAAAGGCCTTACCCTTCTCATTCCCTGTGGGTGTCGCATCACCGTTGAATACCACGAACACTTTCCCGGCAAGAGATATTGCCTGCGGACGCTGCCTTGCGTCATAAAGCATCTTGAATTTCCCGGCATCAGCAAACCTGATGGGTGCGGTTTGTCCCACCGCTGGAGCCATTTCTGCTGAGGCCACGTAGGGCAAGGACAGTAAGCCCATCGCTAAAAAAAACGTCACTTGTAGTAGACTCGCATTAATCACAAGCGTCGGGACGATTTTTCTTTTGCACACTCTAAATTCGCCTTTTTCCTAACCGAACTCACGAAAACAAACCGGCCGCAGAGTTAGCCATTCCATGCAAATTAGTCCCCGAATATCCGCGGAATATTGTGGGGGATGGACCTGCGATTCGACCAATAGGATAGCCGCCTCGAGAAAATCATATCGAGTACTCGACGCAACCGCTTGGGAACTCGGGCAAACTCGATTTGCAGATTGGGCAGGCTAGAGTTGAAGAAGACATCACTCGCAAAATCAACAGTACATTGAGCATGCTGAACAGGAATTGCAAAGATGGTGTTTCTACACCGTCCTGAAGCAACAGATTCTCAGCAGCGAAAAGAAAGTTCCCTGAATAGCACCGTCGCGATCCACGGTCTGGTATTTCCCCAATTGCTGACGTTCACCAAGGACCACTCTGGTAACGTGCAGTGGAGCAATTACCCAAAAAGCTAATCACCCCCGCTAATCATGTCGATGCTCGGCACCGCGACAATCATCGCTCGAGTGTGCTAGGAACGCCTAACCACTGCAGCACCATGACCTACAACGAGGCAGCTCCGGATCCCACTTAACCACCAGTTCAGTTCACCAGCACCATGGGGTGACGTAGCTATCCACAGACTTGCGGGCCACGTCAGCGGGCCACGTCAGCAGGCCACGTCAGCGGGCCACGTCAGCGGGCACCCGCTCGGGAAAACACTTCGTTAACCATCAGTTCTCGGGAATGTAGTTTAGGGTGTAGTAGGCTTCGGGATGCAACAATGGTAAACCGCCCGTTGATTTGATCCCATCTGAATGCAGTTCATGCACATGCCCTTCCTGCAATCCATCGACGTAGAGGCGTACGCTCTTTCCGTCTTTCCCCGCAACTGCCTTGGTAATCGTGGGCTCGGTGTGGTCGACCTCTGGACTGCCGTACGCCGATTGAAAGATGTAGGTGTACGTTGTCATGCTGTAGGATTCGAGGGACTCAGCTGTGTCCTGATCAACTGCCTCGGTGAAAACGAGTTCGAACCCATCAGGTTTGGCTTTCATCTCAAGCACCTCAAATGGCACTTTACCAGTCCAATCCACCCTCTCAACGGCGAATGGTTTCCTTCCGCGTGAGCCCCAACCACGGTTGGTTCCGCCTACAAACATGGTACCGTTACTCGTCAATTCCAAGCCAAGCGACCCGCTTCCAAATCCTTCCAAGAAAGGAAAGCAGACACCTTGGTAATGGCCTTTGACCTTTTCCATGTAGCAACGCATGACGGTACTGTACGATTGATCGGTCACAAACATTTGATTCTCAAAAGGGCCGAATTTTCCTCCCGTCGTATCGCAGGTAACGCCTGCTGCGGATTTCCCCATCTTGTTGTAGGGAAACAGAACTGCCGGCGGCTCATATTTTGGTAAGCGTTTCGCCTCAGTCATGAAGCGACTTCCACTCTTGGGCTCTTCTGGCTTTGCCCCGATGAATGGCTCAGCAAATTTGTACCATTCGAATCCTCCCGGATGTCCAACGAACTTACCCACCGGCAGATGCTTCAGTGCACAGGTTCCGTTCCATGGACCTTGATTGTCTGTATAAAACATATCCCCAAGGTGATTTGCTCCAATGCCGCCCGGAGAACGGATACCACTGGTAGTTGGGATCAATTCGCCACTGGAAGTCACTCGCACACACCAACCACGGTAGGGCACTTTGCTGGAGAACGAGCCAGTCAGGCAGAGCACAACCCAGATGTCGCCATTTTTGTCGAACTTGGAACCAAATGCATACTCGTGATAATCGCCGGAAATCTCCCAGCCATCATTAACCACTTCGAACTCATCGGCCTCTCCATCACCATCAGTGTCTCGCAACCGCGACACATCAGAACGTTGTGTTGTGTACAGCCAGCCATCACGTTCGGCCAAGGTCAACGTTTCATGAAGACCGTGTGCGAAACGCTTGAACTGATCCGCAGTTACCTCCTTCGCAAAAGGATCCGTGATCATCCAAATCTCACCTCTGCGAGAACATACCGCCATTTTCCCATCCGGCATCATCTGGAAACCACTTGCTTCCAAGACAACACCCTCCGGAATTTCGAAGCGTGTGATGGGATAGTAATCAGCTTCTGTAGGCGCATCCTGTGCAAGCAAAGGACTGCACAACAGGCAGAACATTAGAGGGAGATAGTTTTTCATGTGCATCATCATTGCTTCATTACTACCAGACGATTTCCTGTGTGATCATTGTCGGGCCATTGACTGGCACCAAAATCTCGGAGTTTCCATCAATCTTACGGACAAACGGTTTTTTTCCTGAGGTTGTCACCCGAATTCGATGGGTATCATTCAACAGGAACCATCCATCCTCAATCGACTCGATATTTCCAGCACCAGCTCGGAAGTAAATTCCGCTATCGTTTTGCTGCCCTGTCGGAGTGACTTTGATATTTCTTTTGAACGTCCCGCTGAAGTCACCAGCCACCGGCAAAGGCGTGTCCTCCACCTCAGCGTCCGCGAAGCGATAGCGAAACGTGGGTCGCCCTTGTTTGTCGAGCCGATAACCGCTGAACCTGTAACCCCGATCCTTGGGAGCGTCGTTGGGCCACGCAGCTTTGATATCGTCGAGCACGGCAACAGGCGCGACCTTCTCAAACATCGTCACATTGCCACCCAGCGGGGTCTGATTACCCTGGCCGCGTCCCTCCCAATGCTTGGAAGCATCAATGAAACGATCCTGCCAGACCACTGCAAGCGCCATCCGATTGGCATCCCAACATAAGTTTGCCCGCTCGGGATAGCCAACAGCGATCCCGCGTGGCGTTACACCTTCAATAAAATTCCTATAGATCACAGGCTTGCTGTCAGCCTTGAGCTCGATCATTCCATTGACAATTCCCTCTGGCACTCCGCCATTCGCACCTTTCTTCAAGAACGCCCACATTGCTGCAAGCTGAAGATCACGATCGCCGTCATAAACGTTGGCCACGGTGCTTTTACCGTCCGGGTACCCCGTGGGCATACGTGTTCCCGGACGATATTTCTGAGGATCAGGCAGGTAGCGATGAAACCAGTCTTCGCGAATCCTCTGGGTCATCGTGTCGAGCGCAATCGCCTGGATCCCTGTCGATTTGAATTTTCCGTAGCTATGACAGCTCACACACGCCAACCCCTTTGACCCAACCATTTGTCGCCCAAATGACGCTTTGCGTGTCTCGGTCTCTCCTGAGTCCACCAACTTTGCTTCGGTGATCTTGTCCAACTTGGTGAAGTGGCCAGCAAGTGCCTTCGCATTCCCATCACCAAAATTAGGCATGTAGGTTTTCATGTAAGGCCGACTTTTGTCACCGTTGCTGATCACACGAGTCAACCAATCTTCGCGCAGTTTGTCACCAGCTCCATCGAGTGGTGGGGGCAAACGCCCTTCATCACCCATTTCAGGAATGGTGCTGACGAACAGTTGATTGCGATCGGACTCAGGCCCACCTTTTCCATCTCGCTGGTGGCAAGCGTAGCAATTGAGCGCGGCCATCGAATGAGACAATAACGCCTCATCAGTATCAGCTTTCTCCCCAGACCCGGCATCAACCTGCATTGCAGCTTCCACCGCTGCTTGTTGAATCGAAGTCAGCTCATAATTGGGAACCGTTGCAACTCCCTCTGCAGCGAGGCAGCCCTTGCCCGCCGAACAATCGGCTAATTTCGGTGCTTTGACCAACGACTGCACGGGCTTACCTGCTTCAGTCTTGACATGACAGCCAGCACAGCCCAAGGACGAAAACAACTCTCGTCCGCGGTCCACCAACGTTGGATCGAACACGAATTTTTCAGGATCAACTTCTTCCACTTCCTGCTGCACAGGTGCAGGGGTGCCATCGACACTCATCACGATCGCCTTATCGATCCCTCCAGACTTGACGCCTGGTCCCGCCCAATCGAGTGCAAGTACTTCCTCGCCACCCTTCTCAAACCAATTCACGCGTATGGCATGCATTCCTGGTTTCAGGTTGATGCTCGCTTCCTTCCCGGTATTGGGGTGAACCCCATCATTGTCAATCAATTTTTTCCCGTCCAAGTACAACATGCTGCCGTCATCTGAACTAAGCCGGAAGCTGTATTTACCTGCTTTAGTAATCGGCAGGAAACCCTCATAGCTGATGATGACGTTTTCGTTACGTCCGCCTACGCCGATATCCAATCCTCTCGACACGCCGGTTTTATCAGCCTTGAGTTTGTCCAATTCAGGCATTTTATCGACACCTTTGAAATACGCAGAGAACTTCATATTCGGTTCTTTCGGAAGATCACGCTGACTTCCAAAAACCACTCCCGCGTCATCGCCGGTCAAATACTGGGCAACATGCCGCCAATTGTCACCACCGAGGTCAATCTTTGGCATCCGTCCTGACGGTCGCACCGCGAGTGGATCCTTCAGAAACTTTTCGAGACTCGCCCGGCTGTACTTATTTTCCAACCCCACCAGCGGCACAGAAGTATCAGCAGATGCTTTGCGGCCGTCACGCGGCATATGACAAGCAACACACCCCGCCTCGTGAAAGACGCGTTCTCCCTGCCCCGTATTTGCTGTTTTGCCGCCCATCTGAATGGTCGCCTCACCCACGAGATAATTAGCTAACGCCACGCCTACCTCGCGTCGCTGATCCTCCGACATACCTGACAGCAAATCGGGCATCGTCGTGCCGGGCTTCACATCATGCGGGTTTGCAAGAAACTCAACCAACCATTCCGGGTGAACTCGCTCTCCGATGGAATCAAGCATCGGCGGCTGTTTTGATGACACGCTGGCTAGAAAGCTTGACCCAGCTTCGTGACAACCCGTGCAGTTCAGCTCACCAATCAACAGCCTTCCGCCGGCGGCGGCATCGCCTCCATTTGCATGAAACCGCTCGAAACCCGGAACAATCGGTCTACGTGCTTCGGCCTCGATATCACGGGGTCGCACCCAAATATTACGAAAACGCACCGGGTTACCATGGTTCTGCAAGTAGATCGGTCCGCCTTCTGCCGCTTCCTTGACAGGTGCGGCGGTTGTTGTGCGAGGTAATTCAACATCGCGATGAACAACAACTCCGTTCAGCTTTACCGTGATTTTTGCATTTGCAGTTTTCTTTCCATCTCCGTCAAATTTGGCCGCAGTGAAATCGACATCGTACGTTTGCCAAGCTAGCGGTGGCAAACACATGTTCAAATCAGGAGCTTTGATCGAATACAGCCCACCGGTTTCGTTGTTTTTACCCTCCAGGCCAAATGAATCGAGCACCTGCGTTTCATACCGGCCCTGGTGATAGAGTCCACTATTACCGCGTCCCTGTCCCCTCGCCTTGGGCATGTAGGGAAGTCGAAACTCAAGGTGCATCGAGTAGTCACCAAAGGTGTCGGTGCTCGTACAGCCTTCCATCAGCAAGCCATCATCAGTGATGCGTGCACCGTCTTTCCAATGTTTTTTCAGCGACTCAGGCGTGCCATCAAAAAGCACCACTGATCCTACCGGCGGCTCTATGCCCAGCGTGGGGCTTTCACGTTCAACCCTGTTGAACTTGCTGACCATTGATTCAAGTTGGTCAGCGTCCAATTCAAGTTGCTGCTTGTCTTTCCCATTCCATCCGGCGCCAGGAAGTCCATCTGTATAGACAACTACTCTAAAGTCGCCATCGCCCAAAGCGATCACCTGCAATCCACGAGTACTGTCGGTGTACTCACCCTGCAATGCGAAATCAGGATCTTCGGCAGCTTTCTCTGGAGTTTCAAATACTTGAGCCTGCAGCACGCTGCCCAAACAGAACACAACAGCAAAAACAGGAAATGCAATACGCATCATGACGTGCAATTCTTGGAGGAAGGATGAAGCGCGAACAGCCAGAATCAGAACGGGCTAAGCCCCAACGATCCTTCCACAGCCCACATTCATGCGCGGATGCGAATCATCTGTGAAACGGCGATTGACGCTCATTATGCGTTAAACTTTCGCCCTGAGAAACCGGGGCACGTGCCGCATTGTATTCGATGAAACAGGTTCACGCAGGTTTCCGAAGCAGAAATTCGGAATTCAAAATGCCGGGTCATTATTTACTGGCAACCGCTGCAAATGAACGGGGAACCGCTCGCTACCAAACCCCCGCCCCGATCGTCGAGCGGTCCGCGTATTTTTCCCCTACCGTCACGCTCAGGGAACGGCTTTGAGCACTCGATTCAAGGCATTCTCGCTGATCGAGGTCCCCTCGTGCTCTACCATCGTCAAGTAGGGAAGCGGTGCGAGACTCAACAAACCAGCGTCCGTAATCGCTGTGTTATCGAGCCCTACCCCAGTCAACATCCGCAGAGAAACCAACTCTTTGAGGTCCCCGTCTGTGACTTGGGTCCCTGAAAGTTGTACCTGTCGAAGATTGGGTAACCCCTTGAGGTTAGCCAACAACTTGGGTTCGAAATTTTCCGGTGTAAACGCCACAGCGTAGATTGGCATTCCTGGCGACTCACGTAACATTTTCACGCCCGCCTGACGCAGCGGGAAGATCGCTCGGAGTTCATCCAACCCTACTCCATAAGCTGGACCCGAGGTCGTTGCATAGGCACCACTGTAAAAGTCCTCGGCACTTATCGCCTTGGCAACACCATCTCTGTCCAAAACAAAATAGAGGTCATCTAATAAGTAACGAGGATCTGAAATGTGCAGAAAATCTCCGGGCTTCGCGGATTGCTCAAAATAGATACGAAGTGTCCGTCGCTCGTTTGGAAAGGGAACATGAAGATCGCCCCAACCGCGAACCCGTTGTGAACCGTCAACCGTCGTGATGATGCCGCGGGGAAGTGAATCCGAATATAGAACACCGCTAAAACCGTGGTCTACCCACCCCACGAAAAACCCAATTGGCAAGACTAACCAAACTATACCAACACCTCGCTGGAAAGTAGTTTTTGGCCACGCGTCTGCGGTGGTCCACATCACCCACCCACCAATCAACGCCATGGTTGCATTCCATGGCTGCACACTCACGTTCCAATCCAAACCGATCGGTGACAACATCAACATGATCCCAAGGTGCATTGGCACACATCCAATCGTCGCCCACCGTGGTTTAATGCACGCGAGGATACCCAAGCCGAGCTCAGACAATGCAACAATGATGGCAAACGCAACGTGGTAATTGTTGGCATCGTCCACCCCGGCGCGGTTTAGCAACCAGTACGACGCGTGTGCGTACCAATCCGCGGACACGAGCTTGTGTAAACCCGCCCACAACCAGGTTGAAACGAGAAACCAACGCGCCACATTGTGCCACGACGGCCAGACGCACGCAGACATCAAAACGGCGATCGCATAAAACTGAGGCTGCAGGCGATATTGATCCATGATTCCGGCAGCAATCAACAGCACCCAATGTAGGGTCAAGCCGGCGCGAGGCATCATCAAAATCAGCACCAAGGAACCGAACACGGGCCCCGCAAAATCAAACGGCGGTACAGAAAAGGTTGGCAAATTCGCCGGACTCACACGGTCGCCCCACAGCGGCAGCGTGATCCAGACCGTCAAGGCCTGACACACAACACCGAAAAACAGCAAACTAAACCGCGAACGAGAAAGTGACACACTCCCCCATCGCTTCCAGTATTGAATGGCCACACCTTGCTGCGCAATAGCGTCGCTGTCTGTACTCGCCTGCGATAAAATGGAAGTCTCCTTGTCCCGAAATTCGGAGGCCCGAGGATTGGCATCACAATCGGCAAGAAAACTGCCGATCATGCGGACCATCCACGGCGTGACCTACCGCCGCAACTTAATACACAAGAACCAGACAACGCAATCTCGATTTGCATGCAATTCACGGATATAAACAACCAACCCCAACACATGAGCAGACTCAGAGGTTGGGCATCGTTTCACTCCCTAACGAGCGAATCAAACTGAGCTTCCTCTCTACGGTTCGTTCTGTCCTCCCCAGTTCCGCAGCGATCTCCTTAACGCTCAGACCAGCGATCCGTGACACAGCGATC